>Ga0209727_1000371_pt1 | contig 51480 bp, 74 predicted proteins | sample RifGroC1_FD_183995 | JGI IMG/M metagenome (GOLD analysis project Ga0209727, IMG submission 183995) | Groundwater microbial communities from Rifle, Colorado, USA - Groundwater C1 (SPAdes) (version 2) | ecosystem: Environmental > Aquatic > Deep subsurface > Groundwater | place: Rifle, Colorado... | reverse complement strand
AGGCGTGCCGTCGACGCCAAGAGCTTCGACTTTATAATCATTCGTCCCGACCTTAACCGTGGCTCCGACCGTTGAAGCGCCGAGGGGCTGCGTGACAGCAATATCCGGTTCCTTGCGATTGAGATAGAACTTAATTGCCTCGTTCTCCCAATCAATAGTGAACGTGCGTTTGCCGTCAGCGCCAACTACCGTCTTAACCGCACCACCCGTAACAAGGGTTGGAAGATAATCTGCGAATGCTTGCGCACCGCGCTTATTATTAAATGCAAAGCCATCAAGCGCGTCTTGGTCGCCACCAAACCAATCACGCAAGACAGCATCCGGCGTCATCGAATTGATGTAAATCTTCGAGCTATCGAACTGGTCTTTGCGGGCCTGGAATTGTTTCTCCATCCAGTCTTCCGTCGGTTCGCCCTGACCGCCCGAGTATTTCCAGATATCCTTCAGATAATTCCGAACATTAGGTTCGTTAATATCCGCATTCAGATTCCGAACAAACACGTTATCCAGCGCCTCGTTTGCGTTATTGAACTGCTGGTCATTGAATGCCTTCTGGAAAGTCGAGGTGTCGATATCTTTGTTGTAAATCTGCTTATAAACTTCGCGGTAGGTATCGAAATTTCCAGACTGGAGGGCAGCCGCAAGCTGTTCCTGTTGACGGTTGGTCTCGAACGAACGCTCGGACTGCCCGGTTGAAATAAGCGACTGGGCGGCCGTCTGTGCTTGCTGCATGGCCTGCTGTGAGAGCTGCGCCTGGATGGTGTTTGCGCCAATGCGGGCAGAGCGGTCATAACTTTCCATCCCGGCCGCCTGGGCTTCAGGGGAAAGTCCTTGGGCGGTCATCCGCATCTGGAGTTCGGCCTTGCCACCAGCCGTGTTGGCACCGTGCTTATTGAGTGCGTCATTGACCATGGCATCGACAACCTTATTATCGCCGGCCGCCAGCGAGGAGAGGAAGTCCGTGCCCTGGCTAATCATATTCGTGGCGTTGGTTGCTCGTGCCGGGGGCTGCGTCGTGGTCTGGACCGGAGCAACAGGCTGTGTTGGTGGCAAAGACAGGCTTCCAAGGTCTAACCCGAGCGATGAATTTTCCTGTTTTTTAGTTGGAGGAGGGGCGGTCATAACCGGAGCTGTCGGAGACACGAAACTTGAGTTTGTATTATTGGGTTCGCTTGCCGTAGGATTCGGAAGGTTTGGAAGCGAGAAACTAAGCGTTTCGGCTTCCTGTTTTTTGGGTTCAACATAATCGCCCGGGCCAAAACTTGTCCTGACCGGGGCAACCGCCCCCTCCCCGAAATGACCTTCAATGATATTGGAGGACGGGTTCTTTTCCGAGGTAATGAGCTTCTGGTCGGGGGCAACCGGCCGGAACGAATTTCCAGCATCGCTCACCTTCTGGGCGGCCAGGTCTTCAATGGTCTGTCGCGTAGCATCGGGGCCGCCCAGGATATTAACGACCGGGGCCGTGATATAGAATTCGCCTTCATGGTCTTTAAGCTGCTTGGTATTCGCCACCTTATCGGCGACAACCTCTTTCCCGGAATCCCCGGTGTAAGCCCCGACATTACCCCCGCTCATCATCCCAACGGGGGCCGTCGGAGAGGACGGCAATGAAGCAGCCACGGGTCGGGATTGAACCTGGGATGCAGCCGCCGCCTGAGCCTTAGCCCGTTCAACCTTTTTCCGGTGCTCGGACTGAGGCCCACCCTTAATCCCTTCGGGCAGAAGATGGACCCATAAGACTTCAGATGAATCATTCATGTTCGTCTCCCGGCTCACGACTGGCCGTCCAGTCTGTTTTGAATATCGTTCAAGGATTTTTGAATTGCGTCAAAATTATCCTGAACGATTCGGTTTGTCTGTTCCAGAGAGGCACCCGGCGGGAGTGTAGCGAAGCCGCTTTTTCGAGCCCTTGCCTGGAACTGACGCGCCTGTTTAGAAGATAATAATTTAGACAACTGGGTAATAAGTCCTATTATCGCCTCCAGATATCGGCGGGTATCCTCGGGCATTCCCGTCTTAATCGGAAATTCATCGAGAATAACGGTAATCTGGGTCAAAATAGTGGTCACATCCGTCTGGTGGGCAAGGTCAGACTGTCCATCGGTGAACGGGTTAAAGCCCATTCCCTGGGATTTACGAATCATGGTCTTAATATCGTCGCCGGCCATCGTCTTAGCCCACCAGATTAACGGTTAATTCCTGATACGCTTCGATGATATTCAACTGGAAGCTCGCCATTTTCGGGTCAGCATAACGGGTGACGCTTATTCCCGTCTCGCTCGCCAGGATATCAGCCAGCGCCGTCGTTACCTTCTCAAGCTGCTCGACCAGGAACTCGGTCTGCTGGTTCGAGCCCGTGTCCCAGGCTTTCATATGAACCGCAATCTTGAAGTTCATGGCCGCGGCACCGACCGGACTTACTACCTTTACCGGGTAGATAAGGAGCGCGGGATAGCCAGTTGCGCTACCCGGAGTCAGGCCATCTTGATGGTTATAGACCACAGTATCAAACTCTGTTACATCCATGTATGACGCGAAGATAGTTTGGAATGTATCCCAGATGTTTTGCTCTTGGTCGGTTAAATAGGAAGGGACGTTCAGAACTGTGTTTGAATCCGTGGAGCCAGAAGTATTCTTTGCAACAACTTTATAATCATATTCGCCATCCGCCAAATTCTCGTCAATAAATGAATTCTCGGTGATATCAATACCCGCGGGGTCGATTAAGACACCATCCCGATAGACATCGAACGTCTCGGTCCATGGCGCCATGCTGATGTAAATCTTGATTCGTCCGCGCCCATAAGAAACAGCCAAAATCACTGGAGCATCCGGAGCCGGCGGAGGGTCTGACACAAGCGTGCCAACTTCATCCACACCATACAAAACACCATCCCCCACGTTTGCGGGAATAAGATTTGCGGTTTTATACGTCCCGCCCCCCGCAACCGTCACATTCGACAGTGCGAGCGTAGGCGTCACACTCCCATTCACCCCTATCCCGCCCGCATCGGCCATGACCTTGCTTGCCGCTGGCACAATGGGGTCGGGTCCGCTTATCCCTATGGTCGCGTATGAGTAAAATGTTGGCATTATATCACCGTTGGCAAATAGTTAAATTCACCGATTTTCTGTGCGAACCTGCGCCATGGGTAATCAGGGGCGAGAATGAGATTTGTGTTGTCAGCCCACGGGTCGGAGGCGAGGGCGATGGGGGCGTTCGAAACGATACCTTTTCCAGTAGCAACAGCAACTATGGTATTATTAAATCCCGTATTGTTATACAAAGCGATGTTTCTGCAATATTGTAACCCCGATGAAGTTGCTAAGTAAATAATATATGCCGAGGTGGATGAACCGTTAGTATGCGAACAATTAGTAATAAGCAAGTTGTAGCATTGGGACGGAGCTGTGATGCTTAAGAGTTTTGAATTAAGGCCAGTGGAGACACAATTGTCAATTATGCAATCATGCAGCCTTGAGCCACCACCGACAATACTTCCGGTGGCTACCGTACACCCCTTAAATATTGTGTTAAAAATATCAACGCCGCCCGTCGAGCCAGCTATCATTGTTCCACCAGCAGCAGCACTTGAACAGTTTATGAATTTACAATTGCGTAATGAACCACCATACGAATTTAATAACGTAGCTGAGGCCCCTGCTCCAGTAGCACAAGAATCGAATTCACAATCCTCAAGAATTGCACCTCGATAATTTGTTGACGCAGTTCCAACTGAAGCACATTGATAGAACCTGCAATTAAATATTGTATGTCCTTGTGACCAAGCAGAAGCATTAAATACGTTGGTAGTAAAACCTTCAAACGATATGTTTCTAAAAGACCACGCGTATGTGTTAGATGAAACAGTAAATAGGCTTGCAAGGCTTGCTGATGTCAGAGCAACCCTTGTTCCGTCATCAATCCCGCTAGAATTTATACCACGAATAATTGATATTTTTGTGGAGTCAGTATATATGGGTAACGTTATTGCAGAGCCTACTGGCTCGGCCGCTTCAAAAGAACAAATGTCTCCCGCGCTCATTACGGAAACACTTTTTGCAAGTGTTTTATAAGGAGTTGCATGAGTACCGTTTCCCGTGGTGTCGTTACCCGTATTGTAATTGGAGATTATTTCAGCCATTATTCGCCCGCCTTTACGATACGTTCAACCCCATCGGCATTGTAAAGCCCTATTGTGGCGTCAATGGGTGCGGCCTTGAGCAGGCTGTTAAGCATTTCAAGCGTGTTGGTTGACGCTTCAATTGCCACTTGTTCGGCCAATAGGTCTGTGCGGGAAGGTTCGGGAACCGGCTCAACTTCTGGCGATGGGTCTTGATGGACACCCTTCCACGCGCAATTATCTTTTATGACCGTCCCTTCGGGAAAGTCGCAGTTGAAGATATTGCACCCGTCGATAATCAGGCCTGTCCGTCCCGCGAACATGGGCGTATGGGCGAACTCTTGCGCAAGGTTCGTGTCCTTAACCGTGTAGCCATCGCCCACGATTGAAGGGTCGCGGCGGATGGCACAGTTTTCGGAGATGATAAGTTTGGCGGTGTGGTCTATCACGCGCACCCCCATTCACGGGAAGCGGTGAGGCGGGGAAGGCTTGGGATGGGGGAAATCATATTCACTCCACTATTAAATCTAAATCAGAACGGTCCTGATTCGCAACAATAACTTTTAGGTTATTCTTGAGGGTGGCTTTTGACATCTGGTTAGCCACCAACGTATCAACCTTTGGCTGTAGAATATCAAGCTCACCCTGAACCTCCACAACCATATTCCCGAGATTTTGCATGCTGTCATAGATTATGTCCGACCCTTTGTCTCCAAGCTCATGAGTAAGATTTACGAGAGAGTCCGTATCCTTTGCGAATCCAGTGCCCTTAATATCGGCAACACCAACGACCAGACCATCAACCAAACCGTCAACTACCGTAATACCGGAGGAAGCCAGGGCAGAATAATAAGCGGATTTGTCTGTCGGCCCCTCGTTGGTCTGCGAAGGTACGATAGAGCCAGGATTAAGTCCGTCCCAGTCTAATATTCTGGCCAATACAACGGAACCGGCTTCTGTTGACATAGAGGAATTAAGAAATCCAGTCCCGCCAATAACATTAATCTCTGTTGGTGAGTTTTCGGCACCCCCAACTGCGTCTATCCTCGCATCGCAATTAAACAAGTATACTATAAGAAAACTATCGGCCACAGTCCGCCCAGATATAAATATTTCCCCCTTGAAACCATAAACAAGAGCGTAGTGCGTCCCGGCAACGGCGGGAGGCTGTATCCAAAGTCTTCCGGAACACCCTATAAGACTATTGTTCGCAGAAGTGAAATCACCCCCTTGTGGCCGTAAAGCGTAATCATCCGTAAACCGCTCACCAACAATGGGAACAATAGGGTTTATCTGGTCCGCCCCATGCCCGTATTTTGTCCAATAGTCAATAAGGGTTGGTGATGCGGTAACTACGGACTCCGCAAGCACATTCGCCCCATTAAAAGAAAGCGCCGTTGGTATCTTTGCGACCAGCGTAGCCTCTTTCGCTACTGTACTATTGAGAGCCATGTCAGCAGGGACGGTAATGGTTTGAGCTATTCCAGGCTTAGACACGGTGGCGTCTTTAGCGACCGTAGAATTGAGAGCCATGTCCGCAGGAGCCGTAATAGTCTGTGCTGTTCCCGGTTTTGATACTGTGGCATCCTTGGCTACGGTAGAATCAAGAGCATAATCATCAACGCGATTATCATAATCAATTTCGTAAGTAACATCAACCGACCCCGCCCCAGAGCCAGCACTTTCAATAGTAATCTTAATATCAGTATTTGTATCAAAAGCTGGCATATTGTGCATAAGATTGTAAAGCGTAGTACCAGCATCAATAGTAACAACCGTCACCACCTCGGATGACGGGATAAACATGCAGAGCCTGTACGTTCCGCCAATGTCTTTTTTATATAAACGGACCTTTGAATTTACTGTGGTGCTACCAAAATATATCCACGCAGACGTAATGCGCGTCTTAACCGCTACAGTAATCTCCTTCAATACCTGCTCGGAAGGGGAAAGCTCGTTAAGAGATAATGTCCCTGTATAGACTTGTGCTGACATTACCGGGACCTCAACTCTTGAAGCACTTGCATCAGAAGCTCTTTATTGTCTTTAGTCACAACAGACAGATTATCAAGTTTTATGGAGATGTTCCCAATCGATTCCTTATTTGCTATTGCTCGTTCTTTAAGTATGGAATCCTGGGAGGCCATTTGTCTGTGACACTGGTCAGCTTCGGCGCGTGAAATAAACTCGGTGTTAATAATAGACCGGCCAACACCAAGGATAATTCCCACAGCGATAAGCACGGCCGCCACGGCCTGAACTTTATGAGCGGGGGTGTCTTCTTTGCGTCGGTTATTCTCGTTCATGTCGCATCCTATCCTATGGGTGGTAAAACAGAGTTGCCGTTATCCCGTGTTAGCCGGTCAAAATAATAATCCGTGGACGCCTGGGAGATTGATGAATGAATGATGCGGATATCGTGAAGCCCTGCGGACGAACCATCTCCGACTGTTAGCGTCCCACCAAAGGCCGTTCCGGCTATTGTCAGCGTCCCGATAATTACGCCATCATGAAGAACGGTCAGTGTTGTCCCAGAAAGTTTAAGCTGGATATTCGCCCATCCCGTGGCGGCAATCTGTGCAGCCGTAACCGGGAGCTCTATTTCCTGAAAAGTAGTACCATCATATACCTGAAGAAAGGCATCGTTATTAGCCCACCTAATGCCTATTTTTAATCCACCGGTCGATAGCTGAAACAGTAAGCCGTCAGTGCGCTCAATGGCTGCTTCTAAGATAATCCCATTTCTCTCGTTTGCCAAGAGCGTACCCTCTTCGCGCTCTACATAAATATTACTCTCTCCGGCTGCGTGAAGATTTGTAGACCCAGGCCCTTTTACTCTGGCTTTTATTACTGCGCCATCTAAAAACAATTCACCAAAAGCAGGCGCAAAACCATCAACAACGCCACCATCCGGAACGTCTGCAATGAAAGCGCCATACTCTTCGCTTACTAGCGAAAAAGTTACGTTGCCAGCGGCGTCAACGCTATATCGATAAACAAGAATCCCGGATATCCCGCCGACTTTTAGGTCGTTTCTACCAACCGCAGTACACGTTGACTCCATATGAGAAGCCGAGTTTACCGTTATGGTTCCGTATTCAAATGGTAGCGGAGAAAAACCAGGCCAACTAACAATCTCCCCAAGAGGCTCTATTGGAGGAGCTTCTATCGGTAAGACGCTAATATATTCGTTTTGTGTCATCGTTTATAATTAAAATTTAAGGTCCACTGCCCAGTCATATTATCGGGAACGGTCCCGCTAATACCATCACCAGTTTCGTCAAAGCGCATAGCAGAGCCAGATATCCCATCCGGGCCGGTCTCGCCAGAAAAAGAATCTCCAACAAACTCAATTCCATTTGAACGGTTGAGAATAGGAACAGGGCCACGGGTAATCCAGACAGAGGCCGGCGAAAGTTCGTGCTGGCAAGCGAGTTCGCTTGTTTGGCGTTTTGCCAATGGAGTTGCACCCGAAGTATCCCGCGTAACATAAACGGTTTCCGTGTCCAGCACACGAATCTTAGAGCGCGAGAAGCTGTATTTGTGCTGAAGAGTTTTTGCCTCAATCCGACGGTCATAAGCGATATCACCATCAATTGGGATGTTCGCACAGTCGGAAGTCAACGTCTGTTCGCCGTCCCGGAAGATTTGCGTCGAAGAAACAAGACCGGAGAGATAAGAACCTCCCGGAGTCGTGGGCTCGATATTAACATGGCTTTCCATGTGCTGGAGCATCACACTCGCCCGCTGGCCCTTGTGCTTAATTTTAGTGAAACCGCAAGAGATATTGGTATTGCCCTTATCGACAAAAGACTCCGTGAGATTGCTCCCCGCAGGACCATTATAAGTCCCGACCTGATACCAAATCCCTGACCGTTCGTCGAGAATAACCTGAATCTGCATCCCGGAAGACAGGGTGATAAGTGCCGACCGGCTATTGGGCGCCGGCCAAACCATGGATTCGCCGGAAAACCGCGACCACCCAGAACCCTGCATGGGGAGGATTGCTAACCGGTAGCATTGACCGGTCTGGTCGTTGACAAAGTTTTCCGTATCAGAACTGACGTTCGGGCTCCCGTAAATACGGTATCCGTCGATAGGCCCGTAGGTGGCAACGACATTCGTATGCCAGGCTTTAATTGCCTTCGAAATCTTGTTCTGAGCAAAGTCCGTTTTATTGAACTGTCGGCCGTCGAAAACGACAATGCTTCCGTCATGACACATCAGGATTGAATATCCGACGCCAATCTCCTCCATCGAACCAACGTGAATATACCCCTTCTGGTCGATAAGCTGGGCGGTCGGGACAGTAAAAATCTTCTCCCCTATTGCCGGCTCTGAAATACTAGACATATTCGAAGTGTTGGTGGCCCACGTAGATTTTTTTCCGAAAAGAACCATGATGCCATTATAGCATTTCATATGAGTTATAACGTCTTCAATCCCGGTATCCGCCTGGTATGTCGGATGATAGAATCCGGCATGGTGACGCCGTTCTTCTGGCATCGAAGAGTAGCGAAGTTTTCCGGTCCCTTCTTCGCAGACCATCATAAAAGCCGGGGCATTGGCGCCAATCCTGGAGCTTGGAAGCGGGCGAAAGAACCGGGTTTGGAGAACGAAGGAAGGGTCATCATCGAACGCGCTCACCTCATCATCTTCGACATAATCGTTGAAGAATCGCCCAGGCATATAATCGGAATAGTCCGAGACATTAAGGAGTATGCCGATGTTTTTAAGGGGGGCGAGTGCTGTCCCGAGAAACATCCAGGCCGGGAGTTCAGATTCATCGAAATAGGCGTGATTAGCATCGAGAACGACAACACCCGTCTTGTCCCCCGTAAACACCCCGTCACGAATCAAATACCCCTGCTTCCCCAGGTCTTCGGTGCGGAAGAACGCTCCACCAGTCCGGGTTGCCCCAAAGAGGTCGGCGGTGTCCGTGTTATCGACAATAACCATCTTCGTATCGTCGGTCATCGAGGCCGTGAAATCAGAGTCGTCAAGCTGGCGTAAGATTGGGTCCCAGGCTACCGCGAGATATCCGGCGGCCGGGGGCGTACCTTCGCCGACCCCAAACTCTCCGAGCTCAAGCACACGGCACGAGTATGCATCATAAACCTGGGCGATTGTCCGAATATCGCCAGTACTCAAAAACAGGGTCTTGCCAACATCGGATTCTGATAATTGATTCCAGGCGTTTGAATAAACATCGCTATATAGAAAAACGTCATAGGAGTCTTCTTCCTGGTAAGCAAGGCTGCATTTCTTGCCCCCCATCACTGCCGGAACCCCGTCCTTATCAGAGGCGTAAGTTTCATCCGAGGCGACAAGGGCCGCGCTCTCGAACTCGGAATAGCTGATATCGGTAGTCGGTGCCGCCTCGGTCGAAATATTCAAGTGCGAAATTCGTTCAATTGTCCGGTCATCGCCCCATGCAAAATACGAACCTTCGTCGGCCCTGCAAAGAGTGCGCTCTGAGAAATAGTCGGAAATCAAATCCGTGCTCATACCGCGGTCAAGACGTAAAGCCTTCACAATCGGGATATCGCGCACCCAGATTAAGGAATCTTCCAGGTTCCCGGCCGCAATCCCATCCTCTCCAACATTCTTCGTCCGGTGAATTCCGAAATGCGTCCACTTCTGGTTATCGGTTGTCATGTCAGTGACGAGATACGGGAGGTTTGTGGAAATAGTTTCGATTGAACCAACGCCAACACCCATGCGCATTTTAAGGAACATGCTGGATGTCCCGCCGGAAGCCGCGGTAATGTACGACATCTGGCCGCCATTGACGGGTCCGCATGAGATGACGAGCTTCGGGGAACCGGTCTCGCCGTATTCCCAATAGCATTCGGCTTTTTCGTAGACAACCCGCATGTTTCTCTGGATTATAGCGGCAATGTCGTTGAGTGTCTGTGCGCTGGAAAAATCGTTGTGAAACTCCTTAACCCCGGTGTTGTTCAGATTAGCGGCGAAACTCCCATCCGTATAGACATTCCAGACCGAGACATCGGTTTCGACATCGGACGCGCTCACCACCCGCTGATAGCGGATACTCCCGTTACCACGTGGATAATCCCCGTAAGTCCGGCTGGTGTCACGGCGATTATTGTCGGGCAAAACCGGAGCGCTCTCCTGAACCACCCGGCAGCCGGACGTTCGTCGGTCCCCGAAGGCCGCACCTGGACCGGTAATCCTAAGGAGGGTGTAAATATAATCATAGCGGAATTCCCGCTTATTCGATACCGGTTCATCGTTGGTCCGCGATATTGGCTGGCCTTCGTTGATTTTCATGTAATATCCGGCGAGACCCACGAAAACCACCCGGAACTGACCCGCGGCATTGAAGATAATCACATCCGAACCGTCGGACTGCATGTTTGATTTTGAATCCCCCAGTGCGTGGCCGGCAAGAGGGGTGAGCTTTGTATAGGATGAGAAAGCGTTATCGGTGATATAAATATCGGTCCCGAGTTGGACGACAATCTTTCCCTGTTCTTCATTCAGATGGGTCGCCCAAACCCGGTCCTGAAGCTGGACGCTTCCGCTCGATTGGTCGCCGCTGAATTTTGAGGTGAAGACCACGGACACACCCGGGGTGTAAGTCCGGTTCACAATCTGGTCACGGGAACCATCATCCCATTCAATATACCGGCCGTTAGTCGCCCATTGAACGTCCTGGGAGCCCGAGGCGTTGACCATGGTAACGACATTGCCCGTCTTTGAGGCGATAAAACCTGAGAGGCTTGGGTCAACAGCTTCCAGATAGGTCTCTTTAAGCGGGAGTGTTACGCCTGACCCAGGGAAAGAGCACCCAGTCCGGCCTTCCGAGTGGCCATCCGGGTAGGCAATCATATTTTCGAGGTCGCAAACCTCGTTGGCCTTAATCTCCGAAGGCGGGGAGTCGGAATTCATGCCCCCGGCGAAGCTCGCCTGGGTCTTCCGGACAAGCTCCTGCCCCTGAAGCGGGGTAATGGGATATGCCAGTTGCTTCTGGCCCATTAAAACTTCCTCCGACCGGTTCTAGACACCCTCCGCGGCATGTTCCTTGTCGCCCCATCACTCCAAAACTGGGGGGCGAGCACTTCTTCAAAGCGCTTCTGTCGGTCTGACCGGCCATAATCGGTGTTCTCGATATACCCTAAGACGCCCTCCATAAGCACAGACTCGTAGTTCCTGGACACCATCAGGGGGATGGACAGGGAGGTCAATCGCAGGGGCTCAATCATCATCTTGAGCTGGTATTTGGTGGAGGTCGTCCCCGGGTCATCCGTTAAGACAATCCGGCAGGCCGTGGCCTCAAGCGCCGGATAGGGAATGAAATTATAGCTCACAATCTGCCCGGCAATGGCACCCACACCGTTGATGGTATTCAGTGAATAATCGGAAACCGTCTGGAAATCGGCAAAAACCTCAGAAACATCGTAGATTCTCAGGCTGCGAACCTGACTTTCGATGGTCATGTTAATGTTCGCCATCGTGTATTCGCGCTGATTGGCAGTGGTCGCCAGATACGGGAAGTCCCCGGTCAGCGGGTCACGATAGAGCGAGAACCTGGAAGCTTGGGAAAACAGGTAATCCTGTGCCCGTTGAAGCAATTGGAGGATGGACGGCGTACCCTCTGCGGTCCAGTTGGGGGCCTTGAGCTGTATTTCAGCGACCAATGAGCGGGTTGACATCCACCCTCCTATGCGGGTTTAGACCTGCGTAAAATCCTGGGGACCAGCCTTTACCGGAGCCTTTTTCTCCTTGGGCGGGGCCGGTATGTTGGCCTTCGCCACAGCCTCAGCGTCCGGCAGACTGTCTCCGTAGACGCCCTGGAACCGGCCCTTGATTGGGGCCGTGATGCCGAATTTTGCAGCGGCCGCCTGAAGTTCGTTCTGAATATCCTCGGCCTTGACCGTCCCGTCCTTCTTAATCAGGCCAGCAACATGATAGGGGGCCGAGTAAATACCGCCGATGAGAAGGTCGCGGTTAAGCGGGGTGTCGGCGATATATGCGGTAAAGATTCCGAACTCGTCCTTGTCGAACCAGCAGGTTTCTTTCCGCGAAAATTTGGGAACAAATCGGGCCTCATTGGTCCGCTTGTTGAAATGTTTGACGAGCTGAAGGACTTCCAAGCCCAAAGTATAGGGCCGAATGTGCTGGTCGTCTTTCTTCCACCGGAGAATAAACACGTCGATGCCGTTCTCCAGCATGGCGTTGATAGCCCGGTCTGAGCCGACGGCCGCCGTCTGTCCGAGATTGATTGCTCTTTGTAACATGGTGCGAAACTCCTTTTAATGTGACGCTGTTTGGTTGACGCTGTTAAAGAACCGGGGAGAAGGAGACGCCCTCTCCCCGGTATTGAAACTACTTAAAATCAGGTCACGGTCACAAGGCCGCCCTTCGGGAGAAGGACGATGCAGGAACCGCGATTGAAATTGCTCGCCTCGGTCTCGGTATCGACGTTGAACTGGGTCAACTGGATACCCGAGCACTCGTAAGCGCCCTTGCCCTGGACCAACTCGTAGTCATAGGACTCGGTAGCGAACTTGAGGGCCTGGACCTTCCACTCGGTCAGAGCACCCTTGCCGTACACGCAACCCACGTCGAAGACGCGGTTGGTCGTGTTGTTCCACGGGGAATCGTTACGGCCACTGAGGTTGCCCGGCTGATAGAACCCGGGGGTCAGCGTGTAGTTCGGGGTCGAACCGCCGGCGTTCACCGTGACCGTGGCATGCCGCATATCCTCGACAATCAGGAGATTGCGAACGCGGAACTGCGCACCGGGGACGGCGGACTCAAACTTGGTCAGCGCCATAACATCTTTCCAGACGGCACCGACACCCGTGGAATTGGCGGGATTCAGAAGCTTAATCAGGCCGGCACTGGGCACGACGAAGATAAGCGTGGGCTTCCCGCCCATATCAATGGGTTCGAGTTTGAGGTTGACCGTGCAGTGGTAATCCAAAGCCAGCAGGGCTTCGAGGGAAAGGACTGCCCGTTCAGGGTTAGCGAAAGCGTTAGTGGCTGCGGAGAGAACTTCGCAGATTTTGTCCACGTATTCATAACCGGAGTCACCGATGGCACCGTTCGCAGGGTAGGTGTGTACGGCCTCTGTCTCTTCGTCCACATCGTACACGGGCATGCCGCCGAGCGCACGGTTACAGACAAAGATATTGCTGTTGAAGTGGTGCTTCAGGGCGGTCGTCGAACCGATGTTCGCCTCGACCAGTTCGGAGGCATAGCGCAGCAGCGAGGCTTCGCGCAGGCGCTTGCCACGAAGTTCTTTGAACCACTCCGAAAGCATGGGCTGGACCTGGCCGTACAGGTTATAGGCCGCCATGTCGTTTGCGTTCACGCCATAGCCTTCCATGGCAACGGCTTTGCGGATGAGGTTGTAATAGCAAATCATGTGACGGACACGGAGCGTCTCTTCCGTGCCGACCAGAGTGGTCTGGCCGTAGGTCGGGGCGCCCTGGAGGCGCATGAGCAGGGGAACGACCTGGGTGTGAGCGCCGGGGGCGGCACTCTTTTCGAGCTTCATCAGAATCGCGTCCGGCATTTTCGTGCCGTTCTCGGAATACTTGATTTCGCTCGAAAGGGTTTCAAAGACATCGGGCAGGACGGACTCGGTGCGCAACTTCGTGTTGTACGCCCGAATCTGGAGGGCGGCTGTCAGGATATTACCCTGAACCACCGGGGCTGTCTGAGTAGCCATGATGAATCCTTTCGGAATTTACGACATCTTGGGCAGTACCGGCGGCTCCATCCCGAGTGACTTGAAAACAGCTTCCCAGGTCGCACGCTTGGACGGGTCACGGACGATATCGGCTAACGGCCAGTCCATGATTTCCATCTTCTGCGCTTCGGTCAGGTCGTCGATTGACGTTACCGTCCCGGCTCCGGTCGGAATATCCTTGGCGGCCTCTCCCTTTCGGGCGGCCGCAACTTCAAGGGCTTCTGCACGGGGACTTGTCTGGGGCTTATTTTCAGGTGTTTCGGTCTGAGGCTTCGGCGTGGGATTCGGAACCTGTCCATCACCCATGGCCCGAAGATATCTGTGTGTTTCTGCGATTGTGAACGGAACTTGCTTCCCGTTCTCGTTTCTGAAAAGGGTTTTCTGCTCGTTCAAGAGATTGACCACCCGGAAATAGGTGTTCAGATACTCGGGCGGTTTCAGACCGATTTTGTCGGCCTCGGCCTTTAACTGCTTTCCCCGCTCGCTGGTTTCGTCGTTATAGACCTTCATGACAGCCACATTCGACTCGACCTTGCCATCGGTTCCGGCAATCCTCCCCAGTTCTTCCAGGAACTCCGCGTAGGTGTCGTTCGCAACCTCGAACGCGACAGGCAGTTTCAGTTCATCGGTTTTTCCGATAAAAGAATTAAGTTCGCTGAATTGTTTCTGCATGCCTTTGCGATGCGTCTCAATCTCGCGTTCTCTCTGTCTTTCGGTCTCGCGCTTCTGGTCACGGTCTTCCAGTTCCTTGTTCTTGTTCCGAAGCTCTTCGATTACCGCCTGATATCCATCGAGTCGCTGAATCAGCTTCTCGTTGAAATCCGGGGCAAACGGGTCAAGCTTTTCGGATTGGATGACAGGCGCCGGCTTGGATTCCGCCGGTTTCGGCTGCGCGGTTTTTAATTGCGCGACCTCGGCCTGGAGCTGTTCAAGCTGTTGGCGATAGGAAAGCGTCTCGTTTCCGAGATTCTTCCGCTCGTCCTTCAGCTTGCGGATATAGAGTTCCTTCTCTCGAACGGCTTTTAAAAGTTCGTTCTCAGACGGGTATGAGACAAGGATGTTTCCATTCTCGTCCTTAACATCCCACGTCTTTTTCGGTTCTGCGGCGACAACAGGCTTGGGCTCGACAGTGGGCTTGTCCGCGGGTTTCGCGGGTTCGGCCACCACGGGCGGTTTGTCGTCGGTCGGAGTCCCGGCTTCCTTTACCTTGACTTTGCCGGCCAATAACGAATCAGCGAACTCGGGGTCGGTGTCAATCCGCTCCTCAAGTTGCTTCTGTGTCATTTCTAACACAGGGCTTTCAGCAGGCGTTTCGAGGACTTCAGGTTCATTTGCCACGATTGATTCCTTTCACCGTTGTACGGCTTACTGGATGAATATTTATAGCCCCCGGGGTTGCCAGGGGCTTGCTTTTACGCATTCGCTATTTTCTGAGCGCGGTCCATGCCCGACCCCTTGTCCTTGGCGATGTTCTGGAATGCCGACATCAGGTCGTTGGCATCCGTTGACATCTCCTTCAGGGCGGCGCCGAGTTCGGCATCCTGCATCGAACCCGCGGCTTCCTTCTTCGCCGACTCGATTTCGGCGATAAAGCCCTTGAGCTGCTCGGTGTACTCCATGATTTTGCCCTCGTCGGCCGCGTCAATGGCTTCGGAGAGGGAGTTCACCAGCTCGTTGCCTTTGCGAACGAGCTCCGCGTCCACGCCCTTTTCGGCGTAGGTTGCAAACGGGCCTTCCATATCGGCCCCCTTTCCCGGAACTTCGTCCGGCACTTCGGAGGATTCGCCCTCCGGTTTCACTTCGGCCGCTGGCGTTTCTGTCTCGACATAGGTCTTAACCTCCCCGCCTTCGGCATAACCCTTCGACTTGTCTTTGACGTGGCCGCCGCACATGAAACCCAGGCCCACGTTCTCGGTCTCACCCTCGGTTTTCGCCGTGATGTCCTTCCCGGTCTTGACATCAATAGCCTCCGTGAGTTCGCCATCGTCATTGAATTTGAATTTGAAGGTATCGTCCTTCCGTTTGCCCAGGTCTCCCTGGAGAAGCATATCCGCATAGGTGTTGATTCCGTCATTCCGGAAAATGTCGGAAAGTTCTTTTACCGTGAGCTTGAAAATCCCGCCCCGGAGGTCGGTGCTCTTCTTGGGTTTCCCCGCCCGAATCTCGGTATCGGGCATGACCAGGACCGTCTGTTCACCGCGGGGACGCTGCATTTGTTCTCTGAGTTCTTTGGGCATTTTCTGCTCCTGTTATTGTGCGGGCGGCATGGGGGACATTCGCCCACCCTGATACCCAATGTTTGCTTCGGGGTTTTCCGGACCAGCTCCGGTGTCGCTCATTGCCGGCATGGCCGACTGTTCTGCGCCTACGGCTGGGGTGCCCGGCTGAACTGGCGGCATTCCCGGGGCGCCCGGTGCCGGCGGGGGAGGGGCGGTCATTTGCATTTCAATCTGCTTATTCTGGGCCTTGAGCTGGAGAATCTTGTTCTTCAGCGTCTCCTCGGCAAGCGTCTCCTCCAGTTCCGTGAACTTCTCAAGGGACTTCCGCTGCTTCGGGTTGAAGGTGTCCAGGCTTTCGACCAGCGAGGAGTTGAATACCTGGCGAGTGCCGATGAATTCCGGGGGGGTCACGCGAAGCAATTCGGTCGATACCGCGCGGGTAATCATTCGATTGGTGGCCGCCGCCGGTGACTCGCTAATAACCACCCGGCAACGGGGTAGCATGCTGAAATCGTTTAAAATTGCGCCGTTTTCGCTCTTTTCGTTCGCCCAGAACCCAGCGTCCTTGAGCTTGAAGAACCGCGGAACCCCGCCGATGCTGTACTGGACTTTCGCCTGAAGCAGATAGGCTTCAGCCTTTTCGTTGAGCCACTGGCGAATCCGGAAGAAAACACCATAAGATTGCTGTTCGGCAACTCGGGCCTTCTGGGCGAAGAGATACCCGGACTCCCCAGACTTCTCGGAACGGGCGTCGAAGACGGCCGGCGCCTTGGAAATGCGGTCCGCATAATCCCACATCCGGAGCGCCTGGTCGCGGATATCCGTGGGGAAGGCCGCACGCTGAAGCTGGCGGGGCATCAAATCGCGCTGGAGCATGCCGGGGGCTGTCCGAATCTTGGAGCCCGGGACGTTGGAATTTTTGATATAATCGTTGATTAGGTCGTCATTTTCCCCGAAAAACATGGGGTCGAAGAACTCGGCACCGAGAGCCGTACTCTCGATGAGATTGGTAATCAGTTCTTCCCGGTAGTTGAGTTTCTGGTTGATGTCATAAAGCAGGTCAACAATCGACCGCCAGACGCCGTTAATACGGTCGGCCGACAGGGGAAAGAAAGGAATCCGTTCAACCTGGACTTCGCAGGGCTTCCGCTCAATGGGTTTGTCGGAGATAAGCTGCGAACAGAAGACCGTCACCATACACACCCGCTTCTTCTGGGGGCACTTCTTAATCATCGACGGCTCCCACCGCGGGTTAATAGTGTTCAGCCAAGCGACCTTTTTTGCATAGTCGGTCCCAATCGGGAGGTCCATGCCGGTCATCTTGTCGTATTCGACTTCGACATCTTCTGTCACCATCTCGAACTTGCGGACCACCCGGAAGAGGGAAATCCCGGGCTGAATATTGTCCACCGCATGCATGGGGGCTGGGCCGGTATTATCCGGCTCCTCATATTGCTCCCCGTTCTGGGCGGTAAACTCCCTGGAATTCTGTAAAATCGGGACCGTTTGCGCCAATTCAGGCCAAATTGCGAGAATTTGCGAGGCCGACATGTAACTGACAGACCAGGCAACCGAACAGTCTTTGGCTGAACTGGTTTTCCACCGGGGGTCGAAAGTGATGTACCCGGGGAGGTGGGTGCGGAAATTGATATTCCCGAGCGGATGCGCTGAGTAGTCGATGAACATCTCCTGGACCGTGCAGTAGACCATTCCCCCGCGAACGCATTCGCTGTCGGAATTCTCCCAGTCCATCATCTCCTTATCGGACAACCAGGCATCCTTCAGCCGGCGGGTCATCTCGCCGGTATCTGGGTCAACCGAGACGTAATCGACATCCGGAAGGTTCTTCATCGTGTATCCGTGCAGAGAATCGACCTTCTGGGTCGTCAAGTTGAACGTCGCGGGCTTCCGCTTCTCAATGGCTGCCTGCGACCGGTCCTCGGTCTCATACTGTCCCAGGTCGAGCCCGGCATACATCTCCCAATTCCGCTTCTCCCGGTCCCGGTCGTTCTGTCCAGCAAGCCGCGCGCGGTCAAATTCCGCTTCGAGGCGGTAAACCTCGGTCATTATCTCGTCGTCTAAAATCTTGGGTTCGGCAACAATGTCGTTCATTTCTTCTCCCAGGCGACGATGAATTGTACCGGGACATCAGAAGGGATAGGCCGGCGGATAGCCGTCATTTCGACGTTACGGCCGTTCATGGCATGATAAACACGCCATGCCTGTCCGCATTTATTGCAGACCTGAACCGTTACGCTGTGATGGGAGATTTCGACAAAGCCAAGCTCAGCGCCACACTGTCCGTCATCAACGACGGCGGCGCAATTCAACGGGATATAGGTTTCCCTTTGCTTTGCCATTAATCATAACATAAACATAAAATCGAAAGAATGCAACAAATATTAAATCAAATCAAATCACGTCATTGAAAACGACAATCATTCGTTGATAGATTCCACCAGTTTCATAAGCCTAAGGCCAATTATTCGACTGGTCTGCTCATCGCTTAGAATAACGACCGGCAAAAGAATAAAGCCGGCAACGGCAAAAAAAACGACGGAATATGCGTATCTAAGCATTTTCATTTTTTTCGTCCTCAATCCGCATTTTATACTTCTCAGCTGAAAAATATTTGAAGGCTTCAAGGGCGAACGGGTCTTTTGTTTCACAAAGAACATACATCCGACAAAGACTTACGGCTGCTTCGAGAAATATTCGCTTTTTCTCTTTATTGGCATTGGCTTCACAATTCATAATCCGACCTCTCTTTCTCTTGATTGATTTCGAAGTATCTTCCATTCACAGAATTGTATCCGAATTTTACAATACCCGTGTGACCGCGCATTTTGAATTTGATTTTTTTGACATGAACATCAACGGAATTATCTCCGTTTCGATATACCGTGATGCAGTTATCGGATTTGTTGTACCAATGGCTTGAGCCTGCAATATCATAAGGCTCGGGAGGCCGGTACGCCTCCTCATCTTTGACCTTGTGCATCTTGGCGGGGTGGGCAACCACCCAAACTGCGATATCATTCATTCTGGCGAATCTGCGTATTTTCATCAGTGATTCCCCAATATATTCCGTCTCTGACTTTTTAGCCGGTCGGTTATGGTCTACCTCGTTCCAGGGGTCCAAAATAAGACAATCAATCTTCCGCGTAAGTTTTGCACGAAGCGTAAGCGAAAGAATTCCCTCCATGGAAATATTGTCCTCGTCAGGCTGGACAAATACAAAGCGCCGGTTAATCCATTCTAGGGCGGCTAGAACCGCCGGCTCATCCATCCGGATAGACGGACCGTTATGGAACGGCAGGCCATTCAGCTTTGACGCAAGTTTCTCGATATGAACGGCATACGGATAGTTCTCGGGACTGAATACTGCGAAATTCCAGTCATGCTCGTTTGCTAGCGTCAGTGCCATGGCATCAGTGAACTCGGATTTGCCGTGCCCAGGTATGCCAGTAATTACCGTGAACTCACGGCGTGCGGCCCTAAAATGTTTTGAAAACTCTCTCCACTCGGAAAAAGGTTTACCCTGCTCAAATCCATTACGATAAAACCCAAGTACTTCGTCCTGCATGCTGGAGGGCTCTACTAGTTTACCGCGCTCACGACCATTGACATAGATACGGGCTTCATCATAAAGCTGGTCCCAGGTGGTTGCAGAAGGCATTACCGCGGTTGTAACAACCAGCTCTTCGGCATATTGTATGGCTTCTTGCTTGGTTCCATACCTGCTGTCGATGATTATACAAAGCCGATTAAAGGCTTTTTGCAGAACCGATACTGTTTCGTCTGGAGAAGCAAACGACTGTCCTGACATCAAAAGCGAATCAGCAATATGTTCAACCGCTGTTTTTGCATCAGCCATGAAACATTCTCACCGGCTGAGTTGAGATTCCTCCAGTTGGCTCATCCTCCCACCGGCGCCTCTTTATCCATCGCTCGGGGTCCACAACATATTTTCCGCCCTCCTTGGTCCAGTCTGTTGACTTTTTCTGCCATTCAAGTGTTTTAATGCAGGTTTCTATCGGAGGACGCTCTCTCTGCCATTCTTTCCATGCCGCCCCCTTTCCTACCTTTTTTGGGTATGAGGACCAAAATGAAAGGAATTCTTGAGAGTATTCCGTCTTCCCCCTTGCATCCCCCTTTAAAGGCAAAGAAGAATACAAATACATATCCTTGTCTTTATCCTTATGAGCTAGGCAGGGGCTAGGTAGGTCCTTGCTAGGGGCTTCTTTTCCTTGAAATTTGTCTAAAATACCCTCTTTTTCTAAAATAGCAATAACTGAGGCGTGTGCCCTGTTATCACTGTTTAGACTACCGTATTGATAATCAACAAACTTTTGAACAAACATTTTCTCTGTATTTATTTCTATAATTCTATCTGAAAAATGTTCGTGTTTATATATAAACTCTGGAATATGGAAAGACACCAATTTCCAGTTTATCTTCCATATTCCTGCATGGTCGCAATTGTCTAAAATAAAAATCCAAAATAATTTATCAGCCGTTGGAAGATTACAAAACCAAGGGTCAGCCCATTTGTCTGTAGCCGTGAATCTTTTAGCCATTTGTTCCGCCATATTCTTTTACCTTTTCGTCTGTAAATTCAAAAGAACCGATAATTTTTGATTTTCTCCTTTTGTTCCACTTCTCAAATAATACATCAAAATCATTTGCTATTGCTCCGCAGCCACAAAACTTGCAGCTTATAGTAAACATAGTTTTTCTATAAAATATTTTAGTCTTGAAAATAAGATTTGTGCTTCCGCATAACGGACATGATTTTACGTTTTTAGTCATACACAATTCTTAAAAACCGCGCAACCCCTGGACCCGGAAAGACGCAGGGGTGCGCTCCCTTACGGGAAATTAATGTGTGTTGCCACAGCACTAATCGGAATGTTTTTCTCTTATGACTTTCCGGGTCATGTTATTAATATACTCGAAAAACCTATTTAGCGCAAGCCCTAATTTCCCGTCCACCAGTCGCCGAGGAAGAGGGTGCCGCTAGCTGCTGCTTTTATGCGTCGTATCTCTCCGATTGTACATCGTGGACCATGATTAAACATTTCAAGAGCATTCTTCCCTAAAACGTACTGGACTCGAAAAACGAAATTTCTTTTGCGTTTCACGCCAGCCGCGCGACGCCTTAATCTTTTTGAAAATGCGAGCAGCCGTCCGGGCGTCAAAACGAAATTCATATAGGCCATCCTTTCTGGGTTCTATTTTTAGCGTTTCCACGTGCGCATGGATTTCAAGAAGTTTTTTTATTGTAAGCGGCGGCGTCGATAGTTTTGAGCGCTTCTTCATGTTGTATCCGTTCTTTAATCAACGCCTCAAGCAAAATACCATAATTGACATAATCGCCAATCTTCTCTTCTGTCAAGTCAATTGATGGACACTTGGTTTCGATGTTGTCGATGATATCCAGGATGGAAACAATGTGCTTTGTCAGCATCCCGACAAGCGCACGCTCTGGCGTGCATTGCTGGACGGCGGCCGCCCGCTTGAAATTACTAAGCCGGTCTCCGCCATACGCATACTCGGCGCCCTTGCGGATAAGGAGGGCGCGAATCTTTTCCAATCGCTGTTCGACAACTGCATCAAAGTCTTTGGAATTCATTTGATTTTCACTTTTATTTCGTGGCACTCTGCCGAAATCATATTCGCCAACCCGCGAAGCCGGATACAGCTCGGCATCAAAGAATCGTGATTCAGGAGCCGGTCGCAAATCCGGTGAAGCTTCGCGGTCTGCTGCCAGGTCTCAGAGATTATGGCCTCGACGGTTAGGCGTTCTTTTTTATTCATGCTTACAATATAATGCGAGAAAGCAGAATATGCAAGGGGAAAAAGAAAGAAATTAAAAGAAATTACTTGCATTTTCTTTCATGATGTACTATCTTAAGAACAGCTCATTGAAAACTTGTAGCGTGGCGTAGCGAACGGTTACTTCACTTCTAATGAAGAGGTCGGCGGTTCAAGTCCGTCTCCGTCAGAAATGGCGGATAGCTCAGTTGGTAGAGCGCTAAAATTTCCGTTTGCGTCTGTTCCCGTTACTTTTATTTATTCCGATGGCGAAAGAGTGCGGTTACTTCTTGCATGAACGAGACCACGGGTTCAACTCCCGTGCAATCAGTGATGGTTGTAGTATAGCGGTTAGTACGCGAAAATACCCGTATTCGCATGTTCCTCGGATGTTTTAAAACCGCCGGTGGCGTAGAGGACGGTTCCTTCTATTTTGGTTAGAAAAAGCCCGTCTCTCGTTTGTTCCCTGGCATTTATTAGAAAGGAGCGTCGATGGCAACACTCAACAAGAGGCCCAAGCTTCCTCCGGTAAGGACCAATGAGGGCGCGCCGGCTGTCCGCATTACCGCAGAGGCCGAATTGCGTCGGTCCGTAATGTCCTGCATGCTCTGGGAAAAAGAATTCTATGAGAACGGGGTTTCGATTTCCGAGCGTATTATCGATTTGGTTTCAAAGGTCAAGCCTGAGGTCGCTCAGGCGATTGCCATTGAAGCCCGTATGAACGGGAAACTCAGGCACGTTCCGCTGCTTATCGTACGCACGATGGCGATACTCGCCACCCACAAACATCTTGTTGCAGACACTCTGGTTTCCGTGATTCAGCGCCCGGATGAAATGACGGAGTTTCTGTCCATTTATTTCAAGGACGATAAGGACCAGACGGTTTCCGCCCAAGTTAAAAAGGGTTTGGCGCGGGCGTTCTGCAAATTCGATGAATATTCGCTTGCGAAATATAACCGGGATGGGGCCGTCAAACTCCGCGATGTTCTGTTTATCTCCCATGCGAAACCTAAGACCATCGACCAGCAGGAGCTCTTCAAGCGCGTCGCCGAAAACAAGCTCGCCACCCCCGACACCTGGGAGACCAATCTTTCGGCCGGTGCCGACAAGAAGGAGACCTGGGAGCGTTTAATTGCCGAAGGGAAGCTCGGGGCCATGGCGCTTCTCAAAAATATCCGGAACATGGAAGAGGCCAAGGTTGACCGGAAAATCGTGAAGTCCGCAATCCTGGGCGCCGATTACAAGTGGGTGTTGCCGTTCAGATTCATATCCGCCGCCCGGTTTGCCCCGGCGATGGAGCCCGAACTTGAGGTCGCCATGCTCAAGAACCTGGAGAACAATTCCAAACTCCTCGGTAAGACAGCGCTCTTAGTTGATGTGTCTGGTTCGATGGATTCGCAAATATCAGATAAATCAGACCTGAAGCGTATCGACGCGGCATGCGGCTTGGCGATGGTTCTCCGGGAGGTATGCGATGAAATCGAAATCGTGACATTCTCAAATCAGTTAGTGACCATACCATCACGCCATGGGTTTGCGTTGAGGGACGCGATTGTTCAGTCGCAGCCGCATGGTGGCACGGAACTTGGCTCCGCTGTTTTCTATGCCATGAATCAGTTAAAACCTGAGCGCCTGGTCGTTATCTCGGATGAACAATCTTCGACTCCTGTTCCGCAGCCGAATGGCTTGGCCTATATGCTAAACGTAGCGTCGGCAAAGAACGGCGTCGGATACGGGCCGTGGGTTCACATCGACGGGTTTTCCGAGGCGGTCGTCAATTACCTTAAAGGTTACGAGGAACTATGCAACAACTCCAAGAATTCAGCACTCGAATAGACCGCTCGCTTCTCAAGCGAGTTAAAGACTATTGCCGCAAAACCGGCCGGTCGATAATGTGGGTTGTGAACGCGGCCTTGATTAAGTTCCTCGATAACGACAAGGATTAATCCATGGAACAACTACCGTTCAATTTACAGAATCATGTTCTAGGCATGCGCCAGAATCTCCTGGTTCTTACCGACACGGTGACGATACTTGCCGGCGAAGTCGAGAAAATGCGCGGGCAAGTTAGCGCTGCTCTGGCAATCCTTGAGGCCACCCCTGAAGGCAAGAAGGTGGTTGGAATCGAGGAGGCTTCAGATGATAAGCGGTGAAGAACTTGTCCCGCTGGTTGCCCGTTTCTACCCGCGGGCGTTCAATACCATAATCGTCGAAGGGCGCCTGATTGTCCCGAAGAACTCCGGTGAATACGATAAGCATCTGCTTATTCGTCACAACCGAGCGTGGGCGGTGTTTAGCGCGAACTCCTGGGATGAGGTTAAGACCAAGCTTATCGGATATGTTGACCGGCAAAGGAAAAATCGTTGAGCATCCACGATGAATGCGGAAACAGCCGTGAGGCGGAAACCATTTGGGGGCGAAGGCATGTTATCTGCGTCAAACATGTTCGACTTTATCATCACGGAAACGGCGACAAGTGCATTTGGATTCAGAACGGAATTGAACGAAAGCCTGGGGAGTTTGAGGTATGCGCTACAAAATTAAATACTGGTTCCGAAAGGTCGCGCACGCGATTGGGTTCTGCCCGTACTGCTTCGGGCCGGTGATTACGCTGCCGTCTGGAGCAAGGGTTTGTTCTATTTGCAGGTTGAGATAAAACATAAACACAAAGGAGTTTCAATGAAAATGCTTCCCACTCAAGTTGTCGAAGTCGAATCCGAGGGTTTGGTTGCCCTTCTTGGTAAAACTATTACCACGTTCTGTGCGAACTATATTTATACCGGAAAGCTTGAGGGCGTGAACGAAACGTGCATCAAGCTCTCTTCGCCAAAAATTGTTTATGAGACCGGCTCGTTTGTCGATACAAACTGGAAGGACGCCCAGGAGCTTCCCAATGATTTGTATGTGCAAATCGGCATGATTGAGAGTTTTACTATTCTCAAATAGGTCGAGCATGTACGCAATAAAAAAAAATAAATATAGAGCGGGGTCGTGGTCGGGGTCGTGGTCGAGGTCGGGGTCGTGGTCGGGGTCGTGGTCGGGGTCGAGGTCGAGGTCGGGGTCGGGGTCGTGGTCGGGGTCGTGGTCGAGGTCGGGGTCGTGGTCGGGGTCGAGGTCGAGGTCGGGGTCGAGGTCGTAAACAAAAGGAATAAAAATGTTAGCAGATTACAAAGCGGAAAACTGGACAGACCCAGACAAAAACCCTACGGGTGGGGCCGTGCATGGGGTTGGTCTTGAAATAAAATGGCAGGAAGGCCGTTAAGCAGGGGGTATGGAATGAAAAGCAAGGTCATTAAGATATTCATCGAGGGGGAGAATGGAAATCTGGGTTTCCTCCACGCTAATACCCAAGGGACATTCGATTGGGAGCCCCCGCGGTCGCCCGTTACTTTCACGTTCGAGGCCAAGACCCTGCGAATGATTGCCGATGAGATGGATAGGGCGGCCGGCAAGGAAGTTTCATAGGCTCTCTCATGGAAAAGAAATCACAATACGCTTCGAACCTCAAGCCTTACCCGCATAACGATGCTTGTCTTTGTGTGATGGACAATCCTTGTGAGGGTTGCGATACAAGGGCTGAAAGCGAAGAAGGGGTTGGAAATGAACGACAAGACTGAGCTGATAAAAATAATGGCCGGCTCCAAGAGAGAGAAAAACAAAATTTGTTTTTTCTTATCCGAGAACCAATGGTTGCGGGCGAGGGATTTAGGTTGGTTTAATTTCACGGACTCCGAGTTGGCGAGTGCGAATACTCGCGGGGGGTTCATCAAGGAGACGCAGGGATGCTTGCTTTATGTTGAAGCGAAAGTAAAAAAGCTATGACCTCCAATGATATTCAACGTCTGTTGGCCGCCAAGCACGCGGAGGACGTTTACATTCCCGAATGCAAGGACGGTCCGAGCCAGGGTTATAAATTCGGAATCCTCGACGGTTGGGCAATGAACCGGAGCTGGGCGCACCCCCTCTATTCCGGGTATGAGATTAAGGTCTCGCGCCAGGATTTCATCGGCGATAACAAATGGACAAAATACCTACCGGCCTGCAACTGTCTTTATTTCGTATGCCCGGCTGGGTTGATATCTGTGGCAGAAACCCCGGAACAATGCGGGTTGTTGTGGGCGAGCGTCAATGGGGCGAAGCTCTATACTAAGAAGAAGGCCCCCTATCGGGAAATCCCGGAGCCCACACAACTCCTCAAATACGTTATGATGTGCCGGGTGAAGGTTAAGCGGGAAGAGTATGATGACAAAGATAAGACGAAGTTTTGGCGAGACTGGCTGGAGACCCGGGTGCTCGACCGCGACCTAGGCTATCGAATATCGAAGACGTTGAGGAAAACCGTTGACGAGCGAATTCTTGAGACCGAGCGGGTGAACAAGCGGCTCCAGGAGACCAAGACGGAAGTCGATTCAGCGTTGGCGGCCATGAAAGAAATGAAGCTCGACCTTTATCAGGTCCACGCAGAATGGGGAAAACAGCGCTTCCAGGACAGCGTGCGGACGGCCCTGAATGGCGGGGAGGAGAAGCGGCATTGGTTACAGAGTATCAGGAATGCATGTGATACAATTTTAAAGGAGGTTCAGGAGTGACAGACGAACGATGCAAAAAGATTATGGAAGAGCTGGGGATGCCGGACAGTCATTCGTTAAAGGGCGCCTTAGAACAGGTGGCGAATGAGACAGAACAGCAGGTTCGGGCGGAACTGGAGCCCAAGATTATTCTCTCTGGGAGGAAACTTTGGCATTACAAGGTTTCTTTGTACGCCTTTCAGCGGAGCATCTACCAGAACGAGTTTGTTTCTGAGCAAGTTGATGTTGTTTGCGAGAATGAAAAATATATCATCGTTAAGGATTGGTATTTCTCCAGAATTCACAAAGAGAAGTGCAGTTATGACACGAGCCTTGGTGAATATGATATCAACATCAGGCGGGCGGGTGATATCCTGGAGGCCGGTGTCTTCTATGTTCAGTATTCCGAGACCCCGGTTAAGGCCGGCGTGATAAGGAATCGGATTAAGAAGAAGGTTGCGGACACCTACGGGTGGATGGCGGATATTGATTTGTCGATTATCAAGGGGGAATAAAATGACGAAAAGTCTTAACGAACAGGTGGGATGTATGGGTAAACTGTCTGAAATTAGAAAGCATTTCGATGGTTTGAACGAAACGGCGTATTATGAAAAGAGCTGCCTTCGCTCCATTATTGAGGATGTGGTTGCGGCCTGCCGCTCAACCTATGGCATTGATATCGCAGAATATATTTTTGGGCCGAAGCCACGGAAATATGTCTGTATGGGGGGCGCTACCAAGTGTTTACGCTATAAGACAGGCGGATTATGCCAAGGTCCGCAGTTTGGGAACCCGGCCCCAATCCTTGTAGAAGATGTTGTTTTCAAGTGCCACCTAATGAGGGTGGAAAAATAAAATGATACTGTTTGAGGCGGTTATCTTAAACATCGGTATCCAGGTCAAGGTTTTCGGCCGAACCGAATACGGGCGCAAATCCGAATACCTGCTTATCGCGGCCGGGGCGAAGGACTCCTTTGGCATCAAATGGCTGGACCGGGTGCTCAGAAATGCGTCGTGCTATCTTGAGATTGCGCCGGAACATCCTGGTTTTGGGTTTGCCAGTGTCGATGCGGTGATTAAGTCGGCCTTTATCCAGGTCGGTGCCTTTGAGTATTATTTCAAGAAGAGGTTTGTGATACCTTGGAGGCGGGGATGAAGGCCGGGGATATCGAGAAGGCGGTCTACGATACGGTCATCTGCTCGGCTTCATGGGAACACGGGGTCAGCAAAAAGGCCGCCCAGATGATAGCCCTGGATGCGGCGCAGGCGGCCGGGAAGTTCATGGCCCTGTATCTTCTCCAGGAGGCGAAGAAGAAGCGCAAGATAGACTGGGGGAAGAAGTGGGAGCCTGGGTTGAGGAAAGAGGCGGCAATAAAAAGCGCATTGACGCGGTTGAAGTAAAAGAGTATATTAATGGCGTGACCGGACAAGTCACACGCTTAAAAATTTGCTGATGCCGACGCCGTAAGGATAAGGCATTCCCCAAAAAGGCCACCCCCTGATGCCTGTCCGGTCACAGGGCGGTGGAGCTTTTTAAAGGAACAGACCAGTATGAAAGCCCCGTACTTCCCTCTTTATGCCAAAAACTGGTCAGGCTCCCGCCACGTCCTGGCCATGTCCGGCGATGAGGTCAAAGCATACATGTATCTCTTATGCGAAGCCTGGGACCAGATTCCACGCGCCACTCTACCTAATGACGACCGGGAATTGGCCTCAATCGCCCACATCTCTTTGGACAAATGGACGACGGTAAAAGATGCTGTTTTGGAACGCTTCATAATTGGCACTTGTGACGAGCATTTTGGGCGCTTAGTGGCAAAGTTTCTAATTGAGTACTCTCGTAAGTACGAGAAAAATAAACGACCTAAGAACAAAAACGCGCTCAGAACGCGATATAAACGCGATAAGAACGCGCGCCTTGATAATGCAAATGCAAATGCAGCTTGTATCAGAAAGACAAAATCTAAAGACAAAAGACAATCAGGGGAGTCCGCGAAACCCGACCCGCTGTCCCCCATCGCTTCGACCAATAAACCAACTACCCTCCAGTCCGTCGCCAAAGTCACCCCAGATGACCCCGATACCCTGCGTTTCTACGCCGGTACTACCCCTCAGCCCCAGGAACCCGCCGAATTACCGGAAACACCTGCCGACTTTTACTGATTTTTCCGCCATATTTTTCCGGGACGCTGTTTTAAGCCCCTGGAACGCCTTAAAAACACCCACCCCCTCAAAACACCCCGCCCAGACCCCTGAAAACAGCAGGACGACCCCTTTAAGGCACCTTCCTGAGCCTTTTAGCAGCCCATCCAGACCCCACAAAACAGGCATAGCGAGCAGGAAGTACGTAAAACCAGCGAATTTATGCCGGGAAATTCTAGGACGCAGGTTCGGTACTCTGGAAGAATAGGCAATAGCGCAAATCCGCAGCAAACCGCATGGAGAGAAGGGAGGGTGGGTGAGGGTGTACTGACGTACTCTGTCAGTCCTGCGCGTACCCAGGGGGGTGCCCCTTGTTTCGGGGTGGGTATAGTACCGTATTGCATGATAACGTATAACCGTATTGCGAGAATCGTATTACCGTATAACACCAGGCCGGATTAACCGCCCATGTTAACCTACGATATTGATTAACAACTTTAAGTCACAAGATTAAGGTTATTTCTGACAATGTGTTACAAGATAGGTTTACATAATATATCTTATGCGACCTTGTAAAATGTCAAGGGCATGGGAATTGCGTTATAATACGGTAATACCCGACCCATGGTTGGGGCTGAAATTGATAGGCATCGTTATGTTTTTGTCACTTCTGTCCTTACAATCTCCCCCTACTTTCACATGTATAACCATTAAAATTTGCATAAATTCGCAACATTCTAATGATTTGGACAGATATGTCTAAGGTTTATGGACAGATTTGTCCAAGCATTGTTACATAATAAAGCGCTTCTGGCTATTCGTAAAATTCAGCAATTTCATAAAACCGTACATTTAGCATATCGACACGGCAACAAAAAAAAGGAGAATGAGAATGAAACACTCACAGACTGCCATGTATGTCGTCAGTATGGTAACGGCAATAATCGCAATCGTCCATGCACTAATCACCATAGGGGGATAAAATGGCAATCTACAACAGACTTAAAGGCGAATCAGCGCCAGTCAAAGAGGGGATAGTTGCGGAAATAGCGCAAGCATGCTCTCGGTCCATCAGGGAGGGTGCTATCTTGTCGGAGTCAGAGCAACAGGTTCAGGCTGGTATCATGGTTCAGGCATCAAAGCGCAAGGGCTTAACCATTGGCTATCAAAAGCGGTTGGGCAATGCGGAACAGACGGAAATCATGGCCCTTTATCGTCGGCCTGTTGTGGGGTCATCCGTCAAGTTGATGATTCATCAGGGGTACGCCGATAGCCAACTTGAGACTTACCGCAGGCAGTGCAATCGATTAGGGGTTAAGGTTGGTGATTTGACCGCACAAGAGGCGGGCGTCTATTCCGAGGTTGTTGCATCAACCGATAATAGCCCTTACCTGATTGCCGCGGGTTCTGATATTGATACCAGTGACGCTAAAGTCGGCTATGGCCGCAAGGGGGCAACGGTTAAACCCATCAAGGCGCCTATCAAGGCCGCACCCGTCAAGGTCCAGGAAGACATACGGCAGTGGTTTAAACAAGCGCTTGCGCAGGGTGACGATGAAATGATTAGCGCCGCCCGGCATGCTGCGAAAACGAACAAGGTGGATTTAACGACCCTGTAAGCTTCCCAGTCTCTTCGGTTCGGTGCATAGGCGGAGCTATATTCAGACGGGTGAGCCCGTGCAAAGCGAAGCCATATCAAAACAGCTTCTCGAAAGCCATGGGCGAGGTCTATCTAATGGGCTGAAACCTGATTTTCGGGAAAGCGATTGTGTAACCAACAGTCAACCAATCGGGCATAGTCCGAGGTGGGTTTAAGTCCCTCGATTCGGGCTTTCGCCATTCCGATTATCAGCAACAAACAATTAACAGCGGGGTATCCAATGGCACAAGTCATTGCCAATGGGGTTACGGTTTTTACCGGATTGCTTGAAAATGCGCTCAATGAATGCGCGAAACAGGTTCGTCTCGGTTACACGGTTGCGCTTGTCGATTTGGACACGGATGAACGGTATCTCTTTTAATAAACCTTTCAACAGCAGGAGAAATCATGCGTACCCAGAACAGAATCAACGGCATCTTGGGCGGGCTTCGGACCTGGAGGCGATAATGGTCAGTTCTTACCCACGCCATCCGATGCCGAATGGAATCGCTATCTCAGGGAAAGTAACGAAGGGCCGCGCCAGCTAAACAATCAGGGGTTTGAACAGCGGTTCTACCCCTCTCAATGTCTTTCCTCTCGTTGCGGGCATATTGAATGCCCTGCCGATTGCTCGGGGTGGACGGTCAGGCAACAGTTTAAGAACTGGAGTGAGCGGGTGAAAGCCGTGCAGCCGGACCCCGTTTGGTCTCCGTGTCTTTGGGTGGCAACAATCAAGGAGTAGGCTATGAACCTCAATCACCATCTCTCCATCTTCCTCGCCGGCGCCCTAACCGCCGGGCTGTTCGGTGTCCTGTTCTTCAGACAGGCGTGGGCGTGGCTGGAAGTGGCGGGAATCGATTAAATCAGGAGACGCAATGTATAAAATTATACCCCCGAATGCCATGCTTTACCCGGTAGAATTCGGGCCGTTCAAAACCGAGGAGTTAGCGCGCGAAGAGCTGGCTAAAATACTCCCCAACGAGACCGCGCTTTATCTCGACGACCTGGCGAAACGTGTTATCGTAAAACTGAGGGTCAAAAACCTCGAATGCAACTGCTGCGGCAGAAATGCTCCGGCCTATAAACAATGGCATAATCGGGATATCGGATATGGAATGTGCCGCCGCTGCATTAAGAGTATCCGCTCGAAAAAGCAAATGACCGAGGAGGAAATCAAATCCTCTTACGGCGTCGAAGGAATCCACTGGCTTTAAACTCAAGGGAGGTCTCAAATGTCCGTCAAAGAACACACCATTCTTTCCGGCCTGTTCTTCGAAATCGCGTCCGACCTGAAGCTGCGGAGCAATCGGGCGACCCAGGCGCAGCTCAATCTCCTTAACACCAGGAAATGGGGGCTGTGATGAAGTTTAAAAACTTCTCTGTGCTCTTTATTTACCCTGACAATGGGCAGGTCGGGGCGTCGTTTGTCCGGGCCGAGAATGCGAATCATGCATTTTTCGGCCTTGCAAAGAGGATGGCGCGACAAGGAAAAGACGTCGACATTATCTGTGCCATTCCCATGAGATATAATCGCTATCTAGAATATGCTGGAGATGGGACTGTTAGTTCCGAAGTTGTACTTTCTCAACCGGAGGTTTTTAATGCCTGAAATCACCCAAGCCGAACAGCGCCTCGTCGACTGGCAGTATGCAGGTAAAAGTGAATCCTTCTTCATCAACCTCTTCCGGGCAATTTCAAAGGCCGATACCTTTAACCTTGTCCGTCTGAGCATGGGTTTTCCCGATGAAGTCGAAGCTTATCGCCGGTTCGCCAACGAGTCCGGATATTGGCAGGATGTTCAAAGAAGGGCGGGCATAAATGGCAATTAAAATCGGTAAAACCATCTGGGATACCGAAGAGTCACCGAGCATGGCTTTGTGGCGCCTGCTGAGAAGTGCCGTCATCACCGACGGCGGTCACCACAAGCAATGGTATCTCGAACAAATTGCAAAGATTCTTAACATCCCGCTCCCCGAACACGACCGCGGAATTGCACCTTAACCCAGGAGTCCCTCATGTCTCGCAAGCCGTCAAACAATCGCCTTCTCCGCCTCATCCAACGTCTTCGCCGTGAGAATCCGGCCGGGGCGGCCTCCCTCGCCTGGAATCATGGAATAGTGGTGTTTTCATGAAAGCCAAGCGCCTGGCCGCGATACTCCTCGAAGACCCGGAAGCTAGGGTTCTTGTCGGGGAGCCTTTCGACGGCCCCTATCACCAAATTCTGCAAGTTACCGTCCCTTGCGCCGATAACACGTTTGTCATCTACCCCAAGGATGCGAAAGTCAAACCCTTTTAACCGGAGTAAATCATGAAGCTCACTCTCAAAATTCTTGAATCATTTAACGCTTGTCACGACGGCAAGATGTGGTTTGCTGCCCAGAAATCCAGAACCGTTAAAGGCGTGGTGGATAAGCTCATTGCGCAATCCAAACTTGACTGGGCCAATTGGACGGTCTCTCGAATGATGAACCACGATAATAAAATCCGGTACGCAATTTTCGCGGCCGAACAGGTTCTCTCGATTTACGAGAAACAACACCCAGACGATGCGCATCCCAGAAAAGCAATTGAAGCGGCCAAGAAATACTTGGCGGATAAGTCGGAAAAAAATAAAAATGCCGCCAATGCCGCCGCCAATGCCGCCTATGCCGCCGCCTATGCCGCCAATACCGCCGCCTATGCCGCCATGAAAGAAAAAATCATCCGATTCGGCCTTACTTTAATCAAGGACCAAAAATGAACACCATCACAATCAACGGCCGCAAATACCGAGCTCTTTCAACCCGCGCCCTCCTCCGCTACTGGGAACTCAAAACCCGCTAACCTTTTCAAAGGAGACCCATGTTTTATCTTCCTGCCGAGTATATTTACCGGCTCCGCAAGGCGTGCGCAGTCGATGGAACGCGAACTGCTTTAAAAGGCGTCTATCTCGACAAGGTTTTAGGCCGGGCGGTTGCCACCGACGGCCATAAAATGGCCTGGTTTGACAGCGAGACCATTAAAAACATCCCCGAGTCCATAATCCTGAAGCTCCCCGAACTCAAGACCCCTAAGTCGGGCCGCGGGAGTCTGCCTTACTATCCTTTCATCGGTCTGCCAACCGTTGAGGGCGAGCTTTGCTGCCTGTTCTGGGCTCATACGGACAGGAGGGACACGAGCGTTGCCGTCCATGTTCCCTCCCCCGGTTCTCCGGAATATGCCCTCTGCGAAGTTCTGAAGGGTTGCGATTATCCCAACTACGCGGAAGCCATTCCCGGCCCAAAGGACGCCTTCCGCCTGTTCTCGATGGATGCCGATATTTACAAGACGATGGCGGATATCGTCTGCGCCCCCCGCAACCGCTGCCTGGTGATGCATGAAAACATCAATCCGCTCAAGGCTGTCCGGGTTATGGGCTATGACAACAAAATGCAGGGCTTGGTTATGCCGGCGCGGGTTATGGATTATGAAAATTTCGAGACCCGCTTTGAAATGACCGCCCCATCCGGAATTTACTGCAATGACCCTTCGCATGCCACTACCCCGGAAGAGCGAATCGCCAACGATAGCACACGGGCTACGGTGGTCAAAGAATATCAATCCAAGCTCGATGAATTGACCGCCGAACTCTCGTCCGTCAAAGCCCAGCTCGAATCCACGCAGGTTGAATTGGCGGCCTGCCGTTCCGAGGGTCCGTCAATCGAGCCCGGGGTTGAGGGGTTAATGACCCCCTCACAGAAGCGCTATCTGTTTATCCTCTCGGGAGTCAATTACCGGCGGGAGACCATGACTTTCAAACGGGCCTCCGAACTCATCGACCAACTGAAAGGGGTTAAGGCATGACCGCGACAATCACCAAAGAAGACCGCAAGCAGTGGAGCATCGATAAAAAATCCGAACTCAAAGAGAAGCTCGATTCCGTTCTCGACAAGGCGCTGACTGACCCCGGTAAAATGCGGGAACTGACTGACCACTATCGGGTACTCGGAACTTACAATTACTCGTTCAATAACTCCTGCATGGTCTATGCCCAGGGCGGGAAGCTCGTTCAATCGTTCAAGAAGTGGGAGGAATTGGGACGGATGGTCATCAAGGGCCAGCATGCCCGGATTTACATCTTTGTCCCCCTGTTAGTCGGCGATAAATCGAAGAAGGATAAGCCGGAGGGCGAGGAGAAGGCGGACGAGAAAAAGAAGCTCATCTTCAAACTGGCGCCCGTTTTCGATGTCACGCAGACCGAGGGCGAGCCCCTGAAGTATGCCCACGACAGTGCGGATACGGCCGCCGTTTCCTTTGACCTGCTGGCCCCGGCCGTCCAATCGCTTACCGGTTTGCCGGTCAAAACCGGGCCGACGGGAGAAATCCGCGGCTGGTGCAGCAAATTTGAAATCATGGTCAGTGAGTCGTCGAACAATGCGGATAAGGTCCGGACGCTGGTTCACGAGGCCGCGCATGCCCTCCTCGAACATTGCGGAAGGGCCGAGAAGAGCCGGGAATCCCGTGAGGTTGAGGCCGAGGCGGTGGCAAACCTGGTTATCAGTTACTTCGGAATGGATGTCAGTCTGTCCGAAGCGTACCTTGCCGGGTACTCGAACGGTATCAAGAGCATCGATAAACAGGCTATATTAAAGACGACCGACAAACTCATCAAAGCTTTTAAACCGAAGGAGAAAGAATGAAGTATCTTCTCGCCGTCCTGCTGATTGTATCTGGGCTTCTGGCTTATGACTACTGTGCCTTTTGCAATGGTGCAAAACAGGTGTCGTGCGCCAACTGTTCCGGGACTGGATGTTCGTTCACCTGCTCCAACTGTAACGGAATGGGCATGACTCAATCAATGTGTACTTCTTGCAATGGGAGCGGGCGGCCAACATACGGAAGCGGCGCCTGCTACTTCTGCCGTGGAATGGGGTATAAAAACGAACGCTGCTATTCGTGCCGAGGGACAGGGTGCGGAAATAAATGTTTCGCTTGCGGCGGCCGGGGGATGGTGAACTGCCCCTATTGTATAAGACGATAGATTAATTTATATTAATAGTGTCGAGTGGGCCTTCCGCAAAAGAACCACCAACGACACTACTGAATCTGCGTCTGCCTCTGCTTACCACCGGCGTCAATTCTTTGCGGAAGGCCCACGCCGAGAGTGGAGGCAGTCGCTTTTATTCTTGGACCGGTTTCTGACCTAGGCTTTCACGGTCGACGCAAAGTAGCTGGGGGGTGTCGAAACCCACGACTTTACGCGATGACCCCTCGCAGCCGCGGGGATGCCGCCGTCAACGTATCGGCCCAAAAGCACAGTCGAAAGACTAGAGGGCGAGTGGGGAACGGGTTTAAGTGCGAGCCCTGTTCAACGGCTTTACCATGCCGAAAGAGACTAACGCATGGAACCCTATTAAGCGCATGCCCCGAAAGGCATAGGTGCTTAAGAATAGGGGCGGCTCTATCCAAACGAAAAGGAGGTAGCTTGATTAAATCCACCGCCGCATTTTACGAGGACTGGGACCGACTAGTCAGTCGCTTTCACGCCAACTCTCCATACAAACTCCAGAAGACTATCAGGGATATTTTCTCTCACGCCCGTGATGAACTGGAAGCCGACTTGAAATTCCACGGGGCGATGAAAGATGATTGAAACCGATAACGATACCTATACCGAGCACTTTAAACATTGGAGTGGCAATGACCCAAGGCGAACAGATGTTTCTCGACTATCTTCAGAACACCAAGCTCCCGTTCTTACGGGAGAACGACCCGCAGACAGCGAAAGAGGTTGAACAGTGCATTATGATTATCAACCGAATGGATGATTGTTTAAAATAGTCTTTGCAAAAGCGGCTTATGCATAGTATATTTACTTGAGAACAAAAAGGGCACCAACCCGTTTACCCTTAGACGGGGGTTGAGAAATGAAGACGGTGCTGCGCCGGGAGGAATGGAGGCCGCCTCACCGGAAGTGCCGCCAACTAGAAAGGAAATAATGCCGAAGCAAAAACAGTCGCTCTTAACTCAATGGGGGTACGCTCAGAAGCATGGCGAACATTGCCCATACTGTCTCGTTCCTTCAACTGAAATCGCAAAGTCAAATACTCTCCGCCGTCTGGGAGAAGAGTTTGGCCGGGAGTGCGAGTGCGCCAGTTGCGGACGGACTTATATCGATGTCTTCCGGCTCATCGGATTCTACGGAACCAAGCAGGGCAAGGTCGAAAAGACTGAGCCCGGGCCTATAGTGGAGCCCGGCGCCGAAGGTTAGTCGAATGTGGCTGGTCATTGGCTCCCGTTGGTTTCCAGAACAGGCCCGGACCCTAATTGGTTTGGGCTGTGGATGCGGGACGACACAACGACTGGTCCCGCTGGTCAGCGAGCGAAAGCAGGGGGCTTACCGGCTCATCTTAGTTTGCCCAGTATGCGATGGGAAGTATAGCGCCATTGGAAGACCTTCAGCGATGGAGAAAGCGGCATTGGACCAACTATCACAAGCAACCTATCCGGCCGGACAGTATCTCTGCGTGTCGAAGATTGCCGGGTATCTGGAAATGGATGCCGAGCTGGTTGAGACCGCGCTGTTTGATTTCTTTGTCCGGTTTGGGCATGAAGCCTTTATGGACATCATCCGCTTCTGCATTGCAGCCGAGGAGCGTGACGCCACATGGCTTATCCGTCCGACATTGGAAAACGACTTCACGGAGGAGGGCGCCGACAAGCTCAAGTCCGCTCATTACCTTCAGTCATGGAGGGTTGATGTATCGCAGGCGTAAGTTCGACTTAACCCTGGCCGTCAAGTGGATGATGTTTTTACTGTTCTGCTTCGTGCTTTTCATGTTTATGTTTGGAGTCGATGTCTTGACGGCCGGAGGGTATATTCGAGGTACAGGTGCGGCGAAAGAATACTGCGAAAGGAAAGCCCATGGTTATCGCAATTAAGATTTTTGTCTATCTGGTGTTCGTTCTTTATGTTGGGGGGTGTATTTTTGGGGATGCATGATTACTACGCGGCTCGATAAGCGGACCAATCACGCAATAACTGCGTGTCGTTACAGTTGTGTTCAATGTTTTTGGCGCAAATCAGGGGAAAACGAGGCTTTCAGCCTCGAAAAGATTTTAAAAATAAGTGTTGCTCTTGCTCTTGCTCAAGCGTTTGTGTATATTATAGGTAGGATAAGAGACAAACACAAACTAAAGGAGCCTAAAATGAGACAGGAATTTTTAGACACGCTGAATCGCCGCGAAGCCGTAAAAATGGCCCCATGGGCCGCTGTCGTTACGCGGTGCGAGGGTGGGTTCAGGGCTTTTGAGTCCCTGGACGACGCTAAGGTTTGGAGAAACCAAAAATGAACTGGACGCCCTCAAAGATGGGAAAAAAAGGAGGGGCCGCAAAAGGCCCCTCCAAGGTTCGCGGGGATTCGGCTTATTATAAAGCAATACGGGCAAAGCGAAAGGCAGCGCCAAAAACACTAAACAACCCTGGGCTGGCCGGTTCGCAGGCCAAAATTAATATTATGGTAGACTGTTTTGGCCTGCTCTCCCAAATGCACTACCCTCCGCGATTGCTGTGGGGCGCTGGTCCGGCCTGTCCTGACGGCAGGCCGGCGCGCGCCCCATCCTCACCCGCGTCATGTCGGGCCGCTAAGTTTAGTACGGCGTGCGTTCCGCGAACCGTTATCACATACGGGAAACATTATGCCGAAAAATATTGAACAATTGTGCCAGGATTTCCGCGACCGTGAGCTTGATGCCTATCTAGACGGCATAGACGAGGCGGAGGCTGCGGCGGACGAAATAGAGGAGGAGATGGAATGATGTGGCTTATTTTGTCCTGCTTAATAACCCCGCACCAGCAATGGAAGAATGTTATTGACCAGCTCTATTGCCCAACGTACCGATACGTTGACGTTCGGACGGTTTGCCTGTCGGTAGCGGATTGCTTGGAGACGGCAAGTATTTCCTAATTTGTAGCGGAGACCCGTGCTCCAGGAGTTTATCGAACTTCTTCAGGAATGCGTCCTTGTCTCCTGAATATTCGCGCAAGACTTTTACCGGCTTCTCCATCCGCTTAGTCTGAACTAGTATCGAGACCAGATTACAGAGCGCAAGACATAGGGCGTGCGACGCATTATCCGGGCGCCCGCCGTCGATGGACCATGTTTCGAGCTGCATCTTCAACTGTTCACAGTCGGGGTAGATGTTTAATCTCCCGGCATTGACCATCTTATTCAGTTCAAGAATCGACCCATCTAAGTCCCAATAGAAATTCGGCTGAATATAAATCTGGTGCTGTCTCTCCCACTGTAAATATGGCCCGTCCTTGACCTTATTAAATTCACTAGCTTGCTCGGTTAATCCGAATATCCCGCGATTTCCATACCACATAAATCGTCGGGCTTTAATTTCCGTCCCGCACTCTTTGTTGTACATGTCAATCATTTCATTCAGACTCCGAACGATACTTCCTGGCCCCCCAAAATTGCTGAACCCCTCATAGAAAACGAGAAGCTGGCCCATTTCCTTGTCCCAGGTGGCGAGTAATACGCTGTCTTCCATGTTTTTTTCATGCCAGATTGAGCCGAATAGTTCGACACGCCGCTGCGGAACGTAGTCGAATCTCACGCGGTCGGCCTTGTAAACGGTCTCCCGGATATGCACCAGCCGCGGTAAAATCTTCTGCTCCTGCGCCTGATTGGAGCAGCACATTACAAAGGCGTCCGCACTATCGGGCGAGCGGTGGATACGCTTCTTAAAGTCGGCTTTGCTCTCGATGATTTGACGACCGCGGTTATCGAGCGATGCCTCCCAATTGCGACCGGCAAGTTCTTCGCGCAAGAAGTCATCGCGCGGAATCTCAAGTTTCTCCATCATCTTCCCGGCATCCGCCCACATTATAGAGCCGTGGTTGCCGTAATGGTCATCACCAGAGCCGCCGAAAGTAACGGGGATAACATCAAGACCGTCCATTACATTGCGCCGTAATTGGTCTACACATGAACCACCTATTCCCGTATCGTCAATCTTGACCCGTATGATGGATTTATAGTCAAACTTTTTCCTGAGCTCGCGGACCACCGTAAGCACTTTCTCGGTCGTCTGTACGGTATCTTCCTTTTTTCCTCGCCATGGGGTGAGAACGCGGTATCCCTTGCGGGCGTAAATCACGGTACTGTCATCACCAAAGCGGGCAACATCAACCCCTAATTCAATCTCTCCAGGGGTCTCATCCATGGGCATGCCCAGGTCACGGTCTTCCGCCTCGCAAATCGCGTTATATGGGATAACCGCGCGGGGGTTTCCAGACGGGAACTCCCCGAATATTGACACCTGAACAACATCATGGTCTATCCCGTAGGCGTCGATGGTCGCCCGGTCATCGGCGGTCAATCCCTTCTGCTCCTGCTTAAAGTGCAGACGCTTCCATCGGTCTTCCCATTTCTCATGCTTATGGGTCTTATAAAAATACCCCGTCACTCGGTTGGGGTTGCTTATCAGGAGAGTCCGTATCTCCGCCTCCTTGCCGTAGGATTTCTTGTTCGACAACTGAGTGGCTTCGATGGTCTCCAAAATATCGTCGGCCACTCCCGAAGCCTCATCGATGATGAACATCTGGTGTTTGGCATGGTATCCTGATAGGCCTTCCTTGGTCTTCGCCGTTCGGGCTACCGCATACCAGACGTTCTCATAACCGACAACCTCAATCTTTTCCTTGGACCAATGCAGAAGCTCACGGAGGGGGCTTGGGTGTAGCCATTTAGCGGTCTCTTTCCAGAGAACGTCGAATATCTGGTCGGCCTTTGGTGCCACACAGACGACGCTTGCGGAAGGCCTGGTGGCGAGGAACCAGATTGCCGTCCATGCGGCCAGCGCTGACTTCCCGCGGCCGCGCCCCGAACGAATGGTCACAAACTCCTTGTCTCTCAGGGCCATGAGCGCAGCCCACTGGTGCGGCCAGATTACAGGCTTTACGCTGCCCTGGGAATACCGGAGAAGGGTGTCTTGAATGAACGCCACGGGCTGGTCAATGTAATTGGTAAGCAGTTGGACCGGGACGGTGACGGGGGATTTCATGATTCATCGCCCTCGTCCGGTGCGGGGAGGGCGCCAGCCGGGTCAAGTTCTGATACCATTTCATCGGTCTTTGCATCCTTCGCCCGGGCTTGGAGCTTGGCCGCCCGTTCTTCATGGGCTCGGGTTAGGGCTTCAAACAGGGATTCGTCGGAGGCTGATTGTTCAAGCTCTTTCTTCTGCTTTGGCATTTTATCGACCAACCCCAATATCTCGGTCATCTGCTTGATAGCCTGCATCTTATCATAAAGGACAAGCCGTGGACCCCATTCGGTATTATAAACCTCTTTAACGACCGATGTTTTTTCAAGGGTCTTTGAGTCGAACACCCGGACCACCGTTTCGTTCCATTCTTGGTATTCGCCAAGGTCGGCGTTAATGATTTGCCGTAACTGCCCGACGGTCTCCTGGGTGACAACCTCATATTCCTTGCGGATAATCTCCAACCGGGATTCAACGACCTCCCTAAACTCGGCAAGGCGTACCCATTTATAGGCATGGGTGTTGGAAACCGAGGCCCGGCGTGCTGCCTCAACCACATTCATATCCTTCAGATATTCTTCGAGGAACAGCCGTTGCCGGTCGGATAAACCGCGCTTGGACATTATCAGGGCTTCGAGGCTGTCGGTCTTCAGCGCCTCAAGCTTCTTGCTCATAGCCTTTCGAACTTTGCCCATCTCCATCGGATTATCTGGCTTCTTGAATTCAGGCACGGATTCCGGGGTCTTATCGTCTTCCATTACCGCTCCTTCCAACTGGCTTCCAGGAGCAGGGCATAGGCATTACAGCCCTTGCTTATGCACCAGACGTAAAAATCTGCATCATCGGTAACAAGGGTATTGCCGCATTCCGGGCAGGTGAATCCGCTTTTTTCGTGATGGAAATCGAGGGGGTTATGATGCTTGGAGGCCATACTTACGCCAACCTTTGAAGCTGTTTATCATGGCGAGCAGAGGCTTGTTGTTCTTCACGGTCTCGCCCCAGATGGTCATCCCCGTCGGCTCCAGGTATTCAAACGTACCGGCGCCATGCTTGGCAACCACCATGGGGGTCAGTCGCTCATGGCATCTGATACTGAATTCAACATCATCAAGGTTGTTATGGATAATATCCTTTAAAAGCAACCCATCCAGCGTAGACCAGTGATAGGCCATAACCCCGGTGCCAACCATCATCACCTCGGCATCGCGCAGAACCTCTTTCCGACAGGCATGGATTTCAAGGTTGCGGCCCCGCCCCATTCCCTGATAGGAAATCATGGGTAGGTCTATATTCCGACCATGCATAGAGACCACGGCTCGCCTGTCATATTTTTCAATCGTTTCAATCATGATATCACAGTAGTGCTCCGGGTAAACAAGGTCGTCGTCGCAGAAGAACAGGTATCCGCGCATGCCGCAAATCATAAACCGTCCGGCACTTCCCCGGTCGGGCTCGTTTTCCACCGGGACAACATTCTTTATCGAGCGCAACGACTCCGGGAGTTTTGCCCCGTTATTACAGTAGATAAAAAGAACATCCACTTGACGGGCGATACTCATGGCCGACCGCTCTACGATATTCATCCGAGAGGGCATGGTCGGTATGCAGGCAATACGGTAGCGGTCAATACCGCGGGCTGTCTGTTCAAGCATAGGAGAGCTTCGCTTCCTCGCGGTCGAGATAATAGCGGACCTTCTGCTTGATGCGCTCTTGCGGACGCAAAAAGCGATGATGCCTGATGCTTATAATCGCCCCCTTGTTATCATAGATGAACGGGTGAAGGGCGTTCTTATCCCAGTGGGCCTTAACAATCAATCCACTGTCGAGATTGCCGGGAACATGCAGTGATGAGTCATAAATGCGACAGTGCTGATAGATATATTTCAGGTGATGCGCTTTGCGATAGGTGCGAATGGCCGAAAACTTTCTTGTCGTACCCTTGGCGTCTTCGTATTCCATTATCCGATAGACATCGGCCATGGTTATCGGCTGAATCCCAGCGTTGTCTATTACCTCTTCATCGGCATCCAAAGACCAGTAGAAGTCTCCGTCGGGCACGGCCGCCAGCGCGGCATTGCGCTTATCAATCTGAGTCTCCCACCCATTTTCAGGACAGGGGATAAAAACATCGGCATGTTTTTTCGCAACATTCTGATTCTCTTCCGTACTGGCATAGGTGTCCACGCTCATCCCGTTTATGCGGTTAGTCTTCACGAAATCCACATACGCCCCATCAACGCAAATGATTTTAAAGCCATTGCGCTTCATGGACCCGAGACACAAATCAAGAAGTTCGGGAGTGTCATTGTAGAATATTACTGCCGCCCAATGTGTCGCTTGCGCCATGCTTCAAACTCCAGTTTGTTTTTGTTTGCCCCGTTTATCGTCCCTCGCCCGAGACCAAATAGAACCAGATACCCGAGAACGATTATGCAATAGGCTACCCCGCATAAGACCACTATCTCCATCTTTGGTAACATAAGAGCGCTACCTTGGGGTGCAGGAATTTGGATTTATCAGACCGCTTGAAATCAGGGAGTCCGGCGTCCAGGAGTTCAAGTGAAATCTCAAACGTATGGCAACGGTCAGGCTTAATCCCTATCCCCGTGAGCATAATTATAGAACGCTCTGAAATGCGGTTAAGCTCGGAAAGAGTTTTCTCAATATCCTTTACCCCGTCCAGGACGGCGAAGCACATTACTGTATCGAAGTTACGATGAAGCGTACCGTCTTCTATACATATTTTGCTTACTGTATCATCGACAGGGAACGGGTCTATGCCGTTGTATTCCCCGTCAAACCCGAATTCCAGAAGAGCAGTCATAAGCCGCTTTTCTCCGCATCCAACATCGAGAACAACATCCTTCGGCTTTAGCCAGCCGGAAGCCATAGCATAGGCGACATGCTCTTTGTAGTCATCAATCACGGGCTGTTTCTTTATATCGCCTATCGAGCGACGATGAAGCAGGTTTTGCATTTTCTCAAACCAGTCTTTATTTTCCATGTGATGTCCTATCGTTTTCCTTAATATGGCCCTCAATATCGAGCAAGAAAACTTCGGGGAAATAATCACTCAAAACCCTGTCGATTCTATACCATGGGATTAGCGGGCACTCTTTGACGATGTTCTCGAATTTCCGCTTTGACTTCCAGGCAGGACAAGTTACACCCATGGCCGGGAGGCTGAGACCAGATGATACGATATTGATTCCCGCGGTTGCAAGCGAACTGGTCATCTGACTGTCCATATACCGCATAGACCCGGTATTGAACGGCGCCCATGAAATTGCGTCCAGTGCCTTATATGAAAGCATGCGGCCTGCGCCAACAGTCTCCCCTCGGCGCTCGTTTTTATACCCGCTCCAGAAGGCCATGCGCTTATACCCATCGTCGCCAATATCGAGGAAATAGTACTGTTCAATTCCGGCGGCTTCGATTGAGTTCTTTAACATGTACGAAACCATTTCGCGGCAGTAGCCCTGATAATACAAATCATCGGAGCCTGAGAATAAAACAAAATCAACGCTGTCTTTAAAGAACTTAAACCCGGCATTCCATTTGTCGGCCAGGATATTTTCATGAACGAGATATTTAACTGCACTTTTTTCGCACCAATCCAACACCTTTTGATTATCTGTTATGACCAAGGGTACAACCTCGACATCCTTCTGGTCCTGGATGCTGGCTATTGTGGCCCGCAAGGTAACGAGCCGGTCCTGAACTGGGACAGGACAGCCAATCTTAACACCCACGGTAGCGCCTCGCAATTTCTTTCATCTTCTCCTCGTGCCTCACAAGTAGGTCACGGCCGACACCAGGAAGAGGATGAGGACGATGACAATCATCGCGCCGACACCGGCACCTATCTTCGCCCCGCTCCAGAACATTTCCTGCATTACCTCGGCGCACTGTCCGCACGACTCTTCGCCACATGATTCTTTTTCGACCATCTGGCCCTCGCCATTTTGGACGCCTCTTTACTCCCGAGGCGCCGTTTGGATTTTTGACCACCCTTGCGACCCACGCTGGAGAGATATTTCTTGATGATTTGGTGCATGGCTATAATATACCTAAGCCGGTTAAGGAGTGCAAGATGTTCGTGCGACACTGTTAATTGAACAGGTGATGGCATTTTTTACAGTCATATCTATATTCACTCCTGATAATTATCGAAAACTCGCCCCACCCACAATACGGACACGATGGGGTATCTTGCTTTTTTGTCGCTTGTTCTATACCACGACGCATGCCCTCATCCCACGCTTTTTGAAGAAAGGAGTAAAGCGTGTATCCCTTTGGTTGATTTATACGAAACCAGTTATGAAATTTTGTTGTCATTCTTCCCTCTAGGGGCATGCCTTATTTCGCCTAACGGACTAGTTTGCCGAAGTTGCCGGTTCCTCCGGCAATTTGGGAGAGGGGCAGAACCCCTGCCCCGAACCGGCAAACGATTGTTGGCTGCTGTGGTTTTGGCACGCCGCCTTTGATTCAAGTATGAACACCCCTTGCGCTCTTTTTGTTTTGCATGGCTGTTTTGTATCTGCTTCAAGCCAGTTTACCTCTCCACCATAACGAACTTGAGCGCCTGCACGCATTAACAGGGCGATACTCCATGGCAAGGGTAGGATAAATACGCTAGAATTACCTTTATCCATTTCGGCAATAGCTTTACGAGCAAAGGCAGAAGGACCACCAAACGGAGAGTCCACTTTTATAAATGGTGGGTTGACATAGTTGCGCTTGCCCCACGGAATAATGAGACTGTTGTAATCAAGCGGTCGCGGACAAGGGCATGGGTCAAAGTCGAAATTAAATTCAGCATTTAATTCCGCGTATTTTTCTGGAGGTGTGAGCCAAAATCTTTCTTTCATTTTACTGCCTTTCCCGAAAACTTGTTTGCGTTATTGCCTTGCGCGGTTTAAAATTGCAACCAACGGTCAGGTTTCCCGAAGTGGTCCGCTTCCATCAGAAACCCAATCAGGCGGACCATTTGGGTCGGAGGGTGCGGAAGCACCCGTAGCCGGGAAACCGTTTGTTGGTTGTAGTTTTAAACCGCGCTCTTTAATTCTAATTACTGCGTGACACTCACCATCAAAATTATATCGAGTAACCGCTTTACATTTTAGGAAACAATCCATTTTTTACTCCACAGTTATTCTGACATTACCATCGGTAGCATCAAAAAGAACATCCACGATCGGTAGCATCAAAAAGAACATCCACGATATCGCTATCAAAATCATAGTCGGCTTCCTGACAAGTCTTGACGTAGTCGCGGATAGCCTGCTCAAGCACCATCCTTGCGTTTGCCCTTGCATCATCTTTTTGACTCATATTTTCCTCCGAGTGCTTGCACGCGCTAATTGTATTGCGCGGTTTAAAATTTCAACCAACGTACTAGCATGATGCAGTTGACGACTCTATAATATTATTTTCGTCAATTGAATCATGCGGTTGTTGGGCGGGCGTACTCGCCGGACTGTTGCCCGCAGTGTCAGGGATGGCACTCTTAATTTTACATTGTGTAACTACATTAACCGTAAATGACCGCGTAGTCTCAGATGTATAGCTCAGTATTGATCCGCAATTTCCACATTCATATTCATCGTCATCGTCTTGTCTTTCCCATGAGTCACTATCCACATGTCCGCAAACAGGACATTTTATTAAACATTCATATTTCTCCTCTGGCTCCTCAGTAATGGTGATTGGCTCGACAAGACCAATACTACCACTTTCAACTGTGTTTTTTATAACATAAAGAGAGCCATTGATGTTGACAACATCCCCCATGTCTACGTCTTGACAATCACACAATATGTTTGTTTTCGGCATTTTGTAGTTTGCTTTAAAAATGTAATCGAGATAATCTTTGGGCCTTAGCATTAATTTCATTGTCTTTCCTTCTTTCTTTTAGCGCCACGATGGCGCGTTGTCTTGCGGGCAATTGCGCCCAACGTATGGCGCTGGTTGAAGTGCGGGCTTCCGCATTTGGGTTGAAGGCCGGGAACGGACTGAACCAACCAGCGCTTGTTGTGCGAAGTAAACCATGCCGCTCTTATTCCGCCTTTTCGTATGACATTTCAAAGATGTCGGACTTGCAGGGATAAAACTCACCCTTGATTCCCTTGATGATGTAATCGCCCGGTTTTGCAATCATAACGCCTTCGAGCGTTGTAATTTTGAACTGGCCATCATCGGGGTCAATGCCGTGACCACAATCTTGGAAGCACCCTTTTCCAGTGATGCCGAGAAAATCGTAAAGCTCTGTAAGGTCGTGTTCGTGGAGGCGCACCGCTTCGATAACAACTGGCTTCTTTCTGTACTTCATCTTTTCTCCTTAGCGGGTTTACCCGCGTTTGTTTTATGCCTTGCGGCATGGTTTATTTTGCACAACGTTCCGCCGCTTTACGAAGCCTTGCGGGGTTGCCAACTTCTACAAATAAAATCAGAGCCTGGGATACGCGTTGTACACAAACGCCTTCCGCAATTCCGGCAACTCCGCAAGGTTTGGGCCGAGGTCTGCCGAGCCGTAAAGCGGCTGTTAGGTGATGTTCTTTTAGCGCGTGCCTTTTTCTTTAATGCTATTTCCAGGAGCGGAACAACGGTTTCTGCAAGCTGCTCTATCGTATCGTTTTTGAGCGAGTACGCGCCCTCTCCGGTTGCCCAATCAAGCGCCATCTTGCAAGCGTAGCGTAACTTTCTTACTTCTTCTGTCATGTTTTTGCCTTTCGCGCTAAAAGAATTTCACCTAACTCCCCGTAGGCAGAAACTCGTTTCGTCATACGGTCGAATTTCGCCTGTTAGCAGAACCTTTTACTCCCATTCAATCGTGATAATGGTTTCCTCCGGCTCGCCTTTTTCCTGGGAGAAGCTGACTTTTGAAAGATACCTTGGCGAGTCGTCTTGTAGTATTCCTGCCTTAACGATGCCATCGATAACAGCCTTTGCGGAGAGTCCGTCAATATCAGCGAGTCTTTTTCGTATGCTATGCAGATGGATACTGCACGGTGAATCACATCTCTCAGTTTCTTGCGCTCGAAATGGTGCATGGCGAGTATCCGATTCCAGGTCGGGACAGGAAACGGCAAGCGCAGCACGAACCTTTTTCTGGAGATTGGGAGGGAGTTCATTTAGTCGCACGGTTCATGTTTTCCACATATTCAATGGCGGGCCGGCAGCTATGAACGTCGAATCCCTTGCCCGAAAGAATGCGCCGGTAGCAGTCGGTATGCAGTTCGGAGAACCCTTCGTCAAAAGAGTAGTGCTTCCCATTGACCGTGAATTCCCGGCATGCTTTGTCGCAGTCGGTGGACAGGTCGAACGTAAGATTGCAGTTCTTCAGCCCGTAGAGGTATTCAACAAGGTCAACCAAATGGACCCCGATATTCATCACCACGCCGCCGCTTTTTGAGATGTCGCCCTTCCATGATTTGTGATACCAATCTCCACGGGGAGTGTGGTATTTGACATGAATTATGGGGTTTCGATGCCGGGCTTTTCTGATTAAGTCGGTTGTCGGATGAATGCGAAGTTGGAGGATTGGATAAACAGAATCACCGGGGATTTTGTCAAAGGCTTTGGAGTTTGTGACAATTGGCTTCTCGCAGATGACCTGCAAATCATGCCACAGCGCCCATTGAATATGTGTTTCATGCAGGTAGTTCGGGGAGCAGATTGAACACCAGCGGATATTGCCTTCGAGCTTAACGAATAAATCAAACTCCTCGAAGATTGAGAAGAACTTGCATTCCGGGAAATAAGCGTCGAGAACCCCGGCCGCATTGTGAGGGTCGAATACTGCTACCAGTTCGTTGCCCGTCTCTTTGATTGCCTTTAAATGACGGATGGAAATGTAGCCGAAGCCTATCATAACGAATCTCATTTGGCAGGATTTCCTTTCACGATTTTATGCGGAGCAACATTCTTTGTCACTACAGAACCGGCGCCTATAGTACATCCGGTTCCAAGCGTTATCCCTGGAAGGATAGTCGCGTTCGCACCAATTGCCGCGCTGTCTTCGACCGTTGTTGGTAGCCATCCCACGCCATGACTGGGGGGATATTTGTCGTTCGTAAAGCAAACATGGGGACCAATGAAAACATTGTTCCCAATTTTAACCCCATCAGGAATAAAAGCAAACGCCTGGATTTTGCAGCACTCGCCAATAACAACGCCCTTTCCAATCCAAACGTGAGAATGAATCGTGCATCCCTCGCCAATATCCGCATCTTCGTGGATATTTTGGGAGGCCGTGAAATATCGCTTTACGCTTTCGTGAATCATGACGGTTGCCTCAATATATATTTCTTCCCCGATTTCTCATACTTCTCTTCCACACAGCGACAGAAGCGGATGCCCTTCATTTTCGTCTTCCCGTCCTGGACAATGAAGTATCCCATGCCGTAATTGCACGCCTTGTGGTTTTGGCGCGGGGGAAATTCTTTCAAGAACTGGTCGGCGGTAATCCACTTGATGCCCTTGCGCTTCATGTTCACAAACTGTTTAATCTCCCGCCACTTCCAGACCGCATGATAGCGGCAGATAAAAAGCTTGCTGAAAAACCACATCCGCCAGTAGACAAACCGGCTCTTAATCCACTGCCAGACCAGGAATGGGAGATTCCGGAGAATGTTTCCCCAACTCATCCCCGCGAGTCGCCTGAATGCAGCGGTCGCCTTGCTGACTGAAGTTGGTGAAGCCGGCACGCCGCCTTTGTCGGGGCTTGTCTCTGTTTTTCCTTCCAGCATTTTTCGCACACTCCTCTGGTTACTTCTGTTTTCCAGCGCCCGCAATAGATGATTGCAGCGTCACCGGCTTTCTTCATCAGGTCGTAATTTGGGTGCGGTTTCGACGCGGGCGCACCCTTTGCCGCATTTGCAGCACCGCCAGTAAAATCCTGCGGCATTGTCTTCGGCTTCCCGGTAGTCGACTCCGCAGCATTCGCTTGTGTATTGGGCATGTTTTGGCATTTATCCCTTCAGTTTTTTGACCGTCGGATTACCGGGCTTCACCCCGAACATGTTTTCAACCGCCTTCTTTCCCAGAAGCTTCTCGATTTTGCTGACCGACAGCGGTTCGATAATATCTAATTGGTCAAGTCCTTTTTGGGCGGCCATGGCATGGAGTTTTGGGATAAGGACCGCCGGCTCATCCAGCCAGTAACGGCCATTTTTGCCCGGACCAGGGCCATATCCCAGGACAATCAGCGAGCCCTCAATGATTGCCGCGTCAATTTGCTCGATCGCTTTCTTGAGGAGACCGAAAGCCCGGTCAAGCCGCTCGTAAAATTCTCGCCGGTTCTCACCTTCAAGCGCGCGCATGGTTGCCAGAGGGTTGGCCACCTGCTGGACTTCGGCGATAACCGCCATCTGCTGCTGACACTTCCCGGCCGCCCGACAATAGGAGCACCAGTTCCCGGGTATCCTCGGGGCGTCCGGCCGCATACAGAGCTCAACCACGCTTTTGATTCGTTTTGCAACATAATCGAGGTCGGAGGTGACGGCCAGGAAAACGTCCGTATTGGGGCTTCTAAGGGGCTGCGTTACACCAATCGACGCCGGACCCGTAAGACCAAGCTCGGCCCTCAAAGACACGGCGTAGGCCATCAACTGGAGATTCCAGCGGGGTCCGGGCACCCATCCAATACCAGACTTCCAATCCCTGAGAATGAGAAGCCCGTCCTCGGCCTCGGTCCCGGCCACGGCAATGCAGAAGTCGGGCGTTCCGTCGTCGTCGATTCCTACTGATTTTAACGAAACCTTTCGTTCGACCAGAACCTTCGCCTGTTTCCGCTGGTCGGGGGAGAGCGCCCCCCAACAGCGCTCGGCCTCCCCCCAACAGGCTTCGAGAATCGCGCAATCATCAGCTTCCGGCGCCTGGGCCATGAGGTTGACGCGCTCTTGTGGCTTCAGGATGCCTTCGGCGATAAGCCGGTGAAGGATTGACCCGTGCTCGGCCGCCTCGGAAGTCTGCTCCTCTTCAAACTGGAGCTCCGCATTGTAGCTACCAGGGCAGCGGTCTCGGCGAAATAGGTTCGAGGGTCTGATTGTAGCTTGGCTCATCCCATAATCTCCTGCATGGTTACTCCGACTGACCGGAGGAGGGTGGGTTCCTCTTTGTTGAAGCGAACAACCACCCCGCGCTTGAGGTCAATATAGGCAATTCGGAGAACCCGGCAACAGTCTTTGCACAAAGAGCTGTCTTCATGCGTCATTATCGCCATATCGGAATCCGGCTTCTCCGACCCGCATTTGCAGCATTTCATTTCAACCCTGGACCGCGCCGGCTAACCCATCGGCTCCGGAGTCGTTGTTCGAGATAACGGCATCGGTCATCGACGGCATGCCACCGATATCGTAAGGCTCGTCCTCCTTGGCAACCGCCTCGATAAGTTCCGGGCTTTGGGGAATGCGCGAAGACAGGGCGCGGACGGCCGTCTTAATCCACATTTCTTCCTCATGGGAATTCCACGGGGAATAACTGGAGCCCGCGCTGCTGCTCGATTTGCGGTGCTTCATCACCTGGGCACGGTTCAGGACGCGCCACGCTTTCCCGCCGTTCTTCATGAAGCAGATTGCGTATGCGAACTTGAGAGGCCCGCGGTCTTCGTCGTTCGAAGGAACGTGCTTCAGAATAGGGTCAAGGCCGTGCTCGTACTGAAAGAAGTCTTTTTCGTAGACGGCCTCCGCGGTTATCCCCGAGACCTGTCCCGACCGGTACGCGAGGTCAATGAGACCCTTGTATCCGATGATGAACTGGGCAACTTTACCCTTCTTATTGTCGTTATAAGGAATGAGATAGGCACGCCCCAACGAGGGGTCGATTTCAAGTCCGAGTTGAGCGGCGGTCATCGCCCCGGCTAGAACCGAATTTCTATCGCAGTCCATGAGCGCGGGCGTCCGATTCATCGTCGTGACCAGGCAGCGGACGAACCGGTTGACATTCAAGACCTTCGGAAGTGCAGCCTCAAACTGGCGCTTCATACTGTCGCCAGTAATCAAGTCACGGAGAGTGGTGACGGCTGGCTTGGTTGCTACTGCCTTTCCGGAAGTGGTCGCGGCCGGAGGAGTGGCAGGAGCTTTTCCCTCTTCAGGAGATTGCGGATTCGACATAATTTCTTTCCCTTTTGTTGGGGTTCCAGCAATACTCTGACCGCTTAGAACCGTTTTTGGTTTTACCGTTATATCGGTGTTGAATGGAAATCGCGTTCAACACCGATATAACGGTAAAA
>Ga0209727_1000367_pt1 | contig 51749 bp, 60 predicted proteins | sample RifGroC1_FD_183995 | JGI IMG/M metagenome (GOLD analysis project Ga0209727, IMG submission 183995) | Groundwater microbial communities from Rifle, Colorado, USA - Groundwater C1 (SPAdes) (version 2) | ecosystem: Environmental > Aquatic > Deep subsurface > Groundwater | place: Rifle, Colorado... | reverse complement strand
GGGGGGGGGGGGGGTATTTACCCAAAATAGAAAATGATAACACCCACACCCCTATATTTGATAACGAAAATAGAAATGCTCGTTAATGTGTGTTGTGGGGGTAAATTTTATTTTGTGTCTGGTTTTATAAATTTGACTTTTGGGGTTTTATATGCGATTATTCCTTGAAATTACACCAACACTTTACGATTACAGGGGGATTTATGGGTAAGTATGTAACCGAGGCTAAAACGGTCAAATATGTGGCTTATTATAGGGTTTCCACTCAGAAACAAGGTGCTTCCGGTTTAGGTTTGGAGGCTCAACATAAAATGATATCGGATTTTATGAATTACAACAACGGTGAGTTGGTAGCTGAGTTCACGGAAATAGAATCTGGTAAGCGTTCAGATAGACCTCAATTAGCCGCCGCTATGAAGTATGCGGATCTGGTAGGTGGAAAACTGCTGGTAGGTAAGTTAGACAGGTTATCAAGGGATTTACATTTTATTACTTCTTTACAGAAAAGTAAGGTCGAATTTGCTGTATGTGATTTACCGGGGTGTGACAGTTTCACCATTCACATATATGGTGCGTTAGCTCAGAGGGAAAGAGAAATGATATCAAGTAGGACTAAGGCGGGACTTCAGGCAGCTAAAGCTAGGGGTGTTATCCTTGGCACCAACAACTTGAAACCGGAGTTAGTAAAAGAGGCAAGCGATAAAGGTAATAAAGTTATCAAACAACAAGCTGAAGCGTTTGCAGATAAAGTTATCAGTATAGTGAGTGCATTACGCGCACAAGGTAAGTCACTCCAATTTATAGCGGACGAGTTAAGCAGGTTAGGGGTACAGACAGCAAGAGGGGGTGCGTGGACAGCTACGGCGGTACGTAACGTAATAGTGAGGGTAGAGAAGAGAGGTTAGAGGGGTTAAAACAGACGCTTAAATTTAGCGTTTAGCGGCACTTTAGGGGGCGGGTAAGGGGGTAGTATACCTTTAAAACCTACCCCCTTTTATGTGTCTTAGAAGGTCTTGCAAAGTTCCAACGCCTCAGCCGGTGTAAATCCTTCTTCGATCAACGCCACGTATTTAGCACGTTGTAACTTTGCTACGAGTTGTTGAAATTCGATTTGATCTGATAACTGTTCTTTCATTGCTCGTACAGCCTCTTTGAACTTATCAGGTTTACCACCACCGCTAATAGGTGTTATGTTACCTTTCACCATTTTGTTATCTCCTTTTTATTCTACGATAGTTTTTACGTCCATGATCGACATGTCTAAAAGTGTTATCAAGTGGATCTTATAACAGGAACATTTCTCTTCAGGAAGATCGGGATTAAAGAAACAGTTCACATGTGGCATTTCCCTTATCACCTTCCGTTTCATTTCCTCTAAATTTACTATCGTTTCCTCTCTGGTCATTTATTCCTCCGTGTTAGGTTGAATTTTCCTTCTTGGTGGTATCGGTGTCGTTCTGCTGCTACGTCCTATTGATGCAACTGGTTCTTCTTTGACAGGTCGCCAATCAGTATCGTCTTTGTTACTTTTCCCCATGTTACAATCTTCGCAGAGGACTTGAAGGTTATTGATATCAAGTTCCAGATCGGCTCTAAGTGATCTTGGTTTGATATGATCTACGTGTATTTTAACTTTGTCTTCTTTATAATTCCTACCGCAGCATAAACAACTGCTTCCATGAAGCACTAAGGCTCGATAACGCAATTCCTGCCACTCTCGCGTTGCGTAGAACTCCTTAGAGTCCATTCTTGTCTTCAAATAAGTACGCTTTAAAGGGGCTTGTAGGCGGCTTTAGATTTGGTCGCTTTTGGTTTGGGCGTAACAGGAACACCGGACAAAACCAATTGTGCGAATCCCATATTTTTAGTGTCTGGATTTGTTAAACCTTTCAATTCAGCAATCGTCTTATTGATAACTTTATTGGATGGAGGGTTTGTGAAATAACGCCCTCGTGTCGCACAAAATTCCAAAGCTAAACGTCTCATTGTATGTATAGACACACCGCTCAACGTGTATCTTCGATCCTTAGCCATTATTTATACCTCTCTGCAACATACATATGAAGGTTAGCAACAAACAGTGGAAAGCGGAAATCTCTACCTTGTTCGTGAAAAATCTTTTTACGGAAATGCTGATATATAATATCACTGACACAATCTAATTCACTCTCACCACACCACTCATGTAAAAAGTTATCAATTACATGTTCCTTAATAAGCTTTAATCCGGCGGTAACTTGATCGTCTGATAACATTGGATGCTTCTCGCGGCGGCGGAACTCAAATTCTTCAAAAAATTGGGCGGCAACTTCTTCCTCCGGAGTGGAAGGATTTGTGATTATCTTTTTAAACAACAAGTAAGACCTTTGTTTAGTGGTAGGGGGGTTTGTTGTTCTTTTAGATTTAGGGGGGTCTGAAACACAGTTGCTTGCCGCAGGTTTTTTGCGGCAAGTGTTTATTATAGTTTCTTCTGTAGTCTGTGTTGTAGTCTTTGTTATAGAAGTACCGATTTCCACGGATTCGTTATACCGATTTTCACGGAAACCAGAAATTAAGGTACTTAGCGCGTCTGGTATGATACGGTAATGTAACGTAGGACTTCCCTTTGCTCGTTTTAGACGTGTTTCAATCAAGCCTAAATTTTTGAGTTTGTTCTTGGCGGTACGCAATTCGTTTTCATTGAAACAAAGTTCCACCATCCATTCCTTATCGGTTTTGAAAAACCAATCCCGCCCCACCGGTGCTATGTTACCCGTCCAATACATTATCTGTGCAAGTAAGATTGCAGCAGACTTGTCATTACCCAAACACCGAGCCAAGTGAATGTTATAGGTGCGTGTATTATTTTGGCCCACGAACGAGTATAGCGTTGATATATCTATCAGTGTTTGTCTTGTTGTCATGGTCAGTTCGCTTGCAGTCTTTGGGGAATTGTCAACTTACGAACCTTCTTACCACTATAAGCACTTTCCACAAATTTGAGTTTGGTTAGTTTGGCTATCGAATTGCTGGCAGTTTGTTTACCCACGTTCAAGGTATCACCAATTGCGGAATTTGATGCTATACAACCAACCCCACCGCTTGAGAGCAATCCGATAACAGCAAATATCATTTTGTCTGTCGCTGATAGTTCTTCACACTGTAACACCTCAACCGGAATCCAAACCTCTTTATTCATTCACAACCTCCTTATAAAACAATGTGGGGAGCATAGTACCCTATAAGAAAATTAATAGCAAGATTTATTTCATGGCACAAAGGACACAGACGAAAATACAATTTACTTATGCTCGCGATAGTTATATGGCGTAACTATGAAAACTACTATTTATTATCTCCAAAGGGTGTAATCATGGCAAGAACTACGATAATACAAACGAAACGCGGACCTAAGATACTAACCGAAAAAGAGAAACCGGGTAGGCATCAAAGGGCGATAACAACTACCTCACAAGGGCGTAGAGGACAACCCCCTGTATATGACGCTGAACGCTTCCCGTACATTGCCGGTGTACTGTGCAAGGAACGAGGTTTCACCAACGAGGAATTAGGGCGCGTCTTTGGCGTTTCAAGGAAAACCGTAGATCATTGGATGCTCCACCACCAAGACTTTAAGCAAGCTGTCAGGAATGGTCGTTTTGCGTTCGACACGGCCCATGTGGAGCAAGCACTGTTAAAACGGGCCTTGGGGTATAGCTACACGGAAAGAACGACCAAATCGGTCTATTTGCGCGAGAAAGACCCTGTTACCGGCGAGAAGCTGAAGATTCCCGCTAAAGAGGTTACTTGTGTAGTCAAAGAGATTCCGCCTGATGTTAAGGCGTGTACCTTCTGGCTTACCAACAGACAGCCGGACGATTGGAAAATGACTATCAATGTGAAGGGTGAGCAGGTAATGAGAAATGACACTCTTCAGATAGCAGTCACGGCAGACCTTGAAGAAATGAATGAGGAACAATTACTTGCACTGAGGGAAATGGTAGCTCAGAACCAAGAACGTGCAGGTACAGCACCCAAGACTATCGAAATGACACCGATTCACGATCTGTTGGAACGTGCTGATAAGATGTTTGTACCGGACGGTGGGGAATGAGAACAACCAAACCGAAATACGGACCTCGTACCAATACGCCTCCTGAAGTGGACATGGCGATTGCACGTAGGTTGTTAAGCACCACACCTGAGACAATTGACAAGATGCTGGCTGAGAAACGCCTTGTCCACTTTCTAAAGCAAGTATGGCCTAGTATTGACCCTCATACATACGTTCACGGTTGGCACATAGACTGTATATGCGAACACCTTGAAGCTGTCATGTCAGGGGAAATCAAACGACTCTCTATCAACGTCCCCCCGCGCCATTGTAAGTCGATACTGATAGCAGTGGCTTTTCCCGCGTGGGCGTGGCTTAAAAAACCAGCACTTCAATTTCTTTTCTCTTCATACGCGCACTCACTTTCCATTCGTGACGGTGTTAAGTGCCGCCGTGTTATTGAAAGCCCTCTTTATCAATCTCGTTGGGGTAATTCTGTTAAGCTGACTTCCGATCAGAACACAAAGGTTCGTTTTGATAATGACAAAGGGGGTTACAGAATATGTACTTCCGTAGACGGTATGACCACTGGAGAAGGTGGCGACATTATCGTTATCGACGATGCTAACAACGTAAGGGAAGCTGAATCGGAAGCAACAAGGACGGCAACGAACAACTGGTATGACGAAGTTATGCAGTCTCGTTTCAATGATCCTAAGACCGGCGCACTTGTCACCATTCAGCAGAGAACGCACCATTTAGACCTATCAGGGCATATAATTCGCAAATATGGTAATGAATACACATACTTAGTCCTACCCGCTGAATATGAGGTTGAGAGTAAGCGGAAAATGAGCTTGAAAACGTTTCATGGTTGGGAAGATCCTCGCAAAGAGGAGGGTGAATTGTTATGGCCGGAGCAGTTTGGTCGTGCCGAATTGGATATCCTCAAGAACGCACTAGGCGCGTATGCCTCGGCGGGACAGCTCCAACAAAGACCATCTCCGCGTGAAGGTGGATTGATACCAATGAATATGTTTCAGCGTTACTCTGTACCCCCTGCGCGGGAAACATGGAAACGTATTTCATTGGTATTTGATACAGCGTCTAAAGAGAACGAACTGAATGACTATTCCGTGTGTGAGGTTTGGGTTGAAACGGCAAGGGGCTTCTACCTTCTCTATATGTGGCGTAAGCGTTGCGCTTTCCCTGAACTTAAACGTATGGCTAGATCGTTGTGCGAAGAGTGGCGACCCCATGAAGTTTTGATAGAAGATAAGTCTTCGGGTATCGCACTGATTGCTTGTCTCAAAGAAGAAACAAAGTTTAATATCATTGGTATTGACCCCGGCGCTTTCAGTAAAGTTATCCGCATGGAAAATGAAGCGACTGCTATTGAGGCCGGTAGCGTCTGGATTCCTGAACATGCAGGGGTTGAACTAGAGCTAAATCAAAGCACGAAGAAGGCATTATGGTTATCTGATTTCGAGGAAGAGTGCATGTGCTTTCCAATGGGGGAGCATGACGATACCATTGACCCCATGAGTATGTATTTGAAACGAGTCAGGGAAAGACGGCAACGCGGACCTCTGGTTGTCTCTCCTCAGTTTGGTGATATGAAAAAGACGAATCTATTCGGCAGCGTATAAAGGAGTTAAACAACTATGGCACGTACCACTAAACCAACAGCAGCAAAAACACCATCCCTTTCCGAGATAGGTACTACCGGATTACGTGCTTTCGGTGGACAAATCAGCGAAGAGTTTTTGAAACAGCTTGCGGGACTCAAGGGAATAAAGGTCTATGTCGAAATGCGTGACAATGACCCTACTATCGGAGCAATTCTTTTCATCATTGAAAAGCTATTGCGTAACGTCAAGTGGAAGACGGAAGCGGCAAGCAAAGATCCCGCAGCACAGGAAGCCGACGATTTTCTGAAAGAGTGTATGTATGACATGGAGCATTCGTGGGAGGATATGATATCAGAAATCACGTCAATGCTCACGTTTGGATTCGCTCCACTGGAAAAGGTCTATAAGGTACGAGCAGGGTTACAGAGCAACAAGAGTTATCGAAGTAAATTCAATGACGGCAAGATCGGTTGGCGTAAGCTTCCCCTACGCGCCCAAGAGACGCTTTGGCGTTGGGAGTTTGATGATTCAGGTGATGTGAAAACGCTTGAACAGTTACCCGCAGTAGGACCAAAACGCGAAATTCCCATGAGTAAGATCCTCCTGTTTCGCACTCAGTCATATAAGAACAACCCTATGGGGCGCAGCATCCTCAGAAACTCTTATCGTTCATGGTTGTTCAAAAAACGTATTGAGGAAATAGAGGGAATTGGTATTGAGCGCGACCTTGCCGGTTTGGTAGTGGTTAAGGTTCCTGCAAACCTTCTTGCAGCAGACGCAAGCACTGAAGAGAAAGCAACCCTAGCGGCACTCAAGAACCTAGCTCAGAACATTCGCAGGGACGAGCAGGAGGGTGTTGTGTTCCCTCTCGTATATGACAGTGACGGTAACGAAATGTATAAACTGGAACTGTTATCCACAGGTGGTACTAGACAGTTTGATACCTCACAAATTGTAGACCGTTATGATAAACGTATAGCCATGACGGTTGTTGCAGACTTCATTTTCTTGGGACAAAGCAAAGTCGGTTCTTTTGCACTGTCTTCCGACAAAACCGATATGTTTTCGGCAAGTCTTGGTGCATGGCTCAACGGTATAGCATCTGTATTCAACATGGACGCGATACCGGAACTTATGACCGTGAACAACATTCCTCCTGAACATTGGCCGAAACTGGTTGCCGGTGATCTTGAGAAGCCGGACGTTGCCAAATTCGTTGATGCTCTATATAAGCTCGTTGGTGTTGGTGCGCTTCTACCGGACGAATCGGTTGATACTAAAATACGTGAACTTCTGGACATGCCGAAACTGATTTCTGACGGTAATGATATCACACCTATGGATTTTATAGACGCTAAGTTGCAAGCGGAAAAGGCACCCGCTAACGGAGACATAAAGAATCCGAAAAGCGGAAAGAAGAACACAACAGCTATAGGTGCGGTTAAATAATGGACGATAACAAGGAAGAACTCGCATTGGCCGTTCTTGTAGCGGCGGATCTTCAGGTTGCCAAAATGAAGGTTGCTTTTGTGCAAGCGGTCAACGAACTTCGCTCCAATCTGGTAGACGAAGAAGCGTTGGCCGTGGCACTGGCAAACTCAGACATTGAGGGTGCTATCGCCGCAACTCACGTTGACAATCTAAAGGATTTGCTTTTCGGCATAGGGTTAGGTCCAAATCACTACATACTGAACGATCTTACCATTGCAGCTTTTGGTATCGGTGCGGGAGTTGCACTTAAAAACCTTCCCTTGGAATTACAGACGGCACTTATTTTCGATTCTCTGAATGATAGGGCTATCAGGTTCCTGAGAAGTGAAGGCGTGAAAATGGTGCAAGACATAACCGAATCGACCAAAGCAGGGGTAAGGGCTACCATAGGTCGTTCATTGGCCGAAAATGTACCTCCTGCGCGGCAGGTTTACGAAATACGACAGCTTGTAGGACTGACTGAGACACAAGCACAAGCCGTCTTGAACTTCCGCAGACAGTTAGAGACAAGACAGACCCTCGGATTAACAGCGCCGGGGGATCGTCGCTTAAGTGCAGTTGAACAAGCAATGGTGAACCGGCACATGAAAACGGGGTATCTGACAGACGCGCAGATTGACGCTCTTGTGGAAAGGTATTATGTGTCGCTGGTAAACAAACGCGCACTTGATATAGCCAGAACAGAATCCTTGAACGCGGTGAATAACGGACAACTTGAAATGTGGATGCAAGCAAGGGACGCTGGTTATCTGGACGATGAAGTTGACCGTATGTTTTGGCTTACCGCAGGAGACGCAAGGGTGCGACCTACACATTCTCCCATTCCAGCTATGAATCCCAACGGTGTAAAGATTGGTGGTTATTTTGTCACTCCTCACGGTTTGGTAACAGGACCGGGAACGAGAAACAGCGGTTTCGTGAACTGTAGGTGTTGCTTAGTCTTATCAGATATACACAATCCGTTATAAGTTTAAAATTATTACGGCTACCTTTAGCGGGGGAAAAGCTGGCACCTTACTAGCCTGCCGTAATATAACATAAGGACTATCTAAAGGAGATAGTAAGAATGATCGAGAAAACAGTTTCCATTTATGCGTTAGTTGATCCGAGGGATGGTAGGGTTAGGTATGTAGGTAAAACTGAAAAAAACAATAGAACATAGACTTAAACAGCATTTGAATAACAGAAAAGATAAGACACATAAGCAAAATTGGTTTGATTCATTGTTTGCTTTGGGACTTAAACCAAATATCATTTTGATTGAAAAGGTATCGAAAAGAAATTGGGAAAGGAATGAACGTTATTGGATTAAATATTATAACGATAGGGGTTTCGCCTTAACCAACAGCACACCCGGAGGTGGAGACATACCAATCACAGATGAGATTCGTAAAAAGATGTCAGAATCAGCAAAGAAGAAAATTTTTACTGAAGAACATCGGCGTAATATGGGTAATGCGCGTAGAGGTAGAACACACACAGAAGAAACAAAAAGGAAAATGAGAGAATCCAAACTCGGAGATAAGAATCCAAGACGGCAAAAGGTATTTACTGAGGAGGATTGTAAGAAGATGTCGGAAATGTCAAAGCAGCGAGTATTTACAGAAGAATATCGCCGCAACCTTTCCATTGCAGGTAAAGGACGCGTAGTAAGTGAAGAGACTAGGCGAAAGTTATCAGAATCGAAGAAAGGTAAACCTTCGGGAACAAAAGGACGGGCTTTTTCTGAAGAACATCGAAAGAAGTTATCTGTTGCCGCAAAATTGCGCTCACGACAGTGTGGGCCGGACGGAAAATTCTTATCAAATTAGGTCAAGTTGGCGACACGTTTAATTGAATTGACACAAACGACACAGGCGAAAAATACATATACTTACAATTTTGGATAGTGTAAGGGCTTAAATCAACATTAAAAGGGAGACAGTAATGGGGAACGATTCGATAGTTTTTAAAGGGGAACTCAAAAAGGTGGACCCCGTACATAAGATTGCCTACGGTTTTGCATACGTGTGTAAACGGGGCGGTGAAACTGTCGTGGATCATTCCGGCGACATATGGCCTATCGAAGAAGTGGAAAAGACGGCACATGAATTCATTTCTTGTCGGGTCGGTGGTGAAAGCCATGAAAGTACAGGGGGTGCGGAACTTGTTGCTTCCATTGTGTTCGACAAGACCGTACAGGATGCCCTTGGAATTGATATCAAAAAAGACGGTGAGTCGGTAGAAGGGTGGTTCGTGGGTTTTCGTATTACGGACCCTGAATTGCTCGAAAAGGTTGAAAAGGGAGAGCTTTCAATGTTTTCTATCGGTGGCACTGGAACAAGGGAGGAGATCAAATAAATGGCAAGAACAACCGGACCAACCCACAAACTGAGTAACGTAAAGCTGAATGAAATTTCCTTTGTGGGCGCGGGTGATAACCCACAGGCCCATGTACTGCTCTTGAAGCGCAAACCGAATGTCAAAGACGAAGACGATGACATCACTAAAACAAAGGAGGCACAAAACATGCCGGAAAAAGTAGTTAAAGAACTGGAAGAAAAGGTAAGTGATCTGGAAAAAGAGAAAGCTGACCTTCAGGCCGAAATCGTAACCCTGAAAACCGCACCGAAAGAGGGCGAGTCCTGCCCCACTTGCGGCGTAACCAAGGAAGCGCCGAAAGACGCTATCGACAAGTCGGCACTGCCGGAAGCGGTACGGAAGAAGCTGGACGAGCAGGAAGCGGAAATCGAAAAGAACCGTAAGGACGTGGAACTGCTGAAGGACGCGGAGCTTACCCGCGAGTACATCGGTAAGGCCGCAGAAATCGGCGCAGTCGGTAAGGTGGATGAAGTCGGGGAACTCCTGAAATCCATCGGTAAGGTGAGCAAAGAGCTTGCCGGTAAGGTGTTCGACGTGCTGAAAGCCGCCGATTCCCGTATCAAGACCGGTGGATTGTTCAAGGAAATGGGTACGGACGCAGGGGGTAATACCGGTGCGACTGCTGCTGAACAGATCGCACAGAAAGCCGACGAGCTTCGCAAAACCTGCCCCGAACTGACCAAGGAAAAGGCGTGGACGAAAGTTTACGACACCGACGCTGACCTGCGTAAGCAGTACATCGCAGAGCGCAACAAACGCTAATCAACCACTAAGGAGGATATACACAAATGGCTATCGAACAACCGTGTTTTGCAGTAGGTTTCATGGAAGCAGCCGCCGATCTTTCGGCAAAGCAGTTCCGTTGCGTGAAGGTGACGGCTGACAAGAAAATCAACATCGCTACCGCAGCAGGGGAAGCCGTCCTTGGCGTTCTTCAGGATAAGCCGATTGCCGGTTCCCCCGGTAACGTCATGCTTTCCGGCGTGACCAAGATCGTTGCCGGTACTGGCGACCTCGCAGCCGGTGCGATATGGGAAACCGCAAATGACGGTAGCGGCATCACTTGCACTGCCGCCAAAGTCGGACTCGGTACCGTTCTTATCGGTGCTGCTGCTGGTGAACTCGCAACCGTAACCGTAGGCTACGCAACCGGCGCAACCATCGCCGCATAACTTCTAAAATAAAGTAAGGAGGATTCAAACATGCCGCAACCCACTCCCTCAGATGTCCATATTGACGTAGCCCTCACTAACATCAGTGTGGCCTACGTTCAGGACGCAACTAACTTCATCGCTGATAAGGTTTTCCCTATCATTCCGGTGAGTAAGCAGAGCAACAAATACTGGAAGTACGAGAAGGGTGCGTTCTTCCGCGACGAAGCCCGTAAACGTGCGCCCGGTACCGAGTCCGCAGGTTCCGGTTACAAGCTTGGGACCGATTCGTACTACTGCGATCCGTGGGCGTTCCACAAGGACGTTGACGATAACACCGTCGCCAACTCCGATGAGGGTATTGACCCGTTCCGTGACGCAGCGATCTTCTGCCAGAACAGCCTTCTTATCAGGCGCGAACGCCTCTTCATGGACGAGTACATGAAAACCGGCGTGTGGGGAACTGACGCGGTTGGTAACACCAACTTCGCCTACTGGGACGATGAAGCCGCTTCCGACCCCGCAGAGGACATCAAAAACGCAAGGCTCAAGATCCTGAGCAACACCGGCTACCTGCCGAACACCCTGACCGTGGATATCTATACCCACGAAGCCCTGAAGAAGCATCCGTTGGTTCTCGCCAAGTTCGCATACAGCGGGAAAATGAGCGTTACCAAGGAAATGCTCGCGGCGTACTTTGAGGTTGATCGTTACCTCGTTTCGCAAGCTATCTTCACCGAGTCGGACGAAACCGTTGCCGATCCGGTCATGAAGCTCATCGCGCCGAAATGCGCCCTCCTGACCTACTCCGCACCGGCACCCTCCCTGCTTCAGCCGACCGCCGGATACCTGTTCTCTTGGGCCGGTCTGACCGGTCTGAACAATGTGGGTATCAAAACCAAACGCTTCCGCATGGAGCATCTGGAATCGGAGCGCGTGGAAAACTCGATGGCGCTGGACATGAAGCTGGTTGCTGCTGATATGGGCTACTTCTTCAGCGGTACCGTTTCCTAATCCAATAAAGGGAGGTAGCAACACATGGTGAATTTTGGTGAATATGGTGGGCGTGTTTTGCGACCTTTTAAGGGCTTTGGGGTAGCTTTCATAGCGGGAGCTACCCTTTCCCCTGAGACGGTTAAAAACTGGCCCCTTGCGAACAGAAGGGCGCTTCACGAAACCGGCAATATCGAATGGTATGGCCCTCCGAGTGAGGCAGAAACAGAAGTAAGAGAAGCGGGAAAGGAAAGCAAGGAACAGAAGGTGGAGAAAGCTGAAGTCAAGAAAGCTGAAACCGCCAATATCAAACCGGCGACGGTAAAACCTGCCGCGTCGAGAAGGAGGACTAGGTAATGACGCTTTCCGCAAAGAAAACAGGTTTCGTCAACAAGCGTTCCAATGGGGCGCAGGTGTTCAAGGATATCAACGTCAACGGGCGTAACGTACCGTCCAGTCTGTCGTTTGCTATCGCTCAGAACGCTACCCAATACGGGACGGAGATTGAGGTTTCCGTATGCAACAGTGCAGGTAACGTGATCCCCGGTCCGCACGTTCTGGACGTGTGGCTTTCGGATGCAGCAACCGGTATCGGCCTTACCGCTACCGACCCTTTCGGTGCTATCACAGCGAAAGCTAACGCAGGTACCATTCTCGGCGCACTGACCGCAAACAAAGCATTCCGTGTCCTAACTACGGCGGCTGGCACGTTCACCCTTCAGGTGATTGACGATGCGACACCGGTTCTGCTTTACATGGCGGCAAGTCTTCCGAGTTTCGGTTGCATGGCAGTATCCCGCAAGACTGTAGCAGGTGACTACAAACCGTAACCAAGTACAGGGGTAGAGTGTTTAACCGCACTCTACCCCGAAGGATTATCAAATGGCATGGACTTATGATTTAACAAAGCTGGCTGAGAAAGGTAAAGACACGGTGCGTTTCCTTGTTGGGGATACTCAGAGTGACGAACCTTTGGTACAGGATGAAGAGATCTTGTTTGCTTTGACTGAGAATCCTAACGTTTATGCCGCCGCTGCGATAGTTGCTGAAAGTCTTGCTGCTTTCTTTGCAACTCAACCAGAGTCAGTCAAGATTGGTCCAATAAGCGAACAGGCTAATTATCGGGCTAAGAACTATGCTGATTTGGCTAAAAGGTTGAGTATCAAAGCAAACAGCAAACAGTCTTTCAATGTGGTAGGTTCTATCGAAACAACCACCGCTGAGTTTTCCAAGGGTATGCACGATCACATAGGGTACGTGGAATAACTTATGGGCTTCTACGAAAGACAAGCTGTGAGGGCGAAGCGGCTGATTGCTCGCCGTGGGTTAGCCATGACCCTCAAAGTCACCACAAAAGGGACGTATGACCCCAATACGCGCTTATTTGGGGCTGACACGGTGACTGACCATCCCTGTGTTGGCATAGTGGAAGATTACAACCTTAAAGATATTGACGGGACTGTTATCAAACACGGTGACAAGAAGATTACCATAGCCGCTTCCGATCTGACAGTTACCCCACTTGCGGAAAACTTACTTGTTATCGGAACTGAGACTTGGCAAGTAGTGAGGAACAAACCGCTGGCACCTGCCGGTATTCCGGTCATACACACGGTACAGGTGAGAACTTGATAGAAGACCTTAAACGATTTCAACTGGACCTGACCCACTTTCATGAGGTTGTGGTACCTGAGACTCACGCGAAACTGTGTGGGCGAATCGCTTTTAGGTTACATCAATATGTGGTAGCTGGTTCCCCCGGTGGTCCCGGTACACCGGTTGATACAGGGTGGGCAAGAGCGAATTGGGCTGTAAAGATCGGTTGGACTTGCCCCACTGAACCGATAGGTAAATATCCCGGTAAAGGTGGCAAGACAAACCTTCCGGTGTTTAACGCTCAAGGTGCTTTGTTCTCGGTACCAAAATACCCGTTCATTTGGGTATACAACAACGTACCTTATATTGAAGCACTGGAAGACGGACATAGTGGTCAAGCACCGACAGGAATGGTATCAGGCGCACTAAACTCAATTCAGGTATTTGTGGACAATTTATGAGCGTAATCAGCGAACATACAGAGTTGGGAACAAGGTTTAACACCATCTGGAACAACCGGACCCCTGTTGCATGGCCGAACGTGCAATTCACACCCCCTGTTAAAACAGGTAACGCAGAATGGGTTAAGTTTCACATCATTGATAACACGGAAGGACAACAGCTTACCATTGGCTCCGGTTTGAATGTTTGTCGTTTTGCAGGAGTTATCATAGTTCAGGTGTTCAGTAACTTGGGAATAGGGAACCTTGTTGCACTTACCCGCGCCAATGAGGTTGCAACGATTCTTGGCAAGTGGAGCGGCACCAACATAGTTTGTGGCGTTGCTGCTATCAAAGAGATTGGAGAAGACGGTAACGGATGGTATCAAGTTAACTGCGTAATACCATTTCACAGGGACGAATTACTTTAAAGGAGGATTGCATGATCAGACTGTTGGAGAAGCAGATGGTTGATGGGGTGCCTGTTGAGGCGGATACCGTTATCACTACCGATGAAATGACTGAGGCACTTCTGGTAGCTCACGGAAAAGCAACCATTGAAAAAGCCCCTGAAAAGAAAAAAGAACCTGTAGTTGAGGAACTGAATACCACATCAAAAAAGGAGATCAAGTAAATGCCAACCAGCAATTTTGCCGCAGGTGTAGCTACAAACGACTTGCTGCTTTCGTATGCCCCCGAAGCTGATTGGGGCGTAAAACCGGAAGTAGCCTTTAAGCAACTCAGGGTTCAATCGGAAGGTTTCCAGTCTTCCAAGACCCGTACACGTCCCGACGAGATCCAGAGTACCGGACAGGTGAGCGCAGCGGTCACAACCAAAGTGGAATCGAAAGGTGACATCAAGTTTGCTCTTTCCACAGCAGTTCCGACAGACCTCTTGGCAGCTTCCATCATGGGCGTTGCTGGAACGGCGGTCAACTTCGCAAACAAGGCTACCGTAGCAGCGACGGCAACCGGTTTCACCGACTCCCTTTCAGGGTTCGTTACTGGGGGTGTTACAGCAGGTGCGTGGATCAGGGTTAAGGGTTTTGCGGGAGCAAATGCCGGAATTAACGGGTACTATCAAGTGCTTACGGTTGCCGCTGGTGTTATCACCACACTTCCCGCACCCCCGGCAACCGCTGTCGCAGGTGACTCCGTTACCTTTACCGGTACCCGTATCCTGAACGGCACTACCGTCAACAGCTTCTTTTTCCAGAAACAGCTTGCCGCCGACCTCTTCCTCCAATATCCCGGCGCGGTAGCCATCGCAGGTGGTGTTTCGGCGGCTCTTGGGGCTTTCTATTCGGGTGATCTTTCCTTCCTTTGCAAAGAGGAAATCCCCGAAACAACCGATGGTTCCACCGGAGCGCAAGTTGCAGCGGGTGGTGGTGACGTTATCAACACCATCGGCGGATTCGGTACCATCTACAGGGGCGCAACCGCTCTTGACGGCACCCTGCAAAAGATCGATATGAAGTGGCAGCAGCAGAGCGCAAGGATGCAGTACGGCATGGGTTCTACCGGAGCGGCTGGTTTCGGTAAGGGTCTTCTGGATGCCACTGGGAGCATGGAGGTTTACTTCAAAAACTTCAACCTCTACAACGAGTTCATCGCAGAAATCGGCGCAATGATTTCGTTCCGTGGCGTGGACCTGAACGGCGCAGGGTTCGTTTTCACCATCCCCAATGCGACGATCATGAATCCGAGCATCGTAGCGGGTGGACCCAACCAAGACGTTATGGCAACGTTCCAGATAGAGGCTAACCCCTCTGCCGCTGGCGGGATCTTCCAAGGAAAAGCTTTCCAGATTGATATCGTAACCTAACAAACCGTCCTTGGGCTTGGCGGCGCACGTTACCCCCTTCCGTGTGTTCCGAATTGCGGATTTACCGCCAATTATATTCTGGTTAAGGGGTAGGGTGGGGCAACAGCGTAACCTCGGCTTTATGAGGTAATTTCAGAAGTCAAAAGGGGAAACAAAATGGCAAATCCGTACAGCATGTTCAAAACCGATCCGCAGCTTGAAGCAGAAACCGGCATCATCCTCGACTACGGCGATTTCCGCGTTCGTGTCGGTCGGGCCGGTGGTGCAAACAAGAAGTACACCAAACTCATCGAAGCTCGCATGAAAGCTCATCAGCGTGCGCTTACAGCCGGTACGCTGGACGAAAACGTTGCAACCAAGATTCTCGTTGAAGTGTTCTCTTCCAGTGTCATCTTCGCATGTGACGTGAAGGATCAGGAAAAGAGCACCGACGCAGAGCCGGTTTACATTCCCGGTATCCTCAACGAAGAAGGTAACATCGTGGCGGACGATTACGAGAATCGTACCGCGTGGTTGCTGAATCTGCCGGAACTGTTCCTTGATATCAGGAAACAGGCAAACGATTTCACCCTGTTCCTTGCGGTACAGCAGGAAGAAACCATAAAAAACTGATACGCTGCCTTGAATGGAATGCAACATGGGGTAGTCGCTTACAAGGACTGATAGAGATTGAGCAGAGTACGGGGGATACACCTCCTGCTTTGCTCAATCGACCCCTCCCAAATCCGCATGAGGTTTCTTACTGGAACGCTTTTCAGGATTTGACAGGTTCAAGGCAGTGGACACAGGCAGGGCCAGCCTCAATACCCTATCAGACAATCATTCTCTGGTTAGACGAAAACACGGTGTATGACGTAGACGAACGCTCAGACTATATCACTGTTATTCATCAACTAGATGCCGCATACCTCGAAATGCAATATGCCAAACTTAAATCAAACAGGTGAGCGTAAATGGGAACTACCACATATCTCAGGGTAGGGATAGACGGAACAGGGGCGCAAATGGGGGCGCGAGTTGTAACGCGGTCCCTTAGTGACATTTCCAATCAAGCCAATAGTACACACTCCTCAATGCAGCATCTTCGCAACACCCTTTTGGGTTTCGGGGGTGCTGCTGTTGGCATTTATGGGATAGCAACCGCATTCCAGAAGCTAAAAGAGGCTCTTGTCGGTGTGTTGGATTACATGGGGCGTATCGAAACGGAAACACTCGGTATAGCCGCATCCTTCACCACAGGCGGACGTTTCGTTGAAACGATTACCGGCAAGGTGCTTCAGGGGCAATCGGCTTTAAGTGCCGCTATGACCGTTTCTAAGGGTGTGATCGATCAGTTACGAGTTGCGAACTTCAACACAATCGCAACCCTTGACCAATTGATCTATGCTTATCAGGTTACGCTACCTGTTGCAATGGGTAAGGGATTTGATAAGTCAAAGGTTATGGATTTCACTGTTGCTATGGTACAGGCGGCGGGTGCTATCGGATTACCTTTCGATCAGATCGCGGAAGAAACACGCACCATGTTGACAGGTAACATTACCCGTAACTCTCGTATTGCACAGGTGCTTGGAATCAGACCTGAAGATATACATGCTATCAAAGGTGACACAGAAGCACTGTTCAGCTTCCTCATGGGGAGGTTGTCCGGTTTCAAAGAAGCTGGTATCGAATCACAAAAAACTTGGGCCGGTTTGTGGTCGAACTTTAAGGACGCGGCACAACAAGCTCTCTCCATTTCGTTTGAGCCTATGTTTGTTGAAGTGAAACGCGGCCTTAAATCCATGATTGATTACATGGGTACGGTTGACGCTGAAGGAAAGAAGTTCAATTGGAATCCTGAAGTCCTTGAGGGGTTGAAGGATCTCAAAGAAAGTCTGAAAAGCGTACTATCGTTTGTAAAGGAAACGATTTCGTTTTTCAACAAGTACGGTGACGCGATTATTACCATAGTAAAAGCTTACGTTGGATATAAGTTAGCTGTCGCTGCAAATGTACTTGTTCAGAAAGCAATGAACAGTGAACTCATGCAGACGATAGCACTTCAGATAAAGGTAGCACAGGGCAAAGCTTCCCCATTCGGGCGGGTGAGTGTTAACAACGGTATGCACGGTGACGGTTCAACTGTTATCAGTGGTGACGTTGCTGGAATGAACAAGTATAAGCGAGCGGCAAACGCTGAAGCCTCTTTAGCCGCAGCTAATGCGATAAAGGCTGAAGCTACAGCGGCTAGGGAATTGACCGCAGCTAAATTGGCAGAAACCAAAGCAAAACTCGCGGCAAATGCGGCAGAACAGGAAAGCATAAGAACTTCCATGCAATCCCTATCTTCCACACAAGCGGCAACAACGGCAAGTCAAGTCAAGCTTGAGTTAAAGGTACAGGAAGCTGCGATAGAAGTGGCGTCCCTCACAGCGGTACGTAATTCTATCGAAGCTGAAAGAGCTTTAATTGTTACGAAAATGCAAGGCTTGGATACGGACGCTGCTACTTTGGCGCTTCAGGAGAAAAAGCTAGTTTCCAAACAAGCTAACCGGGCGGCTACTGTTGCAGAGATTCAGGCTACCTTGGCACAGAAACAAGCTTTGATAGCAAAATGGGAATCCGAACTGTTCTTTGAAGGGCGCAGCTTAACCCAATCAACGGGGCTCAATTTGGTTAAGGAACAAGAGGTCAACCTGCGCCGTTCTCTTTCAGCACATACGCGACAAGCTGCTATCGAAGAAGCTGCTCTGGAAGGAATCAGAAATCAATCGCTGGCAACTGACATAGCAAAGACTAAGGCAATCAACGAACTTGTTCCATTAGCAAAGCAGCAGAACGGGATAGAGCGTCAACTGTCATTGGCTGTAGCAACACACAACGCTTTGGAAGTAAAGGCCGGTTCCGCGTTGACTGAGAGGGGTGTTGCTGCAAGACAGTTGGTTGTTGCTGAGATAGCACAAACCGGTATCGAAAAGCAACTAGCAGCGGCAACAGCGGCAACCACTATCGCAACCGCAAACGAGCAAGTTGCGACTAACGCCGCAACAGCGGCTAAATTGAGGTCCGTGGAAGCAAACGCAGCACTTACCCTTAGCTCAAGGCTTGCGGCGGGTGCAATGGGCGTTCTCAGGGGCGCAATGGCAGCTTTAGGTGGACCGGTCATGACCGTAATTACCCTGTTGGGTATTGTTGCAATGGCATGGTTCCATTACGGTAACAAAGCTGAAGAGGCGAACAAGAAAGCCCTGAACGACGCAGATGACGTTCTGAAGAGTCTACAAGATCAGATTGATAAGATTCATGAGCGTGACCGGCTTATGAGTAAAAGCAATTATAAACCCTCTGTTGACCTGAAGGACAGGGCGCTAACCGACTCCTCTTTGGGCTTACGTGATAATGAACTTGCGGCAATCGAAACGTATAAGAAGGAACTGAATGCACTGGACCTTAAACTTTCTCAGATGATTGATCAGAACATCGGTTTTGAACTGTCTGACAAAGACAAGAATCGTTATAAGGATCTGGAAAACAACATACAGACTATTATCAATGCAAGGTTGAAGTTGAACTTCATTGAGAAGGAAAGAGCCGAACCGGAATACAAAGCGAATGAGAGGGTTGACGCTGAACAGGCGGAACGACTCGGAGCATTGAGAAAGTACCTTGACGCTCAGTTAGCTTTACAGAAAGCTAACTCTGAAAAGAAGATAGCTGGTTACAAAGAAGACGCGGCAAGAGATTTGTCAATCCTGACGGACAAGCACGATAATGGATTGATAGCAACAACTGAGTTTTACAGACGTAAGCAGAAGATCGAAGAAAAGAGCATTCAGCATGAGATTGACGCTAACAACGATTTGATAAAACACCTTCAGAGTTCCAAGCTTGACGCGTTTAGCGTGAAGGAAGACCCTACAGGTAAGAAAGCGGCAGCGGCAAGACTGGAACAACAGGCGCAACTTGTGGCCGCACAGACCAAAGGGATTGAGTTGTCGGCACAGTTACGCAATGTGAGCGTTGATACCGACATTGCAATCGGACGTTCTAACAGGGAGTTGATAGATCAGAAGGATCAACTGAATCAACAAGTCCTCCACTTACAGGGTGACACTCTCGGTGCAGGACTGGCCGAACTGAACAATCAGAAAGCGCGTCTTGATATGGCTGTTGCTGAAAGGGAGTCTCTTGAGGCTAATCTGAACGGTGACAAGGCAAGACAGGACGTAGCAAAAGAAAACCTCGAACTTCTGAAGCAGACGAAGAAGCTGAAAGAAGATCAGTTGAGGCTTGACGAAATGAGCAAGCAGATAGCACCACAAGCGGACTTGTTGAACGCACAAGGTGAAGTAGTTGCAGCATTGGCACTGAATCAGGCGTTAGAGCAACAGAGCGCAGCTTACAAGGATTTAGCGGCTAAAGGCGGTGCGGCATTTCAAGCAAAACAGAAGTTAATGGAACTGGACAGAATCAAGGCGAGGCAGGACGAAGAAAATGCATTGAACGCTATCAAATATCAGAACATGGTGGATTCGGCTGATTTAAAAGCGGCTTCGTCTACCTCTGGTAAAGGTTTTGGTTTCTCTGCAATCACAGATCAAATGGAAGCTGACAAAGTAGCTATCACAGCCAAGTACGATCTGGAAAGAAAGGCAATAGAAGACAAGATCGAACTACTCCAATCTTCCAGTACAGTTGAATTGGACATGGTATCCATAGTAAGAGACGCGCAACTAGCAGCAATTGATACTGTACATCAGGCAACTATGGCAGCAATAGCCGCTGAGAATGAGGCTAGGTACTTCAACCAACCTACGTTACTGACACAGGCCAAGGACGCTTCTATTGCGGCAGAACTAGCTTATCAGAACAAGCTGGAAAGTTCTACCAAAGCCTCAGACGCTAAAATAGCATCTGCCAAAATAGCAAGCAATAAGAACACAACCGCTATGATATCGGCATTGAGGGAATCATTAACCCTTATGATCGGTAGGCAGGAGCAAGAGTTGTTGGCGGTTGAGAAGAAAGCAACGACCTCCAAGATGACTTTGGCGGCAGATTATGTGAACACCGTAGCGGGTCTATTTACCGCTTTGGCCGACACACAGGACCAAAGCAGCCGGAAAGGATTTGAGACGGCAAAACAGTACAATATGGCCGCAGCAGTTATGTCTACGGCGGCAGCTATAGTTAATGCCTTGGCTACCGTCACACCGTACCCCGCAGCGGTAATAGCGGCGGCATCGGCAGCGGCAATAGGTGCTGTTCAGATAGCAAAGATTTCCTCTACTAGCTTTGGTGGTGGGGGTTCCGTTGCTACCGTGTCCGCTGGTAGCTTTGGTTCAGGTGGATCTTCTTCGGGTAGTAAGGTTGGGTCTTCCATAGGCGCACAGGTCAAATCGACAAGCGACCTTCAGACTGAAGAGAGTTTAAGGACTCTTGCTCAAGCATCTGATAACGCAAGCATGGCTATCACCAAAGTAGCAGACGGACTTACGAGAATAGCAGACCTTTTCACCACTGGATATTCCAAGAATGTTGGCAAGAGTCTGGTTACAGCAGAGGGTGACTTTGAAAAAGGAGTGTTTAGTCAGACTTGGAAGGACATGAAAGACAATTTCGGAATCGCCGTAGTTGATAATTTATTCGGAGGTATGACAGCCGCAATAGCCGTCGGAGCCTCATTAATCCGCCATGCTTTCGGTATTGGTAACAAGTGGCGTACAACCGGTAGCGGCATATCTCTCGGGTTGGAGGATGGGAGTCTTGACGGACAATCTTACATAAACCGTAAGAAAGATGGTGGTTGGTTCGGTAGTGATAAGAAGAAAACAATTTACTCTGACTTGGACGCTGGTTTAGAAGACGTGTTCGTTGGGTATCTTAACGATATCAAAAACAGCATTTCCCGTTCCGCAGTAGTTCTAGGGACGCAAACCGACTTCTCTTCTGCGCAGCTTGATTCTAAAAAGATATCAACAGCAGGGAGGAAACCGGAAGACATACAGAAAGACCTTGAGGAATTCTACACCAACGCAGCAAATCAGCTTGCCAAGACAACGGAGGGGCTTGAGGAGTTTGCTTTCTATGGTGAGAACGCATTTGACGCAATAATCAGGCTTTCCACTTCGCTACAGGGTGTCAATGGAATGTTCGATCTTGTTGGACAGACATTGATAGAATCTAGCCTGGCCGGTGCAGACGCAGCTTACCGTCTTGCTGACGCTTTCGGTGGGCTTGAGGATATGAAGAGTGCGGTAGACGATTACTTTACTTCCATGTTCACCGAGTTTGAACAGAAAGCAATGAAAGCAGCAGCGGCAAGCAGGGAGGTTTCAGCAGCCTTCAACGAAATGGGTATCAGTGTACCCCAAACCAATCTTGAATTCAGAAAGTTGGTTGAGGGGCTTGACGTAACAACGAGCGTAGGTGCTTCCCTCTATGTGGAACTGATAAAGATAGCACCTGCGTTTGCTACAATGACTGAAGCGGCGGAAGAAGCGGCTGAGAAAATACGCACATCGTTTATTGACAATGCGCTGTCTGCTGCTCAAGCGTTGAAAGAAATCATGAGCGGTGAACTTTCAACCGGTTCCCCTGAGACTCTTTATCGGGACACGCTCAAATCGTTCCAGAACGCACAGGCCACAGGTGACGATGCAAGACTAGCTGAACTTGGTAGATCGTTACTTGAAGCAAGCAGGGCTTACAACGGTTCCAGTGCGGCTTATATGGCCGATTTCCAGACCGTGACACAAGCTCTTGCCAACGTAGCGGGAATGAATGACAGCCCGACACTCGTTGCAGCAAACAAGCAGGTTCAGTTGTTAACTGATATCAAAGAGGCTCTTGAGGAAAACAACCCGATTGACATTCTGAACCTGATTAGTCAGATCAACCCTTGGACTGACATAGGTAGGGGACTTGGTTCGCCGGTACCTTCAGCACCTACGCCGCAACCTTACCTGAACAGCGAAGCACAGTCGAGCAACTACAACACAACCGTTGATACTACTTCAATGGAAGAGAAGCTGGAACGCATGATAGTATTGATGGCTGACATGGCAGCAAGACTTGAAACTCTTGAAACTAACTCAAGACTGGCGGTGAACCAATGATCGGTATAAGACATATCCTTGAAATAGAAGCATGGGACGGAGAACAGATAATAACCTTACGGTATGCAAGTGGTGAGTTTACCACTACGGCAAATGAAACCCCCGCTAACACACTCATAGCGGGGGGTATCATTGACCCCGGCTTGCTGAAGTACAGTATGTTTAGCGGGGGTAAGACTTTCGGAGCCTCTTCATACAGTTTCGGGGAAGTTGTGTTAAGCAACTATAAACGCACACTTGACTTTATGAAGGGGTACTCTTTTGACGGTCGTACTATCAGACTCTACGAAGCGCCGTTAGGTTCACTGTTCCCCGCTCAATACACTATCATATATACCGCAACAATAGAGCGTATAACTTTCGGTATAGATGATGTTAAGTTTTCCTTGAAGGGTAAGCAGCTTGATTTAAGTGTTCCGGTTCCTTCCGGTACCTTTGCAGGTGATAACGTAGGAGCTAGTGGTGTTGAGGGAGGGGAGGATCTGAAAGGTAAACCGAAACCCTTCCTGTTGGGTAGGGCGTTCAACCTCACTCCAATCCAATGCAACACAAGTAAACTAATATTCGCAGTATCACCGGCTACCGGCGTAGCGGCTATCTACATGGGTAGCCTTTTCGCCGTTTATGACGGTGGACTTGAATTACAATATGAGGGTACGTATGTAGATCAGGCTGATATGGAAGCTAACGCACCTAGCCCCGGTAAGTACAAGGTGTGGGAGCAGGGGGGTTACTTCAGGTTAGGTTCTTCACCGGCAGGGGTTATCACTTGTGACGCAGCGAGTTACGGTAGGTCGGTAACAGCGAAGCCGGGAAACCTCATTTCAGACCTTTTGACTCTTGTGGGGGCCGACTATAACGCCGCAAGTATTAACGCTTTAAATGCGGGTTTTCGGGCCGAATGCGGGGTGTTTTTGGGTAACGGTGAACCTGTCTCAGCGGCACTCGATCTAATTTGTTCAGCATGTGGCGCTTATTGGTACTTTGATGCTAATGGTACTTTGTTCGTAGGTCAGTTTGTGGACCCTGTAAACGCTGTCAGTGATTATACCATTAACACAGGTTCAACGATTGTCAGTAAGGCAACTATCAAAAGTACGCAAGATACGCAGGGGGGCATACCTGCACACATTGTCACACTGTTGAGATCTAAGAACGAAACGACACAGACTGAGGTTTTTGGTCGTGTTACTGAAGCTCGTAAGGTGTGGTTGAAAGAACAATGGAGAAAGACACAGATTGTAAACCCTGAAGTCAAAACAAACCACCCTCTTTCGGAAGAACTTAAAATAGAAACCTCACTGACTCAAGAGAACACAGAAGAGGCAACAAGACGTGCAGCATTGTACTCTGTGCAACGTGACTTGATCGACATAGACGTACCTATAGACACATTCGGTCATACTTCCAATATCAGACCGGGAATGATCGTGACTTTGGTTTTGGAAGATACTACCACACAGGTATTGCTTCATCGCTTCGGGTATGTTAGTAAGAAAATGGCAGTCGTTGGTTATATCGAAAATAGGATATCAGAGAAATTAACTCTGTCTCTTTGGGGGTAGCGTACAGTGTCCCAAATCATAAGAAGAAAATCAGATCATCTTGTAATGTATTTTGGTGCGGATCTTACAGCCGACGAAATTACAAACTTAGGTGACGGATGGTGTGACGCTAGGGTAACTCCTGCACTGGCTGAAGTTGTAACTGTTACTTCTCTACCCGCTGGAATCCTTCCTGATTGTTGGACCTATGACGCGGGTGTTTGGACCGTTGTGGCCGGTAAGCAGGAACAGGTTGACGAGCGTATCCTTCTCTCAAGGGCGACCGCACCGAGTTTATCCGCATCTGATATAACAATAGGCAGCACTGTATTGGTAGACGGCTCTGTGCTGTCTTTTTTAGATATTGCATGGGGTGCTGTCGCCAAGGTAGTTTCATACGAGTTGCAATACAGGGTGAGCAGTACGGCGCAATGGAACACGCACGTTGTCATGCCGTCCGGTGATGATACTGAAATCACACGTATAAACATATCCGTACTGAGTACTCAGTACGATTTCAGGTTAAGAGCCGAGTGTCTTTCAGGGACTACGGTATGGGCTACGGCAACCAAGTATCTCCCTCCCCTTGTTTCCAATATACCTAACGTTAGTGGGCTTGAGATATTCGGACAAGGGTTGAATACAGTCTTTGTTGGTAAGGATATCAAACTCGCATGGCGTAAGGTAGCGCCGAGAGAGTTGACAACCGTTCCGGTGGATGCCGGTATAAACCCCCCTCTTGACTGGTATTGGTTCAGGTATTACGAGATCCTTGTCTATTCCAGTACGGGCGCTTTGCTTCGCACTGAGTTTGTAGCAGGGGAACAGTACATATATGATTACGAAAAGAACTATGTTGATAACACAGGCGTACCTTCCAGAAATCTAACTTTTGAAATTCGCGCTGTAGCTATATGGGGTGACAAGTCCGCAACCCCCGCAACCCTCACAGTTTCCAATGCGGCCCCTGCTGCAATAGAAGCTACTGTAACGGGTGGTGTTGAAAGTGTGGACGTAAGGTTATCAATTGCACCTGAGTTGGACTTAGCAGGGTACGTGCTATATGCTGTACCGACCACCGATCTTGTTGCCGGTAACTTCACACCATCAGCACTCAACCAGAAATACAAAGGTGTCGCAAACAAACTAACCCTCCAATTGACGGCAGGGGAGTGGGCGTTTAAAGCGGCGGCTTATGATGGATTTGGTGACACGACTCTCAACTATACTGCAATCCTCACTTGTACTGTTATCGACTCTGTTGAAAACATGCTTAGCAAGTTGACAAATCAGATTACCAACAGTCAGTTAGATGCTGATTTAAAAGCTAAGATGGATACTGTCGGTACACTGAGCGGACAGTACGGAACGATAGTTGATGCGAATACAGCAGCACAGGAAGCAGAACTAGCAAGAGCGGCGGCTGTACTGGCACAACAAGGGGCTGAGAGTGCCGCACTTGACGCTGATAATCATAAGGTTGCAGCGGAACTAGCAGCCACGAATGCGGGTAGTGCTGCTAGTGCGGCTGTCGGTTATAGGGACACAGCTTATACATATCGACAAGACGCAAGTACGTATGCGGGTGCCGCTCAACAAAGTGCAGTTTCCGCACAAACTGAGGCGGGTTTAGCCCTTGGATATAAAAACACAACAGTCAGTGCTTCCAATACAGCAACACAGGCAGTAATTGACGCTGGTATTCACGTACAGAACGCACAAGGATACGCTACAGCAGCACAACAGTATTCCATTGACGCTAACAACGCAGCAGGGACCATAACGGCCCAATACACAATCAAAGTAGACGTTAACGGTAAGATCGCCGGTATTGGTCTTTGGAGCAGCGGTGTAACTAGCGTTGTTGAGATATTAGCTGACAGGTTTGCTATAGTGGGACCGGGAGCTAGCGCAACAGCACTCGTTCCATTCGTTGTTGACGATGGCATTGTTTACATGTCGAATGCTGCAATAAAAGACGGAACCATAACCAATGCCAAGATAGGCAATTACATACAAAGCGATAACTATGTCTTGGGTGAGTCTGGATGGAAGATTGATAAGAATGGCACGTTTCAACTCATGGGTGGTGACTTTTTCGGCACTGTTCATTTTACCTCTGCACCTAAGAACGCAGCAGGGCAAGAGATAGAAGTTGATAACAGTGCTATTGTGGTAGGTGGTAGAAATGTTCTGACCAATAGCAACTTTGCTTCAGGGTACGTACCTTGGATACTGTACAATAACGGTCCAGAAGCAGCAAGTTTAGAATTGATAGAAGGTGGTGGTAGAGAAGGAACCAATGCTCTACGTGTGTCTTTTACCAGCAATACATCCTCAAAAGGTATAATTTATTACGCGAATTTGGGCTGGCAGACTGAAACAACTTACACTATCAGCTTTTATGCTAAGACTGGTAGTATAACCGCTGCTGTTAATACCTTTCTAGGATGGGGTGTTGCTCCGATAGAAATCATACCAGTTTCTAACCCCACCATCAATACCTCATGGCAACGATATGTTTTTGTTGTTACATGGGGGGTTAACGTGGATTCTTACGGGCCGTATATATCTGTAAACGGTAACGCTTCGGGTTATGTGGATTTTAGTTGTGTTATGGTGGAAGAGGGTAACAAGGCTTCGGCTTGGTCCATTTCACAACAAGACTTAAAGAAGTACACAGATGATGCTAAAGCAGCAGCACAGACATATGCAGACGCTAAAGCGGAATCTGAACGGGTTATAGCTGAGGCTTACGCAGACGGTATTGTAACAGCAGAAGAACAAAGAGCCATACAGGATGCAACGAACAAAGCAAACGCAGCACTAGCCGCAGCACAGGCGTATGCTGATCCAGCTTTGACCAAAACGAATGATTGGGCTAGACCTGAAGACACAACTAAGATTGACGGTGGTAAAATATATGCCGACGCTATCTATGTGGACACTGCCGTTATTGCTGGTGAAGCTGTATCTGTACAAAGATATGCTTCCATAGCAACAAATTTTTACAATGGTGTCAAGTCTCTACTTAATCCGGCTCTTGTGACGTATTACTCTTTCACAGTGAGACATAGCACATATTACAACATTACGACATTTGTTGACAAGAACGGGAGTGTATCCGGCGATGAATTTTATTACTATGAGATAAGAATGGACGGTGTAACTGTAGATTCCCATGCGTATGGTGCTGTCGCGGCACTCTTGGGAGGTAACGCTGTGAGTAATCGTGTCTACCTAAGTGCCGGTACACATACGGTAGCTTTGTATGCAAACATTGCCCTGTTTTCAGGAGCTAAAGAAATAGTCAAAGTTGTATTCTCTATAGAGGGGACAGTAAAATGATATGTGTGTATGAAATAGCGACGGGTAAGAAGGTTGGTATATTTGACGATTCATCGGCTGATTACAATAGTGATCCCTCCATTCACAAGTTCCTACACTTCAAAGGTACTCCTGACAACTTACGAGAAATGGAAAAGGCAACGCACATAATCAACGGCGTGCCTGTAGTAAATAATATGTTGTCTTTGGAAAGAATTAAAGAATTGAAGTGGGAGGAGATAAAAAGAGCAAGAGACAATGCGGAACAAGCCGGTTTTGATTATATGGGTAAGCGTATTGATTCCGATCCTGCATCTATCAGAAGGATTGGAATAGCTGTGCAAGCAGCACAAGTTATACCCGACTTCTCAATTATGTGGACTTGTCAAGATAATTCGACTATGTTATTAGATGGAACGCAAATGATGCAAATGCCTATTACAATGGCAGTACAAGGTGATTTAATACATCAAAAGTCAAGAACCCTTCGCGCTCAAATAGAAGCGGCTTTAACGATTGAAGAAGTAAATGCAATAGCTTGGTAGCTCAATTAAGAACAAGGAGGTTGTATGGGGCAGTATAAGTCAGAGGATGATGGGTCACATGGGTTAGCTTCGGCAACTCCCGGCTCCGCTGTCATTACAGGCATCGGTACCGAATGGTTGGCAAATGCACATGTGGGGGATTCTTTTAAGTTTTTCAAGGAGAACGCACACTACACCATACAATCAGTCAATTCCAACACATCCTTAACACTCACAGCTAACTATCAGGGTTTGGCTAAGGTTCAACAGAAGTACGCTATTGCATGGGAGTTTACTTCCAACGGTCTGTATGAAATAAGCGCAGGGGATGCAGATTGGGCTTATTTTATCACACAAAACATGCGGAAGTTAGCAAGTGGTATTTTGGTAGGTACCGCTGATAGTCAAGCTGAAGAAGATGCTCTTTGGGCGGCAGGTTACACGGTAGTTGTAAGAACGGACATAGCAGCAGAAAGCGGCACACCCTCAACAGACACAACTCCCGCAGCGTTCACGTTCGCAGATCAAACCGGTGTAGCAGTAAGTACTCCCATAGAATCCAATCTGATAACAATCAGCGGAATAAACTCAGCGGCTACAATTAGCGTCACTAACGGGGAGTTTAGTAAAAATGGGGGGGTGTATACCAGTGCGGCGGGAACGGTCGTAAATGGTGACACTGTGCGCGTTAAACATACAAGTTCTGCAAGCAACAGCACGGAGGTTAACACAACCCTTACCGTAGGGGGTGTGTCTGACACGTTTACCTCTACCACCGTAGCAGCAGCAACGGACACGACCCCTAACGCTTTCACCTTCACAGATCAGACCGGTGTGGCACTCAACACCGTAACCGAATCTAATACGATAACAGTTGCGGGTATAAACGCAGCAACAGCAATCACAGTTTCCAATGGCGAATATAGCAAGAATGGCGGTACGTATACAGCTTCCGCCGGAACTGTTGTGAACGGTGATACGGTAAAGGTTCGCCATACCTCAGCCAATGTCAACACAACAGCGGTTAGCACCATTCTCACTATCGGCGGCGTGAGCGACACATTCACAACCACAACGGTAGCAGCGGGAGATTCTACACCGAACGCTTTCACGTTCACCGATCAGACAGGGGTCAACTCTGCAACCGTTGTCGAATCTAACACGATTACTGTTGCAGGTATAAACGTGTCAACAGCAATATCTGTAACGGGCGGTGAATATAGTAAAAACGGAGGGGGTTACACTTCCAGTACTGGCACAGTGGTAAACGGGGATACAGTAAAGGTGCGTCAGACTTCCAGTGCTTCGGGTGGAGTGCAGACTAATTGCACCCTTACCATAGGCGGTGTTAGCGATACTTTCAACGTGACCACCAATACTGATACCACACCTAACGCATTCACCTTTGTTGACCAAACTGGGGTAGCTGTAAGTACGGCTATAGAGTCGGCGGCAATAACTGTTGCTGGTATCAACTCCCCTGCTACCATTTCCGTAACAGGCGGTGAGTACAATAAAAATGACGGCGCTTATACTGCTGCTTCAGGGACGGTAAGTAATGGTGACAGTGTTAAGGTAAAAGTTACAAGTTCTGCAAGCAACAGCACCGCAGTAAGTGCGATTCTTACCATAGGTGGAGTAAGCGACACATTCACAGTCACAACTACCGCAGCAGCGTCAGACACCACACCGGATGCATTTACATTTACAGATCAAACAGGCGTTGCTGTAAGTACCGCCATAGAGTCCAATACGATAACAGTTGCGGGTATAAACGCAGCAACAGCAATTTCTATATCCGGAGGTACATACAGTAAGAACGGAGGAGCTTACACAAGCGCGTCTGGAACAGTAGTTAACGGGGATACTGTCAAAGTCAAGGTGACAAGTTCTGCAAGCAACAGCACAGCAGTAAATACAACACTAACAATAGGTGGAATTAGCGATACGTTTACAGTCACTACCGTAGCACTGTCCGCCCCCACTCAGCCCGTCATCAGCGTCACCCCCGGCGACACCACAAACGTGATCGCCCTCACATCCGGCGGCGCGGGCGCAACCAGCTACGACCTCAAATGGGGCACCGTAGCAGGGACTCGCAGCAACACGATAACCGGTGTCACCCTCCCGTACACACACACGGGGCGCACCAACGGGACCACGTACTATTACTCTCTTGTGGCCATCAACGGGGCGGGTAGTACGGAGTCAGCAGAGGTTAGCGGGACACCGGTTGCTGTGTCTACCAATTACTATACCCAAAACTGGGATGCTGCGCCGCTGAACGCCACCACCTACGACGGGTGGATCAGTGGGACTTCTGGTGTCGGGGCATACGCCAACATTGCCAACAACCTTTACACCAGTGCGTATCAGTCCTTCGTGCTGGGAGGGGGAGACACCGAATCAACCGGCACCGCTTGGGTAGAGCGCACCATGACCATGGTAGCAGGAACCCTCACGTTCGCGCTAAAGCATGACTCCGGTTCACCCGCAGCAACACCCGTCAAGGTCTACATCGACAATGTGCAGGTGGGTAATGCCGCAGGTTATGACAACAGCAGCACATATACGCTAACGATACCGGCAGGTGGTGTGATACGGTTCAGCATGACCAGTCTGGCTGGAGCGATTCATCTCGACAACATCTCCATCCCGATACCGTAACGACGTTCAGACCAGTCGCCTCGATAACATTTAAGGACAATGATTATGGCTCCTCAGATTGGTGCACTTAGAGCACACTCTCTAAAATTTTACACCGGTATTGACACGTACAACCAGCCCGCCGACTATACGGTAACATCTACAGGAGCCGTCATAGGGTATGGGTCAGGTCCTGGAGGACTCCCCTCCGGATATACTGATCGTATTTATGTTCACGACGTGTCGGTAACACTGGACAACTACACACAGGCTATTGAGGCAGGCTCCGTTACGGACAGCGCGGCTACGTCCGTAACACTCACAGGCTTGGCACCAAACAGGCTCTACAGGATAGGCTGTGTACGATTCGACAGTAACGGTACCGCCACAGACATCAGTAATGAGGAGTTGCTAAAAACCTGGCAGGACGCCATTGAAGTAACGCCCCCAAACCTCTCAAAGCAGATAGATTGGTCCGTGGACAAGTTCAGTGACTGGATTACTGGGTCATTCAGGCCGTGGGATAATTCACAACAATTCTACTCACTGCATAAGTATTCCGATGCGGTCATGGGCAGTTACGTCCAAGTCACCTATAGAGATATTAAGCACGGGGTAAACGCACAAGAAGAAACCGTAGAGATAATTTTCGACTTGAGCGGTTTTGAAGGGGTCAAGGCACTATCGCCAAGGCACGATTGGCGCATAGATATACCTTTAAGAACCCCTGCCCCAAACACCTCACTACAAAACAACTGGCAACTAGATCAGTCAGGTGGTCTGTACCAGATGGAGACAGGTATCTCCAGCGGGGATCAGTGTGAAGTACTTGTATGTCATAATGCGGCGCATAATGTTTATGTCGGGAAAACGTCGGAAATGGCAGGTAATTTTAGCGATCTTAGTACCGCCCCTACACTGGATGGGACCTCCGTATGGGCCACACGTTACGGTAACATAGACGGGGAATTAGCAGCCTTCGCAGCTACTGCGTGGAGTATGACCAACTCAGCAAGTTCCCCTTTGGCGCCGGGGCGTCGTATGCAGTTCTTGCAGAGGAACGTGTTTTCTTTTAGATACACAGCAAGTGAAAGAAAACTCAGAGTATATCTAGATGATGTGCTTCACACAGTTATGGGCACTGAACACAATCTACCCATATACCGTAAAAAATTCCCACACGATCATTACGATTTTCCGATTCAGTTTAAGATGAAGTTTCAATGTCTCAGCAACTACTATAGTAACCCTGAAAGTCAGTTTATTGATATAGGAGATGTGTTATTTCAAACCGCATCCCCTATGCATTATGCAGGCTGGTCTGCAAAACAGGCAGGCTCTCAAGCATCGCAGTATGGTTACAAAGATGGATACAGTGGATTTGATAACTACAACCCTGCAAAACATACTCTAACAGGTCTGTGTTATGTAGGCAATAATACACCAATAACCCGCTTCACATCAACGCTCCATTCAGGGTATACCGTTCCGTTCTTGCCTAGCACAGCTTTTTACAGTAGTCTGCCAGTACAAGAACTTGACTACGATATGTTATTACCTCAACCCTGGAACAGTAACACACCCCCACCTTTTTCTACAGCGTTGCATACGGCAAAAACTTTACCCGTAGAAGTGCCGTCGGGTACTAGAGTTGCTTACGTGGTTTTTCATGGGTTTCGGCAGTATGGTACACTCAGGGCACGTATAATAGATCAAGACGGAGTACCGATTCTCAATTATGTTACTGTAGACACAGTTACTAACGCGCCCATAATAGAAGTACCGGAGAATACAGCTACCCGCGCACAAATAGAGGTTGAAATACAGTATGACGGTTCAGCGATTGACTACACCACTCAGTATGTTAGTTCCGACCCCCCTTCAACGGAGGCGGTGAAGCCGTCTTCTCCGAGTCTGTTTGTAGGTTACGAAATGTATTTCGCAGACCCTGCAGACATACCACCGATGGAGATGTCCGACGCAACAGCACCGACAATCACTTTCTTCAACGTCCCTTCAACCTCATCCAGCCTGACCGTAGCCGTGATTACCGAGGCGATGGACAATGTGGCGGTAACGGGTTACAAGCTCACCGAGTCGGCAACCTCTCCCCTCGCAGGAGACGCAGGATGGAGTGCGACGGCTCCGACTGAGTACACGTTTGCCAGTGCAGGGAGTAAAACGCTCTACGCATGGGCCAAGGACGCGGCGGGGAACGTGAGCACAGGGGTGGGTGATACAGTGGTGATTACTTTGCCTGTATCTAATCAACCTCCCACATTCACATCACAACCAGCAGTACAGTCTACTACAACAGACGGTGCTGTGTTGACATACGGAACAAGCGACAACGAAAGTAATCACTATCGCTTAGACCTGAGTACCAATAACGGAACTTCTTGGACAACGATAGTTGCAGACGAAACTCCCGGTACAGGTAAGACTTATACCGTAACCGGACTTGTCGCAGGTAGCTATCAAGTAAAGCTGAGAATCACAGCACTTACGGGAGACATAACACCTGTAGTTTCCAACGCAGTTACAGTAACGGTAGCGGAACCCGTAGAGCTTCCTCCCATTTCAGCTAATCAAGTGCGCATGTACGCTTCTTCCGGTGGTGGGGTGCGTATCAAATGTTCTGACGGTGTGGTTATTCAACTAGCAAAACGTACAACAGGACGTACCAGAATAATGACAGCGCAGGGTGTTGTTTACATAGACTAGAAGCACACATTCCAAAACCAGAGGAGGTAGGCGTACATGGATTTAGGTTCTGTCGGTAGTGGTATTAAGTGGGGTGATCTTTCAGTTCTCACAGTGTTATTCAGCATCATTGGTTATTTGTGGCGGCAGAATACTAACATCAAAGCACAACAACAGTCAGAAATGGTAAACAGGATTGAAGCATCAATCGACAAGCTGAGTGAAACAATCAAAGAATCAACGACAAAGTTTGAAGCAACGACAACAAGTATGTGGTCACACATCGGACGACTGGACAAGCGGCTTTCCAATCTGATAGGTCAACATGAGGCGATCCACAAAAGTCATGTGGACGAATAAGGGGGTGTGAATGAGTGCAAAGTTTGAACCGGCATTTAGTATCACCAACGGGAATGAGGGTCTGTTTGCCAATAACCCTCACGACATTGGTAAAATGACCTACCGTGGAATTGCCTCTAGCTTTCATCCTAAGTGGGAAGGTTGGCGCTATGTTCGTAATTGCCTCGCAGGATTAGCCATACAGCCGCCTTACGGCACTAAGGCGTACAAGGTATGGGTCAAGGTGGTTAATGCCCGCCTACAGGCAATACCGGCGCTACAAGAGCTAGTCAAATCGTTCTACAAGGTCAACTTTTGGGACGCTTACCGACTCTCAGAGTTAGACAGTCAAGTGGTAGCAAACTGGATTTACGATCACGTAGTTAACGCCGGGGGTCGTGGTGCAAAGTGGGCGCAGCTTGCAGCAAAGGTTACGCCAGACGGTGCTATCGGACCTAAGAGTATTGCAGCAATCAACGGTATGAAACCCATACTGTTCATTTCAAGAGCTTCTGATATTGCTGGCGCACACAGACTTGACGTTGCACATAACACACCGTCACAGATACAGTTTTTGACGGGTTGGTTGAATCGGGACGGCCAACCTCCCAATATCATAGCAATGGTAAGAGCCGCTGCTAAAGACGGAAGACTTGACGAAAAAGAAGTTACTGAAATTAAATCTGCAATGGAGGCTACCGCATGAGTAACAAAGGTGTGTTTCTGAGTGAACTTGACACAACTCCGGTAGGTCATGACGATCATAAGCTGAACGCTGATTTTGCTTATAGGACAAGTGACGGTCAAGTTATCAATGTCCCTGCGGGTTTCGTAACCGACTTTGCTTCAGTTCCCCGCTTCCTTCCAATCATGTACGCCTTGTGTGGTAACAAGGTACATGAAGCGGCTGTCATCCATGACTATCTGTATCGTATGACCAACATCAGTAGAAAGCGTTGTGACTGGATCTTTGACGATGCTATGAAAGCTGAAAAACAACCTGCATGGAGAAGGTGGATTATGTGGGCGGGGGTTAGGGTAGGTGGATGGTGGGCGAGAGAGAAGGTTGACGGAATCGTAGACGGTAAGCCGGTAGTAACACAACCCTAAACAAAAGGAGTAGAAACAGTGAAAGAAACATTTATCCTATCTGGCAACATTGCCATACAAACAGCCAAAGTAGGTGCGTTGAAGATAATCACCCCAGCAGGTAAACCGGTAACACTCAAAGCACCTGTGTTTTCCAGTGACAAACCCACGGTGTCAATCTCACTGTTGGAAAACTACACATATACCGATGCTGCTGAATCAACCCTCCCGTTACGTAACAAGCAACGTTCCCTGTCGGGTACTGCTGGTACAATCGTGAAATCCTATCCTGACGTAACGGTGGACGGTGGACCGGACGCGATAACACTTGAGGGTATCCTTGTACCTGTCGCAGCAAATGAGTTGAAGATGCACGGTGAGTGGATTCTCAAACCTTCCACAACGTACCTGTTGGCACTATCCAACTCCAACGCAGCAGCGGCCACCATAGGTTTCTTTCTGGAAATCGAAGAATAAAGGACGTGGAAAAGCCCTTCTATCAAAGTTACGGTAGAAGGGCTTTTCTTTTACTTACCGGTACTCCCGAAACCATTGGTACCTCTGGAACTAGGGGGTAAATCCTTCTCTGCTATTTCCATAAACACTACATGCGGAACACGCATAACAACCCCCTGTGCTATTCGTTCCCCCTCCTTGATAACATATTCCCCTTTGGAAGTGTTGTGAACTATAACCCCTATCTCCCCCCTGTAACCACTGTCTACAGTTCCCAACAAAACCGTAAGGGGTGTTTTAGCTGATATACCGCTACGGGGTCTTATTTGAATCTCAAACCCTTCAGGCAGACAAACCTTTAAGCCGGTGGGGAGTATGCGTCTTTCCCCTGCACCTAAAATAACCGTGTCCAACGTGTAGAGGTCAAACCCCGAATCCCCTTTATGTGCGAAGTGGGGCATAACCGCTTTGCTGTGTATCCTTGCGAACTGAACAACCCCCTCACAAGTTACAAAATCCTTCAATTCTTCCCCGTTCGTCATTTTCTCCAACATCTCGTCAAGTTTAAGGTCAATTTTACCAGTGATTTGTGTTTGTTGATCTTCGATGTAATCGGCAATGTAGCGCAAAACTTCCCAATCCCTACCAAATTCAGGGTCGCGGCGGTCTTGTTGATCAGCGAGTTTTCTTAACACGAAAGGTAAGCTCCTCGCACCAACCTTTTCAAAATATTCCTGCTTGTCTGTTTCATACGACATAACTAACACCTCCTTTAATTCCTATTGTGATAACATTATCCGCACCTTGTTCAATTTCAGATAAGGGTACACGCTCGTCCGCAACCATGATGATTTGAAGACCTAACTTGTCGGCTACCTGCTTAATCATTTGAATAGCCCTTATATTAGCCTCCTTCCCTTTAAGGTGACGCATAGGTTCGTCCAATACTAAGATCGGCCTCGTATGGGGTCGTTTCAGGCTCCAAAGGGCAACCCTCAAGCCAAACCCCGCCACGTCGCAAGCACCCCCTCCCGCACCGTTCAACGGATCTTCTACCTTAGCGCCGTTTCTTACCAGAGAGATATCGCACTCCGTTTGGTTGCGGCGTTGCACAAACTCTATCTGACAGGTGTAAGGATCGTCAAACACTGCTGCTTGTGCAAGTGACACAAGGTTGCTTATGTGAAACTCTAATTGCTGTTGGGTTTGTTGCGCCGTTTCCATGATAACAGCTTGTGCCTGTTCGATTTCGTGTTGTTCTGTTTGTAACCGGTTGAGGTTGTTCAGTGTGTTGGTTATCATACCTTCACACTGTTCTAGTTGTCCCTTACGTCTTTCGAGAATTTGTCGATAGTTTCTACCAGACATAAGAGTTTTCCAGTTTGTTAACTGCGTCCTCGATCTGTTCGTCAAGCTTGGTTTTCTTTTCCTTCAGGAGATTGAGTTTACTTTTACCCCTCTCCAAAGAACCGCAAGAGAATTCCGTTTTCAGACGCTCCATGTTCTGCTTGATAGCACCGTCGATTTCAGCCTTGTCTATTTTGCATTTTGATAACTCGTCTTTCATCTTTAAAAGTCTTTCGGTTGCAGTCGCCATGTTTTTATTCTCCTTTGATATAAGCATCACACTTTTGAATGTTTGTATTGTCAGCAATGTTCTCTTTCTTAAACAGACAGTGGTTGGTACAGGTAAGACAAAGACTTTTCTTTTCATCAGAACGGGATTTCATCGTAACCCTCCCTTATTTCTACTTCTCTTACGTCTTCTCTACTCCAACCTTTTAACATCAAAGCCTTTTTAGCTTCTAAGGTAGTGAAGGTTACAGCCGGTCCTATTTCTTTAAGATCAACACCATCCACCTTAGCGCGTATGTCCACAAACACGCAGTCTGACGGGTCGTGATAAACCCACACCAAACTAAAGTTACCCGTTTGTGCGGGCTCGACTTCCGTAGCTTTTACGTTCTTACGGGAGCCAAGAACCATAATGATAACGTCACGTTCAGGTAAATCACTGCCGGTAAGCTTGCGCCAAATGATACCAAGTTCCTTGACGTTCGGTGCGGTAATGATTGCTTCAACACCGTCCATAACGTAAAGAATACTTGGACCCTCACACCAATACTTTGTAAAAGACTTGTCCTCCATCTTGATATCAAACTTGGTTTCAGCTTTTGGCATTCTGGACAACCTCCCTGTATTTGCCGTCAAACAGAACGTAATCCTTACCGTCAAAGGTAATTTCAGGATACTCCCAATTCAACCCAATCAACATTGCTTCTTCAAGGTCTTTTGCGTATGCGTATCCCATGACACCTTTAGCTGTAACTTTTTTCTGTTCCATGTCAAACCCCCATAGCTGTATAGATTAACTTCTGAACAGGTTTACTTATGTTGTCTGCTGCTATTCTTTTAGAAATGTTATCACTGAACGAAAGCCCGACCTCGACATTTTGTTTGAGATTGGAGACAAAGGATTCTATCCTATCGTCCCGTTGCTTCTTAATCTCTATGTGTTCCCTACTGACAACATTACTTTCGCACGGAAGATTCACACCTTCTATTTCATTGGTTGCGGCATTCCAAAGAAACACTTGTGGTACATAATCAACCTGCGCTGCGGTAGTCCGCATAAGACTTCCCGAATTCACCAAAGCTCTGTTACCTACACGCTCAACGCAAGTTTGATGACAGTCACCACTTACTATCAAATCAAACCCCTTCATCTTCCTCAGAATAGTTTTAGCGTTACCCCCATGCTTCTCAGCACCGGGGAATGGTGGTTCATTCTGATAAACTAAGTAGTGCATTAGCGCAACTGTCTTTTGACCCGACTCGTGAATAAAGTCTGAATCGATCCCTTCCAGTTCAGATCCCCACGGAAACCCACACACAACGAAAGAACCACAATCAATATCGTCCTCGTCGTTAAGAAGTCTGAGCTTACCAGCAGCGGCTAACACGTCTATGCTGCTTCGGTGTAAGTTCTCCATACTGTGCGAAGCAAGGTCATGGTTTCCAGCCACGGCAATCATGTTGTCGGGGAGGTTACGTATAGCATAAGAAAGCAAGAAGGGGGAATTTTTCCATTTGTCGAAAACGTCTCCCGCGCAAAGCACCGGACAATCGTATTTCTTTTGTAGCTTTGAAATAAATTCAAGCTTCCGTGTCTGTGCTTCAAAGAAGTTATCAGTACGGCATACGGGCGAATCTTCTCTTATGTGTAAATCGGCACACAGGATAGCATCAACTCTTTTCATGGCCTCTCCCCGCATAACGGACACGTATCCGGCATGGCTTTGTTGAATTCGATTTCTCTATCTGTGATCTGTTCTTCCAGACTCGCTTTTTGCTTTTGTTGTTTTTCAATCGCTGTTATCAGGTTCAACAACCCTTGCCCCTCTTTTTGAATTACCTCCCGTTGTTCGATCAATTTCAGGGCGTCATTTACCAGAGGTTCCGCTTGTAACAGGTCCATAATCTGTGCCGCATCGTCTTCGTCACCCTCAATAGCCATGAGTAGCTGATTAAGGCCCGAAATGGCACTATTTAGCGGTTCAACCTCTTCAAGCAAGGAAAGGGCTTCGTTCAGTTGCATTTCAGCCTCTAAGAGCGAATTCAGAGCTTGTAATTCTGATAGATCACGCTCTATTGCAGCTATTATTCCTGTGAGTGAGAAAATCTCCTGTGATAAGACTTTTTGAGTCTCGATTTTGGCAAACGCTTCGTTGATATCAGCTTCCGATTGGAGAAGGGTGGAAAGTTCTCTTTCTTCTTCCTTCTGTGTTCCAAGAAGCAACAGAAGAGAATCGAGAGATAACATGTCACGTTCAAGCCGATCACTACTTTGTACCAAAAGTTCATATTCATTTACGTCCTCCTCCATCTGTTTAAGAAAAGCGAAAGAAGCTTTCTGTTCTTCCAGTTCCGATAACTGCGCGGTAGCTACGTTGATATCATCTTTGTTACGTGAGGCTGTTCCCTTTATTGCTTTGATAGTTGTATCTATGATTTCCAGATTACAGCATTTGTTCAGAGTCTTGGCTACCTGCCCCGCCGTTTCCCCGAGAAGGAATGGAAGGTCCATTTGACGGCTGATATTGATTTCGTCCATGTTAATGACTTCGGCAATGTCGGTAGGCATACCGTCCTTGACCACATTCTCATAGACGTTATCAACATCGTCGTTCAGCAGGTAGTATTTGTTTTTCGGGTCGGCTGTTCTGCTTACTACGTTACCGTCCGCAAAGGTAACTTCAACGTCTGTCACCCCGCCCCAACGAGATTGATCCAGGCCGCTATTCGCGAGCACAAGTCCGGTGGCCCTGAGTACGGCAGATTTCCCGGCGTCCGACAAACCCACGATAGCATTAACCCCCGGTTTCAGCCTTATAAGGGTGTCGCGGTGGCTTTGGAAGTTACGAATGTGTATCTGTGTTATATGCTCGTTCACAACTCCTCCTTAGTAGTTCGTCATATCATTTTTGTCTCTAAAGCCTTTCCAAATGGGTAAGCGCGGCATGTCTATTGAACCTACCGTTTGATACTTGTACGTCCCAATGCAGCTAAGGTATTTCTTTTTGTTATCCCAAATCTCTTGAGCTTGAGCATGTGTCATTCTACCGCAACCGCATGTTATATCTTTTCCGTACCAAGCTAATTTCTTGTTCTTGGTGCGCAGTATCAGTTTACCCAACGTATCTTTGCCGCGCTTATTATCCTTGTGACTTGAACGGGTACTGCGCCCAAGTTCATTAGTTGTTTTCTCGTTTAGGTTCTCTTGTTGTTCTACGAAACCTACTATCTCGGCTTCGTCATCATCAAAAGGTTTGACTTTGAAAATGTAAGCTTCCCTAGCGGTAGCCCTCCCCTCTTTATAGGGGGCGCGAAGACTACGCAACATCGCACCTTCATAACCTTGTTCCAAGCACCATGCAATGTAATCTCTTGCTTTTTTTGCGTTCTTGATAACGGTTTGTTCTACAACTACCACAAAGGGAAGTTGTGCGTATCTCATGATAAGGTTTACTAAACGATCTTCGTAATTCAAATTGGTGTTTCTGAAGGTATCGAAGACATAGTATCTGAAATCGGGTTTACCGTCTGCGCGTCTTACAGGTCCAGTGGTGTTATTGAACGCATCGGGGCTTGTGGGATCACCTATTACTATTTCACCGTCAAGTCCTGCGTATTCCGGTTTTGAAAGGATTTTCTGAATGAATTGGTTTTGGATAAGTTTTAGACTGGAAGTGTATGCTTTATTGTCAGTAAGGCATCTAAAACCGTCAAACTTGGGGGAGCCGTACACAGGGTATAGTAGGTTGTCAAGGTCTGTATCAGTTAACCCAATAGTCGGGGCTTTCATCGGGGCTTTTACCATGTGTACGGCTCCTTTTATGTTATGCTTTGCTTAAAGCTGCTTCGTTGTTTGCTGCCTGCACTACCGCCCCCAGCGCAGCAACGTTATTGGTATCTACTGTGAGCATAAGCGTGTTCTTTGTCAACCCCGGACCCTGTTTGAAAGAGTATCCGGCTTCGGTTAACCGCTGCTTGAAAATAGGCAACTTCCAATCGTCTATTGCAATTGCTGCTTTCTTCACATCGCCTCCTTTACATGTATTTTTCTTCTTTCTTCCTGCGCCTGTCTTCCTTGGCTTGTCTTAGGGTGCGTTTCTTCTCAAGCTTCTCTTCTTTCGATTCAGCTACCAATTTCGCCGTTTTAAGCTGTTCCTTGCTCCAAAGCACCATTGGTCTACCCGAAAGTAAATCATGAACCGCATGGGCTATTTTCGAGAGCGAAAAGGCATCTGCCGTGTCATTGTCGGGAGCCTCAAAACCCCAATTCTTATAAACGTGCATTTGAATCTGATCTTTCTCCCCTACACCCTTACCGAGTACGAACAGCTTAAGTGAAGTGGGTTGCACGATATAGAATGGAATGTTGAGGGAGTAAAGGAGCATCCTGATAACACCCCCTAACTCCCCCGCTGCTTCACGTCCGTACTTAGACCCCATTGCATAACCTTCTATACAGACAAGTTGAGGTTTCAGTTTCATACAGCAACTTCTTACTATCTCGTAAATCTCAAAGAGTCTTTCAGCGCCCTTTGATTTTACTTTGATTGTTTTGGCATACTTGACAGTTCCTTTATCGTCAAGGAACACCACGCCTGAAGAGGTAAGGGACAGGTCCAAACCTAAAAAGACCCGTCCCGTTACGGTTTCTGTTTTCTTACCGGTGGTTCTACTCATACCGTTTCTTCCGGTCCGGTTGTACTTCTTTCTCCCGTAAGTGCCATTCTTCAGCAACAAGCTCTTTCAGGTCTGCTAACCGGTCCTCTTCGGTTTCCAACAGATCGATCAACTTGGCGCGGGAAATAGGCTCTTTAAGCCTCAAATCACCCTTGGTATCAATGCTCGTTTTACCGCCCCCTGTCCATGCATCCATGTCCAGCATGAAGTCAATCATTGAACCGATATCATCCACACCGTAACCGTCATACACGTTAAAGGAAACGGTACGCCTCTTACCTGTAACCTTGTTCTTTGTCACCCTTACGTCACACTCAGCACCGATGCGAAGCTTTGTTTTAGGGTGCGTTATCTGACCTGTGAGAATAACCCATACTTCGTGAGTGGCGTAAAACTTCAACGCCCTTCCACCACTACGGGTTTTCTTTTCAAAAGAGCCGGGGGTAAGATTGTCGCGGGTTTGACTTACTATCAGCAATGCACCTTTGGTGCGTTTCAGCTTGCCGCACTCTTCCCGTAACAACTGACTGGCAAGCTTGGGTTTAGCCATACCGTAGCTACCCTTGCTTTCCTTCTTGCTTTCACCGAGACGTATCTTGCGCTCAGACTCTATGTGTTCCGTGTCAGCTTCAGAACCGATAGCGTCAAAAGAATCAAGCACGTAAATGAACGGTACCTTTTCACGAATGGTAAGGGCAAGATTGTCGCTGAACTGTTCGATGTTGTCACTCGGCGGGTCCAACACTTCAACCCTCTTTTCAGTCTGTTTTCCGAAAACATCGCCAAGGTCAAACTCCAAAGCGTTCTCTGCGTCATCGTATATCAGACGCATGTTCTTATGATCGGGGTTATAGGAAGCTTCGGCAAAGGAGGTCAAAGCAAGCTGTGTCTTACCTGCGCCTGAGTCACCTATGATGTTAGCCATCTTCCCCAATTGCCAGCCAAAATCAGGGTGTCCGGTCAAGGCAAGGTTGAGCAAGGTAGACCCTGAAGAAACGAAATGCTCAGAGTCAAGCGGTGCCTTTTTATCTTCTTTTGCGACCTCTACCGGCTTTCTTGACCTCGCTATTATCTGTTCCTTCAATGGGGGTTTGCTTGCTGCTTTGGGTTTGTTTGACGTTCTTGCCATTAAAAATCCTCCTGAATAACTCTTCCACTACGTAGATTTTACCACCTACCCCTCCGGGTTGATAGCAACAGTCGTGCAACTCTACCCACTCAATCATCTTCTTGTGCCTTACCGTTATGCCGAATTCCTGTTCAGCAATCTCGACTGCACGTTTGATTGATATCGTAGGCGGTGCGTTTGTTCGGGGTACCTCCATAGTTACCTCATAAATGAAATAAGGCGGGTCAGGATATCAATCGCTAACCCGCCTTGTGAGACGTTGGATGTTAAGTGGAAGGTGTTAGGCTTCGCTTGCCGCTTTGCACTTCTCCCAAACTTCTTCGGGGCAAGTGTCGATGCAGCAATCCTGCGTTTCGTGATCCTCACCGAATTTCAGCTTGTGGGGGCAAGGGTTTTCTTCCTTGGCCGCTCCGCGTGTACGTCTGCCGGAAGGTGCCGGTTCCTCTTCTTTCGGCTCCTCCTTGGCGGCTCCGCGACCCCTACGTCCTGCGGGTTTCTCTTCCTCTTTGGGTTCAGGTTCAGCAGCACCACGTCTGCGCCGTCCGGTTTCTTCTTTGGCGGGTTCCGGCTCCTCTTCCTTAGCCGCACCACGGCCACGCCTTGCCGGTTTTTCTTCTTTCTCCGGTTCAGGTTCTTCTTCCTTCGCTGCGCGTCCTCTGCGCCCTGCGGGTTTCTCTTCCTTGTCCTCTTTATCGGCTCCTGCGATAGCAAGGAAGATTGCTTCCAGCTTGTCGTAAGGGAGGATTTCGATGATGCTATCGAGGTCCAGAACTTCGTCCAGAATCTCCTCACCGTAAGCGTCCCTGTCATCAGCATCGATGCGGTCGCACTCGTAGAACTTGTTCTTGCCCATCGACTTCTCTTGGAAGGATGCGATAAGGGTTTGTCCCTCGTCCAGATCCGCGAAACCTGCATGAACCGTCTTACGGCGACGTGTGCTTCCTGCGCCGTTCTCGGTCTTGTTGATCTCAAGCAAAAGCTTCTTGTTGAACAGGTGGTGGCTGTACTCGAAAAGCTGAACGGTTCCCGATTCGTCGCTCAGGTCTATCACCTGAAAGATGGTGCGGTCCTTGGGTTGCAGAGCCTTTACTTCTTCCTCGGTGGCAGAGGGGTCTTTTGCCAGTACCTTGTGAGCCTCGCAAATGGGGCAAGGGAGGCCGATGGTACGGGGGCAGATGTAGGACTTCTCCTCTGCGCCGATGTTGTAGTGAACCTTGATATCCCTCTTGTACCACAAATCGCCGGGGTTCAGACCTTCGGGGTGATTCTTGATGGTGACTTCGTAGGGGAGGAAGTCCAGTTCGTATTCCTGCGCTTTCGGCTGGAAGAACTTGGCTTTGGCTCCGTCCGGCAACTTGATATACGCTGCGCCGCCGGAAGCCTGTTTAGCCGCTGCTTCTTTTACCCTATCCCTCATGCTTGGTCGTTTTGCCATGTATTTCAATTCTCCTTGTTTTGTCGTTGGTGTTGATGTTATGCCCGCACTACGGCGAGATCTTCCTCATTTACGACGTAGATGGAAATACCGGCAAATTCCCCCGGTAAGGTGTTGAACGAGACGAGAGCTTTTTCGATTGCTCCCTCCAACCCTTCCGCTTCCACAGTGCCGTATTCATTGAGGTTGCGGTAAACTCTACCCTCCTCGTTTTTCTCGTTCTTGTTGATGTTGTATCCAAACTTAGGCATTTTAACCCCCTCTTGTTTTGATCGTTGATGTTTAGTTTATCCGGTAGGTAGGCCAACCTCTCAAGTTCCCGGCTTTCCATTACCTTTTGTATTCTCGGAACACCTACCGGAATGTTAGCGGTTCCTGCGGCCTTTTGCTGCCGGTTTCGGCGGGGTCATGTCCACGCCTTTAGCTGCCTTGGCAGTGAACACGTTTTTGTCGGCAACCTTGACGGTTTCGCCGGTTGCGGGGTTACGTGCGTCATGCGCCGGTTTGAACACGTTGCTGAAGGTAGCGAAGCCGACAAGCTTCACGTCTTTGCCCTCTTTGCAGGTTTCGATGATCGCGCCGGTGATCGCGTCGATAGCTGCTTTGGAATCCGCCTGACTCCAGTTGGTCCTGTCCGCAACGAGTTTTGCCAGTTCTTTGATACCAATGCTCTCGTTCTTTGCCATGTCGTCTACTTCTCCTTTTGGTTGGTGTGGTTGCTACCTGTTAAGGCGCTCTTTGATAGTCTGTTGCGTGTTCTTGCTTTTGAGTTCTTCCAGACGTTTAACCGCTTCCGGTAAATCCCTTGGTTCCTGCGGGTTGGCAAAGTAATTCATGCCAAACAGCTTGATTTCCCCCTCAATCGCGCATTTCCTAGCCGCAAACTGAGCTACTGCACCCCGCATGAGGTCTGCGTAGTAAACCGCCTCAATCCAGTCCTGCTTGATCTTCTTGTATTCGGGGTGCATCCGGTAGAAAGCTTCAACGTTCGGTGCAGTGGGTTTGATATCCTTACCCATAACCGTTGGATCTTCGTTGGCAAGCTTCACCAACTCACTACGTTTCGTCTTTACCTTTTCCTCCGCTTCCATTGCCGCTTTGTTTGCCCTTGATGCTTCCGCGTTGTACTTCATTGCAAGTCGGGCATGATTCAGAAACTCAGCGTCAAGAAAGAAAGGGTTGATAGTTAAATCTGCGTCGTAATCGAATTCCCCTTCTTCGCTTGCCGGTAGATCCGGCGTTTGCGTTTGGGGTGTTCTGGTTCTGACTCTTTTGGGAGCCTCTTCAACAGGCGGTGGTGCCTCTTCAACAGGTGTTCCCCGCCGTCTTCGTCTTACCTCTTCGCTCAAGTTCTACGCCTCCTTGTAGTGGATTGTTGTTGTTCTTGTTGAGGTTGTTTGGGCTTGATCTCGTAATCACTGAACAGCTTTTCAGTACAGTCTTTGATTACCTCCTTGAGTTCCTTGAAGTTGGTTGCGTCCGATGCTCTTATCTGCATGTTCAACGCTGCGCTTAAAACACCATCCAAACTCCCGTACCACTTGGTAGGACAAAGCGTGTCCTCCATTTCCTGCGTCTTGGGATTTCTGATAGAACGGTATTCGCTGATTTCGTAAGACTTGTCGCCACTGGTAATGTAGAGCGTTTTTCACCGACAACAAAAGGGATTTGCAAGCCCATTCAACTTCTCCTTTAAGCTAAGAGTGATTTAAGTTTGTCAATATTGATAATCGCCGGAAGAAGAGATTGTGCGGCGTTTGGTAAATGTTCCATCGCCTCCGGCCACAGTTCCGACAACTTCTTGTCTGTAGTGCAAGCCGACAACACTTTGTTAATCTCAGACTCCACCTCATTTTTAAACTCGTCAAGTACGCCGCGCTCATGCGCTAAAGCATGATGCTTCTTGTATTCTTCACTCTCTTGAGAGAAGTAGAGTCTTGTGTGATATGGAACTTTTAAAGCTTTTCCGAAATACACTCTTTTTGACCATCCATCGAAAGTGACAGAGAGTTCTGTTTTACTGTCCAGCCACTCTCCTGGAACATTATCAACTTTTTCAATGTGGGGGATGGTTTTGTAAACTTCCAAACCAAAGCTTATTTCTTTTTCTTTCAGTGCAGCATATAGCGGATTGAACTTCTTTTTGATTACCGAACTTTTGATAGCATCCTTCATACCTTGAGTGAGCCGCATGTTTATGAGTCTCCTTATTTGGTTGTGCTGCAATGCGTGAACCGTTATAAGCTAAAGAAAAACACATTGCAACAAGAAAATGACACAAAAGACACAAAAGAAAATTTTATTTTGTTGTTCTTTTAGACCTCCTTTGAGTAATAGCGTCTTGTGAGAAAGGCATATGCTTCGCTCTGAAAGAAATACAAGCTTTTTCTGCCTCTGCTGCTGTCAAGAAGTAACCCATATGGTGTTGTTTTCCTAAGATACTAACAGCACCTGTCCACTTTTGCTGTTGTTTGTTCCAACAAACACCACGAATACCTGACTTGCTATGAGGCATAGCTCCTATTTTATTTTGACTGTTTTCTGCGTTGGTAACTATCCGCAATTGTGTCTTTCTGTTGTCTAATTTATCATGATGTATATGATCCACTAATAAACCGTCAGGCGCATTCATCACAACTCTTGAAAGTTTTTGCACTTTTTGTTTAGGTACGGTTTTGACTTTGAACATCACATATCCACCATTGTCAACACGAACAATTCCTTGTTTCAACAAATACTCGTCGTCTTCGTCCATTTTTATCAAAAAGACAACACCTTTCTTATTGATCCATCTCACAGTTATGATTCCTGAATCAATCTCATAGTCATTGTCATACTTTGTTTTGAAGCGTGTGTTTATTCCATAACCATCCCCACTGGTAAATCTCATAAAACGCACTCATAACAAGCAGCGACCAAACCGGCCTTGCCGCTGTCATAAAAATTATCTTTGAAACACTCAATTATGAGAGCTGCTTGTTTTGAATCCTTACCGCTTAACAAAATAGCACTCATGTAACCCAATAGCGCCCTTCTAACCGTCTCCGGCTCCTCGGCTATACCTTGTATGAGTTTTGCTACTACAGGCCATTTATGACGGTTTATGAGCGCCGTTATGAGTTCCTTGATTTGTACTTCATTCTCTTCTGTCTGTTCTGCCGCTGCTTTCATTTCCTTGGGGGGTAAATCAATGATTCTTTCAAGGATTTGCAAAGCTGCGCGGGGGTGTCCGTTGGAAGCTTTAACTATCTGTTTCAGAACATCGTCCGGTACGTTCTTGTCTTCGGTTTCAACAACCTCGTCAAGAAGTACGAACATTTCTTTATCAGTGAGGGGTTTGACCTCAAAGGTTACGCAACGGTCCTTCAGGGTAGGTTTCAGCAATTGGGGGTCGGTGGTAGCCAAGATGAAATATGCGTAAGACGGTGGTTCCTCCAACATCTTCAAGAGTGCTTCCTGTGCTGGTTTGGTGAGCTTATGACACTCATCGATAAACCACACCCTCACCTTGCCCTCCATCGGCATATGGCGCACGGTCCTTTTGAGTTCACGGATAGCCGCAACACCGCCGCTATCATCTGAAGCGTCGATCTCGTTAAACTCAAACTCGGAACACTCCAAAGCTTCCGCAACGATACGGGCGAGTGTTGTTTTACCGCAACCCTTGGGGCCGGTGAACATATAGACGTGAGGGCGCTTGTTGGCCGGTTGTTTCAGCTTGGATTCAAGAGCGGCTTTGAGAGCCTGATTACCCTCAAACTCCTGAAGGTTACGTGGTCGATAGTCTTTTGCTAAAGGCATTTACTCTTCTCCTTTGCTACGGGATTCTTCCATCTGAATGGCGCGAGTGATAGCGTCTCCTGCTTCTTTCAGGTCTTGCAACACGTCACCTTTACCGCGTATACCGGAACAGAGCAGCTTTTTCACGGCATGTTGTCTTGCAGGGCATGTTACGTTGAAAGCGTCAAGTACTGCGTAAACGTCTATCTTACCCTCAATGGTGCAGGGTATGTCACGCAAATACTTTGAACCGCTTTCGTTGAAGTTGAGCTTTTTTCTAAGTTCTGCCAGTTCGGGAGATTCTTGTTTACCGACACGACTTAGAGAGTCGCCTATACGTTTCAGATATGAATTAACTGACAGTTGTTTTTCGAGGAAACACTTAGGGCATTCCTCACTAAAATACTCGCCGTGTTTTTTACACATACTCATTTTCTTCAATCCTCCTGTACCTTTGACTTGTGTGTATTTGATGTGGTGTTCTACCTACGGGTAATGTTGCACGGTATTTGTGTTGGGGTAGGTCGGGGTGTACCACTAAGCCTAATTCCTTGGCAATGTCAACCAAACGCATTTTGGCGTAATCAGAACTTTTAGCCAGTGCAGCAAGGTCAACATAAGCTAGTTCCCCCGATACAACCTTTTGCATTTCCGCCCTAACGTCAATGTCTGTCATGTTTAGTACCTATCATGGTAACACTTGTCTAAGTGCGCCTGTTGTTTCTCACTCAAGGGTATGTCTTGGTTTATTCTCGCCTCTACGCTACGAATAAAATCTTTATCGTAGTCGTTGGTGATCTTGTCGTTCTCCAACAGTTCCGAAAGGTAAGAAATCATCTTCCGGTTCGCCTTGTCTTTTTCGTCATACTTCTTTTGAAGCTGTCTGATAGTGTCACCGCACGATTTTCTGAAAGTCATTTCAATATCTCCTTTAGAATAGTTCCCTGCACTTCCCAATGTACCAGTCATAATCAACATCTTGTGGGAAAGGAACGCTCAAGTCCATGATGGGCCTTACACCCTCTGTCATTGGAACGAGATTGCCGTTAGTCTTATACCTGATACCAACAGCGTCACCTGTTATCCTTGAAGTTACTTTCTCTACTGTACTGTCTATGTTGTGATACCACCTGATAGCTTTGCCAAGGTATTGACCGTTCTTGACAGCACCCCCGTTTACCGATCTAACCGTTATGAACTTGGTAATGTCGGCGCAGTTACGTATGGTCTTTTCAAAGGGAATGCCGTACTTCAGGTATTCAACCAGAGCAATGGTACAGATTTCGTTCTCAGGGTTCTTAGCGATTCCTGCCGGTGCGAAACAACCCTTGTACTTAACCTCTCCGTCCGTCTTGATGGCAATGTAGTTATTCACGTCACGCGAATATAAACCCGCGTATTGTGCCGACTCCATTTCAAAGCCGGTAGTCTTGCTCCAAAGGTTGATGACAGAGTGCATCTTACGTTCTTCACCTTTAGGACATTTGATTACAATACCGTCCGTGTTGGCTGAGACAACAGAGAATCCCCTACTCTCCATCATATCGATGAGCATGAGCAACGCTAACTGACCCGTTACTGTGACCTGTACCATTAGCTCCGGTGCGTATAACACCGAGTAAGGCGATGCCAGCTTTCCGAACGTTCCATTGATAGTAATCTTAAGTGAGTCGGCTTTAATCTTATCCCCTGAACGTTTAGCATTCAACCTTTCGTTAACAATGTCGCGGTAGACTTGTAGGAATTCCTTACCCACGTTCTTGGGGTAAAGACCGCAACCCAATATAATGGCGGGGTAGTAACTGGCAACGTCCCAATCATAAATGGAAAACTTATCGTCGCTAATGTGAAAGGCTTTCTTCTCGGTTGAGTGTAAACCCCCCATACCCATTTGATAGGTTGACCTACCGATGTTTATTTTCAGCTTGCGTAACTCTTCCGGCATGGTGATTCTACCGTTAGAGCCTATGGTGAAAGGTTCAGTCTCTACTATCTTTAAAGCTGCGTTCAGTTTGGGATTGGTGAAGTTGATGAAATGAGGGGCTTTGTAATTGAACGTGCCGCTAACAACTTCGGGCCGCTCCAATTTAACGCCCTTGGTTTTGGTGATTTCTGACTTTAGAACCTCCTCGGCTATTTGAGCATCTGACTTCGATAACAAGTCAAGCTTGTACCTTTTGGACATTGACCGGCGCAGTTCTATTTGAGGTAATAACTTCTTGTAAATGAGTTTGGTAACGTCAAGGTCGTTACCGCAATACAGATCAATGTCATCCATATCACTGTCAGTTAAAGTAGCGTTCTCCTCAATGGGGAGATCCTGCATTTTCTCACAATGCAACCGTCCACCGTAAATCTTCAGGGAGACGATCCCCGGTAACAATTCGATAAGGTCTATGTGACTAACCTCAAAATCCGGTAGCTCGTATTCCTTAGCGAAGTTGTACGGTGTCAACCCTCCCACGATTAGGCTGTTTGCGGCCCGTTTTAGCTCATTACAGGTCGCTCCTTCCAAAGATAACCTCAACATAGGTATGTCGAACTTAACCCCGTTAAATGTGACTATTTCGTAGTCATCCAGAAGTTGCTCAATTCCGTCATAGTCAAGTTCTTGATGCTCAGTTCTTTCAAAGCTGTAAAACTTACCGTCACTGAGTCTCAGGAACTTGACCAAAAAGTAATTGATATAACATTCTATGTCCATAAAAAGAATGGAGTGCTGGTCTACGGGGCTAGCTTTGACCTCCTTCTTAGGTTCAGGTAAAGGGAATTTGACTTGTGGACGCGGTGGTAAGGGGATGCACTTCTTTAGTTCCACGGAAGAGAAAAAACCCTCATTACTCATATCAAGCTTCCTTTCTGACGAATTTACAAATGAACGGACCAACACCTACCAAACCTGAACAAATTGCACAATCACCCTCATGGAGAGGTAAGTTCGCATTGACGCACTCTAAACACGAACGATCCCCATCTTTACAATTTTCGACATTGCATGGTGTTTTACACATATTTAAACCCCCTCTTTCTGAGATTCGTGCTGTTTTATCAGTCCCATCATTGCAAGTTTTATGGCAAGGTTCCATGTGTCAGTAATGTAGTCAACGAGTTCGCTGTTGAGCGGCTTACCCAAACCCTTGTAGAGATCCAACAAAGCAACCCTAACCGCTGTAACCTTGCCAGTCCTAGCCAAAAAGGAATGTTCTGGTAAACTCTCCTCAAGTATCATGATCTGCATGGTGGCAAGAGCGCATGTCCATGTGATAAGTTCTTCGTTGTTGTATTCGGAAGAAACAACAGGTACTTTCAATTCGGGTAAGTTAGTAAATTTCGTATACGATACCTTACCTTTAGAGGAAACGTGTTTTTCATACAGTTCCATATTAACCCTCCTTCGGTGCGTAGGTTTTGACGATATGTACAAAGTCATCCGTCTGGAATAACAACCGACCTTCGGCAATTACGATGCTGGTACCTATCTTGAGCATGGAAACAAGGAAATCGGGGTGTATATCAAAGTCTACGGCTTTACCCGTATACTTGACCCTTGCCGGTTCCTCGTACCAACCAGCTACACCCTCAGTGGAGACGGTTAGCTTGCTGCCGTTCAGAGCCACGTTAACTCTTTCGCCGTCCGAGAGGGTGTTAGCCCTGTCCAGCATTTCCCCCAACTCTTCAGGGAATTCCCCTTTCCCCCCCTTGCACTCAAGAAACCTATCAAGGTTCGGGTAACTCTCTTCAGTAGTGCGACAGGAAAAAGTTACGTCCTGTGCGTTACGGAAGTGCAACCAACCGTCAGTTGTGGCGTACTCGTCGCACCCGTAACCGATAAGGTGTCTTGCTGCCTGTGCAGGTATCATAAGCTCCCGCATAGCAACGTCTTCGCTGGTAAAGTAACGGGTAG
>Ga0209727_1000362_pt1 | contig 52086 bp, 87 predicted proteins | sample RifGroC1_FD_183995 | JGI IMG/M metagenome (GOLD analysis project Ga0209727, IMG submission 183995) | Groundwater microbial communities from Rifle, Colorado, USA - Groundwater C1 (SPAdes) (version 2) | ecosystem: Environmental > Aquatic > Deep subsurface > Groundwater | place: Rifle, Colorado... | reverse complement strand
AAATCCGATGACAGCGAATTATTTTTGATTATGCCATTTAATGTGACAATAGACCCAAACATCCGCAATGGAGAATTTGCAGAAAACTTTCTAAAAACCTCAATCATAAATACATTATAAGTTATGGACTAGATATTTACTCCTGTAATTCAAAGGATAGAATAATTGTCTCCTAAACAATTAATCCGAGTTCGATTCTCGGCAGGAGTAGGCGACAAAAAAGGAGAGAATAAATGTCAGTAGTCAGACTATATTCACTTCAAAAAGTCACTAATTTTGATGATTTGCGTAAATTAGCTATTACGAACACCAGACCAAGAAGGGTGACATATAAACAAAATTTCACCGAAAATTATCTTAAACCATCTGGAAAAGCCGACTTTTGTCCTAGTCAAGAATATCACGAAATAACCATCCTGCTAGATGGTTTCCAAATTATCAAAGCAAGGAGATATTCTAATAAGTTGGAGACCTGGAGTCTAAGGCGAGATAGGAAAATTAACAATATTTCTAATAGAGATTATATGCATCTCTTTACGCCTTTTACATACGTATATTTTGCGTATAGTTATACATACTTTCTTTGGACACACCAAAACGACAGACAAGAGACATTAATAAAAATGCCTCATGACAAATGGCTGGTAATCAAATCAACTATAGGAAATGACTTAAATCAATTAATAAGCACGGAAACCCACATCGAATGATAAATTATGAATTTATAAAATCCGGGAATATGGAAATAGCTCGTATAATAGAAGATATGGATGAAGATGAAAAAATTAGCTCGGTCATAGAATCAATACAAAACAAATCTCCAAGAGGCATTAGTTTTACAGAGGCCACGAATATATATGAATATGTATTTAAACACACGGATTTAGACCCCGATAAACTTAATGAAGAAGAAATAAAGAATGTATTAGAAGAACTTGATCTAAGAAAGGACCAAAATGAGCAGACGATCTAATTTATTTCGTAATAAAATCCTTCAACAATGTGTAAGGTTTACTAAAGGCACGGGTGAACCAAAGTCAAGAATGCAGTTTCCAATCACGCCGGAAGAAGCTAGTCATAATCTTCGGCCCAAAAATATTAGTGAAAAGGGACAAAAACGGCTGGGAAAAGCCAAGATAAATGCTAGTCAGATTATCAAGCGATTGGGCGGCTGAGCCCGACCGGTCCAAAAAAGGCGAAACCTACTGCCGTGACGAACGTACAGCGAGTAGAGGGAGCACATAATGTCTAATGATTTAGAGGATAAACCTAGTTATAAACTTGTTTTAATAGGATGTTCCTTTAGATGGATTTTAGAAAATCTGAATAAATCATCAGTACCAAATGAGCATATTATGTTGGTGATCGGGGCGATTAATCTAGGCTATAATGAATTAGATCAATATGATAAAAATGCATTTATAAATTCTATCCGCAAAAATCTTAAACAATTAGATAATTTAGTTGGCGAGGAGAAAAGACAAGAGGTAGAAAATCTGTTGTCACCCACCATTATAATAGATTTGTCCAGTATTTATGATTAATAAGTTTTTATACAATGATGCTTTGCACGAAGCGAGAAAAGCGCAAAAAATGCGATATAGACACGGAGCCGTGCTCGTTTCTAAAAGTGGAAAAGTCATTTCCAAAGGCTATAATAGGTATAGTCTTAACCGCGATTTTAAAAATATAGAACAAAAAGTAAGAGACAAACTATCTTTTGACGGAAAATTTTCTGTTCATGCGGAAGTAGATTGTTTTTCAAAATTGAACTTTAATCAAAAATTGATAAAAGGGTCGACACTATTTATTTACGGAGAATCAAAATGTAAAAATACGGTCAAATCTCGTCCGTGCCCTAATTGTATGAAATTAATAAGATTCCTTCGTATTAGGACCGTGGTATATTCACATACTAGAGACACTAGTGTGGTAGAAAGGGTGGAATTATAGTGCAAAAACAGGTAGATAAAAATATGCAGTTTCCCAAACGCACTCCGTTTATAGTCTTCCAGCGCAAGCCAAGGAAAATAATGACAGAGGTCCACAAAATATTTAAGTCGAATGAAGATGCCAGCAAATTAACCTACGCCATAGCAAAATTCTTACTTGCGCTGAGAAATGTTGATATTATTGATGACTATAAGGTATCAGTAAATTTTATGAGCAAAAAACTCCATGTGAGCTATAAATGGGTTAACTCAGGTCATTTGGATGCAACCTTTAATCTTGAAAAGAAAATAATTATGGTAAGTGCTATGAATCCATCTATAAAGGAATGAATATGGACATTAATGACAATCTATTAAAAGATTTTACTATAATTCCATGCCCTTTCTGTGGTTATTCTGATGTAGAAGTAGAGACACTAGATATAGAAGACCGCGAAGGAACGCCACGCGCATTAATTTGCGATAATTGTGGGGTGCGAGGACCGGTGGAATACTGCCCGGAAAATAACTTTTACCCAATTGTTAGGAAATGGAATGAGCGAAACTAAAATCTGTCCTGTTTGTGACACTAAAGTGGAAACGCTTTCAATCGAGAAAGCAACTATTCTAAAAGAGTTTGAAGAATTTGCTCCAGCCATTGAATCTCTAAATAATAAAATTTATGAATCGGATTTTTGTCCGACGTGCGGTTACGATAAAAATATGCCGCAAGAAATAATAAATTCTTATAAAAATATATTTAAAAGGAAAATAGTAAATGATGACAATTAGTAATAATGAAATAAAAGAATTCCTAAAAGTTACAAAAACAATTAGTTCACAAAATTCTAGCGTATATTTATCGCAAAATTGCATAGAGGTAGTTTCAATACTCCCAATTACGAACTATTTGAAGTTTAATCTAGGTATAGTAGGAAATCTTAAATCTAGGCTTAAGCTTAAAATGTCTACTTTTGTGGACTTGCTTAAAGCTGGGAATGATCGTGATGGCGTCGAAATCAAACTAGACGATGAGAGTAAATATCTTTTCGCACGATCAAAAAGACGCGAGGTAAAAACTGCTGATTGGAGTATGGCCCAACCGGACGAAGAGGTCCCAGTCTATTCGCCGACTAACTCTAATAAGTTATTAGACACTAAACAATTAGCTTCTGTGTCAGAACACGGTGAGTTATTTATTAGTAATACAACGGTATTTACCAATATCAATGGACTCTTTTGCGCGAGAGGAAATACCTATTCGACAAATTCATATTCATTATTGGCGAGAAATAATAGTTTAAATTTAAATAATCTAAATATATTCATTCCATCACATGTATTTAATCTAGCCATGTTAAGAGACGGTAGCTCCATCTATGTGGATGAAATAAATTCAAAAATGATAGTTAGCGATGCTATCGTCTCTGTTGTCCTGCCGAACGAAAAATTAGACGAAAATCTTGCAGAAAACGAAACCTCCATTGTTGAAAAACTAGAAAATCTAGCTAATTTAGTCGATAAGTCCGAATCAGTGAGCATTAAAGTTGAAGAACTACTTAAAGTGTTGAATAACAATATAATTAGAAATCTAAAACCTAAAAAGATAAGTTTTGGATTTGATCTTACAAAACAAGTTAAAATAACATTTGTTTCTGAATCGAACATGGAATATAATGCCGAATTTGATCTCGAAGATAATAAACTATCTAATTCAATAGAAATTATTCTACCGGCAGATGAATTATCCAAAATGATCAATTTGATTTCAGGGTATTCGACTGTAAGTTTTTATCCAAACTCTGATAGAGTAATTGGAGTTGAATTTGGAGATTATATCTATGTTTTAGGCAAATCAGGTAATGACAATTAATAGATTATACTACAATATTGATAAATATATCGCTAATAAAATAAATCCGCCGATCAAAAAGATAGGTGAAATTAAACATGATTTAAGTCCAACAAAAGTAGTTGGGTTTACGCTTAAAAAATTCTATGGGCAGGAAGCGGCAGTTGATATATTGTCCGTAGCAATTGGGGCCGCAAAAAAACAAAAGAAACCATTAGACCATATACTTTTCTATGGTGGTCCAGGGTTGGGTAAGAGTTTGCTCGCTAGAACTATGGCCTGTGAAATGAATTCTTACTACAAAGAATTTCTTGGGTCAGAATTAAGGGAGTCAAGTTCAATTAAAGACTTGCTAAACTTTTTGTTACTACCCTATCCGAATAAAGCAATTTTTATTGATGAAGTCCACAGCATCAGTCTTAAGTCGGCGGAAATGTTATATGAGGCCATGCAAGACTTTTCAATAAAGGGCGAAAAGATTGTACCATTTACACTTATGGCCGCTACTACTTATTCGGGTAAAATTTACCGTCCACTGAGAGAAAGATTCACCTATGCAATTAAACTGGAGCTTTATAATAAAGAAAGTATTTGTAAATTACTTAAAGATAAATTCCCCAAATTACCAGATAATGTAATAGAATTTATAGCAGATAGATCAAAATCTATACCAAGAATAGGTTTACATTATGCTAAAAAAATTATAGATACGGCTATCGCCGAGGGAAAAGAAGTTGGCATCCGCCAAGCAACATTCATAATGAATGTTTTGAAAGTAAATGACGATGGACTAACCCAAGATGATATAAGTGTTCTATCTGTTCTCAAAGAGAATAAAGGCCCAATGAGTCGTAATAATATCTGTTCTGTTCTGAATATTGATTCATCAGATTTTGATTGGTTGATTGAACCGATTTTACTAAACTTGGGGTTTATTACAATTATGCCACGCGGCAGATGTATATTGGATGCAGGAAGACTTTATCTTGCCAGATTGGAGAAAGCGGGTTTATGCGAATTGAAAATGTTTTTGAAACATTAAGACCAAAAACAGTGGATAATTTAATTTGTGACTCAAGCACAAGATTAAAATTAGAACGGATACTAAAATCCACAGATAGCTACAGAGCATATCTCTTATCTGGTCCATCTGGCATGGGCAAAACTTCTTTTGCTAGGATATTTGCAAAATGCGTATGGGCAGAGTCTACCGATTTAGTAGAATTAAATTGTGCTGATACGAGAGGAATTGATTTTGCGCGTGAGTTATTAGGCGTGATGTCATCTAGACCACTAATGAGCCAGTCTAAAGTCATTATACTTGATGAGGCCCATATGTTGACGCCGCAGGCGCAAAATACTTTGCTAAAAGGAATAGAAAATCTACCTAAGAATAATTATGTAATTATTTGTTCTACCAATCCAGAGGGACTTGTAAATACAATAATAACAAGATGTTATAAAACCGATCTAACTCCAGAATTAGAAAACAAGGAGTTTTGTTCTGGATTAGACAAACTAATACTCGAAATTAAATTAAAAAGAAATATAAAAGTAAATTTTTCAGGAGAAAATATATTTGAAGTTAGAAATAACTTTATAAGCAAAAATTCCCCGGAAAATTTCTCAATAAGGAATTTTATTGCGTATGTAGATAATCTCCTGGACTTGGTTGAAGAAGAAAATGCCTATGCAATTAGTAAAGAAAAATTTGAAAAGATTATAAAATCCAGCGGACTAAAATACGATCCTATAATTTTAGCTAGATATTTGGCGAAGAATTCGGGGAAGGTTACAAGAGAACATTTTAAGCAATTAATAGATCAAGTACTCAATTTAAATTGTACAATCGAACAAGCCAGATTGGTAATTATCAATTATCTTTTAAAAGTACTGTCCTCTTCTAGTGAAGAAACAGCAAATTATATACTGGACGCAATATCCGAATTCATATTCGACGGTACGACACAAGATTCAAGAGCCAAAATGCTTTTGGCATTTAGGAAAATAAGGGATTAATATGACGATAGAAGAATATAACAGTATAAAAATTGGTGATTTGCTTCGGGTAAACTATTTGTCGGCGGCCGCAGTCCTTCACTTAGAAAATAAATTTCTTGATGTGAGGGTGGTCAATGTTGCCCCATATCGCGTGGGGATTGAACGAATGGACCAAGGCGTATTACCAAGTCCCTGGAACTACCTAACATGGGGGAACGTCAATAATTGCTATAATATCGAATTTTCCGACTACAAAACATTAGAAATGAAATTTATAGGGAATGACGATGAAAATTGATTTTGACACCATCCAAATAGGTGATCTTTTGGTATTAGAATCTAAAATTACGTCTTATAAAGATCAGATACTCAGTCTAATTATTTTAAATAAAGAACCGTACAATACAAACAGCGTGGTATTACATACCGAATTTCCAGACGGTTCATCCCCCGCGACACCATTTGCTCATATATTTAAACATCATTGTGAAGAATATGGTGGTACTGCATATAGTTTGGTTTTAGTTAAACGTAATTTTAAAGAATTCAGCGAGCTAGAAGCTCAATTTCTATCATTGGAGAATTTGGAAAATTATGAAGATTAATACAGATTTTAATAGCATAAAATCGGGCGATATTGTAGTAATGCATATTCCTGGCTATAAATGTCTTATAAAGACATTTTCGGTTCAAGCACTAGAAGAATTTCCAAGTTTAAGGGGCGATGGAACATTAATTAGTAATTTTTGTTTGCAAGTAAGGCCCTTCAAGTGTAAACTGCCAAGAAAGTGGCGTATTGACAAAATTTTTGCCCATTGGTGTACTAATTACGGCGGAAGAGACTATACACTTTTAATGATAACTAATAGTTTTAAAACACTAGAAAATCAATTTAGTCAATTTCTGGATCAAGAAGATGGAACAGACCAAGGACCAATTTAATAAACTAAAAGTAGGAGATATAATAAATGTAGAATATATATGTCATGGTAATAAAACTAAATACTTAGTCAGAGTGGTAAAATTAATCAATGATTCCTTTGCCGGTTCGGCGATAGAAATAATACCAAAAATACCATTTAATAGTAATATACCCCACTATTATTTGACACTTTATGGAAAGCTAATCTCAATTTACTCTATAAAATAGAAATGCCCATTAAGAAAGGAAAACAAATAGTGCTTACGGAAAAGGATCTGAAATTCTGGATTGATAACAATATGAATGTATTGTTCATTGGCAAGCATGGGGTCGGGAAAACAGCCATCGCGACGAGTGCGCTTGAAAAACACGGTCTAAGATGGAAATATTTTTCTGCATCAACCATGGACCCATGGGTTGACTTTATTGGGGTGCCAAAAGAACAGGACTATAATGGGGTTAAAGTTCTTGGTTTGATTCGGCCAAAAGAATTTGCCTTTGATGAAATAGAGGCATTAATATTTGATGAATTTAATAGGAGCCCTAAAAAGGTTAAAAATGCCGTAATGGAATTAATTCAGTTTAAATCCATTAATGGACATAAGTTTAATAATCTTAGATTTATCTGGGCCGCGATTAATCCAGAAGATGACGACGATTTACAATATGATGTTGAGCCACTAGATCCAGCACAAAAAGATAGGTTCCATGTTCATATTTACTTGCCGTATGAACCTAATAAGGATTATTTCATCAACAAATTTGGTACGGAAGTTGCTAACGCGGCTATTCAATGGTGGGATAATTTGAGCAATGATATAAAGGGCAAGTTGGCCGTTTCGCCGCGAAGACTAGATTACGCACTACAAATGTTTACTTTGGGAGGGAATTTACGAGATGTACTTCCTGTTTCTACAAATATCAGCGCGCTATTGTATGCAATTGGCACAGGAGACTTGGATAAAGAACTAGAAGCCGCACTTAAACAAAATGATGCCGAACGGATCAAGGAATTTATTAATGAAGAAAACAAATGGGATCACTTACGCAAAAAGTGCGAATCTAACATAGAGATTTACTATAAAGTAGCTGACCATATGCCGAAAGAGAAATTCATGTCTATTTTGCCCAAATCAGCACCGGAAATTAACAACGCTTTACAAGCGAAACAAATCAAGCCAGAAGAACTTCAAGCTATGAAAAATACGGACATAATTGAAACTATCATTCATGAATCACAAATATTTAATCAAAATAGATCGAAAGATATGGAAGATTTTTTGGGTTCATTTGCTTCATTGGCAGTTACGGCGAAAGACCACAAGCAATTTGCAAAATATGCACTTCTTGCCGTGTGTTCGATGAGTAAAAAATCTACTCAGTTATTGAGAAAAAACATATATAACAAACTTAATGAACTAGCCATGATTCATCAAAAAGAATTACAAAGCGATAAAGAACTTTCTCTTAATGCGCTAAATACAGCAATTTGGTTGATCTTTAGGTCAAGACCAACCACGATAGACCAAATGAATAATTTGTATGATATGCTACTTAATCTAATTAAATGTGCATTAAAAGCACATAATGCAAGCCAAATGTACGAAATATTACCGAGCAATGCGATGACATTCGCAACCTGGGTATTTAACAACAAACAATCAACTGAAATGGAAAGAATAAAGACGGAATTGCGAAATCTAGATATAGCACAGAATATTGTTTATTAAAGGAAAATTTATGGAATTTAGCTTCTACGATGAGAGCAGAATATCTCGTAATTTAGAGAACCATCATGCCATATTCTATACGATATGGTCAATGGGCAGACCCATACTAACCGAATACATTGAGACCGCTGCTGTTAGTTTGACGAAAGGTGGCAGACCATTATTTCTACTCAATCCGAAATTCTGGTCCACGCTTTCCGAAAAAGAACAAGAATTTATCATCGCACACGAAAGTTTACACCTGATACTTAATCACGTTTTAAGATTTAGTATAACAGACAGCCAGCAGGCCATGAATTTAGCTACTGACGTAATTGTGAATGAATTGCTCGTGTCTAAATTCGGCTTTAGGCGTAAAGACGTATCTTTTCAAGATAAACTTTGTTGGTTCGATACAGTATTCAAAGATGATCCAAATATCTCAAGAGAAGAAAGTGCCGAATATTACTACCTTAAGTTAAAAGATAAATATCCTGAAATAACTATTAAAGTATTTGGTAAATCATCATCTGGTGGAGGGGCCGGTCAAAACGGGGAAGAAGATGGTAAAGACCATGGACAGGGAGCACAAGTAGATCCACGGATAAAAGGCAGCCAAAAACTTGATCCAGGTCAAATCGGTAAGAATCAGGACTTGCCACAAACATTAGATGACCATTCCAAAACTTTTGGGCCGCAGGATCAAAACACAAATGATAATTTTCAAGACGAATTAGATAAAGCAATTGGAAAAGAACTTTCAGATCAAGAAATAGAATCATTTTTAGATGCGGTAGATAAAGAAGGCTATATTGATAGCGGGGGTTTGCAGAAAGAACTAGACAAATATTCTCCAGAAGAATTGAGAAACCAAATTCAACAACAGACAGTGGATCATGGCAGAGGGATAAATGCTGGCGGACTAACCAAAATTGTCGCCAAGAGATCAATACGAAAAAAGCCGAAATGGGAAACATTAATTAGCAAGATCCTGGCAAGAAAAATTGATTTATCCGAGATAGTAAAAGACCAATGGTCCAGGAGAAATAGGCGATTTGTGCTACTTGGTGATAATTTTTTGCTACCAACGGAGAATGAAACTTTAGAAGACGAACCCTCCAAATTAGAAATTTGGTGGTTCCAAGACAGTTCAGGATCATGTGCGCAGCTAGCTGAAAGATTTTTCAACGCAGCAGAGACCGTTCCCACGGAAAAAATACATCTTAGAACTTATTGTTTCGATACAAATGTATATAAAATTTCATTAAAAGATAGGAAATTATACGGCTTTGGCGGGACATCCTTCTCTATTATTGAGGATTTTATCCAAAACGAGACCAAAAAAGAAGGAATTCGCTATCCAGATGCAATATTTATAATTACCGATGGAGCGGGAGACCATGTTCTACCGCAAAAACCCCAAAATTGGTATTGGTTCTTATCTTATCAAAATAAATCTTGTATCCCGAAAGATTCTAAAACCTATATACTATCGGATTTTGAATAAATTTGAATAAATTTGAATAAATATGACTGCTTCAAAAGAATGTTCTAAATTACTTGCTATTTATACAGCAGAAGACTTTGGCAATATGACTAATAAAATCTTCCGAGACAAGGACAATGCTGAAAAGTTAAGATTAATAAATAGAGATGTGATTAAAATAAATGAACTTAAAAAAGTAGGCAGACTAATTAAGAAATCAAAAGGAAAAGATGATGTAGCAGTTTACTACAATGATGATAATGGACAATTGCTGATAATAGGCATAAAAAATAAATTACTTTATAGTATTGATATATAACGATATATAAGAAAGGAACTTAAATGTTAAAAACTAATAGTCAAAATGAATCTAAAATGGCCGTAGTAGGCTATGTTAATGAGCTAACGCAACATACAATTGCTAAAAATCTAGTATCTGTGTGTGTAGTTGGCGCAAATAGACATGGTTATATCTCAATAATGAGAAAGCAAGATGTGAAATTAGGAGATAAAGTGGTTTTGTTTAAGCCAAATGCGATCTTGCCTAAAAAAAGATGGTCAAAATTTCTTTATGATAGGTACGGAACCGGACGAGTTCGTCATCATTCTTTCAGAAAAATTTATAGCGAATGTGTAGCACTTCCAATTAAGTCGTTTCCCGAATTGCGAAATAAGCCATTAAGAGTAAGTGAAGATGTAAGCAGAGTATTAAATGTGACAGAGTATAAAAAATCATATAGAAAAATCCCATGCTGATTTATGAAAAATCTAATGTCTTTAGAAGAAGATCAATTCATTCTCTTTGTTGGTGGTAGTTTAAACGGTACGAAATTTCCGGCACCCAAACATTTAGACACAGCATATGAAAACAAATTAGAAAATGAAATTTATTCGCTGGGGATGGTACATAATAGTAAAAAAGTCTGGTATTATTATATTTTAGCCCACACAAAAGAAAGAGAAGAATAGGTATGAATATCATGTATTTATATCTATTCCAACAAGTTGTGTTAAATGGATTGTCAAAAAGATTAAAAACTCCGCAGGAATGGATAAAAGACTATTTTAATTCCACAAATTCACTTGATTTAGAAGATCCAGATAAATATTTTAGATTAATTTGCGAAGAATTGTACAGAATTTCTACCGATAAAGAAGAAGTGGTAGAAGAAGAAATAAGACAATGGCTAATGAAGGATAAAAATGAATAAATGTATAATTTGCGGCGATCCATTAGAATTAGGTTGTGAACTATGTTTTAAGTATGGAAAGATAAAAGATTATTTTACTTTTGGCTATGGATCTAAATATGATTACGACACAATTTGTGTTGATTGTCTGTACAAAATAGTAGATCCAATAATAAAAAAAATTCTAGAAGAAAAAGAAAGACAATGAAATTAATAATTTCTTCTGAAAAACTGCCCATAAAAATATGGACAGATGAGATTGAAGAGAGCGCATTAGAACAAGCCAAAAATCTAGCAAATTTACCATTTGCATTTAAACACATAGCTTTAATGCCAGATTGTCATACTGGATATGGAATGCCTATAGGCGGAGTATTAGCAACAAGATCCAATATAATTATAGTTAACGCCGTTGGAATTGATATTGGATGTGGGATGCTTGCGGTTAAAACTAATCTCATTGACTTGAGTATCGAAGAATTAAAAAAGATAATGGGCAATATTAGAAAAGTTATTCCAGTTGGATTTAAACATCACGATAAACCGCTTTCTGATTCTATTATGCCTAATTTAGATTCGTTCGATATACAACCAGGTATGGTTTGCTGGAACGAATATCAAAGGGCAGGGTCACAAATTGGAACATTAGGCAGCGGCAATCACTTTATTGAAATTCAAAAAGGGTCAGACGGATATATTTGGTATATGATCCATTCTGGCAGCAGAAATCTAGGTAAACAAGTCGCAGATTTCTACAATAAGAAAGCTATTGAGTTTAATGAAAAATGGTATTCGTCCGTCCCTAAAGAAATTCAATTGGCATTTTTATCAACACAAGAACTATGGGGTAGTCTATATCAAATGGAAATGAATTATTGTATAGCGTTTGCTCTTGCGAATAGAAGCCAAATGTCAGATATGGTTCAATTATGTTTTGAAGCCGTAACAGGAAATAGAGAAAAATTAGTTAAATTTGAAGAACCAATTAATATATCACACAATTACGCAGCCTTAGAACATCATTTTGGCCAAAATGTAATGGTTCACAGGAAAGGTGCAACTTTAGCGCGAGAAAATACTGTGGGTATCATTCCAGGATCACAGGGTTCTAAATCATACATAGTAAAAGGCAAAGGTAATTCAGATTCTTTCAATTCATGTAGTCACGGCGCTGGTAGAAAAATGTCAAGAACTAAAGCCAGAAACGAATTAGATTTGGCCTTCGAACAAAAGCTCCTTGACGACCAAGGTATAATTCATTCTGTTAGAAACATATCAGATTTAGATGAAGCACCGTCTAGCTATAAGGATATAGATAAAGTAATCGAAGATCAGTCTGATCTAGTAGAAGTTCTAATTGAACTAAGACCATTAGGTGTTATAAAGGGGTAAATTATGCAAACGGACGAAGCAAACATAACTTATGAAAAGGCGGGAGAAATATCCCTACCAAATGGATGCCATTTATATTGGAAACCCAATGAAGCAGGTGGTAGGACTTATTACTCTGATGAAATAGGAAATGATTCTGACTTACTTCCAGACGGTATTTTTGTTTGGGACACTTGCTTGGCCGACGAAAGCACATTGTTAATGGCCATAACAAATGAACATAGACTTTTGAAATTAGAACAATTAATTAAGGCAGGAAACACTAAAGTAAAAATAATAATGGATTAATAAGGAGATTACCCGTGAGTAATGATTGGCAAAATGATATACGCGAAATGATGAAATTATATGGCCAAGAGGTAAAATCTAAGCCGGAGATACCAGACGAAAAAACTCTTAAACTAAGAGCAGAATTATGTGAAGAGGAATTTCACGAATTCCTCGACGGACTAGGTTTTCGTAGAGATATGGATTTTTGCGGTGGTCAGTGGATAATGAGAAAAGATCCCGACTACGCAAATCCCCCAGATTTAGTCAAGCTTGCTGATGGAATAGTAGATACTATAGTTGTATTGTTAGGAACTGCCTGTGCTTTCGGAATAGATATTCAGCCGTTGTGGGATATTATTATGGAATCTAATATAAACAAATTAATAGATGGCAAGCTAATTAAAAGAAATGATGGCAAAATATTAAAACCGTCAAATTGGCAACCTCCAAAAGTATGCGAAGAATTAGTAAGACAAGGTTGGAATGACAATGAGAAAAATAAAACTGACTAGGGAGAGTGAAACATATATATTTTTTTGTAATAAAGATTTGTAATAATAAAGAAAGAAAATCAATATGAAGCTAATTTTAATAAAGTGTTGTACTGGTTGTAGTTGCTGTAGTTGGGAAGATCACTATAGAGGGCCATATAGATCTATTGAGGACGCCAAAAAAAGAATAGCCTACTTTAGATCACCTGATAATGTCAAATATTGGCCGGTTGCGTCTCAATATTCCAAGAGAGGAAATTATTTGGTGGAAGAAATAGAATATGAAGAAATTAGTAATAATAGATGTATTATATTTGGAGATAAAGTAATTAGTTTACGTAAACCAATCGAATTGCTGAAAGATGGCTCACTAAAAGACGAGGAAAGTGACTATCTATTTACAATAGGCTAGTATAAAAAATGAAAGGTATAACCTATGAAAAACAAAAAGCCTAGTTTGGTTCAATCTCTAAAAAGGATAAAAATAGACAAGGACCTAGAACCAACTAGAATCAAACACTATACTTTAATTGATAATAAGTTAAGATTCCTCCAAATTCTATGGTCGTACAAATCAAAGATAAAAGAAGTGATAGATAGTGAAGTAGAAGATCATTACGAAGCGAGTGAAAAAATAAAAAATCATTATATAGATTTTGATCTCGTGATTTCTAAATTGTTTCCAGAATTGAAAAGATTACTGCCAAATGACGATATTTGGATTGATGAATTTCGTGACGACGGTATTGGAGTACTTTTGGGTTGCAAAACGCTAAAACAATTTGTTAATACGTATATGGTCAGGTGTTATGGGCGCTGGTAGTGGACCAGGAGGAGATTTAAAATGAAATTAGAAATTAAACTACCAGTACTTGTTAAAGTTGATGATTATCATAGTTCTGATTTTTTAGATGAAATATTTAATGAAATTGATAAAAGGATAGAAGTTAAAGAGATTGGATTCTTAAATAGAAAATATATTTTAATGATATATTCTGGCGATATCAATAACGACGAAAACAAAAGTTTAATAGACAAAGTAAAAGAATATGAAGCAGATGAGTAAATGAAAGAAAGGAATATGAAATACTTTTTTGTTTTTGCGTACGATAAATACTATCCCAAAGGCGGGTGGCAAGATTGTATTGCTTTTGTGGACAGCTTGGGAAAAGCATTAATTATTGTTGCAAATTCAAGCTGTGATTGCTGGCATATAGTAGACAGTGAAACACTTAAAATAGTAGAATTTGGCACAAGAGATCCTTATAAAGATTAAATTTTATATAGAAAAATTTAGATATTTATGGAAAGGAGATACAATGAATACAATTAAATCAGACCACCCATTAGAGGATTTTAATGGTGCTCCGTTATCTAAAATCGTAGAATATATTAATAATAATAGTGAAAAAATTGAAAGTAACGATCTTGCTAAAACATGTGATATGATAAGATATTATGAAACGCAATTAAAAATTGTACTCAATAAATTGAATATTGATTTCTTAGAAAATTAATAGTCATAGAAAGGAAATTAGATCCATGAAATTAGGAGAGGCCCTTAACCGTATCAACGAAATAGGCAAAGAAATAAATATACTAACAAGCCTAGCATTAGAAAATGGTCTCAAACAAGATGGGGATTCGACCGAAAGATCCGTAGAAAATATCCTATTAGAGATAAACGCTCTAATAGATGAAAGATCGGCATTGAAATACAACGTAATGAAAACAAATATAATTACACAAATAAGCTATGCTCATAATCAAACAATGTCTCTTGCTGAGGCAATTCTTTTGCGCAGAAGTCTTATAGACAAAAATAGTTCAATAAACTCGCTAATACAGAACACAAAGCCAAATCTATATGGAATGCGCTCAAAACAATCAGAAATCAAAGTGTTCCGATCATTTGATCCAGGGCAACAAAGAAAGATAGCAGACGCGGCCGCAAAACAGGCTAGAGAACTAGACACAATCATTCAAATAATCAATTGGTCAACAGAAATCTAAATCAAAAATCCAACCTATTGCTAGATATGTAGTTAACAAATAGAAGAAAGACGAAACCTACCCATTGGGTAAATAATATTATATCCATAACACGGTGGGATTACTTACTTTCATCGTATCACGATTCTTTTATTACTTCTTATAATTTACTTACTTTTCAATACTAGTCTTATATATTTGTTAATGAGGGTGGGTGGTGGTATTTAGCAATATTAGGAGGAATAATTAGACTATGGGAATGTATGATAACTTAGTCTGTAAATATCCTCTGGACAGCCCAGAGCATAATGAGTGTGTGTTCCAAACAAAAGATTTGGATAATATGCTCGAATTTTATCTAATTACCCAAGACGGGCTGTTGAAGAAATTTAAATCAAAGACTAAAACCGTTGACACGGGCGAAGATATAGACACTAGGCATGAAGAATCTTACGAACAGTATAGTAACTTGAATGAAGACCTTTATCTGCATGTAAATTTTACTGGCGAAATTAGATTTTATGATTTTGAAGACGAAGAAATAGGTAAAGACGGGTTTTCAGAAACTAATGGCTGGATAGAATATTCAGCATATTTTATTAATGGGAAATTACAGTCGGTAACAAGGATAAAATAAATGATAAAAACAGAACATTTAGAATGTAGTTGTTCTAGTCCAGAAAAAATAGCAATAGAAAATAAAATTCAGATGATAAGGAGAAATAATTATGTTATATTTTTGGGAGTCTGATTTTGCATACTTTTTAAAAGTAATTTTTAGTATTTTTATATGTTTTTGTATAATATTTGGTACAATAATTTTCATCTCGTCTAAATCGCCGCACGAAAGATATTATCTTGAGCCAATGGTCATCAGTAATTATTCTGGTCATGGAAGCTACGCAATACAAAAATATTCAATTTGCTACGATAGATTTTTAATTCAAGATAGGATGATTGCTGTTTTCGATAATCAAAATGAAGCAATTGAATTTTATAATTTGATGGAAAAATGACGTATGAAAATACAACCCAGAAATAAAAGTATGTCCGGGGTTCAAAATTGGTTATTAACAAAAGGAGCAAAAGATGGAAAAGAAAGCGGCAAAGAAAACTAAGACAGCCAAGAAAACAACTACAGGGTCAACTGAAAAAGTAACTAAAAAGATAGTTGACAAACCAACTAAGACCACGCCTGGAGTGATGATAGAGTTAATAAACTGGCATGAATTGGAAGAAGAAATATGAAAATAGCAATAAATGAATGTTATGGTGGATTTGGTATTTCCCTAGATTTGCTTTATGAACTAATCCTCTTAAACCACCCTGGCATAAAGACCTATCCTTGTAGTAATTTTTGCGACAATAGATCCGTTAAACACAATTTATTGTACAGAGATGGATATACTCACGATGGTCTTTCTACTTGGTTGGTAAAAGATGGAATACACTATATCTTCGATAGAGATAAATTAGAGAACAGAACTGACCTAATAATATTAAACCTAATTGAAAAAATGGGCGAAAATGCCAACGGACCACATGCGGAAATAAAAGTTGTAGAAATACCCGATGAAGTAGGCGATAATTGGCAAATTGAAGAATATGATGGTCTAGAATGGATTTCAGAAACCCACAGGACATGGAACTAAATACGGCAACGAAAATATTTGAAGATGAAAATAATTTCTAGTATAAGTGGTTGCAGAAGCAATACCTAAAGAACTTTATGGAAAATCTCAAAAAACTGGAAAAAGAATATTTGGATTTAGATGATTCTTCGCCAAAAGATGAAGTTTTTAAATTTTGGAAACTGCGTGACGGCACAAAGCTTGAGGTAATAAAAATGGGCTCGGGACATATAAATAATTGTATAAAATTCTTACAGAGAAAAATAGTAGAAAATACCAATAATAGTCTAATGCATAAAAATAGGTATCTCGAAAAATGGATTAAGGTATTTAGAAGCGAGTTAGAGAATAGAAATATAGCACCATTTTAATACCATAATATGGAATGAATGTGATGTGATGTGATGTGATGTGATGACAAAACCAGGGTGTCAAATCGAGTCAAAAAAAATGGTTGCAAATTCCACGTTTGGGGGGTTTTTAAAAAACTTAATAGAGGTCAAAATGACGAAAGAAGAATTTCTATCATTTAAACCCGGCGACAAAATCACAATAACTGTTTATCTAGACAGTAGGCACACAAACATTAAGATGTACTCCTTGCTCCTGGGCAAACAGTTTAAGACACAAATAACGTCAGTGGATAAAGAAAGTTTAATTCTGTTTGTGGAAAAAATAGATGATACATGGGATCGTATTCAATTTTACCAAGTTGGTTTGATGCTTGATATAGATAAATGGGAACAGATAGAAAGTGAGTATCTTTTATTATGAGGCAAGTACTTATATTTCTATGTATATTACAATTAAATTGTTCATTTCTGCCATTCAAACTATACAATCCAGTTAGAGAACTGCCAGTAACTAACATTAGTCATCTTGCTGCAAAAGAATTCCCCGACACTATAAGAGTTCTACTAAAAAATGATTCTAGGTCTGTGGAAAATATTCAAATAATCGGTAAATTTCTTAATCTAGATTACAAAGTATATCGGTTAAGTTATATCATTACAACAACTTGGTACGGTGGTGAAAAACATTACCAATATATAGTATTTATCAAAAGAATATGAAAAACTCCAATGGACAGAGGAACAATAATAACATCTTTACCCACTTTGGTGGTTCCTATTTATTCTAAAGACGACGTTTGTCTGGTTCGTGAAAACAAAATAATGTGGCAGGGTAAAACATATACTGTGATTGATATATCACGATCTTTGTATTTTCTTGCAGAAGAATATAGATGGGTGAGCACAGTTAATGACGTACATTATTTCTACTGTCATGAGCCATCATTTTCAGAACTTGAAAAACACTTTTTGGAGGCTGATAATGAAAGATAAAATTTATTTGTCTATTGATTTAGATTATTGGCAAGATTCTATGGAAATGACCAACTGGTTTTTATTACATGCTCGATATATGAAAAATGTCAAGATAGTAATTGATCATCATAAATTATTGCCGCATATAAACAAGTACAAATGTTCAACTCTTATTAACATGGACCATCATTCAGATATTTGTGAAGATGAATTTAAAAACAATAATCTACTGATAGGCAGATCAAGACCGACTTTAAACTGTGGGACCTGGGCTAACCATATAAACTGGCGTAAATCGGCCAAATTTATTTGGTTATTTAGAAGTAATGAAAGTCTAAGTAGATATAGTTTAGGCGGATATTGTCATGTAAAACTAAATCCGTTTAAAAATAAAAAAGCCACAAACTGGAAAAATGTTCTTAAAACACGCGATAAAAAATGTATAGATTGGACCAGGGTAGAGGCCGTGGGTATTGCCCTTAGCCCGGAATGGTTACGAGATATGGAAATAAGACATTATTTCGATAAATATATTCGGCCCGAACTAAGAAATAAATTAGAAAGGAAAATTTAATCCGTGGGGAATAGAGGAACGATTGTAAGTAAAGAGTATATAGGTCCTTATGATGGGCTAACTAGTCATCAAAATATTGAAACCAATTACAATGAGATTTATTTCTATACTCATTGGTCAGGGAGTGATTTGCCACAAATATTAGCATCGGCTCTGTCTAGAGGCCGTAGTAGATGGGATGATTCATCATATTTAAACCGCATCATCTTTTCAGAAATGACAAAAGATGAAAAATGGGATGAACTAACTGGTTTTGGTATCACATCATGCGGCCAAATTGATTCACAAACAAATCTAATTGTGGATCACAAGACCCAAACTGTTGAATATAAAAATAAAAAATATCCTTTCGAAGATTTTATACAACGATTTAAATAGGAGTAACGTATGAAAGAATTAATACGTAAAGAATATCAATGCGAAAAATGTGGCAGTATATTTGACACTAAAACTGAATGCAAAGTGTGTGAGCGCAAAAAAATACAGCTAGCTAGGTTTAAAAAAGGTCAAAAAGTAAAGGTAACCACGTCAGATGGTGTTAAAACTGGAAAAATAAGTAAAATTTGGTATTCAGATAAAAATTATATGCATTATTTCGCAAAACAGTACCATCATACAGCAATTTACGACATAAAATTAGAAGACGGATATTCTGTAACTCAAACAGAAGATAAGATACAACCTATCTAGAGGCTATCAATGTCACCAAATATAGAAAAAATAAGTTCTACGTTAAATGAATTGGAAGTTTTTCTAAAAAACGTAAAATCGGCAATTTACAAACTTGATAATGAACAAGATTCAAACCTAATACCAGAGGTACGTTGCGGGCTCTCATCGTCAGGACTTTTATTTGTATATCTAGACATAAGATCGCCAGCTAAAGACATTCTCGAAATCAAACAAATAGTTGCAGCAGTTGTTCAACAAAATTTCAAAAATATCTTAAGCCAGATAGAAATAGCAATAAAAACCAAAATTCAATCGCAATTAATTCCAGAATTAGAATCAGAAATAAAAATATTTTCTGACAAAATAAATGATCTTAAATCAGGGTATGTAGGCGCTATGAGTTTTGAATACGAAAAATTAGACGATCAAGAGGAATGAGGAATGATGATAAAAACCCTTTTACCATTCGAGGATTTTGATAAGTCGGCTAAATGCTTGGACAATAAAAGATTGAACAGACAGGGACTAGAAGTGTTACAAATACTTGAAATATTAATGGGAGAGGCTGGACCTAAAGCATGGACCAACCATCCGGCAATTTTAATGTGGAAAGGGTCTGAATATTGGCTAGTTAAATATGGTATGGCTTGTCGCAAAGAACGGCTTGATCGCGGATTTGAAACCCCTCAGTTAGAAATGTTTGAAAAACTTGGCGAGAAAATACAACTTTATCATGACAACTTCTTTCGGCTGCACAAAACCTCTAATCCATATGCCGTACCAGATAAATATTACCATAGACCAGACTGGCTAGGCGACGAAAAATTACATAGTTCTCATAGAAAAGCTCTTTTGTTTAAAAGATTCGACTGGTATAAAAGATTCCGGTGGCCTGAAACAGAAGAATTTAACGTAAAAAATCCCCCAAAACCCAAATTCTGGTGGCCGTCAGTTGAAATTCAATAGAAAGAATAGATCTAAAACAAGGAGAAAAGAATGAGAAACTTTTGGATTGATGGGCGAATAGACGGGAGAAAAACCTCCCTCGCTGGAGGACCCAGACGAAAAGATGGAGGATTTTATCTAAAGGTTTATCAGAAAAAAGAAGGAACCTCTGTATTGGCCGTCACTATAACCGGTGATTGCTGTGGTGACAATACACTCATATTGCGAATTGAGCCTGAGCCAACCGATCAACCAAAATATACGATAATAACAAATAAAGACAAACTAAAAATTAAAAAATGGAGTCGTAAAAATAATGATTAACACAAACAAACCGACAATATGTTATTCGTGCATGTATAGACAAGATCTAGATGGCGACTGCCATTCCAAATGTCATCACCCTAGCATTAAAGATAACGTAGAATCCTCTATTGGTAATTTATTGCAATGTTTTGGTAAACGGGCAGGGAATATTTTTATAAGTAAAAATCCCATTAATGTAAAAGTAAATGAACATGGACTTAAAAATGGATGGGGAAATTTCCCATACAATTTCGATCCTATCTGGATACAAAGTTGTGACGGATATAGAGAGTCTGAAATAGATGAAAGAACTTGACGATTTAAATAACCTATGTGTTGAATTGAATAAGACTAATTCAATTAATAGTAAAAAGACAATATTAGCAAAATATCCTCAATGTCGAAAATTATTACGGTATGTTTATAGTCCATTTGTTATATTTGGCGTGACATCTTACTCTGTAAAAAAATATAATAAAAATTTGTTCCAAACACCTGAATATAGAGACACTTTCGATCTACTAGATGATTTAAGTACAAGGACAGTAACGGGCGATGCCGCCTTACAATCAATTAATGATTTTATAAATTCAAATAAACAATATGAACAACTTATACTGAATATAATTGACAAGAATCTTAAGGTTAGAATAGACTCTAGTGTAATCAACAGTGTCTGGCCCGGTCTAATACCAGAATTTAAGGTAGCATTGGCGAAAGAAGTAGGGAAAGATCAAATTTTCGATAACTCCTGGCTCATCTCGCGCAAATGTGATGGAGTCCGCTGTATAGCCATCAAGACGGGCGAAAACAAAATTGAATTATGTTCTCGATCAGGCATTAAATTTGAAACATTAGGCGAAATAGAAAAAGAATTAATAAATCTACCCGGTGGAACTATATTAGACGGCGAAATTTGTCTCGTGGACAAAGACGACAACGAAGATTTCCAGCATATTATGAAAGAAATCCATAAAAAAGACCATACGATTAAAAATCCCAAATATTTAGTTTTTGATATTTTAAATATTAATGAATTTTATTTTGGTAACCGACAAAGGACGCTGTCGGTTAGGCTAAAAGAATTAGAAGAAGTAGTTTCCAAATTTAAAAAAGTAGAAATGTTATCTCAATTACCTTATTCGGAATCTAACATGATTCTTATGCAAGAAAATGTAGCAAAGTTTGGCTGGGAAGGATTGATGCTACGCAAAGACACATTTTATGAAGGAAAACGTACCAAAAACCTGCTCAAAATGAAGTCTTTTCACGATGCAGAATATACGGTCAAATCCATAGTTAATGGACCCATTCGTTTCATCCAAGATGGTAAAGAAATTGAAGAAGAGATGTTATCTAAAGTAATTATAATACATAAGGACAACGAAGTCGGTGTTGGATCGGGTTTTAGCATCGACCAACGAAGAGAGTTTTACAAACATCCTAAAAAAATTATTGGCAAACTTATCACAGTAAAATATTTCTCAGAATCACAAAATCAGGATGGCAAATATTCTTTAAGATTTCCCACCATCAAAGCAATTCATGGAGATAAAAGAGAAATATAATGCATAATATTTGGTTCTCAGCGGACCATCATTTTTTTCATAACAATATTTTAGTCTATGACCAACGTCCTTATAAAACCTTGAAAGAAATGAACGAAACACTAATAGACAATCATAACCAGTCTGTTAAACCTTTTGATGAGATATACCTTTTGGGGGATTTTTATATGGGCCAAAGAAGTTATTTCCCGCAATTTATTAAATTGTTAAATGGAAGAAAACACTTAATCTTAGGTAATCATGACAAATTGTCAAAAGAGGTTTACTTAAACAACGGATTCGAAACAGTATCTCATTACAAAGAACTCAATATAAATAACAAACTCTTCGTGTTATGTCATTATCCCCTACTAAGCTGGCGCGGCAAGAATAGAAAGTCTATTCACTTATATGGGCATACACATAAACCATTGCCAGACTTTTTAAACAATATTATGAAAAATAGTTATAATGTAGCTGTTAATTTAAATGAATATAAACCAATACACATTGACGCGATTAGAACGTATGGTATAAATCTATGAATCTTAATAAGCCGCAACTTCCACCAATAACTAATAAATGGAGTGAAGACAGCAATAGACTTGTTATTTTAGCATGGCTTGAGGGCGATTTCGAAATCCACAATAAAATAGTACATTACGAAAGTGACTCAATAAGAATTGATCTAGATGGTCGACATAGATTTAGATATTGGCATAATGCAGAGTTAACATATAGAATAACGTATCACGATGATAAAAATAATATTTGTGTTTTGCTGCCCACCGAACCAGCAAATAGATATTTTCAAAAATATCTATTAATTAATTGGTTAATCAAACGAGAAGAAAGCTTCTTAACAAAGGACATAAATGACTAAATTATTTGGAATAACACTTTGCAAAAACTTGAATAAATATGATTTCCCCCTCGAAATGAATCTATTACAACATAAGGACCTATTTGATCACAGGATTTTTATAGTTCCGCGAGAAGATCAAGACTTAGATCAAACGGCTAAAACTATTGTCGACATATGTGCTCAGAATAATATTTCTTCCGAGCTATTCCGAGTTGATTGGCCCACGGAAAAAGGCTTCCAAGAAGAGTCCATTGATAAAACCTTACAACAAAAAGCAATACAATACATTGAAGAAAAATATTGGGATGATGAAGATAACGATGTATGGGTAATCAAGCACGACGCAGATGAATTTATTCACGAAAAAGACTTCGGCACAATACATGAATATATAGAAAATTTTAATAATACGGACATAACTCTAGTAGGATTTAATTACAGGCAATTTTTGGGCAGTTTAGAATATACCGTATCTGACCCCACTACTTGTACTTATCATTTATATAAAGTGGGCTATGCCGCAAAATTCCCTGGAAATGACGCAATGAACGTGGAAACAATGGGAGACTCGGTGTACATAGAAGACATATACATCAATCACATAGGTTATGTAAAAAATAAACAACAATTAACAACAAAAATACAAGAACATTTCATACTAAATGAGAGTGTCTATTCTGATATAGACGGAGAAAAACTCAGCCAATTTCAATTTGAATTCCCACTTCATAAACAAGGAGCAAGTATGCTATGGCCACTTGCATTTGCTGTTATATATGGAAGAAAGAATGAAACCGAATATATAAAGATACCAGATGAAGAATTACCAAAACAATTTATTTTAAACAAGAATAAATATAAATTCTACATGCCAGAAATGAGTTAATACTAGCCGTATTATTCGGGAAACCTAATGAGATCAAATGCCGTATGGTTCAGGAAGAGGAGTTACCCTTACATTTAAAAATAATAGAGAAAACATTATAAGGAAAAATTATGCAAGATTTTAAAACATGGAGTTTTAGACTCAAGGGCGATGGTAGTTTAAATAGTTCCACGGAAGTTTTTATGAAAGATATAATGCCGGAATCTAATGTATACAGTATAAAAGATTGTGACGAACCAATTATTAAAAGAGAGGGCATAACCAAGTTAATTGACCATTTTGGATTTGTAGAAGAGAAAATTGAGCCATTGTATTTCCCCCAAAATAATGGTGTATATCTAGTTCTAATACATATGCGAGACCCACACAATAATGTAATATTCTTTGGCGACGGAGAGGCTTCGGATAAAAACTTACAAAAGGGTATAGCTGCCAATTATCCCATCGCAATGGCAATTAAACGCGCTAGGTCAAGAGCGGTCCTAAATTATCTAGGTATAGAAGCCTATGGGGCCGACGAAAGTCCCGACTTTAAAGAAATTACCCAAGAGGACATTGGCAAACTAACCCCGGAACGTATTGCAGATATAGAAAAAATTTATGGTGAAAGTATTACAAAACGCAAACTTAAGAACTATTTGAGCGAAATTCTAAGCATGATGAATCCTAAAATGTCTAAAGAAGAGGTACAACTCTTTTTGTCCAAAGCACTTGGGACAGATCCTAAAGAGAAAGTTATATTAGCCGATCTTAGTTTGGATCAGATATTGAATGTAATTTCAGCATTCAAGGTATCTATAAATATGGACCCAGATACAGCTAATCAGTTTATGACAAAATTAAGTAATGAAACAATCTGAGTATAACTTCCAGCATTTGAGCAGCTTGATAGCATTTAAATCTGGTAATTATCTGAACTATGAATCCAGTAAGATTCTTTTTGCCAGGACTAAAAAAACTCCATACAAAAAAGTAATTGAATGCATATTATATTTGCCGGAAACAAATAATGCAAAAACTGCTATATTCTGTCTGATAAGACTACTACAAATAGAAAACAAAAAGGAAATAAACAAGCAAAAAATAAACAATATACTAAAGGAAATCGGGGCGAATATAGGTGGTAAATAAAGAAGATAACACTAATACACCAGATAATATAGAAATGATAGAGTCCTCACTCTTGTCGTTAATTATTAATAGTGGCGATAGTGAATTACTTTTCAAAGCTTTTGAAAAAGTAGAACCAGATGATTTTAATAATCAGTTACATAAAAAGATTTATACATTTTTAATCAACACAGTAATCAAAAAGGGCTTAAAAATTGATAAAGCATTAATAGCCAGTAGTATAAAACAGTCTGCGGCAGTAAAACAATTCGAAGAAATAATAGCACAATCATTTTGTGATAGTAATTTTAATCATTATCTTGATGAAATAAAAAATCACTCCAGGTTAAGAAATTTCAAATCAGTTATTAGAAACTATAATATCAAGTTACAAACGGACGAAAAACAATTATCTGAAAGCATGAATGTAATTGATCTAGTTTCAAAACTAGAAGACGATCTGCTTAAAATAGCCACTACAAATAAATTTGATACGTATAGCCCAAAAGATTTAATCTCACCTTTCTTAGAAAGCATTAGATTAAGTAAACCACAAAATTGTATTAGTACATCTTTTAGGCACTTGGACCAAATTTTAAATGGTGGATTGCAAACAAACTACTATATAATTGCCGCAAGACCTAGTGTGGGAAAGTCGCAGCTTGCAATTAATACAATGGTAGATGCTGCAAAATCTGGAAAGGCATGCTTATTCTTTTCGCTGGAAATGGATGAAATATCATTACTAAAACGAATTATTTCAAATTATACTGAAATTCCATTAAATAATCTAATGACTGGTGCATTAACAGATGCACAAATGTTAAAGTTAGAATCCGCCGCAGAAGAAATATCCAATCTACCAATTCACATAGACGCTTCTAATGTGTCAACGCCTACTGAAATAATGGCAAAAGCCAAAAGATTCAAGATTAAGCATCCAGACCTAGCCTTAATTGTTGTGGATTATATACAACTTTTATCTGGTGATGATAAAGATACCAGAAATAATGAAGTGGGCCAGATTTCCAGAGCAATGAAAAATATATCTCGAACACTTAAAATCCCGGTTATAGCAGTCTCCCAATTAAATAGAGCAGTTGATCTGAGAGAAGATAAGCGTCCCATTCTTAGTGATTTGCGGGATTCAGGAAATTTGGAGCAAGATACTGACGTGATAATGTTTCTATATAGAGAAGATTATTATGATAAATCTCTAACGAATAACGATATGGAAATAATAGTTGCAAAACATCGTAATGGGCCTCTGGGGACCATAACGGTAAATAATGTCAGAGAAATTCAAAAATTTTATGAATATTAATGATGATATAAGTACGCCAAAAAATAAAGAAAGTAGGTGATAATATGGGCAACAAAAAAAAGCCGAAGAAAACCAATAAACCAAAGCCTGGTGGCACCAAAAAAGGTCATTAAAGAAAGGGTACTAAAAATGAGCAAAAAGGTCTTTAAAGCGACTAAATTGTTACCAAAACAAGAGCAGTTCGCTCTAATAGACACCAGTAATAGTGAAATAGTAAAAATGGGATCACTTCATGACATTTTAATAGAAATACTTAATCAATGTATTAATTCCCTAGACCTTGTCGAAGGTATAAATGTCGTTCTAAAAGAGCATGATACTGGTTTTAATATTTTAAAAATAAATACAGAATAAGATAAAAGGAATAAAAAAGATATATGAAAGTCTCGAAAGTAGAAATTAGACTTTGGCAAGAATCTAATTCACAAACATTAGCGTTTGCATCAGTCTATTTTGATAACGGATTTATGGTAGATACATTTAAAATAATTAATGGTTCCAGGGGTATTTTTGCTACGTGGCCTACGCATAGACGTGGAGATAAATATCTGCCCACTGTAACCACTACAAATAAGATGTTATATGAATCCGTGCTTAATGAAATCCTCAAAGCATACAAAGATGCATCTAGGCCAAATAAAACATATACGAGCAAGGACGGTAATTCGGATGAACCAGAATTGAACGAGGCCAAGGATGCAAACGACGATGATCCATTTTAAATAATAGTAAAATAATAGTAAACTTGTGTCAATCGTAGTTTAAATGGGAAAACTCCTGATTGTGACTCAGGAAATGGTGGTTCAAAACCACTCGATTGACCCAAATTTTAGGGGGCATAATGACCTTTCAAGAAGAATTGACAAATCTAATTAATAGATACAGCCTAGAAAATGGTTCCAATACACCAGATTGGATACTTTGTAGCTATATTCAGAATTGTATAATCGCTTTTGACCAGGCGGTGAACGAAAGAGAAAATTGGTATGGTAGGATACCAAAAAGAATAATTTAGGAAAGGATCACATATAACAAATTTTTTAAACTGAGGTATTCGTTGTGAAAGATACAGACGTTATTGGGGGCTCCGAAACACAAAAACAGATATTTAAGTTGATTTATAATCGTGCAAGATCAATTGATAGTATAGCCACGACACTTGATCTTACGTCAAAAACTATTAAAAATAATCTACCAAATTTAAAAGATCTAGTAGACAAGGACGAAAGATACGATTTTATCCGCAATTATGACAAAGATAAGAATTCTATTTTTTCGATAGTACCCAAGAAAGACTTTACCGTTAAGTTATTACCAAAAATATTCAAGTGGGCTAGATCTAATGACCATCCTTATATGGTTATTAATTTACCGTCTCCACCAAAAGGCTATGACAAATGGATAATAATTCCGATAGGCGATATACATTACGGGTCTGATGTATGCGACAATGATGGCCTAATGGAATGGGTACTGTGGATTAAAGATACACCCAATGTGTTAACTATACTCAACGGAGATTTAATAGAAAACGCCAACAAAGAATCGCCGGGGTCTTCAGTCTTCCGCCAATTATTCCCACCACAAGAACAAAAAGAAAGAATAATTAATATTCTGGCACCTATAGCACATAAAACACTCTATTCCCTTAAGGGCAATCATGGGAATAGATCTGTTAAACAATGTTTCCTGGACCCGGAAAGAGATATCTCAAATATATTGAATGTCGAATACTTCGAAGGTGCTTGCTATGCCGATATAATTTGCGAAGACTATAAATGGGAAGTAATGTCCATACATGGTACGTCTAATTCCGCTACTCTAGGCGGTAGACTAAATACTCTCTTGAAAAAGAGAGATTTTCATTCCGCTGATATCTTTACGATGGGCCACGTACATGATTTACAAAGCACTAGGGACTATGAGATAATTCGTGATCCAGAAAATTTAGGTCTGAAACTTAGAAAAAGATTTTACGTAATATGTGGCACGGTACAAAAATATTTTAATTCATATGCAGAAGAATGGGTTTTACCGCCTAATCGGACCGGTTTCCCACGAATTGAACTATTTTGCGATGGATCAAGGAAACCCGGTGATTATCACGTAGGCATTTAAACGAAGGAGTGATATGACTAAAATTAAGACAGGAGAAGAAGACTTAGAAAACGAATTTGAAAATGAGGATATTACGGAATTTTATACCGATGTAGATCAATCACTTACGGAAAAGGGCATAGTTATGCTTGAAGATGAAATGAATCATCCGGGCGTAACTCTTATGGCAAAAAAATTAGTATTGGATATAGCCAGCACAAATAATTGTGATACTATCGAACTTTATATCAATTCTGGCGGTGGAGAAGCCCCACAATTTTTAAGTTTATATGATATAGTTACACTGGCCCAAACCTTCTATAAAAAGAAGGTCTATACTATAGTTAGTGGCATCGCAGCAAGCGCCGCTGCATTAGTCTTGCAGGCTGGTAATCCACGTTTTGCAACTAAAAATTCATTTATTATGTTACATGAGATGTCCCTCGGCTTCGAGGGGAAATTTACTACGGCACAAACTGAAATGATCATGGCCAAAAAGTGGCAGAATAAAATTTTACAAATATGGGCTGAAAAAATGAATATATCATCAAGAGAATTAATGACCCTTATAAAAGGTAAAGATATTTATTATTCTGCCAAAGAAGCTAAAAAAGTCGGTTTAATAGACTCGGTAATTTAAAATGCTAGATATAGTATTTTTCATACTAGGCGCTATATTATTTATAGGATTCTGTATAATAGTACTACTGGGTTTAATTTGGGTTTTGTCCCTATTAGGATTATTAGATAAGTAAGGAATTATTATGGTAAAAAAAGAAAAAGAAGAAAAAGAAGAAAAAGTTACTGACCCTAAAAATGAGATATTAGAGGCTACTATTGCCGCAATGGATAAAGAATATGGCAAGGGATCTATATTGTGGATGTCTGATTCGAAATTTGAAAAAGATATAGATGTTATAGAGACTGGTTCTATGATGTTAAATAGGGCATTGGGCATTGGTGGCTTTCCTAAAGGGAGAATAATTGAACTGTTTGGAAATCCCTCATCGGGAAAATCGACCATGGCTTTGATGACTGTGGCCAACGCGCAAAAAAATGGCGATATAGCACTCTATGTTGATAGTGAACATTGTTTAGACAAAATTTGGGCTAAAAAACTAGGCGTTAACCTAGATAAGATGTTAGTGTCTCAGCCATCGCACGGAGAAGAGGCCCTGGATATTGTAGAAAATTTTGTTCGATCTGGCACAGTTGGTATTATAGTAGTTGATTCTGTGTCGGCTTTAATCCCCCGCGCCGAATTAGAAGGCGAGTTCTCCGATTCGCAGATAGGCTTACAAGCTAGATTAATGTCAAAAGCAATGAGAAAATTGGCTGCACCGGTGTCTGAATCTAATACATGTTTGATATTTATCAATCAAATCAGACAAAATATTTCTACGTTTGGATATGGAAATCCCGAAGTGACTAGTGGCGGAAATGCGCTCAAATTTTATGCTTCAATCAGGGTTGAACTTAAACAAGTTAAAACTCTTAAAGAAGGACAGTCTAACATAGGTAGTTTAATTCGCGCTACGGTTAAAAAGAATAAATTGGCCCCGCCATTTGGTGTGTGTGAAATACCCTTAATAGGTGGTATAGGCTTTAGTCAAAAAGATGAGCTAATAGACGAATTAATTAGATTGAATAAAGTGATAAAATCAGGTGCGTGGTACAGCACGGTAGGAGGAACTAAAATAGGACAGGGACGTGAAAGTATAAAAAATTACTTTGACAAAAATCCACAATATTACCAAGATTCCTTGAATTTTGTTAAACTATCTGAATTGGATCAGGCACAAAATGAAGAATAAGTCATTCGGAATACTAAAACTATTAACTTATCTTAACGATGTGAACAATGAGGTTAAAGGATTTGCTGCGGAAATTACCGAAAACGGCTTTGTCCTCACGGTAATAATCCATAGACATTTACCCCTAGAGGGGGTAATAAAACTTGATCCAACTTTCTCCTTTGAACATGACGTTCGAGTGGAAGAAGCGTTGGACCCGATTCTCGCCACTCTCAAGGTGAGAAGGCCCAAGTAATTGGGCAAGTATAAAAACTAAGTAGGAAAAGGAAAAAATTATGACACCAGCAGTTTTTACGGATAAGGAACAGAGAAAATTCCTGAATCGCCATCTGCGTCCCGCCCGCAAAGGGACGTTAGATTACGGTCAGTTAACCAGAGATATGAACAAGCAGTTTAGAACGCACTATACCGTCTATCAGGTAAGTGGTTTTATTGGCCGCAGACTTCAGATCCTTGGTTAAGTTCTAATAAATTAATATTCATGGAGATACGCCGTTCAAGTCGGGGTAAATATGACCTCTATCTTAGGACCTAGTCATTATTTTGGTGTAACAGGCAACATACCATGAATATTAATGAGTTTATGACTAAATTAAATTTTAGATATTATTCGTCTAAAACAATAGTTCCAAATTATATTATTAAATTTCCGAATAATAGACCATCGTCAGCAGAATATCGAGTCAACTGCACGGTTGAATTCGACACAAAACTAGAGGTAGTTAACTTTATACTCTTCACCCATTTAGAAGATGGATTAAACACCGAAATCAACGCAGTAATAGAAATCTCCAAAACTCTTATTGAAAGATTAGATCAAAGCGATGAAAAGAAACTTCAAACCTTTTTAGAAAGTATGTGTTCTTCTAATTATGTGAATTTATCATTTAAATTAAATAAATTTTTAGAGAAATTCTTATCCCAAGAAGAAATAAATAAAAATATTAAAGCTTTGGAAGAAAAGTTCCAAGAACTTGAAGAATAGTCAATTTCATACAACCATATTATCAGATGCTGAAAATGATGCCAAAAATATCGCGCAGGTCGAATTTTTTTAAGCCTCCCCTATAGGAGTACCAATTAATGCCGAAACGCTCGCCACGGGGCTGTAATGAACGCACAGAGGCATCCAGTAAATCGACGGCGTTGAATACATCAGAATCATGCGAAAATTGCGTAATTAACTTTAATCCAACAGTTTACGAAGAAATCACTCAATATATTTGTGATTTAAGGCAATGTATACTATTTATATCTAATTGCCCATCAAGCAATTAGGCCGAAATAGAATATTGTATAGCCTTAATTTCAAGGAGTATGAGAGTTTCTAATTATATCTAAAGTCCAATATTGATTCCATGAATGACGTAAGACGTAAGACGTAAGACGTAAGTCTTAAGACGTAAGACGTAAGACGTAGACTTAAGACTTAAGACTAAGGGAAAGACCCTAGTACTTACGTAAGACTTAAGACGTAAGACGTAAGTTACGTAAGTTACGTATTACGCAGGAGAAAATTCCGTAAATGCAATTGACGAAAGATAATTTTATTAATATAGATGTTCATTCTAAATACTCTATACAGTCAAGTCTCTTGGATTTAGATAAGATAATTTCTTACTCTATTGACAATAAATATAATGTTGCGTCACTTATTGACGACAACGGTCTTTATGGCGCAGTTAAATTTTATGCCAAATGCGTGGAAAAAGGTCTTAAACCTATTATTGGTACGCAATTAAATATTTGCGAAACAATATCCAAAAAAGATAAGAATCATTCTACCATCTCTTTAATTCCTATTAATTTAGAAGGATATAAAGATTTATGTAAATTAATTACAAGGTCTTATTCCGATGGATTTTATTACGTACCAAGAATAGATTTTGAACTATTAAAACAATATTCCGCTAACCTAATTTGTTTGCTATCGGGTAGGCAGAATATATTAACTAAATCATTCTTAAATAATCAATTAGATTACGCAACTCTTGCTGTTGAAAGACTGGAAGAAATATTCTTAAATAGGTTCTACATTGGTTTAAATCCTTACGCAGATGAAGAATACGGACAATTCATAAATTGGGCTATTAAGAAGTTTACTGTAAAGTTCGTAATCACAAATAGCTGTAGATTTTATTCACCGGCTGAGTACGAACATGCAGATATGGTATTTTGTGTGAAGAATAAATTAAAGTTCAAACTTAAAAATAGACAGCATGCTAATCCAGATGAATATTTTAAGAGCGAAGATGAAATAAAATCCTATTTTTCAGAAATAGGAATTTTATCATTTCCTGGTTCCTATAACAAACTAATGTTAAATAACTTAGAACTGGCGAACAGCGTAGATCTTAAATTTGAAAGGAAATTTTGGTTTCCTCGCCCAAATCTAAAACATAAAGGTGATTCGTTGTCTGAATTTAAGTATTTAATCAAACTGGGTTGGCGTGGGAAAAGAGAAAATTTAAAATTTGCTGATCTCCAAGTTTACAAAGATAGATTGTTATATGAAATGGAAGTTATTGCCAACATGGGATTTATAGACTATTTTTTAGTAGTTGCGGATATAATCAATTGGGCAAAAAATAACAATATTAGAATCGGGCCTGGTCGTGGGAGCGCCAGTGGATCACTTATTTCCTATCTCTTAAATATCACAGAAGTTGACCCAATAAGATACAATCTCATCTTCGAAAGATTTCTCAACCCCGCTGGCAAGAGGGTAACACCACCGGATATTGATTTTGATGTTCAGGACACGGAAAGAGACAGATTGATTGAGTATATATCTAATACCTACGGCACGGATAATGTGGTATCAGTAGGCAATTTATCTACTCTTGCGTTCAAATCATCTATTAAAGATGTGGCGAAAGCATTGGGCATAGCATTTGAGCGTGCCAATGAATATACCAAATCTTTTCCATTTAGAATAAAAGAATTTAAAGATTTAAAAAAAGATAGAAAACTTAATGCAGAATTGTCCAAGAATGAAGAATTTAGAAATTTAACGGAATATGCAGATGGTATAAAAGGTTCGATGAAAAACCTTGCTACACATGCATCTGGTGTTATTGTTAGTCCGCTGTCAATTACAGACTTTACTCCGGTTCAATATTTAAAAAGTACGGGAAAACTGACAACCCAACTAGATAAAGATTCAGTGGAGTATCTAGGGCTGTTAAAAATTGATGTGTTGGGTCTTACCGCACTCTCAATAGTAGAAAATACCTTAAAATTAGTTGCCGAAAATCATAAAAAAATTGTGGATATTAATTCTATTGATCTTAATGATAAAAATATTTTTAAACATATCTTAAGGGGTCATACTACCGGGATATTCCAACTTGAAGGAAATGGTATGACGGACTTGGCTAAAAAGATAAAGGTTAGCTCCCTAAATGAGATTAGGGATTTAATTAGTCTTTACCGTCCCGCTATTTTAGAACAAAAATTTCAAGATATCTATATCAAAAATAAGAAAATGGGCAAGTTTAATTCCATCCATCCGGTGCTGGAAAATGTAACAAAAGATACTTACGGAATTCTCCTCTTCCAAGAGCAGGTAATGCAGACATCTGTTGAAATGGCAAAGTTTACATACTCGGAATCGGACGTTCTAAGAAAAACCGTGGCAAAAAAATCTAGTAAAGATATACCAATCCTAAAAAAGAAATTTATCAATGGATGTAGTAAAAATAACATCCCGCAAAATGAAGCAGAAGAAATATTTAGTATTTTCGAAAACGCAAGTTATTGTTTTTGTGCGGCACATGGAACTTCTTACGCTATAATAAGTTGTCAAACTGCATGGTTAAAATATTACTATCCTCTCGAATTTATGACCGCTTGTTTAAATGCTGAATATGGCAATCTAGAAAAAATCGCAACCTTACGCGATGAATGTGCGTACCTCAACATAGAGATATTGCCGCCTGATATAGAATTTAGTCAGAATAACTTTGTAATTGAAAGCGGTAAAATACGATATGGATTTAAGGCAATTAAAGATATGGGCGAATCTTTCGGGCTAGAAATTAAAAATCTAGATAGTAAGAATTCGATAAGAGGGTTTTTAAATATATTAAGTAAAAATAATTTATTATTGAGTAATAAATCAAAAATAGAGACTTTAATACTTTGTGGTGCGTTTGATAGATTAAGATCAAATAGAAAAGAATTAGTATCTGAATTAAATAATTTTCTGAAAAAAGAAAAAGAAGACTTATTCAAAGGAAGAAGGTCTAAAAATAGATTGTTCGATGTAGTCCCGAAAACCAAAACACTATCATGTAATGAAGACTATGTCCTTCCATTCAAAAAAGAATTTGAAAAGTCTCATTTAGGATTTTGTATTTCTTAACTGGAGTTTTATGACAGCAGCAAAAAGTAAATTGTTAATTCGAAATGACAAAAAGATGGTTTCTGTTTCTAGACTAAATATGTATTTAATGTGCGGTCGTAAATATTGGTTTAAATATATAAATAATCTTTCTGAAGAAAAAAAATATTACCTCACAAGGGGTGGTATATTCCACGAAGTTCTTGCAGAACTTTTACTAGATAGGAAAAAATCTAAACAATATTACATAGACAGAGTGTATGATTATGTTGACGAAGCAAAACAAAGAAATGAACCTCTTTCGGATTATAAAACAAGCGAATCAAGAGTTATCGGATCTATTATCAATGCTGTTGATAATTATTATGATAGACTCAATTCTTTAAAAGAATTTAAAGTTATAGACTATGATAATGGAATAGATCCAGCTAAAAAATCTATTGAACTGGAATTTGCCATACCATTTGTAGATATTGAAACAATGGAAGTTTTAAATAAAGAGTATTTCTTATATGGTTTTATTGATATGATATCGCATGATGATGAAAACGGACTTTCTATACGCGACCATAAGCTACACAGTAAAAAGTATACTCAATTTGAGCTTGAAACGGATATTCAGCTAGGTATGTATGCTTATGCATTTACATATATGTTTAATATGGGATTTTTTCCCGATTTGAAAGATACCAAACTACCTAAAAAAATAAGAGTGGGCTTTAATAGCAGTTTGTTAAAGGGCTCTAATTCTGAATTTAATTTTATAAATTATGATTTAAATTTAAAAAACATTAAACATAAAGTTGATATAGCACTAGATACAATTAAATTGATTAATGGTGGTATTTTCGTACCTAGCTATGGAGACCATTGTGGCTGGAAATGCGGTTTTCAAGATCCTTGTAATCGAATGTCAACGGGTAAGGATATAAGTGCTAGTTTGACTAAACTAGATGAGAAAAAATCCAAAGCATCGGTTGATTTAATAAAAGAATTAGAAAAAGAAGAATTATTTTGAAAGCCTGTTTGAAAGCCTGTTTGAAAACTTATTGTGGATTAGACCCCTCGTTAAGAGGATTGACAATCTCAAAATTTACTAGAAATAAATTAATAGATTTTCTATTTATAGAAACTAAATCTAGTGTAGATTTGTTAAACAGGATAATTATTCAAGCTAAAAATGTATCTAACTTCATTATTACCAATAAGATAGAGAGATTAAATATAGAAATCCCCTATTACAATAGAACAAACGCGAAGGTTTATAACATGCAGTCAAGGCTTTATCAGCAACTAATTTATGAGTTAGATAATCTAAATGTCAAATATGCTGAATACGAACCACGTACAATAAAAAAGAATCTTTCTAGTGGCTCTATGGACAAGAAAGACATTTCATATTATTTTCAGCAAAATATGCTTATATATAAGGGGCTAAATAGCGGTAAATTAAATCAATTAGAAATAGAAGGATTACTTGATTCAATAGCAATAGGTATCATGGGAGAGAACTTAAATGAGTTTAAAAGAAATCAAAAAAAGTAGGTTTAGTCTTGGTACATTTATAGGAAATATAATAGGTTACACGTTTTTATTTTTCGCGTTTTTATGTGTGATATCACTTTTATCACTTCCAGCATTATTATTAATTAAGTCAATAATGTGGATATTTTAATCAATTAACAATATAAGGAATGTTATAATATGAATGAATACTTTATTTTAGAAGATCTTTATGAACATGGAATCCCCCAAGAAGGGGTGTCGTTCCCAACGGAAGAATTGGCGCTCGAAGCTGCGGTCAATTATTGGGAAAAACAATTTAGTAATATACACTTTTCGACCAAATGGCAGCTATGCGATAGACCTAATTTTACACAAAAAATAGTGTTAGCAGAATTGAATGAGCTTGACGTATCAATAGGTTTCGTATTTAAGTACTTAAGCCCGATCGGACCATAATAGTAAAAAGATTTTGGTATTTTTACCCAGCCCAAAATAAATAATTTGGAGGAATTTAAATTGAAAAAATGGATTATAAGTTTGTTACTAATTTGCGGATTAGTACTCCCGCAAATATCACGCGCACAGGGTACAACTGATTGGGTAATGTGGCAACTTTACAAGAATCAATCACTCACTATTGGAAGTAATTATACTGCTTTTTGGGATTCTACATTTACGATAGGTCCAGCAAGTAATTTTCTTTTTCCAGATATAGATTCGGCCATACGCACTACTAAAACATTGCAATTTATATCAATCTATTCGAGTGAAGATGTTGTTATAGATTTTTTAGGCGATGATCTTAATTTAAGATGGGCATCGGATGATGAAAAAATCCATACACATGCTTTGCTACCAGCCGGTTCTGCGATTGGTTGGGAAGTAGGGCAAATAAGTGGCGTTGGATTCCAGATAAATAATAATAGCGCAGTTGCGACAACTACAATAGGTTTATACCTAGCCGGAACCAATAGATAAGACAGATAAGATAGATAAGGAAGATTATGAGAAAATTATTATTAACAATAGGATTTGTCATTTCGGCCATTGTATCGCTGGGCTCTACTTCTAATGCTTATACGGTAAGGTCTGGCCATCCTCGTGTGATGGTTATGCCCGATTCATTAGATGTAATAAGAGCAAGAATGCACGATGGGGTAGCTGTTTACGATACGTGGAAAGCGAAAATTACTTCTTCTGCCGCTCCAGACGGGCTGCCCACATGGAGTGTCGATTATATGCCGGGGCTGGCTTTATTGTGTCTTTTAGAACCAGGTAATACCACTGCTCAAGGATACTTAAATACGAGAATGGCTGCTGCGGCATATTCAGGGAATCAAGCGGGTCATTCTCAAGTATTTAATCGAGTTGACCCAATTTCATTAGCATATGATTGGGGATATACGTATTTAACCGAAGAAAATAAGAAAGATCTTAGAAGACGTGGTTATACTATCTCAATGGCGGCTTCGCCCGAAACAGGCAGATCGTGGCAAAGGCAAATGAATATGGTATTGCCATTTATATTTAATGGCGAGTATGATACACCAGATAGTAATACAAATATCAGTAATAAAGTCACGTCCTTTCTTAGTGCCTGGGAAACAGCGGCATCTTGTTATCAAGATTTATACGGTGATTTTGGTGGATTATTATACTATACCTCTCTATATCTAGAAGGAGACCTTCTAATTGAAGATCTTTTGAAATATACATTTACTGATTATAACGGCGCGGGATTGATTCAAGACTTCTTTAATCATTCACCAAGATTTTCTTCTTATTATTTAAGATCTGATTACGCAATTCATGTGCTTGACAGTAGACCAAATAGCACAAATTCTAACTTTGCTGCTAAATTTGCTATGTATCAAACCAGGAAAAATGCAACATGGGTAAAACCATGGATTAATACACTTTTATTTACGGGCGATGAAGCAACATTAAATACGTATTCAATAATATTTTTTGATCCGGGTGGGGACGATCAAAATCCACAGGATGTAATTGGATACCATTATGCTAATGATTTTGGTAGATACTTTTACAATTCATCTTGGACATTCGGGCAGGGCAACCCAACAACGCAAGTTTTATTCTTTTCTGGGCCAACGGCCGATTCCGATTATTATAGATGGGGAAATCATCTCACAATAAGACGCGGTGAAGATGATTTATTTCCTCCTTCTGCTAAATGGAAAGCTGATGCCAATCAATATAATAGAGATTATGCGGGATCTAGTGGCGCAAATACCTTACATATTTATATGCCGGGGGAAAATATAAATGGAGGTTTCGGCACCAAACCAAATGATGGAGGACAACATATAGGAAATACTACATATTTCACAAATTGTTCGCCCGATATATATGACCGTTATGGTTGTACGATGGATACGCTAGTTACTGGATCGGCGCTAGAAATGGGTGCCGTTGGTGACGCAACCAATGTTTATGATTCACAAAAATGTTCTAAGGCGCTAAGAGGCATTAGAGTGATCAAACAGTCAACTAGTGGGTCTATATTTGTGCTTTGCCAGGATTATGTAGAATTGGTCGGGGAACCAAGAGAAGTTTGGACAGAGTGGCATACTATCAACATGCCTACTTATTCTGGTTCAGTTACGTGGAGTACTATACTAGGTAATCCTAGCGGACCTAGTACAAGTTATGGTGGTATTTTTGAATCAAGTAATGCTAGCTATTTACGCGTCGAAGGAGACGTAGGTGCTTCTCTCGCCTATTTCTATCCTTGTTATTCTAATCAGTCTCCTACAACTAGACTCGTCGGAGGCAAGAGTGATTTAAGTCAAAATTGGAGACAGTCTATTGCGCCTAACCTAGCGTTAACTTATGATCCTGATCATTTATCTTACGAATGTTGGATGGCCGGAACAAATAGGCCAAGAACGGAAAATGTCCCCGATGGATACAGTAGTGGCGACGCCGTATCGCAAACATCTATTGATGATAGAAATAGAGGAAATTGGGGTTATTCATTTAGGTATGAAAAAACTTGCGATTGGCGCATTGAACAATATTTAGCCCAAGCAACATCACCCGTTAAATTACTAGCACTTTTTGAAGTAAATGATAATTCTATAGGCAATAGAACAATTACTGTTACGGAAAATGCCGGTGGATTAGATATTATAATGAATGGAGCCAATCCGATAGCTATTCATGAACCTATATTGACTTCTGCTGGCTATGTTAATGACTTAACTGAATTAACAATCTACATTCCAGACGCAATGCCCGCATATATTTATGGACTAGAAGACGCTAATTATTTAATTAGATCCGGCCTTACGGAAATAGCAGCTACGTCGGCCAATGGCAGTATGACATTTAATAGCACAAAACCAGGACATTGGGCAATTTCGCAAATAGGTTCTGATCCGACTGGCGCTTGTTGTGATGCCGCAGGGGCATGTACACTTACTACTAATTCAGGATGTACCACTGTATGGAAAGGACCTGGAACTATTTGTGATCCTAATCCATGTGGTCCATTAGGAGCGTGCTGTGGTTCAGGTGGAAGTTGTGAATTGACACTTGCGGCAAATTGTGCAACGGATTGGCACGCAGAGTGGACCGTTTGTAGTCCTAATCCTTGTCCGCAGTTAGGCGCATGTTGTTCATTACAAGCTATTTGCGAATTAACTCTTGAAACTGGTTGTGCGGAAATATGGAATGGTTCTACAGTTTGTGATCCGAATCCATGCACTCTTCCAAACGGAGCGTGCTGTTTACTTTCTGGCGCGTGCTATATAACAATCGAAGCACAATGCGGAGTCGCGCCATACGGCGATGGAACATGGACATATTCTGCGTCTCCCTGTTCGCCAAATGAATGTTTCCAAAATCCGGGAGCATGTTGTTTCCCAGATGGATCTTGCATGATGACAACTTATGATAACTGTGGTGGGGTTTGGTTTCAAAGTTATATAACCTGCGAACCCAATTCGTGTGCGCCGCCTAAAGCTGCTTGTTGTTTGCCGGACGGTAGGTGTCTTTATAGATATCAAACAACCTGCGAGGCAAATGGATGGCAATGGCTAGGTTATCCGACTACATGTGTTCCAAATCCATGTGCTCAACCACCGACTTTAGGTTCGTGTTGTTTTTCGAATGGTTACTGTAGTCAAATTACAGAAGACGAATGTACTTCTAATGATGGTTTATACTGGATTGATAGTGGGGAGTGTAGTCCTAACCCGTGTCCTCAACCATTGGGAGCATGCTGTGCGGTTGACGGAAGTTGTACAATAGCTTACGAAGCCGATTGCACTCAAACAGCTACTTGGTTAGGCCCTGGTACAGATTGTGATCCTAATTTGTGCATAACTCCAACGGGGGCATGTTGTCTAGCCGATTATACCTGTGTAATAATGGAGCAAACAACGTGCGAAGCAAATGGGTTTACTTATAATGGTGATGATACAGATTGCAGTCCTAACCCATGTTTACCTATCGCTGCTTGTTGTACTTCTTTCGGTGTTTGCACATTGACGACGGAAGAAGACTGTGATTATACCTGGAGAGAAGATCAAACAGCGTGTAGTCCTAATCCTTGTATTGCTCTCGGAGCTTGTTGTTCTAAGAATGGACAATGCAGAATAAAACTTAATACTGAATGTGTTAAAAAGGGTGAATACTGGCTTGGCGTGAGAACTACATGTAGTCCAAATATTTGTGCTCAGGCCACGGCCGATACCGTATTAATAAATAATTCATGGTATCTTACTGATACGGATTCTACAGGCGTTATTTTTCTCAGTGACCCACACGATCTATTTCTAGACCAAGAATTAGTGGATTATCTAGATTCTGACCCGGATTTTGACTACGTAACATTTTCAGATCTGGCTGATATACATCAAGTTACTACACCACAAGCTATAATATATGGTGGGGATATGCCATTTAGTATAACTGAAATGGGCGAAGACGATACTGCTTTAATTAATTATAGAACTAATACACTGTCTCGTTCTCGCGGGCTACCTGTGTATTTTGCGGTAGGAAACCATGATACAGATTACTATACTAATGACCCACCAGAAGGTTATACCCTAGTAGACAGAGTAACAACGTGGTTCCCCGAACTGTTTAAAAATGGATTGCCCTATTATTATAAAGATGTAGGGTCTATTAGATTTTTATTTATGTATAATTTAAGTGATACTTTAGTATCTATTCCTCCCAACAGTTATGAGTGCTATAAATCATCTAATTTGCCGGACGAAGATGATACATATGGATTCGAAACAGAAGATTCTCCTCAATGGACATGGGCACTGGAATGGGCCAAAAACATGTCATATGGACACAGGATTACTTGGGTGGTTCCAGTTATGCATAGATCGTCCATGGCTCCGTATGGTCCCGTGGACACGGTGCGCCCGCTTATGAAAAAATCATTTTATAGCGGCTTGATAAGTGAGTTAATAAAAACTCGTAGTGTTAAATTATTCTTGCAAGGAGACATACACGTTGCGACTTTTACCGGTCCTTTATATCCCACTGATGATGGTAGGCCGGTGGTTAACAGCAAGGGGGCGTGGTTTTTAACCGCGAGAGGTTGGTATGTCGCAAGAGATGTTATCGGTGGAATAGTTCCAGAGTCTAGTATACTTTATCAACAGGATAATGAATTAGATTCGCCAAATCCAAATACTAACCATATTAGATTTGCAAATTACCTAATTTTTTATAAGAATATTTGCAGAGTACAAATCTTTAGGATCGAAAATGGCGTAGATGGTGACTTAGAAGGTTTTGAGCGAGTATATAATGGATATATTAAAAATATAGCTTTACCAGATTTTAGGAGTTTTGAGTAATGAAAAAGAAGATTTTATTTTTATTAAGTGTATTTTTAGCCTTGCCAGTTACGCTGTTGGCTGGTGGTGAGTGGACATTATCTCAACCAGATATAAACGCTTACTACGTTGAACAGGTATTCCAAAATGGAGTTTACCCCGATGCAAATTATAGTGGAGTGAATCTTTATTCCATTTGTAATCTCGACAGAGATGAATGTTTCGGCAATGGAAATACATCTATTGCAGACTCAGTAGCATATTTAGGTTATATAACCCCCGCTGAGGCAGGGTATTATGGAACAAATTATCCGGCGGCAGGCGGGCCATGTAAAGTAATAGTGAGATTTGATATTTCCCAAATACCGGAAGAAGCTATTATTGATGAGGCGAGACTAGAGATAAGAGGGGCGTGGTATAATGATACATATTTCCCGGTATTAGTTAATGGAGAGAGTATATTAATACACAGACTATTAGTTGATACCGGAGATTGGAATAACACAATAACAAGTCCATTAGATAGTGTAAGCTGGAATAACAGATTTGTTATAGCCGCGGCTGATTCTGGTGGTTGGTGGGGAACCGTTGAATTAATAAATGGAGCTACCTATAAAGGAGCATCAGATAGTTTGGGCAGATTTGGTACATTAGGGGGGGACATTACCGCTCCTAGATCATATTTTAAAGCTACTATCAGTAAGCCGAATACGTGGACCAGTAACACACTGTATAAAAAATGGGCTAATTGTTTCCCGACAAATGTAAATACGGATAGTGTTTCTTGTGCATATTATCAAGATAATGTAACTACACCAAACCTAAGTGATATAACTTACGCCCCGGAACTAAGTATCACCATTGATTGTACCAACCATCCATCAACATGTGCAATAGGTTCGGGAGAATGGTTTGCATTTGATATACGTAAATTTGTAGCAAGATGGAAATCTGGTGCATGGTATAATTATGGCTTAGTTATCAAGACCTCTGATATGTACACTACTGGTGGTGGAGTAACGCTCGCCACTCAAGCAACCACTCCAGCAACTAGCCGTCCTAGAATTATAGTAAGATATTATTTACCTTCTTTAACCGCTCCTAGTCTTGGTGCTGGCGGTAGAATACTCGGTAGTTCGAGAGGCGGATTAAAATAAATGTTAAAGTGGTTTTTGTTAATTAAGGACGTTACAAGTTCAGCAGGAAGTATACTACATAATCCAATATTGTATTTTTCAATATTTGGATTAGCGTCGTTAGGATTGTATTTTGTGCTTCTTGCATTAACAAGAAGAAGAGGCACAAACGATTTAAACGATCGACTTTGATAAAAAATATGGGGATGAATTGGATTCGACGGTCAATGTGGAGTTATAATTTCGCTTCGTGGAGCATGATGGCCACGTTAAAATCATGTAACAACAAAAACAGTCAATGAAGATAACTTCGTAGACAATGTTATTTCTAGCCTGGAAGTTGACTGGAATAGCATGGTGCCCGAAACTTCCGCTGTTTGTGTTGCCTAATACACAAAACTTCTAATAATAGGATCGGCTCAGTAGATTTGTAGGCTTTGTATAAAATAATAAATGCAAATGGTAGGGGCGTCCGGTTTGAGCGGCCGTTAATATTTGCTAGCAAGGTATTAACATCGTCGTCCCGAGGCTCTGGCGGTTCATCACCGTAAAGCCCGTCACATAGTATATCGGGAGACTCAAACAAGCATTTATTGTTTTGAGCTTAAATAACTAAACCAATTATAAACGTAAATGATTATAATGATACTTAATCGGACCGGGGAGTCGATGCCCCGCATCTCCACCAATTTAGGATGAACAATCTATCAAGATGATGAATAGGGTCAATGCGGGATAGCCAAGTGGTAAGGCGTCGGATTCATATTCCGAAAATTGCGCGGGTTCAAATCCCGCTCCCGCTATATTATTATGAATACTATTTGTTTATTCAAAGGCCATAATTATGAGGTTTTGTAAGAAGTGGGTATATTTTCTTTCAAGCTTCGGTGTAAAATTAGAAAAATTATTTTTAAATGAGGAAAAGGATGAATGAAAAATACCTTAATAAGATAATAAATGGCGATGCATTAACTAGTCTTAAATTGCTAGAAGATAATAGTGTACACTGTATAGTTACTTCGCCGCCTTATTTTCCTGCGCTGCGAGATTACAACGCTGGTGGACAGATAGGCAGGGAATCCACGCTTGAAGAATACGTACAGAAATTAACCGATATATTCAACGAATGCAAAAGGATACTACATCCACATGGTTCATTTTATCTGAATATTGGCGATTCTTACGATAAAAAAAGCGGAGATTTAAGAGGCGTTCCGTGGTCCGTGGCATTTTCTCTGAAAAAAGAGGGATGGATTTTAAGAAATGAAAATATATGGACAAAATGTTTCGGAAAACCCATGTCATTTAAAGATAGATTTAGCACAAATCATGAGCAGGTGTTTTTCTTTGTAAAACAAAGAAATTATTTTTTTAGTCATAGGAATCTACAAGATAAGTTTGATAATTTAAAAAATAGGAAATGGCAATGGAACACACACAAGTCAATAATATTTTTGAGCGAGGGTAAAACTGATATGGAGATAACACCAGATTATAAACTATCTGGCGTGAATATGAAAACTGTATGGAATATCACGCCCTCACAAACAGCCGAACAGCATTATGCTGTTTTTCCGAAAGAATTAGCAATGGTATGTATATCGGCATCTACATCTGATTATGGGTGTTGTATTAAATGCCTAACTCCATATAATGAAGAAATTCAAAAACTAAGCATAGGACCCGGAAGGGAATTACGTAAGAATATGAAAAGTTTAGTATATTCCCCTCCAAAAAATAAGTTATCCAATTCTGTAAAAAGATATGTAAAATCATCTGGATATAAAAAACAGTGTAATTGTGACATTAATGAAGCTGGCCCGTATACCGTACTCGATCCATTTAATGGATTTGGTACATCTATAATAGTCGCCAAAGAATTAAAACATAATTTTATAGGCATAGAACTTAGTACAGATTATTGCAACATGGCCCGAGAAAGATTTAAAAAAGAATTAAACCTGGAGGTTGATATAATTGTCTAAAACTGATTTAGAAAAGTTGAGAGAGCTTACCGAAAAATTGACCAGCCGCGAGCAAGAAATTTTAGAAGCTAGTGTGATTGTTGAGAATGCCCCAGATGCTATTATAGTTGCCGATAAAAATAGTGAGATTATATTCGTAAACAACGAATTTTGTAAAATATTTGGATACAAAAAAGAAGAAATAGAAAACAAGAAAATAGATATATTAGTACCCCCTCCACATGACATCCAACATTCTGAATATATTAAAAAGTACCTTGAAACGGGTGCCCAAAGGATTCTTGGAATTAGACGCGAAGTGATGGGAAGGAAAAAGGACGGCACCATTTTTAGAATGTATCTTTGCGTTAATGAAGTATCTCATCGTAGCTCAATTTATTTTATAGGGATCATTATTAATCTTGAAGATCCAATAAGGAATGATAATGAGGCACAATAACATATTTAAAGATGCGGTTCATGAAATAATTAAAGATCTTAAAATATTTGACAAATATGAATCATTGCTTTTTCAGCAGAAAATAGCAAGAGCGATATTTATAATTTTATTTATTCTTTTAGCCGGGACGACAATTTATTCTAGAATCGAATCTAACAAACAATTGAAGTTTAGAGATGCAGAAATAGAAAAATTGTCGAAACAATATTCGTCTCTGCTTTCTTTCATGCCGAGCGATGAATTAGAACTTAAGTTTATCTCTTTTGGAGACTCGCTTATTTCCGGTAATAAATTATCCGATTTGGATACAGAAGATAGAAATATCTTCCTTCATTCGGTATGGTCAAACTGTCGGGAATTTAATATGAATCCATACATTATATTGCATACAGCGGACATAGAGTCTGATTTCAGGCAGTTTGCAAAAAGCCCAAAAGGAGCAAGAGGTATTTTACAAATCCTTCCCTCAACATATAAAATGTGTGCATTTAACCTGCATGAAGAATATGACAAAAATGAAATATTCATGCTAGAAAACCAAGCAAGATATGCAACTTTCTACCTTAGAAGTCTGTATGATGATTGTGAAGACATAAAACTCGCACTTTCAAGATATAACGAAGGTCATACAACAATAATCAATAGTTATGCAAATAAAATAATGCTCAACGTGGGAGAAAATTATGACTCTAATAGAGGTATTAACTGGCGTGGACAAATCTCCGGTGGCCAAAGCCATTAAAATAAATTATGAACGAGGTAAGAAATTAGTATTTCCGGTATCCTATGACGGCGAAATAAGTTTTACAGATTATTATCCATCCTATCTTGCCGGACATATTCTAGCTATGGACAAACCAGAAGAGTTTGAAAAAATAGTAGAGTTAGTAACCGACTCGATAAAGAAAGGATGGCAGTACGAATAATGCTAGATTTAAACAACTACCAGAAACTTTTACACATGCAGATGCGTAATGCGATAGGACCACTACCTCCAGCAATTTTGGGGCTGGGTCTTGCTGAAAGATCGGGCGAAATATGTTCACAAATATTGGATTTTACTCTTGATGGATCTTTATTAAATAATCCAGAAACTACCAATATATTGAAAGAAACTATCGCTCGACTTATGGCGTATTCCTTGCAGCTTTATTCATCCTTGGACATTGATTCAGAGTCAGCTCTTACGGAAGTATTCACTAAAATACTTAATGATGAAGTGGGATCGCCACTTATTAGACCTGGTTATATAGACAAGGATAGTATCCTGGAACAAGGGGAAATTAACGATGATGACAATGACAATGATGACAATGACAATGATGACGATGACGATGAAGAACCAGACGAACAGATTAATGTATTTGAAAGATAATCTATGTCAAATAGAGAGTCTGCTCGTAAAGTAGGTTCATTCATTCGCCGCAAAAAGAAAATAGTTCAAGAATATAACTATACTTGCCAGGTTTGTGGTTTTTGTCTCATCAAAGAAATAGAAAACTTCGAAAAATTTGAAAAACCAAAGTTTTTATCCGATCCAAAACTTGGGTTAAAAATGTACTACAAAACTAGATCGGTTCTTCTTAGCAAAATTCAAACACATCATATATTACCTCTTTCTAATGGCGGACGCAATAATAAAGATAATTTATTAATAGTTTGCAAAGTTTGTCATGACGAAATTCACAAGATGGAAAAATCCGATGAAGATTCTGTAATCCTTAAATGCTTTAATTGTAATAAGTTATTTTCCAGGAAGAAGGTCGCATATAAGAAAAGTTCTAAATATTTCTGTGCCAGCGAATGCTATAAAGTGTTCTTGAAACAATCTAAAGAACTTAATATTAAAATAATAGAATAGTTTGGCAGAGTAGCCTAGCAGGTCGAGGCAAACGGCTGTTAACCGTTATTACAAGAGTTCGAATCTCTTCTCTGCCTCAAAAGAGGATGTTATGAAATTTAAATCTGGAAGATTTCTTCAATCCAGGGAAGGCGAAACGAGAAAAAGAATAATTTTTGCTTGGTGGCCGCTAGAAACAGAAGATGGTCATTGGCTTTGGCTTCAAAAAGTACGTATTACAGAAGAAATAAAAGAAGTTGATATTGGTGGGCGTAATTGTTGGGGTCACTACTTTCACCGCCACCATCACGTTTTTAAATGGATAATTATAGAGGTAAATGAATTATGAAAATAAGGTCTCGCGAACTCGAAGAACAGCTTAGGCAACTTGCAGATACTTGGCGCGAACAGACCCACTATCTTTCTTCGGTACACGAAATTGTTCTCCATCCTGCATACCAACGAATTATTGGTACGGGACCGGCTGCACTTCAATTTATCTTCCGGGAACTGGAGAATTCTCCAGACCACTGGTTTTGGGCGCTTTCAGCCATCACCGGCGAAGACCCGGTGCCGCCTGAGGACAGGGGAAATCTCCGAGCAATGGCTAGCCACTGGCTTCAATGGGCGCGCAAGAAGGGCTATATCAATAGAGAATCGTAAAGGCAAAAGAATTATGAAAATAATGAATTGGTTTAATAAACATTGGTATAGATACATTTTAGAAAAAAGAAATCTTTCCTTAAGAAGTATTATATGTAGGATTAATGGCCATAAATGTGGCGTGATATGGTATAATTCTCATTGGTTAGAACCAGATATGCGTTGTAAAAATTGTCATGACGATTTAGGATAATAATATAGAAAGAGAATAATTATGAAAATCTTCTACCACAATGATATGGATGGAAAATGTTCTGCGGCAATAGTTTACAATTTTTATAAACCAGCAAAAGCAGACAATGTTGAATTTATACAAATTAATTATAATGTAGATTTTCCCTATGAATCTATTCAGCCCAATGAAGAAATTGTAATAGTTGACTTTTCTCCCTCTGATTCAGATGGATTTGATAAAATATGTTCAAAAACAAAAAATATTATTTGGATAGATCATCATGGAACAGCTATAGAAAAACATTCTAAGTTTAGTTGGCTACCTGGATTTAGAAAAGTGGGTATAGCTGCTTGTGAACTGGCTTGGGATTATTTTATGTGCGCTGGAGAGTTTTGTTTAAGCGGTGTGCCCATGACGGTCAAGTATTTAGGCGACTATGATGTCTGGACGTTTAAATACGGCCACGAAACCAACGTTTTTCAATCTGCGACAAAACTTTATGATACTGATCCCAAGTCTTCTATTTGGCAAAAATGGCTAAATGTACACTATATACCCACAGTTGAACTGGAAGAAGGACAAATTGCTTTAGACTATAGAACTAATTATTATAAGGATGTAGTAAGCCAAATAAGCTACGAAACCGAATTCGAAGGATATAATTGTATAGTTTGCAATATGCCATTTTGTGGTTCCCAGCTTTTCGACCCAATCATTAAAGATTATGATATTTTAATTGCCTTTTACTTTGATGGATCTAATTATGTAATTAGTTTTTATACTAAAAAAGACAACATTGATGTGTCGAAATTAGCAGTTAAATACGGAGGAGGCGGCCATAGACAGGCTTCCTCATTTATAATCGGCAACCTGCCATTTAATAAATTATGAGCGCATCAAAGACTACATATATTAATTGCGGCAGAATATGTTATTCAAAAATAAGAATAGAACATAGGAAAATTAAATGATATTTTTAGGTAATGATGAAAATTCAAAAAAAGAAGAAATAAAAAAACTTCATAATAAACTTGATGAAGCAATAAAATTACTCGGCGCGATACAACAACCAAACGATTCAACGATTGAAACCAATGAAACAGAAAACTTGTGGCCTAATTCAGAAGAAAGAAAAATTTACTTAATAGCTTGTCAAATATTCGAAGCTTTAACTGGTGAAAAACGACACGTACCAAATGTTATTTGCAGTATGCACAAAACACCGTTAGGCGCAAGATGGATTCATCAAGACGATATAGAAGTTGATACCAGCGTTGAGGCCCCTCCAATGGAACTAGTATGTCATGGCGCTCTGGATAAAAAACTTGAAAAACAAATAAAAGAAAAAAATAAAAGAGAAAAAGAAAAATATCATAAAAATACACTTCGTCTCAAAAAAAATACTAAACATCAAACAAAAAAACAACAGGATTAATTTTATGCGATTAAGAAAAAATAAAATGGTTGCTATAGAATTACTAGACCATTGCGTGGGCGGTGGCGAGCCCATTGTAGCTTGTATATATGGTGAAATATCCAACCTTGGGAGAAAACACGTAGAAGTAGTATCTTGTGGACTGATTAAAGGAATCAGAGGGGAACAAAAAGACGAATTATTCACTATAGTGCGCAAAGCCATCCAAAGAATCTACCCGCTTGAAATTGATGAAGATACGGAACCAACGGAAGACTCTGTAGTTATGATAGAATATGTATCTAGTAATAATCTTTTCAGGGTTTATGGTCGTATTATTAACCTAACGGCCAAGTCCATTGAACTTTCATCGTGGGAAACCATTGGTCAAAACAGTGTCACAACCGTTTTAAATGACGAGAGGTCTACAGTAGTTAGATCTTCTATAAAACATATAGTTTGTTTAAAGGAAAAAAAAATATGAAATGCCAAAATAAAAAAAGATTCAAGTGTAGAGAATTTGAAGATTCTATAATAGATTTATTCAAAAAGTACGATGTTAAGATTGAAGCATATTATGAACCATCATATTGTGAAAATGAATTTTGTGACGCTGCACATCCAGAATATATCTTAAAACCAAAGAAATTTAGAGAAGTTCGTATGACTAGTATATATCGTGAGTTTGAGGAGAAATAATTATGTTCTTTCACAAAAAAGAAAAGGAAACGCCCCAAAAAGTAAAACGTAGTAATGTGGTAATATGGCGTTTAACTTCAAATGGGGTGCTACTATTGCATTTCCCTGGATATATCGTCAGTGATTATGTTTGGAAATACGAACATCGTGCAGAGGTAGAGGTCGAAGAAAATATAGCCTCTTCAATGCAATATATGAATTGGACATATATTAGTGAACCCCACGTGAGAAAATTACTAGAACCTTATAAAATTAAGAATAATCCTTATATTTGTTTGGCATCAGAAGATCATCAATCTATCTTACCAATAAGATATAATATACCCACTGACTTCGGAGAATTATTTTGCGATAAAGGATGCTGGCATAAAGCTGAAAGTTTATCAAAAACACAAATTAAAGATATTTTAAAATATCATAGAAAGGTAAATAAAAATATTGAATATGCTAAGACCTAAGATGAAACAAAAAAATTATATTGAAGATAGGCCAATTCTTATATTAATTCTTGTGATTATAAGTTTGACAATTGGCATTATTATCGGTGTTTTTGGTACTCAACCATTATATCAATCACAATTAGATGAATTAAAACAAGAAAATCTAACCTTAGAAACACAACTTCACGAAGCCTGGGGCATGATAGATAGTATGAATTTTGAAAAAATGAAAAGTGAAGATTCATTAAGCATAAAAGCTAAATATAATATGCCATAAATATGTTATGAAAACTAAAAAGGTATATAAATGGTGGGAAATTTGTAATATTTGTAATAAACGATATAAAACTATATGGTATGCTCCCAATTGGTTTTGGGATAATATAATGGGCTATAGCAGTAAAGAAGAATATGTAAAATATCCATTTGTTTGCATAACCTGTTTCGATAAACTTTGTAGAAAATATAAAGTTGAGACTTGCTGGACCTGCGAGCCAACTTGGTTACTAAGAACAAAGAAGAAAGTAATAGAAACTATTAAAGAGGAAAAATGAGGAGCTAAAATAAATGTCAAGAGAATTAGATAATGGTTTATTGATTTTTGAATTAAAGGAGAAAAATAACAATTGTTAAATATAACACGACATTTTACCAAAGACAAACAAACTTTAGAAGACGTTATGAACGAAGTGGAGTGGGAAACTACTACGGTTAAAATCATAGGCAAAAACAATGAGACCATTTTTGAACAAGTGGTGGAATTTCCCATTTATTTTAGCGAAAATGCCCGAAAGATAGTGGCATCTAAATATCTATACGGAAAACTTAATTCTCCAGAAAGAGAATATAGTCTTAAACAATTAATTGGTAGAGTGGTAAATAAAATAAGTAAAGAGGGACTGGAAAGAAAATATTTTTCAGACTATAATACACCTAAAAAGTTAACGGTTATATCCCGCACAGAGATATCATTTCGTCTTTCAGAAAATGATTATTACTTAAATAAAAATAGTGAATATCATATATTTAGAGCGGAGCTTGCTTATATGCTTCTGCATCAAATGTTTGCGTTTAATAGTCCGGTTTGGTTCTCAGTGGGAACCGCACAACCTAATACAGCAAGTGCTTGTTATGTACTAGGTATAGAAGATAACTTAGAGTCAATATTTGATCATGCAAAAACAGAAGGTTTGATCTTTAAGGGTGGATCTGGTGTAGGAGTCAATCTTTCAACATTAAGAGCAGAAGGCGAGCAGATTTCTGGGGGCGGGACAAGCTCGG
>Ga0209727_1000361_pt1 | contig 52117 bp, 52 predicted proteins | sample RifGroC1_FD_183995 | JGI IMG/M metagenome (GOLD analysis project Ga0209727, IMG submission 183995) | Groundwater microbial communities from Rifle, Colorado, USA - Groundwater C1 (SPAdes) (version 2) | ecosystem: Environmental > Aquatic > Deep subsurface > Groundwater | place: Rifle, Colorado... | reverse complement strand
ATTAATCTATTCTAAGGTGATATGATATTGTCATATTTCCTAAGCATAAATTAGATATGCTCCTTTTTATTAAATAACACTTGAACTTGCGTTGATAGGTTTAATACCTACAATGTAAGTTCCTTTTTTAATTAAAAATGAATAAAGTATATATTGATAAAAAATTAAACAATTTGTTAAAGATACTATAAATTGTTTTTTATAAAATATTAAAATAATTTAAGGAGATGAATAACAATGAAAAAAGTAATTAGTATATTATTTTTAGCATTATTTTTATTTGGCTGTGTTAATCCAGATACAAATCAAACAAAAGAAGCCACAAAAGAAGAAATTAGCGTTGATTTATCTAATATCAATTCAAATCTAATACCATCAATTGAAGATGTAAACAACGAAACAACTAAGAAAAAAGGCTTATTCCCAGAATCTTATAAAGAATCTTGGATAACAAAAGCAATTGAAAGCAAGTTTAATTACTTTGGCTTTAATGGTAAAAGAATGAATGAGATCGGAGAAATATATAAAAAGGCTATTACTGCTAATATATTATTTAGCGTAGTTGAAAGAGAAGCAGAATATAAGAAAGTTAAAGAAGAAAAATATAGTAATCTAACCTGCAATATATCATACCAAAATATTAAAAAAGGTGATATTATTTTATCAGAAACAAGAAACGCTTATTTAATGGGTGTTGACTCAGAAAACAACTTACACCACGCCCTACTTTGTATTAAAGACCCTACAAGCGATGAAGATGTAGTATTTATTACTAATAATGGATTTGGAAATCCAGAAGTAAAACTATATCCACTCAATCAATTAAAACAACACGATGATTTTGTTGTAGTATTAAGATCATACTATCCAGAAAAAATAGACATAGATAAAATAGTTAGTTATGCTTTAAGTCAACTAGGCAAAGGATACAACACAAACTTTACAGATAAAGAGACAGAAGAAAGCTTTTATTGTACTCAATTAGTTTGGAAATCATATCTTGAAGCTGGTATAAACATAGATTATAATGACCATTTATATAATGATTACGATCTTATATTAGCTTCTGATATATACAAGTCACCATATCTATACATAGTTGATTTTAGCGATTAAATAAAAAAGTAAGGAGTTTAAATAAAATGAAAAAAATATATTTGAGTATATCAATAATTGTATTATTATTAATAATAGGATGTAGTAATCCTACGATAACGAGTGATAATAAACAAACTGTACCAGTTGTTGAAGAAAAAAGCATTGATTATAAGTTAGCTGAACTTATAGCAGAGAATAGAATAAATGAAATGGTTTACAGTAAAACTACAACTTGGACGAAACAATCTAAGATTGTTAAGGGGTATCCAGTTTATACACCTGGTATAAAAGAAGCTGCATATTATGAGTTTAAAGTTATGACTGATGATAAAGACGCAGGATATATACTTGTTAGCGTAACTCAAAATGATGTTGAAATACCTGAAATATCAGAAAATGGGATTACACTTACAGAGCAATATCAACAAAAAACAGGTCTATCAGAAATTGAGGTTGTAAGATATAACTGGTTTGAAAGTTACGCACAAAAGAAAATTGAAGGTGATAAGTTCACTAACCCAAATGTAATAGCAGAGTCAAGAAATTATGGAATAGTTAAAGTAGAACAACAAGAACAAAAAGAAATATCAAAACAGTATTACGAAAAGAATTTAAGTTATGCTTTAGATGTTGTTAATAATAAATGTGTATCTATGTACGAGAAAGAAGACTTAAACAAATACTACTCACAAAAAGAACAACAAACAAGCTATTTGAAATCAATAGTATCAAATGAAATAACAAGAGGTAATCCAACTCCTCCACCAAGAATAGAAGAGGCTAAAGACTCGTTAAGAAATAGTAGTGGTTATATATCAACTTATGGTCAGTATATACTCCGAGTTGGGATCAGCCTGATATAGGCGGGGAAAAAATGGGCTGTGCAGTAATTGGATGGGCTGAAGTCTATGCCTACTGGAAACAATATAACGGTGCAAGTAGATTATTTGACGGAATAGATTTATTTTATGGTAGAAACTGGCATTATGAAGGAAGTCAGGAAAATTATATAGACAATAGAGGCGAAGTATATAGAGTTATGTCTACTATTCGTTGTGATATGCAAACAAAAAATGGAGCTACTTATGTTGGATTTATTCCAGATGGTAAAAAATATGGTCAAAATAAGGGATATACTGTAGATGTAAAATGGTTAACTTCTTGGTATTATAACGATATAAGGGATTATATAAAGAATAACAAACCAGTATTATTACATGTTGCATCAGCACCTGGAACTACTGGAGTATATAACCATATAGTAGTAATTGAGGCTGTAAAAAGAAGATATTGGACAAATACTGGGGATGTATTAGAGGTTGGATATGAAATAAATCCAGGTCATGGAGATAATGCTCCTAAAAAATGGATGTACTTATTTATAGACACTGCTAATAAGCCAAACGAAAATTACGACCCAAATAGACCAATTGAAGATAATGGACGACCTAAAGAATGGCATTATATGTGGGATGCTTATTTGATAGATATTAGATAATAGGAGAATATTATGAAATATAGTATAATAATAGTTATATTAACATTATCATTAGTAATATCATTAAGTTGTATGGTTGGTCCAAATGCCGATCCTCCATTAGAAATTGATGTATTAGAGGCTTCATCAGACCCATTAAAAGAAATAACTATTGAATGTTATAATATGGATATATTCAACGAATCTAAAGAATTATCAATAAAGACAATTGATATAACTCAAAATTCTTATGGATATGGTATAGGTTTCAATACAATAGTATCAAAAATAGCATATACTCAAAAAATAAATAACAACAAAGCAAAATTTTTATTACCTGTAAATATAACATCTGGAAAATTTACAACGATAGCTTTTAAGGGTGCATACGGAAAAACAAGAAAAACATTAAAAATAAATTATCCTAAATACTTAACACTAAATAAAAATAATGCTGTATATAGTGATGAGATAACAATAACATCTACTAAACCTTTCTTTGATGAAGCAACATTTACTAAAACAAAACTAACTACATTACTAGAACAATATTATTATATAGTCTGGATAGATGGATATGAAGATAAAGCAAATATAATAAGGTCTTTATGTAATGATACAGATATTTATAAATTAAGTAATGCAAACTATGAAAAACTACCAGTAACAAAAGATTACTATATATTAGACAAAATAACTCCATATTCAGTAACTTTTAAAGTTCCTCCTTATGCAAAGACTGGGACAGTTCATATAATAAATGAAAAAGGTTTTGTTGTACAAGGTGATAATTCCATAATAGTATCTAATGGTGATGACTACGCTTATTACTCAACAAGCGAAGAGTTAGTTATAAAAGAGTAAGAATTAATATAAAATAATTATAAGCCAGAGTAAAATCTGGCTTTACTAATTTTACAGATAAAAATACATAAAAAAGCTTTTATTGTACTCATTAATTTGGAAATCATATCTGGAAACTGATATAAATATAGATTATAATGACCATTCATATAATGATTATAATATTCTATATATTATTTGGCATTTTGTAAAAAATAGGCACAAACAAACTTGCGTTGATAGGTTTAACACCTACAATGTAAGTTCCTTTTTTCTTGATAACTAAAATATTTAACTTATCACACGAAATACAAATACCATAACACGGATTCTCACAGATTATTACAAATTTACACGGATTACGTTGGTTTAAGTTAAAATTGCTTTAGTTTTTTATTATTGATTAAACTAAAAACTATATTTAATGTTATAATATATTAACAAAATATCAAGTAAGGAAATTACCTAGATTAATTAGAACTTTCCTTAGTTGATATTATCTTAAATTTATACGATAATTATCTGTTGTAAGAGTTAAATTATGGAAATAAAAAGGAGAAAAATACATAAATGAAAATTGAAAAAATAATTTCTGGAATTATGAAAACAAATTGTTATATAGTTTGGTGTGAGGATACTAAAATTGGAGTTGTTATAGACCCTGCTCATAAAGTAAATGATATAATGAAAATTGTAAAAAATTTCAACCTTAAAATAGAATATATTTTTAATACTCATTTTCATGCAGACCATACTTGCGGTAACAGAAAACTAAAATCATTAACAGGAGCAAAAATATTAATAAGTAAGTATGATTTACCTTATTTGCGTCAAATAATTAATGGCATCAAACTTGCAACTTTTTCTTTTTCATTATCACCTATTCCAGACATAATAATAGAAGAAGAAACAAATATTTTGGTAGGTAAGTTAAATTTTAAAATATTTCAAACTCCAGGTCATACGCCTGGAGGATTATGCTTTTATACTAATGGAGTCTTGTTTACAGGAGATACATTATTCGTTGGAGATAGCGGAGCAACTTCTTTTAATGGAGGTAATAGATTAGAGTTAGGAAAATCTTTAAGAAGAATAATGAGCGAACTACCAAACGATACAATAATATATCCAGGTCATGACTATGGCATAACAGAAACATCTTCGTTGGATTGGGAAAAAAGAAATAATATAAATGCAAAAGAATATGGGTTTTATGTTGAAAAAAACAAATAGAAAGGTATTTTATGATTGAGTTATTATTGATTTTATGGTAACTTCCACATTATATATGTTGGTAGATTTATAAGATATTTGTTAAAATAGAATATAAAAAACAGACAGAAAATTATATCGGACATTATGTAAATATGAAAAAATTTGCAAAGTACATTTAAGAAATTTTTCAAAAAGTTTTCTCAAGAATCTTTTGATATAGAAATTTCGTGGTTTTAACTAATCTTAGTTATCGCTAAAACTGTTAAGTTGATATAAATAAATTATTTGATATAATTACACAATTTAATCTGTACCAATATGATTTATCAGTGTTATAATTTTGTGAGGTTTTTATGAAAAAAAGATTTTTGTTTATTATTTTTTTATTTTTCTCTTTTAGTTTAATATTTTGCGAAGATGCAAAAAAATTTAAGATAAAAAAAATAAAATATTTATCAAGTGATGTTATTGATGAAAAAGTACTAAGAACTTATCTTGGTTTTAAAGAAGGCGATTATTTTACAGAAAAAACTTTGGATATTTTAATTGATCTTGCAACTTTGAGGCTAAGAGAATATGGAATTTTTAACAATATAGAAATATTTTCGAGTAATTCTGAGATTTCTGAAAATGAAAAGATAATATTTATAAAACTTGATAAAGGTTTTATTTATGCTATAAATGCAAGTTTATATTGGGGGCAGGTTGGTTGGAAAAACTTTTTAAATAGAGGCGATTATATTGGTTTTGTGGCTGGTATAAATAGAAATATTTTTGAGTCAAAACATCATTTTCCAGTTGGATTTATATATTATCAGCAACAAATTGGTTGGGAATGGGTTTTAAGAAATCCATATATACCATTTTTTCCACTTTATGGAAATCAATCAAATTATATTCATAGTGCATTTTATATTGGTAAATTTGGTTTTAAACTTCATCCTGATATAAATTTTGGTATTTATTTTGGAGAAAAAAGCCAATTTCTTAATAATATAAAGAATTTACAATCATTTGAGACTACAAATTATTCTTTTGAGCATATAAGAAGTGGTATTTTAATTGGAGGATTTATAAATTCTGATACAAGATACTTAATTAAAAAATATAGATTTGGTCATAAAATTAATGTGGAAGGTGGAATAAATATTGATGTAACAGGTAAAAATATTTATCCCGAATTATTAACAGACTTAAAATTTGATTTTATGCCTCACGATTATATTTTTATGTTTGTTGGTGGAAGGCTTTATAATCAGTTTACAAATACGCTCACTTATACTAAATTTAATATAAGAGATTTTCAAAGAGGTAGCGTGAGTAAAGGCACTATATATGGAAATTTTTTATTTGATTGGAATTTTGATTTTAGAGTCAAACTTGCTAGTTGGTCTGTTGGTGCGTTAAGTCAAACTATTGGTTTATCAAGTTTTTATGAAGGGTTTTTAATTACTGATGATTACAATATTATAGAACAAAAAGAATCAATAGAATATAAAAATATTATTGGTGGCGGTCTATGGCTTAAATTTGGAAGCCCTGTAAATATCTCAATTTTTGCAGAACTTGGCTATACAATTGGTGAAGAATTTACAGATGGGTATAAAATAAACATAGGAGTTGCAGACTTTTTTTAGCCTGCATTTCCTTGTAATATTTTACCTATTTCTAATAAAATGTCAATAAGTTGATTTTTTTCAACGAGTTCTATCATTCTTGATTCAACAAATTGTTTTGCAGTTTCACTAAAATTACCAGCTGTGATGCAAATACCTCGATCTATTTTTTGTTCTCTCAATTTGTTATATATATTTCTCATTAAGAGGTCTCCGACAGTTGTTGTAGACCTCATAAAATTAAAATACATTTGTTCAACAAAGCTCCTATTAGAAACTTCTACATATACTTCGAGAGTATTATCTTGATTCATTTGGATATTAACGAATTTGATATTTCCTTTTACATTTGCATATTTTGGAACATAGTATTTGATAAATAATTTACATATATTTGTAAATTGATTTAAAGAGCCGATTAAATATCTTTCTAACATAGAATTTGAATTTATTTGAGAATATGTTTGAATTTTTGTTTCAACATCTTTATATTCTGGATTCATAGCACAAATTTTTTGCCAATAGTGTATTGCTCTTGGAATATTGTGAGTATTTAGATAACAGTCCGCAAGTAAATAATATGTTTCAAGCAATCTTTCATCTCTTAAAGAAGAAACCGATAATAAATTTTCAAATTCTTCAATAGCTTGAATATATAATTTTTGTCTTCTATGTATTGATGAAATCATAAATTGACATTCATTTGAATACTCTGGTTGTTTTTTTAATTTAATAAAATACTTTAAAGATTCGTCATTTCTACCAATATAAAAATAACTATAACCAAGATAGTAATTTATTTCAACATCATCTTGATTAGAATGAAAAACTTTTATGAGATTATCTATACAATCTTTAAATCTATTTATGTTATAATAGCAAATACCAATAGTTTTAATAGCATCTAAATTTTCTGGTGCAATCCTAATTGCTATATTTAAAAAAATTAATGCTTTATCAAAATTTTTATTTTTCATTTCAATTTTTCCAAGATTTAAATTAGCAATTAAATTTAAATCATCAAATTTTTTAGCAATGAGAAAATATTTTTTTGCATCCTCAAAATTTTCGAGTTTTAAAAAGGTCTCAGCCGCTTTTAGTGTAAATTTTATTTCACTTATATCTGGATTTGTTGTAGAATTATCTATTAACATTAAATATTCTTTTATTGCAGGAATATAAGATTTTGTTTCAACTAATAATTCTGCAAGTTTTTCTCTTGCTGAATAATTATCAGGGTTGGTTTTTACAATTCTTCTAAGCTCATCAATTGCTGTTATCTTATCTTCATCTTTTAATTTATCAATTTTATTTTTTAGTTTTTTCTTTTTATTACTTGTTATAAAACTTATTAAAAAGAAACCTGTTACTAAAATAACTAAAACATAGACAAGAGAAATAAAAACTACTTCCACAAATTCTCCTAAGTTTTTTTAATATATTGAAATATTTCAGGTTTGTCAGAAATTACAAAATCTAATTACTTTAACATCAAGTAATTATGCGATTTTAATCTATCTAATTTATGCTAATCTGACTAATCTGTGTTATATATATCGACATATCAAGAGTTTTAAGTTTAGCTTAAAATGTATTATACAAAAAAATTTAAAAAAAAACAAAAAAAATATGCACAATATTTAAAAATAATATTAGAAAAAACCGAAAATTATATTATTATAATGACAATTGTTCAAATCGTCATTATATTCCTTAAAATGTTTTAGAAGTATCTAATTGATAGATAAAGAATTAAACTTGTTTTTTTAGAAAAGGATTGACCTTTTAGAACATTTTAAGTATATATAATATATGGAGGCATCAAAGTGTCTTTACCTAAAAGTATCGGTATAAAATTATATGACGGAAGTTTTGTTCCTGTGTTGACAGAAGAAGAAGTAAAATGTAAAAAACTTTTATTAACAACTGTTAAAGATAATCAAAAAAAAGCAGTCATTGAGCTTTACGAAGGTACAAGCGATGAGTGTATAAATAATGAGTATCTTGGAAAACTTGTAATCGCTATTGATAGGCATACTGTCAAAGGGGATCCTGGTATTGAAGTAAATTTAAGGCTTAACGATGAGGGAATGCTTTATGCCAAAGCATGGGATATTGACAGTGGGGCAGAAGCTGAGATTAAAATTGAACATTCTCACAGTGAAAGAATTTTTAAAGACGAACTTTCGAGAGATGAGATTGAAACAATAAGTAGAACATCTCAAACAAAAAACATAGAAAGCCTTACAGAAGATGAATTACTTGATGATTATCAAAAACAGGATACAGAAGAGATTCAAACAGAAGTTACTAATAAAAAAGATTTTTTGCCTCTATTAAAATCTATTTTAATTATATTAATAGTGGCAGTAATTGTTGTTTTACTTGGTTTTGGTATATTTTTTGTTGGTAAAAAGGTTAGTGAATATATAAACTATCAAAATAACCTAAAAATTGAAGAAATGAAAAAAATTGAAAAAGAAAATCAAGAAAAGCAAGCTAAAAAAGATAAACAAAATCTTGAAGATGAAAAAATAAGACTTGAGCAAGAAAAATTAGAAAAAGAAAGATTGGAAAAGGAAAAACTAGAGAAACAAAAACTAGAGCAACTCAAAAGAGAAAAAGAAGAAGCTGAATTAAAGATAAAAGAGCAGGAAAAACTTGATAAATTAAAGAAAGATGAAGAAAAAGTTGTAAAAAAAGATAAAAAGGATGAAATTAAGGGCGTTAGAGACCTAAAAGGTAAAAAACACTTTATTAGAAAAGGACAAAACCTCTGGAATATTTGTAAAAAATATTATAGTGATCCTTGGTATTATCCTGACCTTGCAAAAGTAAATGGTATAAAAAACCCAAGAAAGATTTATGCGGGGACTTATATGATAATTCCTCCAAAATCAAGTTTAAAAAGATGGGATTTTAAAAAATAGTTAAAATGTATAACACAGATTAATCAGATTGTCACGGATTGACACAGATTAAATCGTGTAAGTATAGACAGTAACTGTATTTAATTTTATGATTTTTGACAAATCAAAAACTTTTTGGTATATATAAACCCACGATTTAAATCGTGGGTTTAAATTTATATTCCAAAAATATATACTTAAACGCTTCTGATAAGGTAACTAAATAGTAAGAGTTTGAATTACTTGTAATTTGTTTTATAAACATAAGTAATAGTAATAAAGCGTTTAAGGTATATAATGATAATTTAAACAATTCTCATTATAATGCAGATTAATCAGATTGTCGTAGATTAAATTGTCTAATTATATACCTAAAATTACTAAAATTTTATTAATTTTAGGTATATATTTAACTTTTAGAATTTTTGACAAACTAAAAACTTTTTGGTATAGTAATTTATGATAAAAAAAATACTTTCATTTTTGATTTTGTTTTTGCTTACTGGCTGTTTTCAACAAACTATTGTTATGGACAAAAATAGTCAGTCAGGAGAAATAACTTACGATATAAAATACACAGACTTTTTTGTTAATTTTATCAAATACCACAATAAAACCGATGATTTAATTTTTAACAGCTCTTTACTCTTTAATAAGGCTAATTTTGAAAAGACTCTTTCTCAAAAAGAAAATTTAAAATTAATAAATTATACAGAATCTGATGTGGAAGGAGAAAAAAATTATAATATTAAGTTGTTATTTACAGATATTGAATCTTTAACAAGTTTAATTTCTCCTTTTTTTGTCAAAAATTCTATTTTTTCTGAGAATAGTATTGTTTATTGCCAAGCAAAATTAAGTCTAGATTTTTTGGGAGACACAAAAAAAATATTTGATCAGTATTCAAAACTTGATAGTGAAACAAAAAGTTTAATTGATGTCTATTCTTCTTTAGTAAAATTTAAAATTGTTTATATAACACCTATGCCAATTATAATTAACTCAACAACTAAAGGTATATTTTTTGCAGAACCTTTTGAGACTTTTAATTTAGATATTTTTGAAAAAGAACTTTTAGAAAAAAGTACTAAAAGAGAGGATATTGATGTTTTTAATACATTTTATAGAAAAGACAGGTTAAAAAATATATATACGGCAAGACAAAAAATAGATGATTCAAATAGAAAAATAATAGCAAATATAATGTTTGATGTTGGATTTAAAAACAAAGTTACTTATGAATACAGCTTGCAACAATTGCTCAATTTTAAAAAAGATGTAGAAATTAGCGTAGCTTTTAGGAAAGAATAATCATTAACCAGATGTAAACAGGAACAAGGGAGTATTTACCCCTTGCTTCTGTATAAATTTTATATTTTTTTATCTTTATAAGAAATATTTATTCTTAAATCATTTAATTTTATTAAAAACTTCTTTAAAATGAGGAGGAAGTTTTTTTAATCTAAAATCAAAGACTTTTCCACTAAATTTATCTTTAAATGCAAGTCTATAAGACACAAGGCAAAGTGAAGCATTCTGTAATTTAGTATCTTTACGAGAGTAAATCGAATCCCCAACAATAGGATAGCCAAGATGTGATAAATGTACCCTAATTTGATGTGTTCTTCCAGTTTTCAAATTTATTTTAAGAAAAGAATAATTATTTATATGTTTCATTACTTTTACTTGTGTTACTGCTCTTTTACCAGCTCCTTTCAAAACAGTCATTTTTTTTCTATCTGTTCTTGAACGACCAATATTATTTATAATAGTGGTCTTACTTGGAGTAAAAAAACCTTTTACAATAGCCTTATATCTTTTTATTATTTTTCTTCTTTTAAATAAATCTGTAAGATATAGATGTGCTTCATTATTTTTTGCAACGATTATGAGTCCAGAAGTCTCTTTATCAAGCCTATGAACAATCCCATATCTAAAACTTTCGTTTACAGTAGAAAGATTTTTTTGTAAACCTAATAGAGCATTTAATAAAGTGCCAGTATAATTACCTTTTGCAGGATGTGTAACCATACCGTACTTTTTGTTAATTACTATATAATTATCATCTTCATAAACAATATCAAGAGGTATATTCTCAGGAAGAATATCATTATTTTCTTCAATATGAGAAATCTCAACATAAATTTTATCGCCTTGCCTGCATTTATAAGACAATTTGCCTTCTTTACCATTTATTTGTAAAACTTTGAGATGATTCTTTAAATTTGAACGAGTTATGTCTGGAAATTTCTTAGTAATCGCAACATCAGCTCTCAAATCTTTTAATTTATCACAAACATTTATTAAATATTTTTTTTCCATTAAACTTTTCCTTTTTTGTATTATAGCATAGATTTTTCAATATAGTTAGAGTTAGTTAAAAAATTATATCATTTTAGTATAAAATATATTCTCCTGCAATCCGTACAATTGCACTGCCACCAAAAAGAATATGTAAATTATTATTATTTATAGAAGATGTCAATTTTACAATATTAGGAGTATTTTTATTTGAACTTTGTTCGATTATTAATTTTTTTCCATCCCACAATTTTTCTTTCAGCAAATAATAGCCAAATGCAGCATTACCTGAGCCAGTAGCTGGGTCTTCAAGATAACCAAACTTAGGAGCAAAAACACGGGTACGAAAGTTATTTTCTTTATAAAAAACATTTTCAGTAAATATTAAAATAATATCAATATTATTATTCAAACAAAATTTTCTTAATTCAGCTTGATCTGGCAATACCGTCAGGCAATATTCCAAATCCTTAATAGAAACAATAAGAGTATTCAATCCACCATTGATTAAATCAATTTTGTATTTTAAATCAATCATAGATTTTTCAATATTTAGAGCTATTGCTATGTCGTCTATGGTCAAATTAGTTGTTAAATATTTAGGGGACGGAGCATATATATAAATGCTGTTATCTTTTACAATGTTATTTTTTACAGATAGAATTTCATCTTTTACTCTGATATTAATTTCTGGTTTATTTTGAAGTAGCGGATTGTTTTTTATAAAATCATACATTATCGCAATAGTACCATGTCCACAAAAATCAACTTCGCATTCAGAAGAATAGTATTTAAGAAAATAAGTATCATTTTCAGGAAATAAATATATAACTTCGTTTACAAAACCTTTTAAATCAGTTGCAATTTTTTGCATTTCTTCAGTCGTTATCTCATCTTTAGCATTTAAGTAAACACAACCAGCAGGATTTCCAGAAGATAAGCCCGTTGTAAAAGCATCTATTTTTTTAAATTGATATTTTTTCATTTTTACCCTATTTTATTCTACAAAAAATCTATCATTGCCAAGATGAGATGCCGGACATCCAAAAATTGCAATTAGTTTTTGAGAATCTACATTAAACAATTGGTGTACTTTATTTTCTACGATAGTAAAACAATCTCCTTTTTTAACATTAAATTCATTTTCCCAGCAAATTTTATTGAGAGAAACAGTTCCGATTTTCATTAAACCATTTCCTTCTAATATTTGATAAATTTCGTTTCCTTTGCTATGATAATGCGGTCTTACATATTTTTGAGGTGCAATTTCTGCAACATAAAACGAAAAATAATTATCTCCTGTCAATTTTTCAACCTTAATACCTACATTTTCATCAACTTTAGATTGAGTTAGAATATCATATAAATTCGTTAAATCCATAATAACTCCGTTATTTGTTTAATATATTTGAATGTTTTTATTTATTTTTGGGCTTAATTGTATAAATAAATCACTAATTGATACAGAAAAAGAAATTACTGCACTGCCAAGATATAAAACTAAAAATTGTTCCCTTCTCAAATTACCAAAAGTGTCACCATACATTACAACATTATAAATTGAAAAACTCATCCAACCAGCAAAACTTACAATCGTTAAAGAGCCAAAAAATAAAATTTCTGCTCTTCTAAATAAATTTTCTTTTGTTTGTTTGAACTCATATTTTTTCATATCTGTAATATACTCATTTAATTTTAAATAGTTGTAAATATAGTTCGATTTTGTGATAAAGTTATCTGCTTTTTTTTCTTTAATAAAAACATTTTCTAATCTATAAGAAACATAAGAGACTTCAAAAGTGTTTTCCATACAAAAAAGAAGAGGAGTTAAAAATATTCCAATTAAAATAAATATATTTTTTTGCATTCTATCTTTTACCAAAAATAGCAGACCCTATCCTTACTAAATTACTACCTTCGCTAATGGCAATTTCAAAGTCGCTACTCATTCCCATCGAAATTATATCAAAATCAGTCTTTTTAATCTGTTGTCTAATTTTTATAAAAATATCATTCAACAGTTTAAAAGATTTTTTGATTATTACTTTATCATCTGTAAGAGGACCAACAGTCATTATTCCTCTTAGATTACAAAACTTATAATCTTTTTTTGTAATTTGCTCAAGTAATTTATCAAAATCTTCTACTAAAACACCATATTTTTGCATTTCAAAAGAAGTGTTTACTTCAATTAAAAAATCCATTTTTTTATTTTTTTCACTACATTTTTTCTCAATAACATCAAGAGTATCGATTTTATCTATTGATTGGATCATTTCTGCTATTTCAATCGCTTCTTTTACCTTATTTCTCTGCAAATGTCCAATTATATGTAAAGAATGCTTTTTTTCTTTAATAATAGGCAAATTAAATTTATCATAAGCCTCCAAAACTCTATTTTCACCAAATAAAGTTTGCCCAGCCTCCATCGCCTCTGCCACATCACTAGATGAGAATGTTTTACTTACAGCCATAAGATTAACATCATAGTTAATATTATTTTTAATTTTAACGAGATTGATTAAATCTAAAATTCTAAGTAAATTATCTTTTATACTACTCATAACACTTTCCTATAACACAGATTAGCACGGATTAACGCAGATTGACACGGATTATAACACGGATTTTTAAAACAACCAGCGTAATCCGTGCTAATCTGCGAAAATCTGTGTGAATCCGTGTTATGTTATTCTAATTCTAATTTCTTTTCATAATTTGTTAAGTTTTCTATACCATTTTTGGTAACTAGAACTAAATCTTCTATCCTCACAGCCCCAAGGTCAAGGTAATAAAGTCCCGGTTCTGCTGACACTACCGAATTTTCTGGTAGCTGCTGACCATTCATAGAAATATAAGGCATCTCATGGCAGTCAAGTCCAAGTCCATGCCCTGTTCCGTGAAAAAATCCTTGTAACACACAATTAATTATGCCTGTATTAAAACCCTTATTCTCAAAGAATGATTGAACAACTTTATGTATATCTCTACCGTTTTGGTTTGCATAAATTTTATCCAAAACTAATTTTTGGGCTTCTACAACTGCGTCGTAAATAGTTTTCAGCTCATCTGATGGCTTTCCTTTACAAAAAGTACGAGTCATATCAGTATAGTAAAAATTTTCCCTACTTCGAGGATAAATATCTACTATTATAGAAGTATTTGCATAAACTTCCCCTCTACCGTACTCATGAGGATCGCATCCTTGATTGCCTATTGCAGTGATAACAGTATCAGAAAAAAGCTCATTGTCAATAAATTTCTTAAAAATAAAATTTTGTAAATATTCAGCGGTTAAAATTTCGCCTTTGTATTTTAATTTTTTATCATTTGTAATATCTGATTCTAAAAGTAAGTTTTTTACATCATTCATTACAGCGACATTCTTTTTAGAATTTCTTCTAATAAAATCAATCTCTTCATTTGTTTTAGAAACTCTTTGTTTGTAAAAAGGGTCTTCTTGAGGGTAAACTCTTATCCCATAATTTCTTAGGTTATCAGCCTCTATAATAGGAAAATTGTAAGGAACAAAAATTTCAGTTATCTCATTTGTTATTAGCCATTCCAAAACTAAAGAAGATTTTAAGAATGGATATTTTCTTTCCTCTTTTAATCTTTCTAGTTCAAAATTTAAATTAAAAAATTGATCAATTTTACTTTTTTTCTTTGCTTTTTCAATTTCTGTCGATGGCAAAAAAGCAGTTTTTTGGTTTCCGTCATCAATAAAAACAAAAGGATCGAGACAATAAAACCCTGATGCAAATATTAAATTGGAGTTTCTAAAAGGAGAATCTATTATTACTTTAATATCTTTCATTATCTATACCTAATAATACAAATATTTCTATCAAAAAAATTATAATATATTATAATATATTATTGTCTACAAGTACAGAAAATATTTAATTTGTTAGTCGAATAGGATGCAATTTTTATTTTATAGTTTCAAAGATAAATAAAAATGTATTTATATTTTTTATTGAAATTTTCTCTAATTATTCGTGTTACTGTACCAAAATATTAAGGAAGTTCAATATTAAGAATTTTAATCTTTTTATACAATTCTTGTCTATATAAACCTATATTTTGAGCAGTATTATTTACATTATAATTATTTTTTGAAAGATGGTAAAGAATAAATTTTTTCTCAAACTCGTTTGAAATAATTTTCTTTGCTTCAACCAAATCTTCTGGCAATTCATTTATATCAAACGAAAAATTATAATTATTTTTTTTACTATCAGTTTGTTTTATAGAATTTAAGATATTTAGATTTAAATGTTGTTCTGAAATATAATCTCCATTACAAAAAATAAAAGCTTCTTCAATTTTATTTTTTAATTCTCTTATATTTCCATGCCAGCTATAAGAAAGAAAAGAATCAAGGAGAGTTGAAGAAAATCCAAGTATATTTTTTTTATATTTTTTATTAAATTCATTTAAAAATACATAAGCAAGAGGTTTTATATCTTCTTTTCTATTTCTTAATGGAGGAATTTTTATATTACCAACATTCAACCTATAAAATAAGTCATCTCTAAACTTTTTGTTTAAAATTTCTTCCTCAACATCTCTATTTGTAGCAGCTATAATACGAGTGTTGATTTTTATTGGAATACCGCCACCAATTCTCATGATCTCACTTTCTTGAATTGTCCTAAGTAATTTAGCTTGCATACCATAAGGAATCTCCCCTACTTCATCAAGAAACAAAGAACCTTCATTAGCAATCTCAAAAAAACCAATTTTACGAGTATTTGCACCTGTAAAAGAACCTTTTTCAGCTCCAAACAACTCACTTTCAACAAGATTTGCAGGTATTGAAGAACAATTTATGGCAAGAAATTTCCCTGTCCTCCCAGAATAATAATGAACTATCTTAGCTATTAATTCTTTACCAGTGCCAGATTCTCCTGTAATTAAAATTGGAATATCTGTTTTTGATAAAGTTTTCACCTTTTCTACAATACTTTTCATTGATGGCGAAAAATAAGAACCAAATAACTCCGCATTATCTTCTAATTTTATTTTTTCCTTTATATGATTTACTCTATTTAAAAACTCTTCATTATTGAATGGTTTTGCAATATAATCATAAGCACCACTTTTTATTGCCTCAATTGCAATCTTTTCACTACCAAAGCCAGTAATTAAAACAACTTCTATCCATTGATAATTTATTTTTATTTCTTTTAAAAGTTGTAACCCATTAATTCCTTTCAATTGATAATCAATTATTGCCAAATCAACATTATTTGATTTTAAATATTCTAAAAAATCTTCTCCTGACTCAAATTGATAAATTTCATCTGTTATATTTTTTAATAGTTCACTAATTGAGAATCTTACTATTTTATCATCATCAATTATACCTATCTTCAAATTTTACCTCCGTATTAAAAAATAAAAAATCTATTTCTAATCACAGATTATCCGTGCTAATCTATTTTATAAAAAAACTTAGTTTAAAAATAGTTTGATTCTCTATACTTTTTATAAGAACTATATCAGACATATTATTATTAAGTATTTCTTTACAAATTGATAAACCCATTCCATTACCATCATATTTAGTAGTAAAAAACGGCTGGAATATTTTTTCCTCAAAATCTTTAGATATTTGATTTCCATCATTTTCAATAACAATATTTATATAATTGTTTTCCATGTTATTATAAATTCTTATATTTTTAGCGTTTGCTTCTACAGCGTTATAAACAATATTTAGAATGACTTGACGAAATTCATAAGAATTAAAATAAATTATGAGGTCTGGTTCGACATCAATGTATAATTTTATAAATTTATTTTCAAAATCAAATCTAATAAGATTTTTTATAATATTTATTTCGTCTAAAATATTCAATTTTTCAACTTTTCCATCGTCTTTTCTACAACTTTTTAGAAAATTTGATGAAATATCGTTGATTCTATCTATTTCAGAATCAATTATCTCTAAATAGTTAATTATCTCATCCTTAGACATTTTATCAAATTTATCTTTTAATCTTCCATTAAGACTTTTTATAGAAGTAAGAGGATTTTTCATTTCATGAACTATACTTGCTGTCATTTTTTCGATTATATTTCTTTTTTCTACATTAGCAGATTTTTTTAAAAAGCTTAGGCTATGATAGTAGGAATGATTTAATTTTAATAAATCATTCTCATAAATAAAATATATGTCCAAAATTGACACAAAAGCAATAAATGGAGGAACAATATCACCAGAAAGAGAATTTCTTTTCAATAAAATAATAAAAATAAAATTTAATATTATAAATGGAAAAACTGATAAAAAAATTAGAGTTACTATCATTAGATTAATATGTTTCACTTCATTATGCTTTTCTAATTTTCTTATTTTTTTTGAAATAAATATTGAAAAAAAAACATTAAAAGTCCAAAAAATAAAATGATAAACAATAAAAATAATTCCTTGTTCATTTAAAAATAAAAACACAAAAAAAATTGGTATAAAAAATAAAATCAGAAAAATAGGTTTAAATTTCTCATATAATGCAACTAAAATAAAAATTAAATAAAAAATCGGCAAAAAAAGATTAAAATAATTAGCAAGATAATTAAATATTGTAAAATCAAAAATTTCAACTAAAATAGAAAATAAAACTTCAGAAAATAAAGAAAAATAAAATAATGAGTGAAATTTTGCTGAGGCAACCTTTGTTCCAAATAAAAATACAAGCAAAGAATTTGTAAAAATTATTCCTGCACAAAAAATATTAATGTAGATTATAAATTTTTCCATAAAAACAATATACTTAAAATTTTTAATTTTGTCAAAGAATCTTATGACAATTGTCATAAAAAAATATGACATTAAAAAAACATATTCTCATACAATCTAAATATTTCTAAAAATCAATTAGAATAAACGCTTTAAAATCTATGTTTTGAAGAATTAGAGAAAGAATTTTGATATATATAAAAAAATATAAGAATATTTGCAAAATTTTACTGTAAAACAAAATTGGCATAATTATTGCTTACTATAATTGTAAATTTATTTATTAAACATAGGAGTTTTATGTGAAAAAAATCTTAGCGACTTTGTTTATTTGTTTTATTTTAATGCCTATTTTTTCTATTGAGGAGGAATGGATTGGGGCAGCTTCGAGTTATAAAACTAATGATTTAGAAAAAGAAATAAAATCATTAGAAAATCAATTAAAAAAAGATAAAACAAATTATGATCTTATTACTAAACTTGGATTTGTTTATCATTTTCTTTCTATATCAGGCAAAAAAGTTGCAAAAAAATCTATAAGTTATTTTGAAGAAAGTCTAAAAATCAAAAATGATGTTCTTATACAGACTTATCTTGGGTCTTCATGGACTTTACTTGGTAGAGAAAACCTTGACCTTGGTTATTTAAACAAAGGGTCTAAAATGATTGACGAATCTTTTAAAAAAGAACCAGAAAATATATCTATTTTAATAGTCCTTTTAACAAATGGTATTGGTATGCCAGATTTTATTTTTTCTAAAAGAGAACCTATGGTACAAAAAGCCTTAGAAACACTTGAAAAATTAAAAACTGAAAATAAACTTTCAGAAGGAATTATTGGAGTTTTCTTATTTAATAAATCTTTATATCTTTTAAAGAAAAAAGATTTAACAAATGCGAAATTATTATGGAAAGAAGTTTTAGAAAAATATCCTTCTTCTGAAGAGGCAAAAAAATCAAAAAAACTCTTAGAACAATATACTGAATGAGGTAAGAAATGAAAACAATTTATAGCCTTAAAAATGTAACTAAAGACTATTATTTAAATAAAATAGTAGTACCTGCATTAAGAGGAATAGACTTTGAAATTTTTGAAAAAGAATGTCTTGCTTTTGTTGGACCTTCAGGAAGTGGAAAATCTACCCTTCTTCATATACTTGGAACAGTAGATTCTCCTACTTCTGGTAAGATATATTTTAATAATAATGATGTATCTTCTTTAAATGATACTCAATTATCAGATATTAGAGCAACAAAAATTGGCTTTATCTTTCAAAATTTCAATTTAGTTCCAGTATTAAATGTTTTTGAAAATGTAGAATATCCTCTAAGGATTAGAAATATTTCATTAACAAAAGATATAAAAAATAAAATCTTTAAACTAATCGAAGATGTTGGTTTAAAAGATTTTTATAAACGTAAACCAAACGAATTATCAGGTGGACAGAGACAAAGAGTTGCGATTGCAAGGGCTTTAGTTAATGATCCTGTTGTAATTTTGGCAGACGAACCAACTGCTAATCTTGATTCAAAAACAGGTGATATGATACTTGCACTTATTAAAGAATTGAGTATCAAACATAATTCGACAATCGTTTTTTCTACACATGACCAAAAAATCATGAACTTTGTAGAAAAAAAAGTTCTTATTTTCGATGGAAAAATTACTGATATACAAAAAACTTAATTAATTTGATGTCAAATAACTACATGAATTTAATCCATGTAATCGTGACAATCTAACACACTCGCTTGACGGGTAAAAATTAGTGTTATAACAAAATAGGAGAAAAAAATGAGAAAAATTATTTTAGCATTCGTTGTTTTTGCTTTAGCCTTTTCTTGTACAAATTACAACAAAATAAAGACCCAATTGGAAGAATTAAAAAAAGATAACCCTTATGATTTAACAGCAGATAATGCAGTAAAAATAGCAATATTCTACAACAGAAAATATAATGAAAAAAAAGAACACATTGAAGAAGGTTTAAAATTTATTGAAGAAACAAGAAAATTATACCCAGATAATAATAAATTATTACTTTTACATGGAAATTTATATACTATATATGGTGGAACTTTTGCAAGAAAACTTGATTTTGTTACTACACTGAAATACCTTGATTTGGGATGTTCAATGATTGATACTGCAGTAGATAAAGACCCTGATAATTATGATCTTTTATTATGGAGAGGAATGGATTCTGTTATTATGCCAAAACAAGCAGGAAGAATTCAAGTTGGATTAGAAGATTTTGCAAACCTTTACGCAAGAGAAGATTTACCAGAAGATACTAGAGTCTTCGTTTTATATTATTATGTTATGGGGTTAAATAAAGATGGTCAAAAAGATGAAGCAAAAAAATACGAAAAAGAACTTAAAGAAAAATACCCTAATTATAAAGAAATAATAAAGAAACTATATTAAGGAAGAAAAAATGAAATATTTAGGCATTTTTTTAGATATTTTTTCAAACATTTTATTAGCTGGAGTCTTTATTTACTTGATAGTTCTAATTATCAAAAATAATTATCTATTTTTGATTGCTTTAAGAAATGTTTTTAGAAATAAAAGAAGATCACTAATTACAATTTTGGCAATTACTGTTGGGGTTCTTGCTATTATATTGTTTGGCGGATTTGTTAATGATACTTTTCATGGTTTCAGAGAAGCTAACATAAGGTCTCAACTTGGACATCTTCAAATCGCAAAAAAAGGATATAAAGAATTTAATAGCAGAGACCCAATTAACTATAAAATGTATAATTTTCAAGAAATTAAAGATGCTATACTAAACGATCCTCAATTAAAAAATAAAATAGAAGGAATAATGCCAGAAATAAATTTCTCTGGATTGATTTCAACTGGTGACACATCAGAAGTTTTTATGGCAAGAGGAATTGATATAGAATCAGATAGAATTTTTTCATCTTTTGACACTGTTGTTAAAGGAAAAAAATTATTAAAAGGTGAAAAAGGAAAAGTCGTTATAGGAAATGTTCTTGCACAAAATCTTAGTGCAAAAGTTGGAGATAGTTTAACAACAATGGTACAAACTCCAAAAGTTGGGTTAAATGTATTAGATGTTGAAATTAAAGGTACAACAGAGTCTATGGCAAGCGATTATGACCGAGTTATACTAAAAATGTCAATTGAAGATGGATGGCTTTTAATGGGTGATAAATATGCAGATAAACTTATTATACTCTTAAAAGAAACAAAAGATTTTGATATGGCTTATCAAAGAATAAAACAGATTGCAAAAGAAAAAAACTTTGATTTAGAGTTTTATACATGGGAAGAACTCGCTCAATATTATAGAGGTGTTGTAAGTTTATATACTGGAATATTTAACTTTATAAAAGTAGTTATATGTTTTATAATAATAATATTTATTACAAATACTCTTTTTATGACTGTTATGGAAAGAATAAACGAAACAGGTACATTAAGAACAATCGGAACAACTAAAAAACTTATAACTCAAAATTTTCTTACAGAAAGTATAATTATAGGTATAATAGGTGGAGTATTTGGAATAATTTTAGGTTATTTATTAGCTTCTATAATAAATGCTTTTGGAATGCCTATGCCACCGCCTCCTGGCTCTACGAGAGGTTATACAGCAAACATTAGACTTGATGAAAAAAGCATTGAGTTTATATATTTTAGTTTTAAACTATCAATATTAACAGCATTCTTTGCTGCATTTTTACCAGCAAGAAAAGCGGTGAAATTATCAATTGTCGATGCTTTAAGACACATATAATATACATATTTAATCAGATTGACACAGATTACGTTATAACATTAGCCTAATCTGTGTAGTCTGAAAAAATTAGCATTGAATCTGTGTTTTAATTGGCACAGATTAGGCTTTTTAGAATGATTATGATTATTTAACATAAATAATCATAATCATTCTAATCTGCTAAACTTTGAATACTCTCACAAAAAACATGAAGAACATAGACTTAAAAAGAAAAAAACTTTCTAAAATTCTTTTCTTCGTGTACTACTTGCCTCAGTGAGATTTTTCTACATAAGGTTATCTTCTTTGCGTATTACAATTTAGGAGTAATTATGAACAAAATTAAAATTTTATTTAGTCTTATTTTTATAAATCTTTCTTTTTTTATATTTTCAGAACCAACAGCTATTGAACTAATTAATAAAGTTGATGATACAAGAGGTCCTGGTCTTTCTTTTTCTTGTAATGTAAGTATGATTTCAACAGAAAAAAAAGAAGTCACAGAATCAAATGTTATGAAACTTCTTTATAAAAGACAAAAAGATGGAGCAAATAGAGCACTTGGTTATATATTTGAACCTGCTGAACAAAAAGGAAGAAAAGTGTTACTTATTGGCACTGATACATGGCTTTATATACCAGGTTCAAAAAAACCTATTAAAATTTCACCTGCACAAAAATTATCAGGCAATACAAGTACTGGTGACGTATTATCAGTAAATTACAAATCTGATTATGATCCCCAAATAATAGGTGAAGAAAAAATTTCTGGAATAGATACTTATAAACTCGAACTTGTTGCAAAAGTTCCAACAGTTACATACTACAAAATTGTTATTTATGTAAGTAAAAACGATTTTAAACCAGTAAAATCAGAATTTTTTTCTAAAACAGAAAAACTCTTAAAAAGTGCATTTTACAGAAAATATCAAAAAATAGGTTCTAAAAATGTAGCAGTAGAAATTTTAATAGTTGATGCAATTATGAAGGAAAACTTAACTATTGTTAGTTATTCAAATTTCAAAGTTGAAGACATTGAAGAATCTTATTTTAATAAAGATATCCTTAAAGACATAAATATTTAACGGTTATAATTTAGACTTAAAAAGGATACAATAAAAAAATGAAAAAATATTTAATTTTAATATTTGTTTTTCTAAACTTTGTTATTTTTTCTCAAGATAATACAGGGGATTCTAATAATCTAACAGATGATGATTATTTGAATATCGACATTTCTAATATTATTGATAATTCTAAAAAAGAAGAAAAAAAAGAAAATACAAAAAAAACAATAGAGGATGCAATAGATTTTAATCTTTCTATTGAAGGAAGAAATTTAACAGAAATTAGATTTTTACGAAATAATTTAGGAAATAATAATAATGTTTTTGGCATTCCTACTTTTATAAATAGAAGTTATTGTGATTTACAAGCAGGGGTTAATTTTGGAAAAATTTTTCAAATTTATATTGATAACAGTTTTAGATTTTCCTATGACTCCAATGATATTGCACACATAAAAATAGCAGAACACGAAAATAAGTATTATAAATACTTTGAGGATATTGTTAAAGAAGCATATCTTTTGTGGAATATTCCAATAAAATATCCAATAAAAATTTTGGTAGGTAGAAGTTTTTTTAATCCAGAAACTTCTTGGGTTTTTCTTACTGCTAATAATCTAAATTATACTAGAAAAACTCTTGGTAGTTTTATAGATTACGATGATATTGGCGTTAATATGCTAAAATTTTCAATGTATTTTCCAATTGTTAATTTTGATTTGATCTATTCGCCTGGAAGTTATCAAGAAAACAATATTACTAAGATGTTTAATATACAAACAGAGCAAAGATTTGCTGCTAAAGTAGATTTTAGTTTTAAAAAGGTTAATTTTAATATAAATGGTTACATAGATACAAGCACTGACTCAGATGGTAATCCATTTCCAAAATGGGCTTTAGGAGCAAGCATTTCTGTAAATGTTACTGATGAACTCATTTTATACTCAGACCTTGCATTGACTTCAAAAGAAAGAAAATTATCTCTTAGAAAAGAAGACAAAAAACTGTATGGCAATATGAATGAATATACAATAGTAGAAAATCAAAAACATATTGATTTTTCTGGAGTGTTAATTGGTATTAACTATAGTCCAAAAGCTTGGTTTACAGTTTATGGAGAATTATATTTTAACACAAATGGACTTTTTCCAGATGAACAGAAAGAACTTTTTAACAATTTAGAAGAAGTAAGTTATAATTATCACAATCCAGAATACCCAGAATTTGCTCCAAATGCAAATGATATAAGAATTAAGATTAGGAAATATTATCTTGATAAAGTAGGTGGAGTAGCAATAAAATATGACGCATTTAGGCTTGGAGCTTTCTATTTTTTTACTCAAATAAGGAAAGAAAATATTGCAAGTACTGGGCTTGATTTATCATTATCAACATTTATTCATTTATTTGATGGAAGTTCTCTAATTATGCCTGCAATTAAATATAAATTCTTGAAATATTTTTCTGTTGAGCTAATTTCAAATCTATTTTTGGGTTACGAAAAATCTCTGATGGGTGAAATGTTTTATTTGGGAAATATAAGACTAGTTTTAGAAGCAAAATTCTAAACTATGGAAACAAAACTAACAAATTCTCACCTTTAATCTTAGTGGAGAATTTTAACATGAAGTTCACAAAGAAATATGAGAAAAATCCCTTTTCAATTAAATCTTCGTGAAACTTCGTGTCTTTTTCGTGTTAAAAATACCATTTTTTAAAAAGTTTGAAATTGTTATGGTAAGCAACCTCTTGTTTCCATAGCACCAACAAATATTTTTACATCAACAAAAACTTGCCAAAAATATCAATTGTTTTTTCAATATCGATCTCCGTGTGAGCATAAGATAAAAACAGAGCTTCAAATTGTGATGGTGGAATAACAATCCCATTATCAAGACAAAATTTAAAAAATTCGCCAAATTTTTTTGTATCACAAGACTTTGTATTATTAAGATTTTCAATTTTTTCGGATGTAAAATAAATTGTAAACAATGAGCCAATATAATTAATTTGTACATTTTTTAGATTATTTTCTTTTATAATTTTAGTAAGAGCATCAACAATATATTTTGTGTTTTTTTCGAGAGTTTTGTAGATAGAATCATTTTCTTTTAGAGTCTTAATAGTTGCAAGACCGGCACTTACAGATACAGGATTTCCAGACAAAGTCCCAGCATGATAAACGCTACCTTCTGGTGAAATTAATTTCATTATCTCATTCTTACCACCAAAAGCACCAATTGGATAACCACCGCCAATTATTTTACCAAGTATAGTTAAATCTGGTTTAATATTATAATAGCCAGAAGCCCCAGATATTCCAACTCTAAAACCAGAGATTACCTCATCAAATATTAGTAAACTATTATTTTGTTGTGTAATTTCTCTTAATCTATTTAAAAAGTCAATATTTGGTAGAATAAGACCCATATTTGCAGCAATTGGCTCAATTATAACACAAGATATTTGATTTTCATATTTTTTAAAGCATTCTTCTAAAGCAAAAATATCATTGTAAGGTAAAACAATCGTATCTTTTGTAGTAGCCTCAGTTATACCATTACTATCAAGTATATCAAAAGTCAAAAGACCAGACCCTGCCTTTACAAGCAAACTATCGCTATGCCCATGATAACATCCTTCAAACTTAACGATTTTATTTTTTTTTGTATAAGCACGAGCAAGACGAACCGCAGCCATTGCAGCCTCTGTCCCTGATGTTGTAAGCCTAACTTTTTCGATTGAAGGGATACATTCACAAATAAGTTTGGCAAGTTCTACCTCTTTTTTAGTTGGAAGCCCATAAGAACTACCAAGTTCAATTGCCTTTCTTACCTCTTCTATAACAGATGGATAATTATGACCCAAAATCAGCGGTCCCCACGAACAAATATAGTCAATATACTCATTATCATCTTCATCATAAACTTTTGAGCCAGCACTTCTTTTTACAAAAATAGGTGTCTGCCCTACAGATTTGAATGCTCTAACAGGACTATTTACACCACCCGGTATTAAATTAACCGCTTTTTTGTATAATTCGATTGATTTATCATATTTTCTCATATTATCCCTTCTTTAACCCATTTTGCTAAGTCTTTTGTGTGATAACTAATGATTATATTAGCACCCGCTCTTTTAATTGCTGTGAGGTTTTCTAAAACCATCTTTTTTTCATCAAACAAACCATTGGTAGCACCGATTTTTACCATAGCATATTCACCACTCACATTATACGCAGCAACAGGAGCATCAAATTTATTACTAATCCCGCTAATTATATCAAGATAAGCCAAAGCTGGTTTTACCATAACAATATCTGCACCTTCTGCTAAATCTTCTTCAATTTTTTGGAATGCTTCCTTTTTGCGTCTAAAATCCATCTGATAAGTCTTTCTATCGCCAAACTGTGGAGTAGAGCCAGCAGCATCCCTAAACGGTCCATAATACGCAGAAGAATATTTTACACTATATGACATTAAAATCGTATTTTTAAACGAATTTTCATCAAGTTTTGCACGTATATATCCAATTCTACCATCCATCATATCAGAAGGAGCAATTATATCAACCCCTGATTCTGCATAAGAAAGAGCAATTTTAGAAAGATATTCTAAAGTCAAATCATTATCAACATCATTATTTTTAATTATTCCACAATGCCCTGAGTCAGTGTATTCGCACATACAAACATCAGCTACGACAGTTACATCTGGAAAATGTTTTTTTATTTCTCTAACAGTTTTTTGTATAATACCATCAGTTTTATAAGCCTCACTTCCGCAAGAGTCTTTTTTTTCTGGTATTCCAAAAAGTAGAATGTTTTTAACTCCAAGTTTATTTAGTTCTTCAATTTCTTTTAAAGCCATACCAGATGAATAACGATACTGCTCTGGCATACTTTTAATTTCTTCTTTAATATTACTTCCATCAACAACAAACAATGGATAAATAAAATGTTTTATATTTAACTCAACTTCTGACAAAAGATTCCTAATCGACTCTTTTTGCCTTAATCTTCTAAATCTTTTAAACATAATTACTCCTTTTTCTCCATTCCAAAATAGCCTCGATTAATCCCTCTGTTGTGAAAGTTTTAGCTTCAATTTCTGCCTTATATCCAAATTTTTGAAGTGTTTTGGTAGTTTCTGTACCAATAGAAGCAAATTTTATTTTTTTTAACTCTTCTTTAAAATCAGTTCCAGTAGATTCAAAAAAACTTTCTACTGTTGAGCTACTTAGGAATGTAATTATATCAATATCATTGGATAAAATATTGCCAATTTCTTCTTTAGAATATTTTAATTTTTTCGTTTGATAACATTCAATCTTTGTGAAATTTCTTTTATAACTCGTATTTAAATATTGTGTATCAACTGGCGATAAATTGGAAGTTAAAATTAGAATAAAATCATTTTCTTTTGTATGATTAACCGCTTTTTCTATCGCATTACTAACAGTGTATTTATCTGGAATAAAATCAATTTTAATTTTATATTTTTCTATTTCTTTTTTTGTTGCGTCCCCTACGACACCGATTTTTTTGCCAGAAAGGATTCTAAGATCATCGATATTGTTAAAAAAACTTCGCACTGCATTTGCACTATTAAAAATTATAGCAGAATATTTATTTAAATCAGTAAAATCAATTTTATTTTCAATTATATCAATAAAAGGAACATCGAGAGTATAAGAGCCATATTCTTCCAATTTTGTCGAAAAATCAAAAGATTGATGTTCAGAACGAGTAATTAAGATTTTTAAGCCAAAAAGTTCTTTTTTACTAAAAAAATCAAACTTTTCCGAAAAATTTACAACTTCACCAACAATAAAAACTGATGGAGGTTTGATATTATTTTTTTGTTTTAATTCTATAATATTAGAAAGATCACCAATTACTTTTTTTTGAATACCCAAAGTCCCATTTTGGACTAAAGCAGTAGGAGTATTTTTATCTTTGCCATTTTCTATGAGTTTTTTTACTATTAAATCAAGGTTTTCAACACCCATCAAAAAGACTAAAGTCCCTTTCAATTTTGAAATAACGCTAAAATCAAAGTCAAGTTTATCTTCTTTTTTGTGACCAGTAAAAATATGTAACTCAGAACTAAAATCCCTATGAGTTGGAGGAATACCAGCAAACGAAGGGACAGCAATACTAGAAGAAACTCCAGAGACTACCTCAAATAGAATATTATTTTCAATTAAGGCTTCGATTTCTTCCCCTCCCCTACCAAACAAAAACGGGTCGCCACCTTTAAGCCTTAATACATTTTTGCCTTCTTTAGCCTTTATCACAAGATTTTTGTTTATCTCTTCTTGAATTTTACCGCCTTCAGTGTTTTCTTTACCAAAATATATCTTTTCACAGTTTTTTTTTGTAAAATTGAGTAGTTTTGTATTAATAAGTCTATCATAAATCACAACATCGCAATTTTTTAATAACTCTATGACCTTAACTGTAACAAGTCCAAAATTACCAGGTCCTGCACCTGCTATATAAACTTTCCCAAAATTCATTTAATCTTCTCCTCAAATATACTAAAAGCCATTTAATGAATTCTACTAAAATTTTAAACAAATTAGGAATATATCGAACTAAATTAAAAATTGATCAAAGATCATCTAATATCAATTTTAATAGAATAATCACGCAAGCTAGTAAAAAATTATTAGTTTTCTAATATTATTTTATTTTTTCGAGTAATTCCTTGATAATCCTATCTTTCTCTTCGATAGCTTTGTCTTTTTGTTCGATAGTCTTTTCTTTCTCTTCGATAGCTTTGTCTTTTTGTTCGATAGTTTTATTCTTCTCTTCAATAGCCTTATCTTTTTCTTCTAATTGTTTAAACACATCATCAGCTTCCTCTTCAAGTTCTATTTCATCACGAACTTTGGGATCACTTGCTGCTTTTAATAATCTTCTAACAATTTTTTCCATTATTTCATCTTCTGGTTCATATTCATAATTTATAACAAAATTTCTATCTGTTTTTTCACTTTGGTCAAATATACTCAATATTTTCTCAAGTTTCGTTTTCATTGTGGGATGTAATTTTGGAATTTGTATGATAAATGAATTATGAGTTAAACATTCTATAAACTCATCCTTTGAATTGATTATTTCTCCAGTAAGAATATTTTTATAATTTCTGCTTATTTCTATAACTTCTGGTAATAATGTATTTTCTAGTTCAAAACCTAAAAAATATATTGTTATTATAGGAAGTGGTTTTTTTATCTCTTTTCCTTGTTCAGATAAAATAATTTCTTCTTGTTTATATTTTTCTGCAAGATAATTTCTAAATCTCATTAAGGCTGATTTTATTGGCGATTTTTGTATTTCTATTATTACATTTTGATATTCACCTTCTTTATCTTTTATAACTGCATTAAAATCAATCCTATATAATCTCATATAATTGTAAACAGAATCTTTTGGTTTATTCTTATCTTCTTGAGATTTTTCAACAGAATATTCCAATGATTTTTCTTGAGGTTTTAAAGTCAAACTAATTATTTCTTTATCAATAATAGCACCTATTATCTCTTTGGCAATATCGAGGTCTTCCATTAAATATTTAAATACTACATCATAAATAGGGTTTGCAATAAGCATTCTTATAGTCCTTAATTAATATTATAATCAATATTTGAAAAATATTCAAGATTTTTATAACACAGATTAGCACAAATTAGTCGGAGAGATTACGCTTATTAGTTAAAAAAAATGTAATCCGTGTTAATCAGTGTTATAAAATCTATTCTTAATTTTATCAGAAAGTCTTCTTGCCACTTCCATAAAATCATCCAATTTCCCACTCTCTTTATCTCTAATAATTTTGTCATCATAAAAAAACATTCCATCTAAATCCAAATTACCATTTTTAATCTCACCATACGCAGCGATTGGCACTTTACAACCACCATCAAAAATTCGTGAAAACTCCCGCTCAGCCAAAACTATTTTTTGTGTAACAGGTTCATTTATAGAAAAAACTATATCTTTTATAAAATCATTGCCTTCTCGACACTGGATACATAAAGCTCCTTGACCTGGTGCAGGTAGAATAATATCATAATTAAAATATTCTGTAATTTTATCCTCAAGTCCAACCCTTTTTAAGCCAGCACCAGCCAAAATTATACCATCAATGTCTGTTTGCTCGAGTTTTTTTAGTCTTGTATGTATATTTCCTCTTATTTCAACTATTTTTAAATCTTTTCTATAATTTTCGATTTGTATCTTACGACGAAGACTACTCGTTGCAATCACACTCCCAAGCGGGAGTTCTGCAAGTTTTTTATTATTTTTTGATATAAAAACATCAGAAGGATTTTCTCTAGGTGGAATAGCACCAATAATTAAACCATCTGGCATATCAGAAGGCATATCTTTAAGACTATGAACTGCTATATCAATTTGACCTTCGAGTAATTCGGCTTCAATTTCTTTTACAAACATTCTTTTTAGAGAATCATTTTGTAAAGAAGTGGAAAGATTTATATCACCACTCGTCTTTATGACTTTTTTTGAGAAATTATGCTCTGGAAAATTAATTTTTAATTTTTGGATAACTATATCTGCCTGTGCTAAAGCTAAAATGCTTCCACGAGTACCTATGATTATATTTTTCATTTATTCACCAATACTAATTTATTTCTTTTAACAAACCACTCTCTAAATTCTTCAATTTGTTCGTCGATTAAATGTTTATATTTTAGAGAAATATTATTTCTTTCTGATAGATTGTTTTTTTGGGTCTCCCATAAGTGGTCAATATTATAAAGATTTACACCTTCAATTTGTATAATATGATCCTCAATGTCTCGAGGAACAGCGAGGTCTAAAAAAAACCGCTTTTTATCTATTGTTAGATATTTTTCTAATTCATCTTTTTTTATTATACAATGAGGAGCGGATGTTGCAGAAATTATTATGTCCGAAAAATTAATAAAGTCGTATTTTTCTGAAAAACTTGCAGTTGCAACATCAAATTTTTGTTTAATCGTCAAATTTTTATGTAGACTTCTATTTGTAACTGTGATGTTTTTAACACCTTCTTTTATGAGAATATAAATTATTGATTGAGCAAGATCACCAAGTCCAATAACAAAAACATGTTTATCTTTTATATCATCAAAATGATTTTCTATAAATTTAACAGCAATTCCTTCTAATGATAGACCTTTTTCTAAAATACTACTTTGACTCCTAAATTTTTTACCAACAGCAATAGCATTATTAAAAATTTTATTTAAAACTCCACTTGTCTTTTTTTCTTCAAGATTTGCAAAATATGATTTTTTTATTTGTGATAGAATTTGATCTTCACCAACTAAAATCGAATCAAACCCACAAATCACCTCAAACAAATATCTAAGCCCATCAATTCCAACTTTTGTATAAACTTGTTCATTAAAACCCAAATTTTTGATTAAATCTTCAATATCAAAATTATTATTTATTTCAATATAAAATTCAACCCTCAAACAAGTAAGCAGATAAACAAAGCCAGAAATAAAACCTTTATGATAAAAATCTTCTATTATATGCTTTGGATTATTCTTTATAAAAAGTTCTCTTTCATTTATATCAAGATTTTTATAATTTACTCCAATAACATAAAAATTGTTTAAATCATCCATTATTACACCAATATTTAAATTTTTCTGTGAAATAGTTGTTATTTTTACTATTTTTTATAGCAATTCTAATAAATTTATCACTTAGAAACTTAAAGTTTGCACAATTTCTAATTAATATTTTATCTTTTAACATATTTTTTTGTAAATTAAAAGCATTTAAATGTTCTAATAATTTTATTAATATAAAATTTGTTTGAGTATCAAAAACCTTTATATTATTTATTTGTTTTAATTTAGAAATAAATCTATTTCTTTCAATATCCATCATTTTTTTTGATTTTTTTATGTAGTTTTCATCAAAAAGACATTCGCCAATAATAGCAGAAAAACAATTTATACTCCAAGGCTCTTGATTTTCTTTTAGAATATTAACTAAATCCGCATCATAACTTACCCCAAATCCAAGCCTTAAACCTGGTATAGAAAAGAATTTAGTTAGAGATTTTATTAAAAATACATTTTGATAGTTTTTTAATAAATTTATGGAAGATTTTTTCTCATCATCAAAAGAAAAATCTATAAAAGATTCATCGATTAAGATTTTTATGTTGTTATTCTTTGTTATTTCAAAAATTTGTTGTAATTCTTCAATTTTTATTAAATTTCCAGTTGGATTATTAGGATTACATATCACAAGTAAATCATAGTCTTTTATTAATTTTTCTTTTAGAATATCCAAATCCAGATTAAAATTATTTCTTTCTTGTAACTCAAAATAATCAGTTTGTGTATTGCTATTTAGTAAAGCTTTTTCATATTCCAAAAAAGTAGGAGATAAAATTAGAGTTTTTTTTGGACTAAGAGTTTTACAAAAAAGAAAAATCAATTCAATAGCACCATTACCAACTAAAATATTTCTCATATCAAGATTATAAAAATCTGAAATTGATTTCTTTAGGTCATAATACTCTATATCTGGATATTTATCTATTAAATGTATATTTTTTATTATAGTATTCTTTATTTTTTTATTAAAACCTAAAAAATTTATATTTGAACTATAATCAATTATTTCTTCTTTATTTATATCAAAATCTCTTTCGATTTGATAAATATTTCCACCATGATTAAACATTCTATAAAAAACTCCAAATTTGATTAAAAAATAATAAATTACAATAAAAGTCCTGTCATATTTTTAAAACTTGAGAGACTCTCTTTTCTGTGTAATCTGTGACAATCTAAATAATCTGTGTATAATATACTAAAAAATTTAAAAAAACAGAATAGATTTTTGATGTTTATAGATAATTTTTTAAATATACCCAAATGTCTCAGGTTTGTCAGAAATCACAAAATCTAATTACTTTAATATCAAGTAATCATGCAATTTTAATCTGTGGCTTGCACTCGCTTGACGGGTGAATTTGTGACAATCTCATTAATTTGTGTTATAACTAAACAAATTTAGATTTAGTAATTCAAATTTAAAACACTAAAGATATAAGAGTTGGTAAAAAATAGATTTTGAGTCTGTCCCTTGCTCCGTCCCTTGGGACAGAGCTTTTTTTTAACTAACCAGCGTAATCCGTGTAATCCACTTTAATCTGTGAACTAATCCGTGTTATATTAACGAAAAAAATCTTCTATTTTATGAATGTTTTTTATTATCAAAACTGTGAAATTATATACCAAATCTAACGATTTTTCTTGAATTGTAAAAAAATTATCCTTATTAGAATGAATATTTTTCCAACTTGAAGGTAAATACTCGTTAATTTGCGAATTTATATTGTTTTTTGCATATAGCTTACCTTCTATCTTTGAAATTGCACCAAAAACGACACCTCTTAGATTGTTTAAATAAACAGAAAGCATATCAGAGTTTAAAACAGACATCTCAATATAAGAAATATTATTCTTATTTGCAACAAAACTCAAAAAATCTAACAATACTTTATCACAACTTACGCTTCCTGATTTGTTTGCAAAATAAAGACTATCCCCTACCCCACAGAGTTCTAAATTAAAAACTCCAACAATTTTACTTTTATAATTATAATTCTTTAGATAATAAAAAGAGCCTACATTAGTAATTATTTTTTCTATATCTTTTGTATTTATGCTTTTATTTAGTAAAGCACCTAATATTTCCTCTTTATCATTAAAAACTATTCTTATTGTATATTGACATTCTATATTTGATAAATATGTAGCAATTTTAAGCATTATAGCAACAGCACTAGAATTATCATTTGCCCCCTCTTTAGTGCTACTTGCTATGTCATAATGTGAAAAAAATATTACTTCTTTATCTGGATTTTTACCAAATCTAACAACTTCTATATTTTTACCATTAGGATACTTCTGTACATTAAAATTAATATTATTATTCAATAAGTATTCTTCAATAAAAAAGCTTCTTTTATTATCTGGATATTCTAATAAATCTTTTAAAATAAATTTTATACTCATTTTAATCCTATAGGAAATAATATTTGGATAAATTTTAATTTTTTAAAAACATTTTATAAAGATTAAATTGTAACATATAATACAAAATTTTACAACTAATTATATTAATGTATAAATATTTATATTCTTTTAATAATTTGTAATTATAAGTTATTATTAGTAATTATTTTCTTGACAAGTAATTTTATTAATTGTAATAAAACTTATAAGGTGGTAAAATGAAAGAGTTTCTTACAACAAAAGAGGTTGCCGAGTTATTAAATATCAATGAAAAAAAGATATATTCTTTAGTATCTGAAGGAAAAATACCAGGAACTAATATTACTGGTAAATGGATTTTTTCAAAATCACAGATTGAAGAATATATAAAAGAAAAATCTTTACAAACACTCAAAAACTTTTCTGACAAATTATCGGCTGAAAAAGGAATTATTGTTGGAATAGGTTCTGATGATCCTGTGTTACAATATATAATTACAAAATTCAACGGGGAAAACAAAGATTCTTTACTACTTTATTCTTCAGTTGGTAGTTATGCAGGGCTTGAGCTATTAAAAGATTCAATGTGCCACATATCTTTTAGTCATTTATATGATTTTAAAGAAAATGATTTTAATTTTCCATTTTTAAACAAATTAGAAATCGATGAAGATGTTATTGTAATAAATCTTCTTTATAGAAATATAGGGTTCTTATCAGAACAAAAAGAAATTAGTAATTTTAATCAAATAATTGATGAAAACCTAACTTTTATAAATAGACAAAAAAATTCTGGTATTAGAAATTTTATAGAACAACAATTACAATCAGAAAATATAGATCAAACTAAAATTAAAGGTTTTGAGAATGAAGTTTTTACACATTATGAAGTTGGAATAAATATAGTTTCCAAATTAGCAGATACTGGTATTAGTCTTGAATTTGTATCTAATATATTTAAATTAAAATTTAATAAAATTTTTACAGAAAGATTTGATTTGATTATCAAAAAAGAAATATTTTTTGATAAAGGCATTCAATCATTTCTAAATTTTATCAAACAAGAGAATTTTTTGCATTCTTTAAAAAATTTTAAAGGCTATGACTTTTCTGACATTGGCAAAACAATGTTTAAAAAAATTAAATAAATTATGAGGAGATTGAAATGATTAAAAAATTAAGTGTTATTTTTATCTTAGTTATTTTACAAATGTCAATTGTATTTTCAGAAGAACTAAGAATTAAGCTTGCAACAACTACAAGCACAGAAAATAGTGGATTACTTGGGTATATACTCCCAGCATTCGAGAAAAAAACTAAAATTAAAATCGACGTTATTGCAGTAGGCACTGGTAAAGCTTTAAAACTTGGTGAAAATGGCGATGTCGATGTAGTATTAGTCCATGCAAGAAAACTTGAGGACAAATTTGTTGCAGATGGATTTGGTGTAAATCGCAAAGATGTTATGTACAACGATTTTATTATTTTAGGACCAAAAAATGACCCAGTTGGAGTAGAAAAATTCAAATCAGTAGTAGATGTTTTTAAAGAAATCGCTAACAAAAATGCAATTTTTATTTCACGAGGCGATAACTCTGGCACCCATACAAAAGAAAAAGAAATTTGGGAAAAAACTGGTATTACTCCAAAAGGTGAATGGTACAAAGAGTCAGGGACAGGTATGGAAGAAGTAATAAACATGGCAAACAATTTACTTGGATATACATTGGCTGATAGAGGTACATATATATCTTTAAAAAATAAAGTAGATTTAACAATTGTTTTTGAAAAGGAACAAATTCTATTCAATCCTTATGGTATAATTGCTGTTAATCCAAAAAAATATAAACACATAAAATATAAAGAAGCAATGCGATTTATAAATTGGCTTACAAGTAAAGAAGGATTAAAATTAATTAAAAGTTACAAAATTGATGGCGAACAATTATTTTATACTTATTAATTAACAAATACAATTTTTTGTGATATATATACTTAAACATTTTTAAATGGTCAATAAATAATAGCATTGACATTATTTGTAATTTATTTTATACAAATGAATTAATAAAGATAAACGTTTAAGGTATAGAGACAATTTGAACAATTATCAGTATAAGATTATTTTTAGAAGTAGAGAGAAACTTAAATTCACTCTACTTTTTTTAATATTCTAACAAGTTTTACCCACGAGAGTACAGGTGGGTTTGTCAAAAATTAAAAAATTTATATATCACTGATTTTTACAGATTATATTTATTTAAGACCAAAGCATAATTATTGTAATCGGTTCTAATCAGTGCTATAATAGTGAGAAAAAATGGGTTATTCGATTTATAAAGCTTTTGAATTATTATTTACTCTTGATAAAGAAATTTATTTTATTATCTTTACAAGTCTTAATATTACTTTTTTCTCAACTATTTTTGCCTCGATTATGAGTATCCCTTTGGCATTTATAATTGATATAAGTAAACCAAGATTCAAAAAAATTAGTATCGCTATCCTAAATAGTTTTATGGCATTGCCAACAGTTGTTATTGGACTTTTTGTCTATGCTTTTATTTCTCGCTCTGGACCACTTGGTTTTATGGGGCTTCTTTTTACACCGTTTGGAATAATCATAGGTCAAACGATTCTTGCAATACCAATAATAGCTTCTATGATATTGGCTGGTTTTTCAAAAATAGACTTAAGGCTTTACGAAACTCTAATTACACTTGGAGCAAAAAAATTTGACCTTTTAAAAGCAATTATTTTTGAAACAAAGACTCTAATTTTATCAGCAATTCTTGGAGGATTTGGTAGAATAATTGGTGAAGTTGGGATTTCTATGATGCTTGGTGGAAATATAAAATGGTACACCCGTACAATCACAACTGCGATAGCCTTAGAAACAAGCAAAGGCGAATTTTATTACGCTTTAGCACTTGGAATTATTTTAATTATTATTGCGTTTGGAATAAACTTGTCTGCACATTTAATTATAAAGAGTAAAGATAGATGGAAAATAAGTTGATATACGAAATAAAAAATTTAAAATTCAGTTACAATAAAAAGAATATTCTTGATATAGAAAAATTGAATATTTATCCAAATAAAATTTATGCTTTGCTTGGTGCAAATGGCTCTGGTAAAACTACATTACTAAAAATATTAAATGGTCTTCTAAAAGTAAAAGAAAAATCTGTTTTTTTTGAGAATATTCCAATAGAAGAAAATAAATATTCTTTAGTTAGAGAAAAAACTATTTATGTTCATCAAAACCCATTTTTACTCACTGGAACTGTTTTTGATAATGTTAGTTATGGTTTAAAATTAAAAAAATTAAATGCAAAAGTTATAAAAGAGAAAGTTTACACAGCCTTAGAAAAACTTGGAATTTCCAAACTTGAAACTAGACATAGTGATGAACTTTCTGGCGGTGAAATACAAAGAGTTGCAATTGCAAGAGCCTTAATTTTAGAACCAAAAGTTTTATTTCTAGATGAACCAACAGCAAACATCGATAATGAAAGCATGATACAAATAGAAAGCATTCTAAACGAAATAAACACAAAAAGCCAAACAACTATAATTTTTACATCACACAACTCTTTTTTTGGTTATAGAATGTGTAATGAAGTTATAATGTTGAAAGATGGAAAAGTAGAAAAAAAACCAGTGTAATTTTCCTTCCTATGAAACAAAAAATAAATACATATCATCAGTTATCTCCTGTTTTCATAAAAAAAAAGATTAATCTTTCACAAGGGCACTGAAAACACAAAGGAAGAAAAAAAACTCCCCAAAACTCTTTTTTTCTGTGTTCTTTGTGCCCTAGCCTTTACTCGTTTAACGGGTGTAAAAGATTTTGCAAGAGTTAGAATTAAAACTAGGAATATATCAGGCTAACTCAATGATAATCTGTACTAATCCAATTGATATTAAACTAACAAAAATATATAAAAAACATACAATTCAAATAAAAAACCAGCGTAATCCGTGTCAATCTGTTTCAATCCGTGCTAATACGTGTTATACGACCCAACCAAGTTTTAGCTTTAACACTTCATAGAAATTTCTCTGACTCTTGATAAATTTAATCTTTTTTTCTGATTTTTTGAAAGAAATTCTTTGTCCTGAATTTAATTCAATTATTTTTTGACCATCAAGGGTTATTTGGGCTTTAGCAGAAGATTCTTCTATTTTAATATGAATAGTTTCACTAAATGGGATAATAAAAGGTCTAATAGCAAGTGTATGAGGGCAAATAGGACAAACAGTAAAAGCGTCAACTGCTGGATGAACAATAGGACCTCCTGCACTCAAATTATACGCAGTAGAGCCTGTTGGAGAACTAACAATGAGCCCATCGCCTCTAAAATCGCAAACAGAATGCCCTTCCAAATCAACTTTTAGTCTAATCATTCTCGAAATACCCGTGTGAGAAATTACACCTTCGTTTAAAACTAAATACTTCTCTTCAATTCCTTCTATTTTTACCTCAAGCAATGTTTTATAATCAAAGATCGCTTTATTTTCTAAAAAGTTTTCAAAATAGAAATCGAATTCTTTGACCTCTATATTTGTATTAAAACCAAGTTGTCCAAAATTAACACCAAAAATAGGAATATCAGTACCAGCAAAAACTCTTGAGACATATAAAAATGTACCATCCCCTCCAACAGAAATTGCAGCCAAATAATCCTCTGGATTGAAATCAACTGAAATTGTATTATATAAATGAAATTCTTTACTTGAATAAATAAAATGATTTATTTCTAAATTATATTTTGCTTCATATTTTTTTAGATTTTCGAGAAAGTCCCAAATTTCTTCTTTTTTACTCAAGCCAACAATTGCAATTTTTCTCTTTTTTGTAGTATTCATAAAATTTCCTATAAAAATTACACTTAAATTTGCTCAATAATATTATTTATATTAAAATTTGTCAAAATAATTGTATATAAAAGTTGACATATCCAATTTATTGTTGTATATTAACTACACAAACGACGCAGGATAGAGCAGTTGGTAGCTCGTCGGGCTCATAACCCGAAGGTCGCTCGTTCGAGTCGAGCTCCTGCTAATGTAAAGTCCAATTTTGATAAACTCAAAATTGGACTTTTTTTATTTATATCATCAAAAATTTCCTGAAGATAACAGCAGAATATAATTTAAACTATTGTAAAAAATGAATAAAAAAGTTTAGATAAGAAAAACGGCAGGCTTATTTGTTTGATAAAGAAATTTATATTTCTTTTAATATTTTTATCTTTCTCTTAATAAATGACAACCATTATAACCATTCTTTTTAAAATAATTTTGATGGTAATCTTCTGCTTTATAAAATTTTAGTGCTTTAATTATTTCCGTTACTGCTTTTTCTTTAAAAACACTTTTTTTATCAAAATCTTCTTTTGATTTTAATGCAATTGTTTTTTGTTGTTCATTATGATAAAAAATTACAGATCTATATTGAGAACCAATATCTGGTCCTTGCCTATTTTTTGTTGTAGGATTGTGCAATCTCCAAAAATAATCAAGAAGTGTTTCGTAACTCAGTTTGTTTGGATCAAATTTTATTAGAACAGACTCAGCATGCATTGTATTACCTATGGAAACCTTCTCATAAGTTGGAAAATCAAGATTGCCACCAGTATAACCTGCTGTTGTTTCTATTACCCCATCAATAGTATTAAAAATATCTTGAACTCCCCAAAAACATCCAGCTGCAAATGTTGCATATTGATATTTTGATTCTTTTGGAAATAGATTCAAAAATTCCTCATAACCTTCTTTCACAAGGTCTGAAGATTTTATAAATTTTAAACTTGCAGAATTAATACAATACCTTTTACCTGTTGGTTTAGGTCCATCATCAAATATATGCCCTAGATGAGAATTTGCATTTTTACTTCTCACTTCAGTTCTTTCAGTAAAAAAAGATAAATCTTTTTTATAAACAATATTCTGTGGAATAATAGGTTTAGTAAAACTTGGCCAGCCTGTACCCGAATCAAATTTATCAATAGAACTAAAAAGAGTCTCTCCAGATACTATATCAACATAAATGCCATCCTCTTTATTATCCCAATATTCATTTTTAAAAGGAGGCTCTGTCCCATTTTCTTGAGTAACACTACATTGGAGAGATGTAAGATCGTTCTTTAAATAATCTTTTTTAACCTCATCTGTAAACATAGAAACCACCATTAAAATAAATAAAAATACTAATAATTTTTTTGTTTTCATAATATCAAAATAATAATATTTTATAGATAAGTCAAATTAAATAGAATAAACAAAACTCTTTTTATAGATGCAAAAAATGCCGAGTCACCATTTATAGACACATAAAATTAAATTGTGTTTTATTCAATCCATTTATTTATCAACTTTCCTATTTCTTTATAATTACCGCCAAAATGATGCCCGCCTTTAAGGACTAGGATATTATATTTATTTTTATCCAATTTTTCTATTAAAGAATCTTCTTCTTTTTCACCAGCGATAAAAAGTAATTTTTGTGAAGTAATTTTTTCTACTTCAGGAAGAGTTTTATATAAAATGGTTTTTTCTTGAATACCAACCCAGCTACCAAAATGAAACTCAAACTGAGCGGTATTTGAAATACCCATAAAGATAGCATATTTCCACTTATTCCATACATAAGAAAAGCATTCCCTTTTTCATTAAACATTAACATTTTATCACCAAGTAAAGCAAGATTACCATAAGTTCTAGTCGAATCATTCATAATCATTTTTGCTAATTCTATCTCACCTTTTGGGGCAATGTGTGGCTTTGGTGATGAAGGAGTCAAAAGTCTTGTTAAAATAAAAACAATTATAATTAAAATGCCTCCAAAACTTGCCCTCAAAAATCTTGAGGCATCGTTTGAAAACTCAAATTGCCACCATAATTCGTGTGAATATTGAATATTTTTATAATAGAAAAAACCTATCCATAACGAACAAATTATTACAATTGCAACAGAAAAAAACCAAAATGGAGAGAAAACTTGAAGAAAAATAGAAGTTTTAAAATTTTTGGAATAGATATTGGTTCTATAACAAAAGCAACGCCTGCAGATATAAAAAGTCCTATCCAAAAAGTAAATAAACAAAATGTTATAATTTTTACAATTTCTTCTGTTGATAAACCTAAAGATGAATAAAAACGAAACCTAACCGCAGACCCACTAAAAGAAGAAAAACCAATATTATTACTAAAAACATAACTAATTACAGAAACAAAACTTATTTTACCGTAATTCATTTTTTTGTTTATATAAAAAAAAGCAAGAAAATCATAGAAAGTAAGGGTAAAATAAGAAAAAATCGTTAATAATACTGCAATAATTATCTTATGTTGAGGAAAAGAAGAGATATATTTACTTATTTGATTAATATTATAATTTTTTATTATTCAATAAACGGTGATTTTGGAATCGTTCCGTCAATTTCAAAATGTAAAACTATTGGGTCTGAAATTAAATTATATTTATAATCATCTTCATAAGTTACTGCAATATAGTATTGATCTCCTGCAAAAGATATTATTGAGTCATAACTATCCCAGTATGACACCATAAAAAAATGTTCAAATCCATCTTGGCTTTTATTGTAAATATAAACATCAATATTACCAACTGTTGCTTTAGCATCTGCAACACCAGTAATTAATAAATATTCTCTAAATTCTTTTGCTTTTTCAATAGGTACTATCCCATGCCATGAACGAGCAATCATTCTATCCTCCCAATCATTTAATTACTTGAAAACCAAATTTTTGATAGATATTGTCTCTATCAACGGTAGGATTTTGCTTTCCATCTGCAAGTTTTGGTACTTCAAGCATTACATAGTCTCTAAGTTCATCAGTTGATATAATTCCGTCTCTATTTTTATCAGTATTTTTATTTGTTAAACTTTCTATAATTTTATTGGTAAAAAAACCATTTTTTATAGTATCGCTTTCATAAGAAAATTCACCGCCCTTACATGACGAAAAAACAATGGCACCACTTCGTCTTGCAAGGTCATTATAAATATAACGGTCTTTTTCAAATAAATAACTTCGTTTTGGTTCATTATTAACTTGTTTATTTTCAATGATTTTTTTTAATGCTCTTGATTTTATGCCTAGATTATTTGCCATTACAAAATATTCTGCTTGTACAGTATCGTCTATCTCGCCAGATTCACATGTGTCCATCAAAAACAATTTATTTCTTGGAGATATTCCTTGTAAAATATCTTCTATTATATCAAAGTTTGCCGCAGTTCCAGAAAGATTATTTATATCAGCATCGTATGTAACATAATAATAAGTTGCCTCTCTATCTTTATCATGAATACCATGACCTGCTATAAATAAAACAAATGTGTCATCAATTTTGGCATTTTTTAATAAATCTTTTGCTTTTTTTATATTATCAACTGTACATTGCTCATTTGTGAATGTATTAACATAGACATTACTGTATTGTCCATTCATTTTTGAAAAAATTAGAGCGAGGTCTTTAGCATCCTTATCTGCGTATTCTAAATTTAAGTTTGTATCTTTGTACTTTGAAACACCAAAACCTATGTAATAAAGATCACTTTTTATTTGTTTATCATATCTTGCATAAGTTAATGCTCTATATGACTCAACTCCTTTTTCATTCATACAAGAAACTTCGATTTTGTTAAAACCATAATTTAATTCTAATTTTTCTGAAAGTTTTATTAAATTAGTATCGTCTGATAATTTTTTACCATAGCTTCCAAAAATAGGAACATCGTTGACATAAATATTGTATTGTTTTAATTTATAATTTAAATCAGAAAGTGTAAAAAGTATTTCAAAATTCTTATCATATTTATTTATTGAATTAATTTCTGTTTTTGGTATTTCATTTGTAAAAATATATTTATTTTCGTCTATTTTTAGTTTTTTCAATCTTTTTTGATAAAGCAAATTATAATAAGCGATTAAATTACTATTTTTTGATTCTAATCTTTGTAAAATAATATCGGGTCTGTTATTATGAACTGCAAACTGATCAATATTCCAACAATCCATTTCATTTATCATAGCAACATTTTCCCCTCCATTTTTGGAAGAATCCCAATAACCATCATTAGTATAAACTGTCCATTCATATCCTTCGGGGTCAATAAATATAGCTGTCCATTGATTATTTTCAAGATTCCAAATACGAACAGTACCATCCATACTTGAAGAAAGAAGAAATTTATCATTTTTGATGAATGAGACTGAAGTAATAGAATTATTATGAGCATCCAAAGTTTTTATAAGTTTTCCATTAGATATATCCCAGATTCTTATAATGTTATCAATACTACCACAAGCAATAAATTTTTCATCTTTTGAAAAAGCTAAAGGATAATAATAATTTATATATGAAGTATCTTTATATGAAAAATTCGTTGTGATTATATTTGTTAAATTGTAGATGATTTTTCCAGTTTTGGTATCGTAGATTGAAACATATCTATTTTGATCTTTTTCATCAGTATAACTTGCAGCAAGAAATTTATTTGATGGAGATAGTGCAAAATTAAAATAATTTTTACTCCCAGATTTTTGATCATATTTAAATTCTAACACCTCTGTTGAAATAGAATATTTTGCAATCCCAGAAGAACCACTAAATATATACAAACTTTTTCCATCATTTGAGAATTGTTGCCACCTACAACCTATTCCACCATCTGCTTTACCAAATTTTTTTTCTTCTAAAGTTCCAGAATTAGCATCTATAAAATGTAAACTATCAATCATTCCACCAGTAGCAATGATTTTATTATCTGGAGAAAAAGAAAAGTTATGTAAGATTTTTTTATCTGTATTTATTGTTAGAAGTTTTGATTTTTTATTTAAGTTATATAAAGAAACACTTTTTTTATCAGAATTTCTTGTTATAAGAAACTGATCATCTTCCGAAATTGATGCAGATTTTTGAAATATAAATCTTTTATAATATCTTTTAATCTACATTCATCTAAGCTCCATATTTTTAGATTAGAAGCATTTTCTGAACTAAAAACAATTGAGTTTAATGATTTGTAATAATAAGCAAAAGAAACATTATTTTGAACTCTTTTTTTTGTAAGAGTTTGAGATTTATTATTAGATTCCCAAACACTAAAACGGTCATCCCCAACTACAATTATATTTGTTGAATCCCCTATAAAAATAGAATGCGAAGGATTTTTAACATCGCAATTAATACCTGTTACCAATCCTAATTCACAATCCAAAAAACTAGCCTGAACATCACTACATAAACTAACATATTTGCCATCTTCTGTAAATTCGGCTGTTTTTAGTCCAGTAACATTTAAAATATCGGCATTAGAAAAGCTTAATTTTTGTAATATTATTTCACTTGTATTTATATCTGCAATATAAACTCCTTTAATTTTATCTATAAGCCTAAATTTATTTTTTCCTATATTAAAAACGCTTATAACATTATCAAAATCGGTATTTAATTTTTTTATTAATTTTTTTGAATTAATATCATAAATTAATAGCTTGTTATTATCCATATTTTTATTTCCAGAAGAATAAGAACAAATAACATATTTTTGATCATTTGATAAAACTATCGAATTTTGATTTTTAGTTTCTATTTTAAATCGATCTTTAAGTTTTCCATTATTCATATCATAAATCAAAACCTCATCATATAAAACTATAAGAGATTTTGAATCAAAACTAAATTTTACTTTTAAAAAATAATTAGCCCCGCCATCCAAAGTATAAATTAAGTTTCCATTAATAGTATTCCACACTCTAATTTTTTTATCCTGACCTGCTGTAACCAATAATTTGCCGTCTAAAGAAAAATCCATAGAAATAATAATCCCTGAATGAGCTATAAAAGATTTCATTTGTTTTAGTAAATTTGTATTCCATATTATAACTAGTCCAGTTTTATCTGAAGTTGCAAAATATTTGCCGTCTTTTGACATCGCTATACTATAAACAAGTCCAGAATTAACAGATTGAGATACCAATTTCATTTCTTGAGCAAAAACAATGATATTTAAAAAAAATACAATAAAAAATAATAAAATATTTTTTTTCATCAAATAACTTCCTTTTCTGTTAAATAAATATTTTCGCTAAAATTATACATCAATTACCTTATTTTTAAAGAATAATTTTTTTTAAATCAATAATTTGTAATATTTTCACAATTTTTTTTGACAAAAATTAAAAAATATTATAAATAATAGAGAAATTTCATAACAAAGGGTGTTATCGTATGATAAATGTTCAGGATATTAGAAAAGGAATGGTTTTCAAATTTGAAGGAGACTTGTGGACTTGTATGTTTATGCAACATGTTAGTCCAGGAAAAGGTTCTGCTTTTGTTAAAGTTAGAGCAAGAAGTATGAATAGCGGTAACTCAAAAGAGTTTAACTTTAGGTCTGGTGAAAAATTAGACAATGTAGACATTTTTGAAAGAAAATGTACTTATTCTTACAAAGAAGCAAATCAGTATGTTTTTATGGATAATGAAAGTTTTGAACAATATACTGTTGAAGCTGATCTTTGCGAAGATGTAGAACATTATGTTGTATTAAACGGTGATGTTAATGTTTCTTTATATGATGGTAAAGTTTTGTCTGTTAATCCTCCAAATTTTGTTGTATTAAAAGTCATTCAAGCTGATAATGCTGTTAAGGGTGATACTGCAACAAAAGCAAGTAAATATGCAGAACTCGAAACAGGATACAAATTATTAGTACCACTTTTTATAAAAGATAACGAAATGTTAAAAATTGACACCAGAACTGGTGAATATTTGGAACGGGTGAATAGTTGATTTCTCTTAAAAGATTTTATCTATTTTTTCTTTTTCATCAAAGAAAATACGAAGAAGTTTTAAAATTAACAACTTTTAAAATTTCAAAAGATATAAATAAAATAAATACTCATGATCTAAGGTATCAGGCTGTTTCTTCATTTTATAAGGACAATTTCTATCACTCTAAAATGTGTTTTGAAATTTTACTCGAAAAAAATGAGGCGATAGCCTCTGATTGTAATTACCTTGCTTATATTTACTCAAGACACAACGAAAGAGAAAAGGCAATTTCTACATGGTGCAAAGCTTTAGATATTAATAGAAATAACAAAATTGCCAAAACTTGTCTTGAGTATATAAGAGTTAATGCAAAAGAAATTAATTTTAGTGATGACGAATTTTTTGAAAAAAATTTACCCAAACCACCATTTTTAATACCTCTAAAATTTATTTTTAGATTCTTTATTATCTTAACAATTCTTTCTGTCGCAGGAATTTTTTCTTATAAATTTGTACCGCAGTTTATAAAAGAAAATTTCGGTAAAAACTTAAAATCTCGTAAAGAATTAAATAAAGTATTCCTTCCAGACTATAATCCAAATTTATTGGAAAAACCAAAAGAAGAAGGTAATAAATTTTCTTTTTCTGAGAAAGAAATAAAAGAAAAATTTAATTTAATTAAAACTTATATTTTTGATGAAAAGGCAGTTGAAGCCCAAATTAATATAAATCAAATAAAATTATCAAATGCTTCTGGTATTGTAAAAGCGAAAGTTGATATGCTTGGAAGTTTTATTAACCAGCCAGATTACGCAACATTCAAAAATGTTGTGACTTTTAATGACTTTATAAAAGATAAAAAATTATACGACAAAGTGTATATTTCATGGGAAGGTCGCGTTGTAAATCATTCTTTATATAAAGATAAAATAGCATTCGATTTTGTAATAGGAAATGAGACAAAAGGTACAATTGATGCAATAATACCAGTTGTATTTAATAAAGCAATAATAGTTGATAATAACCAAAAAGTAAAAGTTTTTGGTCAAATTGTTACGACTGACAATATTTATATAGAAGGAAAATTTCTAATTAAAGAGAAAAAATGAGAGCTGTTATACAAAGAGTTAAAAAAGCAAGCGTTACAGTAGAAGGAAAAATCGTATCATCTATAAATACTGGTCTTTTAGTTTTACTTGGGGTTTCCATCAACGATCAAGACAAAGATATTGATTATATGATTGATAAAATACTCAATTTGAGAATATTTCCAGATGAAGAATATAAGATGAATAAAAGTATCACTGATGTTTCTGGTGAGATGATTGTTGTATCTCAATTTACTTTGTATGGTGATGCACGAAAAGGCAGGCGACCTTCTTATGATATTGCGGCAAAAGGTGATGTAGCAAAACCGATTTACGAGAAAGTTGTTAATATTTTGAAAGAAAAATATGATGCCAACAAAGTTTTTACAGGAATTTTTGCTGCGATGATGGATGTAGAGTTAATAAACGATGGACCTGTTACAATTTTACTTGACTCTGAAAGGAATTTTTAATGAATAGTATAAAAACGGTTGTTGGTGGAACAATTGGTACAAATTGTTATATTATTGAAGACAATAATGAAGTTGTTTTAATCGATTTTGTCCCAGAGGTTGAAGGCGAAATAATACAAAGAAAATTAAAAGTTTCTAAAGTCTTATTGACTCATATACATTTTGATCATTTTGAACTTCTTTGCAATTTTCAAAAAAAATTTGACTTTGAACTTTACCTTTCTAAATTTGCCTATGAGAATATTAATAACAAAGAGTATAATCTTTTATACTTTATAGAAGACTCATCAGAAATAGACAATATTAATTTAAAAAATGCTAAAGTCGTTAAAGAAAACGATATTATAAAACTAAATAATACTGAAATTTTAGTTTTAGAAACTCCGGGGCATTCACAAGACAGTTTATCTTATATAATTAAAGAAAAACAATTAGTTTTTAGTGGTGATTTGTTATTCTATCAAAGTATTGGAAGGACGGATTTTGTTGGAAGTGACTATAAAACTCTTATAAAATCAGTAGAAAGGTTATTTTCTGCTACAAATGATAGTTATACCGTCTATCCTGGACATGGACCAGAAACAAATATTGGTTTTGAGAAAAAATCTAATCCATTCTTATAACATTGATTAATACAGATTAGGAGATATTGACACAGATTATAATAAAATTTAATCTGAAAAAATCTCTGTAACTCATTTTTATATACTCGTTTGACGAGAAAAAATTTTTGATACAAATGGAAATTATAGTGAGTAATCTTAATATTGGTTTTCAAACATGCAAACATAACCATTTAAAGATAGAAGAAGAAATTCAATTAGCTTTGAATAATGGATTAAATTATTTTGATATTTTTTTTGATGGTTTTTCACCAGATGATGTTAGTGATTCTCAAATAGATAAAATTTTGGAATTAAAAAAAGAAGGAATAAACTATACAATACATTCTGCTATCGCTGATTATAAAGAATACCCAAAATTTATGGATAGGATAATTGATTTTTCTAATAAAATAGGGGCTTTAACTTTTACAATACATTTTGATAAGTTATCATACGAAACTATTGATAAAATTTTATCAAAACTTTCTACAAATACAAAATTGTCAATAGAAAATACAATACCTGATAAAAATTATATTTATGAGAAAAATTATTTAGAATTTATTAAAGAAGCGAGTAAAAGGTTTAAAAATATATATTCAACCTTTGATATAGGACATTGTTTCATAAATAAATATGATATTACAGAATATATCACGAAAATAATAGATTTTACTCAAATTTCTACATTCCACCTACATAATAACGATGGAATAACTGATACCCATAATTGTTTGAATAAAGGGAATATTGATGTAAAAAAAATAATGGAATTTTTAAAATCGAAAAATTTATATAGTATTTTTATAATAGAACACTGGCAAGACAATTTTTTATCACTTAAATATATAATACAAATTAGCACGGATTAAATCAGATTGTCACAGATTAAATAAATTTAATACTAACTAGCAAAATTGGTTAAATCTTTAATAATCTGTGTAAATCTGTGTTATAAATTGCTTGCAAAGATTTTAAAAAAATTGTAAAGTATCTCAAATTTATTATTGTGTAGGAGTTAAATTTATATGGCTAAACGAGCTTTAGTTACAGGTGGTAGTAGAGGTATTGGAAGAGCTATAAGTATAATGCTTGCTAAAAATGGATATGATGTTTTAATTAACTATCGAGGCAAAATAGAGGCAGCCGAAGAAACAAAAAAAGAAATAGAAAAATATAATGTAGCATGTACTCTCTTACAATTTGATGTTTCTGATTTTAAAAAAGCAAAAGAAACAATAGAAGAAGAGTTAAAAAATGGTCCAATTGAAGTACTTGTAGTAAATGCAGGTGTAAGAAAAGATACACTTTTTCCTCTTATGAAAAGCGAAGATTGGGATACTGTAATTGATGTAAACTTAAAAAGCTTTTATTATATAGTAAAACCTATTTCAAAATCTATGTTTGATGCAAAAAACGGTAAGATAATTGTTATTAGTTCAACATCAGGTCAAACTGGAATGCCTGGTCAAGCTAATTACTGTGCATCAAAAGCAGGCATAATTGGTGCTGCTAAAGCATTATCTGTAGAGTTAGCAAGAAGAAATGTTAATGTTAATGTTGTATCTCCAGGTTTTATTGATACTGAAATGACTGGTGATTTAAAAGATAAATTTGAGGAAATAAAGAAAACAATTCCTTCGAGAAGAATTGGCAATGTAGATGATGTAGCTAATGCCGTTGAATTTTTAATTAGTGATAAAGCAAGTTATATAGTAGGTCAAGTACTCGCTGTTAATGGTGGAATGTTTACTTAATATAACACAAATTTTCACGGATTAAATTAGATAGACACAGATTACATTGGTTGAAGTTAAAAGATAAATTTAATAATAATCATTTGTAATCTGTGTTAATCCGCGATAATCTTACAAATCTGTGTTATAAGGACTAAATCTATATTAATCCCCGCAATAATCATAAAAACTTGTGTTATAAGGTTTAATCTGTGTTAATCTGCTATAATCTACCTATACTCGCTTGGCGGGTAAAAAATCTGTGTTATATCTTTCTTTTTATTCCTTTTTTAGTTTTTTCTAATGAAAAAGTTAGGGTAAATATAGTTGGTTACCCAAAATTAGATAATTTTTCAATAAAGCTAAATAACAATTCTATCTTATACATAAATCAACAAAAAATAGTCACTGATAAAATAGAAATTTTTTGCAAAGAAAAAAAAGTAGTCTTTACAAAAAACAAAAGTTTATTTTTTGAAAATATAACAATTATTTCAAATGGCATTGTTGTTTTTGACTGTTTTTTAGGCGAACAAGATTATGAGGGTAATTTTTATATTACTCCAAAAGAAGATAAAATTTCTATAATAAACGAAATTGACATTGATAAATACTTTGCCTCTGTTCTTGGCTCAGAAATGGGCGGTGGTTTTTCTTTTGAAGCCTTAAAAGCATCCGCTATTGCAATAAGAACTTACTATTATAATAAAAAAAATCATTATAAAAACTCAGATTTTGATATAAATAATGCAGATGGGATTGATATGGTTTATAGAGGTAATTCTTTTGCAACAAAAAAAATGTTTAAAGCATTCGATGACACAAAAAATTTATATCTTGTAAACAGCAATAACGAACTTGCTTTACCTCTATTTCATTCTACATCTGGTGGAATAATATTAAAAGATCAAGTAATGATGTCAAAATTTAACGAAAATATTGAAAATCCAGTTCTTTTATATGATATTGACGAGAAAAAGAATCCACTTTCTCAAAAATCACCATATTTTAAATTTGAAATAAATTTTACAGAAGATTCTTTAAAAAAAATAGTCAGCTCAAAATTAGTACTTAAAAGAATTCAGTCAATAAAATTAAAATATTTTAGGAACACTAAATGCGTTGATTTTATTGGCTTTGTAGAAAACTCAGAAAATATTCGCTGGTTAAAAGCCTACGAATTTGTTTCATTAGCCCAAAAAAATGGATTTTATAATCTGCGTTCAATCCAGTTTACAATGGATAAAATTAACAACACTTTTTATTTTAAAGGACAAGGATTTGGTCACCTCTGCGGTCTAAGCCAATACAGTGCCGAAACCCTTGCAAAAAAAGGAGCAAATTATGTAGAAATATTAAATAAATACTATCCAGACTTTAGTATAAAAGAAATAAATTATATTTTTTAGGTTAAAGTTGTAATTTATAAATATCCTTATGAATCCCAACAATAGCATTATTGTCCTTAGTAAAATGGCTTCTGGTATTGCAACAAATTGCAAATACTCAAGATTTAATCCTATTATCTTATCATTTTTATCTAAAAAATGGCCAATTAGTCTTTTTTTATATGTAATTTTATCAATCATACCTCATTAGGTCAAATTCTATCTCATTTTCAAGTTATTTGATTAGTTCTGGCTTGTCCATAACTTGCCTTTATTTATAATTTACTTATAAAATTATATTTGAGATGAGGAGTAATATCAAGAGATATTTGAAAGCAAAAATCAATTTTAATTTACACATGGTTTATTATAAATAATTTTAAATAACTAAAGTATAAAATTAAAGTCGTATTTTTTTCTTTAAGGTCTGTCCCAAAGGGACAGTTTCAAAATCTATTTTTGTAAAATTTTTGACTTTTTAATTATTTATAATATAAATTAAGTAAAAAAAATATAAAATAAAATTAAATAACCAAATTTTCATGTTAAATAATTAATTTTGATATACAAATTCTCTTTTAGATTAATTTTAATCAATATTTCTATGTATTTTATCTATATCTAAATATAATATATACGTTTTAGTCTGTCCCTTTGGGACAGACCCTAAATGCTTTTTGTATAATTTTTGATTTTTATATTATTTATTTTATAATTTAATTAAAAATACAATTAAATTTATTATAAATAATATATAATCAAATTATATCATTAATTTTAACATAATAAGTATCGTATTGAGATAACTTTGTCCTAAGATATTAAATAAAAAATAATGAGGATATTAGAAATATAATTTTAATTTAGTAAAAAACTAATAATTAAACGCCAATTCTAATAAATTTTGTGGTGGTTTTTTGATTAAATCAAAAATTCCTTTAAT
>Ga0209727_1000360_pt1 | contig 52298 bp, 95 predicted proteins | sample RifGroC1_FD_183995 | JGI IMG/M metagenome (GOLD analysis project Ga0209727, IMG submission 183995) | Groundwater microbial communities from Rifle, Colorado, USA - Groundwater C1 (SPAdes) (version 2) | ecosystem: Environmental > Aquatic > Deep subsurface > Groundwater | place: Rifle, Colorado... | reverse complement strand
GCTTGTCTGGAGGGCCTCAGGTGCCTTATAAATTTCGAAGGTGTTAACCACACCAAGGTCGAGCGAGGTCTGAATCTCCATGACGGGCAATCCTTTGGTAAAACTTTTTGAAACTAGCGAAAGATAAAACTCGCGGTCGCTCCTGCTGGTCTTCGCTAGAAATCGAATTAACTCCGACTCCCTCGTGCAGGTCACAGTTTTCCGGTTGAAGAACCTGACGACTTCCAGAAAACCCCCAAAGTTCGCTTCGGAGATTTCTCGTTCCGGGACTGAGTGGTACCTGGATTCGTCGATGGCCTTGAACCGAAAATTCGACAGGCAGAACCAGCAGGCGAACGTGAGGAGCCATTCGGATTCTTCTGGGAGCTTCAGGACCCCCTCAACGAATTGCTTCCTCTTTTGCTTGGGCGACCTGAGTTCGACTAGCGAATTCCTGAAGTTCAAAACTTCTTCGATGTTGGAAAGTTCGATTTTCATTGCTGAATTGATGTCGTTCCGTCCTCGTGTTTAGTAGCTCGGATTATGCTCGTGTAGGTCATCGGTAGCGCCAGTTCAGAGTGAGCGATGATGGCGATGCAGCGACCTTGCTCCTTCAGGTAGCCTAAAACTGTGAACAGCCCTGCCTTCCCCTCCTCGTCTAAAGACCCGAAGATTTCATCGAGGCAGAGAACGTTGAAAGAAGAGGAGCCCGTGGCCTCCAAAATTTCCAACGTAGCGAAGAGGCAGGACATCTTGACCCGTGCCTTCTCGCCCTCCGACCAGTTCGCCCACTTGACCGTCTTGTGGGAATCGGTGACTGTGAATTGAACCTCGCCGTCTTCATCAAGATAGAAGACGCACGCGATTCTACCTGAGGTGATCATCTCCGAATATTTTCGGATCAGGATGTTGAAGCTCCTCAGGAACCTGTCGATTTTCCTGACGCGGTAGCCCTTCGGCCCGAGGATTCCCAACCAATTCCTGATGTCCTCCAAGGTGCTTTCTGCTTGAGACAACTCATTTCTTGAGGCGTCTAACCTCAATAAAAGGTCCCGGTTGTTTTCCTCGACTTGGCGGTTGAGTTCCTTGCGAGCCCTCGCCAAAGCGTTGTGGTCCTTCGCCTTGGTTACTTCAGTATCAATTTGGGAAACCTCGTTTTTTACTGAAACCAGCATCGAGGTAACTTCAGCCGTCGCCATGTCGATTTCATCCAGCTCGTGAGGATCAGCCTCAACCGCAGGACCAACCTCAGCCCTCAACCGGTTCAACTCGTTCTGCTTCTGCTCGAACAGCAGGTGCTCCATGCCGATTGCTACGACCTCTTGAAGATTCTCCGAGATTCGCCATTTGCGATCTGCGAATTCACTGACATCAAGTTGGGCCTGGTTCCCATTGATCTTGGTGTCTGGGTTGGCTTCGAGCTTTTCAAGCTCCTGAGTTTTCCTGGTGATTTCCTGCCAAGCCTTCTGGATGCCTCGGTACTTCGAGAGGGAGGCTTCACATTTTTCGATGAGGGCCATTTCCTCATCGCACAGCCTGGAAAGCTCCGAGAGTCGGTCCTTAAATTGATCAGGATCGACTGAGTGCCCGCAAGTCGGGCAGGCGCCCCTCTCGGCTGAGGTAGTTAGGCTCAAGCGCTCGGACCACTTTTGTGCCTTGGTCGTCTGGGTCTGCGTTCTGAGATTGTCCAGCTTCCCGATCTGCTCCTCAGCGAACTCCAGTTCAACCTCGGGAGTCTCCAGGTTCGCCAGATCCTCCCTCAAGGGAAGCAGCCGGTCAATCTGCGGCTTGGCGCTTTGGTACCGAGCCAGAACCCCTTGAGCCTCTTGGAGCTTGGCCTCAGTGGTTCGAAGTTCTTCCTGAAGCTTAGTTGCTCTCCATTGGGCGTCCTCCTTGGACATATCAGGACTCATGAAGTCCCGGAGTTCAGCTTCGATTTCCTGAATCTTGCTCTGGGTTGCTTGGTTCGCCACAGCTTTTTTTAGTTTTTCGGTCAGATCAGCACGATCCCTCGAAAGCTCCAGTTGCTGCGCTTTCAGATTATCAACTTCAACCCAAAGCTGCTTCAGGCGATCCTCAAGCTCAGCAACCTCGACTTCCCCCAATTCCGGTTGAGGATGAACCACGCCCTGCTCCATCAACTCGATCTGCTTCTGGAGCATCAGAATCTTGCCGTGCTTTCCTGCGAGGCCCTTTTCCTTCTCCTTCATCCGGTCGAATTCTGCATCGAGTTCATCCAGGCGATTAACGCGGGAGATAAACTTTTTTCGCTCTCCATCTGAGGAGGATTCGAGAAGATTCAGGGAGCTTTTCGGGCTCTGGTAAACGAGATCCACGAAAGTCGAATAGTCAGTTTCGAGGACCTCTTCGATGAACTTCAAATTGTCCGGGATTCTTTTCAGATGCCGCTTGTGCTTCGCTCCGTTGACCTCCTCGTAAATCTCGATCTCTCCGGTCTTCTTCGAGTTCTTGACGTACCACTCGGAAGCGCCGTTGGTGAACCAGATTTCGATCTCGTAGGGTTGGCCCGTGATCTCGTTATTTACGTCAGCGATCTTGGTGCCCTTCGGGTTCTGGTTGAAGAGGCCTTGGATCAACGTCAGGAAAAGGCTGGTCTTGCTGGCGCCGTTGTTCCCGATGACCGAGTGAATCCCATTCTCGAACCTGAAGTCGAGGTACTTGTAGGCGAAGCAGTCTCTGGCAACGACTCGGGTGAACTCGACTACCACTCCTCTTCCTCCATGCTTTTTTGTGGAATCACCTTTTCCCGCAGCCTGCCGAGGAAGAGCCCTATGAACAGAACCTGGAAGACCAGTCCTCTAAGCGTAGGTATGAACAAGAAGGGGAAAACCATGTCATCTAGGTAGCCCATCGCGGACAATTCAACGTCGATTCCGAAGAGCCTGATTCTGAGTGAAGCAGTTCTGCTGGCCTCGTTTAGAGTTCCGTCGATGTCGAAAAAATCTTTGAATTTCATTTTAGAGTTCCTCCAGGATGGCTTCAAATGCAACAGTGGCTGACGCCCTGCCTGCATAGAAGAACGATTCTGCAATCTCTAGTTCATCCCGTAGTTCTGTGTTCGTTGACGCGTACTCCTTCAGTATTTCAAGAGGAATACCGTAGACATCACGGCAGGCTTCATCGAATGCTTGGTTCATCTGTCCTCCGGTAGTACAACCACGCCGTCGATGTAAGGCACGCAGCGAATCTTGAGGCCCCAGACTTCGCTGGGTGTGCCTTGGTGAGGCCAGGTGAACCCAAGGTACGAATCAAGCCGATGATCTCCAGTTAACTCGCGGAACTGCGGGTACCCTAAAATAACCTCGACAGGAGTTCTGCCTTCCCGCAGCAACTGAATGCGCTGCTCCTGGATCAGTTCGAGCAGACTCTCTGCGTGGAATTCGACCACGTTGAATTCGGTCTTGGTGTCGAAATGCTGGGCCAAGACGCCCCACTGCTTCAGTTTTTTGAACAGGAAATCCTTGAGGTGTCTAACCCACTTTTTATTTTCTGCCTTGGATTCCCAGTACCATTTGTTGGTGGGCACCCGGCTTGTTACCTTCTCCAGGCTTAGGTAGTTCAGTCGAATCAAGCTGCCTCCTCTGCCGGAAACAGCATTTCCTCAACTTCACTCCAATTCACGTAAAGGCGCTCGCCCTTCAGCCCTTTGCAAAGCGGAATCCCTAACGCCGCGTCGTCGATGTAGAGGTGGGCGTAGATCTTGGGGCTTTGGGTCCAGCGTTTCTGCTCGGGGTTCTCGTTGGTGCCCCAGAGTTCAATTTTATTTTCCTGGAACCAAGCCACAGCGTCTGCCAACTCTTTGCCGCTCCGCATCGTGTAGAGGATGAGTTGGTGGCCCTCGTTGACGAGTCGTTTCAGAATGTGCTGCGCTCCGATGTATCTCCCGATCCTCGGGTACTCGTGCGTTACGCAGGTACCGTCGAAATCAACTGCGATTACCATTTGTCCTCCTGGTTAAGGTACGCAAGCAGGCACTTCTCGTTGCAAAAGTGGGAAGTGCCTGCGCCGATCACGTCCTTGCTGCTCGACGTTCCTCGTGAGACCGTAATCCAACTGCGTCCGAGCCTGCCTCCAAACACGGCGTCGTAATGCTTTTCCTCATGACTGCACTGGTCGCACTTGGTCAAAGTTCCGGTGCTCAAGCTGCCTCCTTCCAGACCGTCATCATCCGGTCGATTTTATTTTCGTCGTACCCAAGTTCTTTCAAGTACAAAGCCAGTTCCTCATCGAGAGATCGGTTGGTGATTTCTTCCTGCTCTCCATTTTCCTGAACCAGCACCTGCAAAGCCTCAGGAACCTTCACCAACTTGACGTTGGCCTGAGGCGCTGAGATGTTCTTCAACTCAGGTACGGTCCCGGTGACCTCGATCCGGTAGAAGTCGGTCTCGTTCAGAGGAGGAAATTCCTCATCCGCTCGAATTCGGATCTGAATTAGTGAAGGCAAATTTGTGGCTATGCGCTCGTACTTCGCGGCGCCCTTGTCGATGGTCAGGAGGAGAACTCCGGTATCTACCGAGGATTGAAACTCCTTGTTGATCGGGTGGTTCGTGTAGATGAGCTTGCCTAGTGAAAATCCTGCGTGAATGTCCCCTACGACCGCAAGATCGAAAGGCTCCAGCAAATGATCGACATCAATTTCCTCCTTGACGAACTGATTGTAGTTGCAGCGGAAATGCGAGATCAGGATGTTCAGCTTGGCGCCGGTTACTGGAGGACCGTGATAGGTCCCAAGGCCACAGTGGCTCAAGAAATGGAGTGTGCAGTCCTCTTCAGGCATCTGCAGGACCCAAGGCTTCGGCTGATAATTGACCTTGATCGTCTTGTCCTTGCCCATGTCCAAGTACTGGAAAGTGTCCTTGCCTGGTCCGATACTTTCGTGGTTGCCTCCTATCAGGTAGACTTCGACACCCGCTTCGCGGCACATACGGAAGAAGATGAAAGCAAGCTCCTGCTCTTCAAGTTCGGGTTCACATTTCTCCCAGAGGTCTCCTGCGATTATCAACTCCGCGTGGTGGTGCAGGCAGGCCTCGATCAGGAACTCGAAGAGCTGCATGTATCGCTCGATCTGCCAGGATACTGGAGCCTCCCTGCGGAGCCACAAATGGACATCGGCGGTGCAGATGAATCTACGCGGCATTTGCAGACTCCCTGCTCATAGGCTGGTAATTCTTTCTAGCCTCCTCCGCCACTTTTTCTGCAACTCTTATGTCGTCAAAACGCCCAAAGAACTTATATGGTCCATCCTGCACCTTAAGACGAACGGTATATTTATTTCTGTAGGAATCAAAGGATACATTCCTGATCCCAGTACTACTTATGCTCGTTGCGCCTCTTCTGTTCTGACCGTTACCGGACTTATCGGTGATTCGTAAGTTCTGTAATCGGTTGTCCAAGGTATTTGTGTTAAAATGATCAACTACTGATCCTTTTGGTGCCTCGGTAAGGTACCTAGCCAGAACCACCGTTGCTTTTGCGTTAGATGTGTCGTTGCCTACTATCATCTGGTACCCATCAGAATTAACCTGTAACCTCCATTGAGTAGGAAACGCCCTTACCTTAGGCACTTGGTCTGTGTCGATAAGTACCTCCACAGCAGGCCGATTCACAGATTTTATAGTTAGAACTGTAATCTCAGGGCCACAACTATAAATATTGCGCCTGCACGGGTAAGGATCTCCCGCAAGAACAACTTTTAAATGGCACCAACCAATTTTATGCTTTTTTGAAATAGCATCTAACGTCATCCCTGCTTCTCGGTCGCGCCGAACCTGCTCTTCAAAATCATCGAGCCGTTTATGTCTTGCCATCCACCCTCCCTAATCCATCGCACATTTTTTGAACTCCATTTCCCTCAGCGCAGACAGGCTTGAATCGCACGGGGTCTTGGTGAGCCCGAAGGAAACTAGACGAACGTCAGTATCAACCCACACTTCGCCCTCGTAATGGGCTTGCCTGACCTGAATTCCAGGGACCACGAAACCTTCTGTCTTCCCTAAAAGGCCTGAATGAAGTTCACCCTCGATGATCAGCTTGTTGCCTACGACCTTAGCGGAATCTACGAAGCCGACCCCTGCGTGCTGGTAGAACTTATCGAGAACCGGAATCTCCTTCCCTTGTACGGCTTCGGCCATCTGGTAGAGAGCTTCGGGTGCGAACCTTTCTTGCCTCAAATCTACTTCAGTCGAAGCGGCTTCTGCTATGAATCTCATTTAGGCTACCTCGTCTTCCGGGTCCTTGTCACAGCCGAACAAGGTGTCCATCCCGTACTCCTCGTTGGCTTCACAGGCGATGCCACTCAAGATCAAATCAATCTCTTCGAGGGCGTCGGTGTCGATCTCGTCGAAATTGCGGAGGCCACATAGCCGGTCAAGCACGTAGGCACGGGCTTCTTTGAGCCGCTCCGGGTCGATTGCGAGATGATAAACTTTGAATTCTTCGTTCATTTTGGATCTCCTTAGTTTGAATGGAGGGGGCGGTCAGGTTTGAACTGACGACCGGCAGATTCAAAATCTGCTACTCTACCAACTGAGCTACGCCCCTTAAAACCTTCAGCAGACTTCCACGCGGTCTGCCAGCGCTGCCTGAATAACTACCGTAGAGTACAGGCTCCTCCCCTTTCACACGTTTCAGGTCGCTGCCTAACGGGTCATGCCTCTTGCGAGGTAGAGGACTTCCGGCGATGTATCTACCGCAGAAGGCCCCTCAATGACGTGCTACTTGTCCGAGTGGTGCGCTTGTCTAAGACAGAGGCGTTCGGGGTTATTTCCTAATCCATCTCCAGGCTACAACTGCACCGCAAGCGAAGCCACCTACCCACAGCACCAAGCAGCCGATGATGAGCGTGCTTGCTTCGACTATGACACTCATTTCACGGTGTCCTCGTCAGAGCAGCCCACGAGTTCCGGCTTGTAACCACAGAAAACCTTGACTTCCTTGAAGCCGCCGTTCTGCTGCGGGACCATGCCCACGGAGGTAACAAGCCCGTTGAAGTTGCTGTCAGAAGGACGAACGTTGACGAGGGCGCCGCGCTCTTTCGTCAGCACGATGTTGCCGTCTGCTTCCTTGCGCTGAACAGGCCACTCCTTCTCGAAGTACCTCTTGGCGTTGATTTCAGCCAGCGTGCGCTCTTCTGCGGTCAGCGCATGGACGTTGGCTACGGTCGCAGCGACTTTTTCATCAGCTGACTTTTTGCAGCCTGCGGAGAATGCTGCTACCGCGATCAGGGCGAAAATTACAATTTTGTTCATTTTTTGATCTCCTTTATTTGGATTAATGTTTGATTGATTTTGCCAGAACAACCCCGCAGGCCAGGGAGGGCCTATACCTGCGGGGTTATTCACTTTTTAGAAAACGATGTTGTCGAAGTCGGCGTCTTGTGCTCCTGCGCCCAAGCCACCAGAATTGCCAGCCCCTTTACCCTCGATGCTCATTCCAGGAGGAAGAGATTTCTGCGCTTCTTCCTTGCGGGTAGCCGAGATCAGCTTGCGCTGGGACTCGAAGCCCCTTACGGACTCGTCAACCGCCTTAACGGTCTCGGTCAGCAACTTGCGCTCTTCGAGGGGATACGGGCGATCCTTCTGGAGAACCGGAGTGACGACCCAATAAATATTGGTGCCATTGATCTGCTGCTCGGTGGTCAGGAGAGTCGGGAAGAAGTAGAGGGGAAATTTCCCCGCCGAGTCCAGGTACTGCTTGAAGGGCAGGAAGCTCGTGCCCTTCGCGTACATTATCGCCCCTTTGGTCTCTTCTCCGATCTTGATCTGCACGAACACCTGGTACTGACAGGAGCACTTCTCGGACTTGTCGATGTCCTTCGCACGACGCGGGCACTTCCCGGACATACACTCGAAGCCCAGGTTGTCGCCTACGGCTTTCTCGCCCGGATCGAGCACGAGCTGGCTCTGACAGATATGTTTCTTCGCGTCCTTGACTTTGGTACCATCAGGGAAGAACGAGAACTTGGTCCCGAATTTCACGATGGTGATCTCGGGGTTGGCCCCGCAGTCGATGCCGATGTCCTCGACAATCGTGTTGTTGCCTTCTTGCTTCGTGATCTGATTGTAGACAAAGTTCCCCATCGGGACGGAGTTGCCCTTGGCGTCCTTGATCGGGTACTTGTTGACTTTGAGGGTCGGGGTCTTATCGAACGAAGTGTTGGTGGCCTGTCCGGTCGCACCAAGTATTTCGCGGATCTCCTCCGGAGTCATGCCTTCAAAAAGATCTGCGAGGTTCACTGTTGCTGCGTTGGTTTTTTCAGTTGCTTTTGTCATTTTGAGATTTTCCTTAAATAATTTGAGATAGTTGGGTTCCCTCCCTGATTTTTGAAATTCATTTGTGAATAGTTGGTGGAAAAGAGGAGCCCTCTTTGGGGGGCTCCGACCGAAACTACAGCGCGTCTACCATCGCCCTAAGCTGCTCAAGGGAGGCACCCAGGAGTTTCTCGTCTTCCTTCTGAGCGATGATTGACATGAGCTTCTGCTTCTTTTCCTTGGACTCCTTGATCTTCTCAGCAGCCTCGGCCTCGTTCAGCCTGACTTCGATGACGCGCTTGATGACCTCGAACTTGAGTTGGAGCACGGCGTCGAGGTTCTTGCTCTTGACGACGAAGCTCTCGGTGTCACTGTCCTTCAGCTTCCTGGACAGATCCCTAGCGATGTTGTCGAGGCAGGCGCCGTTGTTGACTGCTGTGAGCGGGAGGTCCCATAGGTCCTCGGTGCTGAGGTTGCCCTTGGGAGACTCGAAACGAATTTTCATCCTACTGGCTTTTTCGAACATTTTTCTTCCTCCTAGAAGTTGATTTTGAGGGTGCGGGTGAAGCTACCCTTGACTCTGCAAAGTACGCTGCTGCGTTGTGTCGAGGAGAACCCGATGCCGCTGAGTTGGTTCTCGGACTCCTCTACCTTCATCTTGGAGCCGACGACCTCGAAGACTTTCCGGTGTGCGTTCAGCTCCTCGTTCAGGAACTCGTTGTAGAAGCCTCTCGCCTTGCCCTCGTTCACGCACTTGTCGAGCATGAAGAAGAAGTGCTTGTTGCCCACGCCGTGCCCGTCCCAGTGGTTCGGGGAGTGCATGAGGACGTTGACCTTGTGGAAGGTCTGCGTCGGGAGGCCCCAGACAACTTTCGAGGTTTGCGAAGAAGGCAGCGACTTGATGATCTCGAAGCCGTCCTTGCGGCTGTACTTGATCTGGGCGACTTCGACATTCCCGGATACTGCCTTCGGGTAGGCGAAGCAAAACACAGTCCCGTCGAACTCGATCTCAACCTCGAACCCAACATCGTAGGTTTCACGCTTGCAGAACTGGTTCACGACCAGCTTGTAGGTGCCCTCCTTCATCCTGTGGCGATCCGGGTAGCAGATGTTCTCCACCGGGGTTCTTGTATCGCCAACTCCTGCATTCATATCCACGTCGAGGCGCCCGTTTGTAATGGACGAGATCTTGCGTCCGTAGTAGATGGTGTTGCCACCAGGCTCGACCATGTGAAGGTCGAGGTCGTCGCGGTTGAACCAACTCAAGGAGCACCGGAGATCCCCATCTACCTTCCCGCCAGCCTTCTTGACGCGCTCCTTGATCGAGTCCGCCATGTCCCCCGTGTACGACCACGAGAAGTTGTTCGGCCACTTGAACATGCCCTTGGCATCAGCGTCGATGGGAGCGATCAGACTAACCATGTTACCGGCGTGCTTGTTCTCCAGAAGAATCTCCAACGACTCCACCTTCGGTAGAACATTGGAGATAAATTCATTCACCCCGATTTCTTCCACGCGGTCGAAGCTCTTCATGTTCTCGGGAACCGCGCTAGCCAGTTCCTCGAAGACGTTCATCCGCTGTTTGGATTCGCGGTTCGCGAACAGGATGTTGTTCACGGTGATATCCTCGGTGACCGCGTACCTGCGTTGGAGGGCAGAGGTTAAACCGAGTTCCTCGATTGTCCTCTGTGCCTTCTCGATCATGCCCTTGGTGATCAGAGCACTAGGGCGCTTGTAGTTGCTGGGCGCCACCTTTGCCTCGAACGAACCTACAGACGGCTCCAGGTCCTTGCCTTCGGAGAGGTCCACCAGCAAAGTCCCGATGACCGTGCCGCGAATCTTGGAGACGGACTGGGGAACGCTCTTAAGCTTTGCCCAGCAGAAGATGTCGTGCTGCGAGGCAGGAAGCTTGGCGAATTCCTTCTTCAGCTTCAAGAAGCTCTCCACGGCGAACTTGTGCTCCTCGCCCCGGTACAGCGAATTCTGCGCGATCAGTTCCAGCACGGTGTCGATGGAGTCCAGCGAGATTTCCTTAAGGCTCCTCAGGAAAACGTCCTTGGTGCTCCTGGACTCTGATAGTCTGGAGCCGATGTCGAGCCCTTTGACCACTCGGTCGGTCGGGATCTTGATGTAGAAGTGCTCCCAAGTAAGCATTTCTCCCGAATCTGCCTGCTGGAAGTTTTTGTCAACCCCGGCTACGGACTCGGGGTGGAGGAAGATGTTGCTGATTTCGCTGGATTTAATCAGAGCGGAAAGCGCGTCCGAAACTACCTGATAGAAGCCGCCAGGCTGGGCGTCCCAGATGCTGACCACTTTCCCGTCGATGATGGCAACTACGTCACCAACCGCTCTGATAAAGGATCTACAGCAGGTGCAATCGTGCTCCGTGCGCTCTTTGTAGATCGGATTGGCGCCTTCCGGGAAGCTGCTGAGGTAGGTCTCCCAGAGAAGATCCTTGGAAACCTCGGCGCGAAAAAGCTCGTGCTGCTTCATCACATCGAACTGCTTTTGAACCGCTACCTTGAAATCGTTGAACATCTGACCCTCCTTTTGTTTTGTCGTCAAATCCATATTTGAATCCTAATTCATTTCTGAATATTTGTCAAGCTAAAAATTCACTTATGAATACTTTCTGCGAAAAAGAGGAGCCCTCTTCGCAGGAAGGGCTCCTCACAACTTTTGTGCTCCTAGTTGGCGCTAGGAGAACTGCCCTCGACTTCGTGATCTAAGGCGGATGCGTCTGGGTGTTAATGAGTGCTGATCTGGAATAATTTCAAGTTAAACCACTTCGGCTTAAATGTCAAGCAAAAAATTCACATCTGAATATTTATTTGACCTACCCATCAACGGACGGAAAGGTTTGAGAGACCACGCCATTTTTCATCAGGTTTCTCAATTGGCCTACACAATTGTAGCAGGCCATAGCACCGAACTCAAGTAACCGCTTTGGCATCTCTTCCTCCTGCTCTGCAAGTCGAAATAGTTGCCGTGCCTCGCTCAACCACATCGAACACAATTCATCTAACTTTTCATCTGAAATTTCCATAATCCACCCTCCTTTTATTTGACGATCATCAGTTTTTCGCTAGCCCTGGTATAGGCGGTGTACTTCCATCTTCTGTGCATCTCCTCATCGTTCCCGAAGAGTTCCTCAAAGACCATAATTTTCGGTGCCTCTGAGCCCTGAAATTTGTGGCACGTTAATGCGTAGCCGAAGTCGAATTGCTCGATGCCTCGCTGGTAATAAACAGAACCTCCGAGGAAAACCTGATCGTCAATATCGAGACATTCGTAGGTGACCCCTGAGTCGTTCGTGAAGTCCAGGTAGCGACCAATCGAGTCGTAATTAACGCACGTCCCGAGCATCCCGTTGACGAGGCCCATCTCGTTATTATTTTTCAGGCAGATGAGCTTATCGCCGGGTGCAGGGAGATCGCCTTTAAATCCGAGTAATCCCCTGATTTCCTCGTTCAGTTTTCTGCGAGTATTATTGAACCCGCAGATGACCTGATCCGCCGACAATAAAAATTCATCAGCCACGCGGAACCACGGGATCACGAAGCACGTATCTCCGTGCCTCCCGTACCCGATGTCCTCCCCAATCCGGATCGAGTGAGCCAGGCGAATAATCGGGTTGTCCATCGCCTGGCGGTGAATTGTCTCCAGGCGGTAATCAGGGTTGAGCATCAGGTTCGCCTGATCCTTGGACACAGGGGGAAGCTGAAAATGATCTCCGATGTACAAAACAGGAATCCCATAGCTTTCCAGATCGTATTTAATCGTGCCGCTCACCATTGAGGATTCATCGCAGATGATTAGCTTGACCTTTTCCAGTTCCACGAAGGACCTTCGGCAAAACGTGACTTTTCCTTGATCGTCAATTCTGGGCCGGTAGATCAACCCGTGGATCGTCGTAGCTGGGAGTCCCTTCTTCCTGAGGACCATCGCCGCTTTGCCTGTGTAGGCGACGTAGCGGATGTCATGCTCTTCTAGCTTCAGATCATCGACGATGAAATTTACTAGCGTCGTTTTGCCAGTGCCTGCGTAGCCACCTAGAACGAAGGTCGTTTTATAATTGGATTCGATTGAGTTGAACCAATCTTTAATCGCGGTGACGGCTCCAGCTTGCTCGTCGGTTAGGGTTATTTGTCCCAACTAGAACCTCCCTGAGAAGGGCTGGAGCCAGAATGAGGCTTTTTCTGCAGCAGCGACTTTGCCATATTCCAAAAGGTACTCCTTGAATTCGTGGACATTGGGTACCCTCTCCCGGCTTAAGTCAGTAATAGCCACCTGCATGATCTCCAGGCCTTGGGCTCCGAAGATCTCCAGTTCGACTTCAGGCCCGTAGTTCAACTCGGTAATTTTCAGGTTCCGCCACACCATGTCGAAATTGTCATGGAGTGCCTTCAGAGCTTTTGTGCCCAACCGAGGCACGCTCAGGGTTTCCAGGTTCGCCTGAATGTTTTCCAGTGACTCGTACTTCTGGAGCAGGCGGATTGCCAAAGTCTCCCCGATTCCTTGTGGGCTCGGGATAGCGTCCGACGTGCAGCCTCCTAATGCTTTGACCTGCGACCACCTCGCTGGGGGCATCTCGTAGATCTCCTGGAATTGCTGCGTGTTCAGCCAGATCTTCGCAGGAACTCTGGTGTCCAGAGAAGCGCGGAGGTCCTTGCCGTAAGAGCCCACGACGACCCCAGGCTTAATGCACTGGAGCATGTCGGCGTCCGGGGTCATCATGATGATTTTCCATTCGTCGAGATCGAGGTGATTAGTGAAGTAGGCCAGAAGGTCATCCCCCTCGACCTTAGGCGCCTTGATAATCGGGATATCGACCATCGAGCAGAGCAACTCAAGATCCGACACATCTTCGCTGAGAAAATCCTCGTAGCGCTTGATGTCCTCAGGCTTCAGCTTGGCTCTCTGCTCTGCCCTCTTCAATTTGTACTCGGGGAAGATCCCGAGTCGATACTTGGATTTGCCTGACTCACCGCACATGACCACTCGGTCGATTTTGTAATCCACGATCAGCCGCTTGATGTCGGAGATGAAATCCCAGGCCTTGTGCTGGCTCCTGTGGTGAAGCAGGTGAAAAAAGCAGCCCATCTGGTCGATGAGCAGAAGTCTTTTGGGCATCTACTTCGACCTCCCCAGCAGCTCTTTCGCCTTCCACTCCCTAGCGTGCTCCACTTCAAAATCCGCGATCATCCTTCGGACCTTCTTGAGAACCTTCGTCGCCGAATAATTCTTGTGGGTCTTGCCACAGTTCAGGCAGACTTTGGATTCAGGCGAACCTGGGATTGCACGACACAGCCCGCCGTGAAACGGTAGCCACTTGTAGAGCACAATTTCGTCGGACTCCCTTTTCCAATAAATCCAACCGTCCTTTTTCTGATGCTTGACAAAGCCCTCGCTGGTCAAGAAATTACCTACCAGTTCCCAGAGCAACGGCGCGTCGTTCAGAACCTCCCAATCATGGATTCCAATTTTGCAGAGATTCATTTTCTAACCCTCCACATTTGTGGATGTCTTGTCATCCCGCAGCCGCTGCCACACAGGGAACCTCAACGATCCGTCAGCCGTGACTTCCTGGCCTGAGACCTCGCCTATCAAACCGACGAGATTTCCGTTCAGGTGCTGAATCCAGTACTCGAATCGCTGCCCATCATCGAAGCCAGTCCCGCAGTCGGTCTTGATCGTCCCGCAGTCCGACGCCATTTTGACCCCGCCGAGCATTCCTTGGTACTTGCCCTCGCCTTCGTAGGCTCCGACGATTCTCAGGTCTAGGGTGAAGAACTCCTTCACTTTTAACCACTTGCGGGAACGCCCGTACTCGTATTCGCCTTCCATCTCCTTGACAATTAATCCCTCGCCCTTCCCAACCGAGTACTCCACCTCCTTCCCCTTCGAATTCAGAACTGAATACTTCTCGCCTCCTTTATTCCGGACCCTCTGAAAAAGCTCCTTCACTTCAGCTTCGTTATTCGCGATGGCGTTCGGCAGCAGGATCAGGTTGTTGAAGGGCTGCTCCTGGCGCTCGAACAGGGAGGACAGTTCGAGTTTCCTGTCGGAAAGAGGCGCCGACTTCTTCTGCTCGAAGAAGGTTTCAACCGGTAACAAATCCCAGCAGAAAAATCCGAGGTACTCCCTGACTTCGGCGGGCGTGGTCGATTCGGATCGCAAAAGTGCTTTGCCTCCCTCGTACACCCAGTTGCCCTCACGACACTTCAAGAAAGTTTTGTTGTCCGGGTTGAATCGCTTCGCGAGAATTTCCCCGTCGAGAACAAAATCCGTTCCCGGTCTCAACTTCAGGATCTCCGCAGCGATTACTCCGCGCTCGTCGAATTCATGCCCTTCCCTACTAAAAAAGGTCACCTTCCCGTCTTTGCAGACCGCGATGCAGCGAAGGCCGTCGAGCTTCTCTTCAACCAGAACCGGGTATTTTAAAGTGGGCCAGAGATTCTTCGGCGTCTTGCCCCCTTTGTAGATCGGCTGGGCGAGCATCACGTCGAACGTCGGGATCAGTTTGGGAAACGCGGCGTTAATCGTGGACTCGTCAACTCCAATTTTGAGGTCGCGAGTCACGATCCGCGAAACCCACATGGCACCGAGCAAGGTGCAGCGTTTCATCAGATTTCTGATCATGTTCTTCGCAGCAGTCGATCCGGTCTCGTGCTTCGCAAGAAGAAGGAGAAGCTCCTCCAGATCCTGCGTGATGTCGGGCTGAACCTCGTTGTAGGACGAGGGGAACTCGATCTGCTTGATTCGGTAGGTCAGGTACCTACAATAAGTTAGGTAGAGGATCTTGCGAAGCTGCGGAGAATCGTTCCTTTTTAAAATCTCGATCTTCTCGTTTTTTGAAGCGGTTTCTTGGATTTGCTGAAAAACTTCGAACTCTTTCAAATTTGTCCCTCCTTGGATACTAAATATATCGCCGCCATAATTGAAACGAAGGCGACCGTAATGCTCCAGAGCCCGTAGCAACCCGCAGTCATCTCACTTCCTGCTTTGAGGGCCGTGTCGCTGAATTCAGCCAGCTTCAGACTTGCAGCACCGCCAACGGCAAGGGATGCAACTGCCAATCCAATTTTCTTAATCATCAAAAGTTCTCCTCCAGAATCTTCCTCAGTTCCGCGCCCGACATCTCGTACTCCATGCGGGCGCTCTTGTCGTTGCTGTCCCACATGATGAAGGAAACTCTGTCTCCGAGCGGATTTCTCCAGACCTCGAAGCAATCCGCCTTCTTAAAATTAACCTCGCTCATTTCCCTTCCTCCTTTAGCATTCCCCGCCCTCTTCTCTGATCCGCTCCCAGAACACCACTTGTCCGGTGTAGGGGCAACAGACTGGAAGCTCGGGGTTTTCGTCGTCTACGTCCAGGACGCAGAGGGCATCGCAGCAAGTGCAGATGAATTCGGTCATGCGGCTTCCTCCATTTCAGCAGTAGGTTTTAGTTTCGTAACTCCTCCTTCGCGGTGGTAGTGGTACCGCCTTGTGTGAAGCTTGTTGTATTGCGGCTGGAGTAACTGAATAAAATATTTTTCAACCGCAGGCAGGTTAGTTGGCACCACTGGGAAACAAGCAAACGCACCAAATTCCTTGTCTGAATACCTCAAGTGGCACCTAATTCGAGCCACAATGTCCTTAGTTCGTCCCACGTAAACCACCTCTTCTTCCCTGATTAGGAAGTAGAGCATGTGGTGCTCCTGTTCTAAATTCACTAAAACGCTGAATTTTTCACCAGGTCCCTTAGAGTAATTACGCCAGCCTGCTTTCTTCCTCCAGCGCTCATCTGCGATGCTAGACAAATCAGTCTCGTCTGCCATGAACCGATCTAATTCAAATGGAAGTCGCTGCATTTTAGGCTGCTTCCTCCATGTCGTCTTCGTCTTCCTCGTCTGATTCCTCGGCCTCGGCCAAAGCGACCCACTCAAGGTCAAACTCCTTCAGGTCAGCCCAGGTCTTGCCGACTTCGGCGTCAGCCTTCATCGGGAAATCTGCGGTCAAGCCTTTAGGCCACCTGCTGAGGTGCCTGACGATGAACTCGTGCGCTTCGGAGATCATCGAGTCCGGGACTTCCATCTCAGTCGAATCGTGGATGACGTTGATGATTTTGAAGGGCAATCCGCGCTTGTCGATCTCGGCCCACATGTTGACCAGGCTCTGGAGCATCCCGTCGCTGGCTACCGACTGGATGATAAAGTTGTTGGCTTGGCGTTCGGCCCTAGCCCTCAGCCCTTCGTCCTCGGAGTCGATGTGGGGAACCCGCCGTTTCCTTCCGGAAACCGCTACCGCGTAGCCGTGCTCCCTGGCGAACATCACATTTTCCTGAAGCATCTGGCGGATGCCGTAGTGCTTAGCGAAATATTCCGCGAGGTTCTTCTGGGCCTCTTCCACGGAGATCCCTGCGTTCTTCGCAATCAGGGCAGGAGCGGCTCCATACAACGCGGCGAAGCCAAGAGTCTTGGCTATCTGGCGATAATTGTTGTACTTCTCCTTGATCTCGTGGACTTCGCAGTCGAGCTTGAAAACTTCCTTCGCCGTGTTCGAGTGCGGATCGAGGCCATTCTTGAAGCCCTCGACCATCGCAGGGTCCTTGCTAAGTGCTGCGGTGATCCGCAACTCAGCGTTGGAGAGGTCAGCTACGACCAGCGAATGACCATCCTCCACGATGAAGCAGCGCTTGAGTTTTTTTGCTTCTTCCGAGTGCATGGCGATGTTCTGCATATTAGGTTGGGTGCAGGATACCCGTCCCGTCCTTGCCTGATTTACGCGGAACGAGCAGTGAATCCTGCTGTCCACCGAGCGGTTGATGATTGCCAGCACGTAGGTGCTGAGCATCTTCTTTAGCCCCTCGATCTCCTTGATGACTGCCAGCGATTTCACATCAGGGAACTGCTCGGCCCAAGCCAGGAAGCTCTCCTTGTCCGTCGAGTATTCCCCCTTCTTCGTCTTTTTTATCTGCGGGAACTTCAGCACGTCCTTGAAGAGGAACCGCTTGTGGTTCACACTGTTCACGAGGAAAACCAGAGGCTTCTTCAATTCGGTGATCGCGTTCTTCCGCTTGGCGTTCTCCTTAGCAAGCTGGACTCGGGACAGAAGAGCAACCGCCGTCTGGATCTCAGGCAAGGTCTTGAGTTCCTCGCCTAGAGATTCGATCCTTTCTTCAAGCTCCGCTTTGTACCGCTCAGCTTCGGGAAGGTCCACCTTCCAACCGCACTGCTCGATCCTCGCCAGGGCGTAGGCGTAGGTGCTCACGTCCTTGAAAACCTCAACCTGCTCCTCGATTTCCAACTGCTTGTCGAAGTAGTCAGCAAGTTGGATCGAGGCATCCACGTCCATGCAGCTATACAGGAACAGGACCTCCAGCGGGATCAAGTCGTAGGTGAAGTCGGTTTTCTTGATCTTGTGCTCTTTGCAGTACCTGGACTTGAAAAGCTCCAGAGGTGCATCGTAATCCCCGAAGCCATCCAGAAGAGTGGCCGCGCAGTACTTCAGCGAATGAGATTCCCTGTTCTCATCACAGAGGAAGCTGGCAATCAAAACGTCGTAGACGTTGTGCTTGCAGAGCTTGGTCCCGTATTTGTACGCGAGATGCTTGAAATCAAAGTAGATGTTGGCTCCGATCTTCTTTCTGGAATCGTCATCGATCAGGTCGTTGCACCCAGCTACGATTTCGGCCCATTCATTTTCTGTCCAGTTCCCGTGGTAATCCGGGGTCGGGATGCAGTAGCCATAATTTTTCTTGTGCGAGAACTGAATCGTAAGCACTTTTCCTTGATTAAACTGCAGCGCGGAAGTCTCAATGTCTAGTGCGTACCGGAAAACGTTCTCCTTGTAGAAGGCGTAGAACGCCCTGAATTTTTCGATGGTGTCCACGAGCGTATAAAATCTGGGCTCGCGTTCTTCCTCGATCAGCTCAGGGAACTGCATCTCTTTTTTAGCCAGCTCCAGGCAAATCTTGATCGTGCCTGCGATGTCCGGGTTGTGCTTGACCATCGAATAGGGCGGGATCGTCAGGGCCTTCGTCTGGTACTTCTCGCACTGGATAATCCTGCCGTAGAACTTGGAGGCGCCCTTGGAACCCATGCAAAGCTCGAAAGCTTTGGCTGTAGCGAAGAGCAGGAGGTTCGGAGCGTAGGACCCGATGAACTCGTCTACGTACTCGGCCTTCTCCTTGAAACCTGCTGCCTTTCCGTCTGCGTAGTCCGATAGGCAGATGACCGAAACATCTTCCAACTCGATGCCAACTTCGGTGAGGCCCTTCAGCAGATCCTTGAGCCCATACTTGTTGATAACCCCGCTGTCGATCCAGTCTTGGTGCTGCGGCTGGTCGTAGATGACCAGTACTTTATTATTTGGTGCTTTTCTTGGTGTGATCAATGCTTCTCCTTAGTAACAGTCGGAAACAACTCTCCCGCGTGATACAATCTTTTGAACTCCTCAAATTCTTCCGGAGTGATAATTCGCCTGCTCCCATAAAGGGAGTGGAGCTTGCTGTGGAGCGCTACCGACAGGCAGACGCCTAATCCCCAATCTTCATGAAGCCTGAGTATTTCCTGAGACAAAGCCGCAAGTTCTTCTTTGGAGTAATTCATAGCCCACTTGTGTCTCGGTAAGCCCAGCTTGGAGCAACTCTCACGCAGCATCAGTCGGAACGGGTAGTGGTGGTGAACTTCGTAGTTCAAGGAACCTGAAAGAATGCAAGCGCCTCCGGAAGCCTTCGCACTTTTGTACTTCCAGTCCCTGAGGAACCCTCGGAGGTACGTGCTGGTATCAACGTGGGCGTTGCTGAGAAACTTCGTGTCCTTGCGCTTCTCCCTCGTAGCAGAAAGGACAACCGAATTTCTGCTGGATGTTGTTGTAGCGCATCTGCTGGTACACATCTGGGTGCTTCGGGCAGCGATAACGGACGTAGGATTTGCTGTGGAGCGTCTCGTCTGGATTGATCAGGCCCTCGTAAATCATCCCGTTTTCTTCCGTGGCTTTGATCACTTGATCGAGTTGTAGGCGCCGAGCGAGTCCCTTCTTTTCTAGCCCGCAGTACCAACAACCACATCCTCGCTGGAGCGAGTTGTAGACGATGTACTGCACGACCTGCGGGTGCTTCTGGCAAATGTAGAAGAGAGGATGAAAAGCGTTTTTATAAGCAGGAGTGGTGAGGATATAGCCACGCTTTTCAAACTCTCGGAAAACGAACTCCCAATTTAATTTCACTGTTTTTGGCATCTAGTCCTGTTCCAGGTCCTCCCAGCAACTTGCGTGAACCAACTGTCTCTTCGAACCGACCCTGAACCTAACCACCACTTTCCCTGAAATAACTTCCCCCGCTTTACTCCGATTCGAGTGACCACCTGTGACGACCACAAGCGCCCTCACCACGGCTTTGTCCTGCTCCTTGAACGGCTGGTTGCAAACCGCGCAGATGTTTGAAAATCCTCCTGCCATTTCTACCTCCCATTCAGATGTGAATTTGTTAAGCGTAAGCCAGCGGCTCCCAACCGAACCGGCTCATCCGCTGTTTGTAATCGCTGCTCCTCTGGTAGTGCTCCAGACTCACGTAGCAGACGGATTCCTCCAGCATGTCATCTCGGACAAATTTCTCTTCGATGAGATACCACCACTTGCAGTCGGTCGAAGTGTACTGGTAGGAGAAAACCTTCCCATTCTCCAAGAGCACGTCGATGTCCACCTCTTCGGGGCCAAAAGTTAGCCTCAGAATTTCGATCCCACCAAGCTCTCGGATGACCTCTTGCAGCACCGAGGAATACCTCACGTCCTCCGTTGCTTTTATGATGTCGAGCATTTTAGTTCCTCCCGAGGAAGATGAAAGTTTGGTCCGCGTCTTTGCAGAGGGCTGTGTAGAAATCGTCTACGCGAATATCCTTAAACACCAGCCAAGGCTCATCTACGTAGATTCGGTTGTAGCGCCCTGCACATCTCTTCGCTTGAAACCCTGTAACTGTCTCAGCGACGTCTGAGTAGAAGCGAGTCATCGCCGGATCATGCACCACAATCAGGTCTCCAAGCTGAGCGTGGTCCTTGATGTACTCGGTCTTGCCTGCACGTCGGTTAGGGTTCACGTGCACTGTAGCCATCTCCATCGCGTAACCCACTGGCCCTAGCATGTTGAACCATTTTTCGTCCTTGAGGCGCTCACGAAACTGCTCATTCGCCTCAACCAGTAAATCCACCGCGCACCAAAATTTTTCGTAATGATCCAATTTTTATCCCTCCGGTTCGTACAACTCGTTTCCACATTTCCCCTTCGCGTTGAAAGGGCATTTCCATTTTTTGCACTCGGCACCAAACTCGATCTTGAACTCCCAATTTTCGAGGAGACAGGTGGGGAGCTTGATGGTGCCTCTTCGCTCGACTGCAGCGTCCATCTCCTCCTGAGTCAGGTCGCCCATGTCCTTGCCGGTTCCGTAGTAGATCGAGGCGTCGGCGCAGGTGACTTTGAACCACGGCATCAGCGAAGCACAAATTCGCTGGGTCGCTTGGTATCCTGGGCGGTCACAATCAGGGAAGAAGCAGACCTCCGTGGCCCCCATCGACAGCAGAAGCATGACCTTATTTTTTGACCAGTTATTTACTCCGAAGGCGCAAGTGGCGGCGTAGCCTTTGTCGATCCCGTTGATCGCGTGAAAGTGACCTTCCCCTAGCAAAATCAAGTCAGGCTTCATCGCCTTGATAATGTCGTGACACGCAATCCATTTTGATTTTACAAGCAGGCCCTTATTGCGAATCCACTTGGGCTGCTCGTCTCCGAGAGCCCTAGCATCCACCCCAATCAGCACTCCGTTCAAATAAACGGGGAAGCAGATTCTCCCTGCATAACGACCTCGGCTACAACGTATCGCCCCAACCTGCTTGTATGTCTCCAGGCTGATTCCTCGGTACCCGTCCTCGTCCCAAATTTCCCCACTCGGAAAAAATACCGACTGATCCTCCTCAACCACCGGCACTTCCTCGGTCTTGTTCAGCCTCGATAAAATTCCTCGTAGCCCAAGCCCAAGCTCCTGCATTTCATCCAGCTCTTCACCGAGGAGCCATCGGTGGAGCCCTGCTTCGTTCAGTCGGAAGGAGCAGACAAAACAATTCGCGACGCGCTTCTCGATATTTATCCCGAAGCTCGGCTTATTATCCACGCCACCTGCGTGTAAGTGCTGATGGGGTCAGGTAATTCCGTACTCATCCCCGCCCTTGTGCTCGTAGTCGATGCCCTTACTTTCAAGGAGTTCAAGGATTTCCATCGGCCAGGAACTCCTCGATTTCTTCACGCAATTCGGGGAACATTTTGTAGAGTGCTTCCCGCACAGCGGTGTACGTGTTCCACCTGTCTCGTATTTGGGCAGGCCACTTCTCCATGAAGCGCCTGATACCTTCTGGAGTGGCGCGAGTGTAATCGTTATCTCCGTGACCGGCTAAGCAACCCCCTCCAAAGAAGATGCTGCAGGTTTCACAGTCCCAGCAATCTGAAAACATTTTCATCCGACTAAACCTCCCTCATCCACAGTTCCACCAATTCCTCGGTGCTCAGCTTCCCAAGGGCTTCCTTGTTCCACTTCCAGGAAAATTTGTCGTTGAAAGTAGCGAAGCCCTTATCCTCCATCAGCCTAGCGTCCTCCACACTCAAGAACGCCTTGCCCATCACCGCGTCTAAAACGAGTTGCTTGATTTCGTTCATGCGGCCTCCGCTTCGACTTCCTCGGTATCTACCACGCCCGTGTCCTTTATGATGCCCTCTAAAATCTTGAAATCTAGCGTCTTGTTCTTGAAGATTTTCATGGCGCCGGTTTCCAGGTTATCAACCCTCACGCAGATGCCCTCACGCACATGAGACTCATCGAGAGGATCAGCGATGTCGAAAAACTCGTCAGTCATGAAATCTACGTCCTTCTTGAATTGCCCGGCTTGGCAATCTCCGGAGATGAAGTTGACTCCCAACTCAGGCACATGCTTCACCCCAGCCTTCCTGCACCGCTCCTTGACAACTCCCCAGGGCATCTCCAGCATCCCACCGTCTTCGCTCATCAAGGCGATCCGGTAGACGTAGATCTCACACTCGGCAGGCAAGCAGCCGTACTTGTAGGTCATGGTCTTGCCGAAGCGTTTCACGAAGTCCTTGCCCATCTTCGAGCAATCGACGGTGTTCATGATCGGCCTACCCGATTCCTCGTAGCCAACGATCTCATAAAACCAGACCTCGTTCTGCTTGATGTGAGGCGCAAGCCGCTGGTGGCACTTCTCGCGGAAGTCTTTATCGACCTCGTTGACTTCACCTCGGACTTCTCCCTTGATGACGCGCCTGGTGCCGTAGACCGACTTCCAGATTTCTGTAGAGGGACGAGAGCAAAGCTGCTCCTTCTTCAGGTCCGACAGGAAGAAGTTGAAGAGGTGCTTCTCGTAGCCGAAGAAGGCGTCAGCGAATGCGAAGTAAAGTTCCTCGTGCCACTTCAGCGGGCGCTCTTCTTTGACCTTCAACTTCGAACTCCTGCCTGAGGTCCCATGCAACTTCGCCGTCAGAGTCACCAGGCCCATCAGTTCGTCAGGCCTTGCGTGCCTGAGTTGATCCGTTTCGAGGTGCTCAGGGAACATCCTCTTCAGGGACTCGTTGAGCTTGGGCGTTTTCGGCTTGTTCGCTGCGGCTGCTTTCAGGGTCGCCTCGGTCACGAACTTGTTGCAGATCGAGATTTCGCTCAACTCGACGAACTTGGCCCCCACTTCCAGTTTCTTCAGGTCGTAGCCGGTGAACCCCAGCGAGTGCAGCCCGATCACGAAAGCCTCCGACTTCTCGCCACGGAACTTCTGAGCGCGAACCCTGCGGCTCGCATCGAAGTAGCCGCCTTTCCTCTCACCATTCTCGGTGTAGCCGACCAAATCGTTGGCCTTAGCGAACGCCTCAGAGATCTGCCCGTCGTCCGGGAACAGAACCACGACATCGCCTTCGTTGGCATCGAGGCCTACGATGACCTGATAGCCGAGGCACGTAGCCACGTTCAGGCGATCTGCGTTCGAGTGCTTCCTCACATTTTCCAACTTCGAAATTACTGCGGTGTACGCCATTTCCCCTCCTATTCACATCTGAATTGTTTCAAGACTTCAAATACTTAACCAACTCATCGACCGTCGAGACCATGCCTGGATCTTCCCACTTGAACCCGACTCCGTTCAATTCGAAGTACCTCTTCTTGAAATCCGCAGGGTCCAAATGTGAGCAGACCAAGGTTGGCTTGCCTTCCGTCCTTCGGTGCTGGATTAGCGTTCTAAGGACAGCTTGACTAAAATCGGTGGTGTACTCCGTGCCAACCATGTACAGACAAAGGATTTCCGCTTTGTCGGCTGTGGTCGCCACGTAATTATTCTGGTCCCACTTTTTGATCTCCTCCAGGAGCTTCCCGAAACTCACCATCTTCGCATCGACTCCGGATTTGATCGCCGCCTTCATGATATTTGAAGCCGCCTGAAGCGCAGCGGACTCAAACCCCGAGTGGAAGTAGAGGACCAGCGGCTTGTTCAAGATTTTATTTATGTCACCAAGAATCAAATAGTAGGCGTTCACGGTTTTCACTCCAGCGACCGGCGTTTCATTATTCCGGATGTACGGGACCGGCACTCCGGAGGCTTTCAGCTTCTTCTCGAAAAATTCTAAATCGTGCATGAGGCTCCAAAGGTGCTGGTCGATTTTCTCGATCAAGCCAGGCAATAAAATTGGGACCTCAGTGAGGTCCCGGTAATTTTTTACCACTACCTTGAGATAAGGCAGTGGAATTCTGAGGTGGTGCTTGAAGGTCGAGTATTGAGCCCATGTTTGGTAGCCCAGCGGCTCGATTGGGGATTTGTTGTAGCTAGCCCCTGCCAAAGTAATTCACCACCGCGTCGTCTCGGGAAATGTCCAGCATCAAGAGGCAGTGCTTCAGGAGCACCTCGTCCTCTACATCTTCCCCTCGGCAGAATTTGCAGGAGCGTTCAATGCCTGTTTCTTCGGCGTCTTCTTCATCATGGCGCATGAATCCATCATTCTCTGCACACTCATCGGAGCACCAGTGATGCCCGCAGTCGCACCACACGTAATCCCCACAGTCCGGAAATGTCTCGCCGCATTCGTCACACGCATAAAAATCAACGCCCATCCTTAACCCCCAAAGTTCAATCTGGTCGAAGCCAGAAAATAATCCAGCCCAAGAGCGCCGATCCCGAGGCAAAGTCCTATGATCCCGTAGAGGATGCAGCACACGACAATCGAAGTCCCAAGGTCGTTCACGGCCTTCACGATCTTATCCAACATAACCCCTCCGCGCTTCCAGAATGTGAGACAGGCCAGGTCTCGCTACAGTCCCAGAATCACCAACCGGAACCAAGATGCACTTCGGCATGACTCGCTTGAATCCTTGAAGGTCCGTGATTACTCTGGCCTTGTGCATCTGCTTGGCGAGTTTGATCTCGGCTTTGTCGTTGGAGAGGACGTTGAATCCGCATTTGCGACAGAAGTAGGAAAATTTCAATTTACGACCTCCTTGACCATCCAAGAGGACCAGGTGTAATCGAACCCGGTCTCGTCATCTATTGTGAACCAGGTGTAGGTCTCACCGTCTTCCTCTTCTTCCTGCTTCCACGTTTTGTTTACCACCCACTCCTTCCCGTGATACTCTCCCATCGTGTCTTGGAAGGTAGGGCCTCGCTCTATCTCCCCATACTCCGCGTCATAAAAGTTAGGATTCTCCTCGATAACCTTCTCCCAACTCTTGATCCTAACTTTGTCTCCAGCTTTAATTTCCATCTCCTGCCTCCTTGAATGGCCTGAATCCTGTCAGATTCAGGGTTTGCTTGTAGATTCTTCCGGTCGAGTTGCATTCATCACAAGGCTCTAACCAGCATTGGTGGGTCCTCTGGTATTTATCCCCCGTCCCTCCGCACCTAGTGCACAACGCAAGCTCCTCCTTGACGAACAGCTTGTCCTGCAAGCCCCAACTCTCGACCACCTTTTTCAGATCCGTGATCAAATCCCCACCCTCCTCTTCCTCTTTTTCCGCATCGAAAGTGGCAGCACCAATTCAGGCGCCCCATACTTCTCCGTGATTTTTTCCTCAGGCTGAAACTTCAGAAGCTCCTGGTACTTGCGTGAATACTCAGGGCACCTAGATTTAGTACCCGTCTTGCACATGTAGACGCAGACGGTTGCATCCTTGGTCCCTCCACATTTCAGGAGAGGACAGCTCATTTGCAGGCCCATCAATGCCCCACTTTCTGGTAAATCCAGGCGCCCTTGACGTCTTTGGTGAGAGCTACGTGAAGCTCGAAGTCGGCGCAGGAGAGGGCCTTGACGTAGGTGTAAAAATCCTCGCGCTTCCACCCCGGAGTGCCATTTGGGAGCAAAATTGGACACCCTTCTCCCTTAACAGCTTCTCCCGTCTCCCTGTTGATCAGCTTGAACCTTATTGGGTAGGGCATGGGTTAACCTCCGAGCTGCTTGCTTTTGATCCTGGTCACGATCTCGTCGATGAATTTTTCCGTGTTGATGGTCTCGGAGATTACTTTGAGTCCTTTGTCACGGACCTTGCCTTCAACAGCAAACAGGCAGTTCTCAGCGGCCCGCCTCAGCGCGTTGACGAACTGCTCGTGCATGTCCTTGTGGTAGCCCCAATAATCGTGGTTGGTTCCCTCAATCGCGTCCCGGACTGCTGCACCTATGGTTATGCGGATATTCTTGTCGCTCTCTAACTGAGCTTGGCGATTCTCCAGAGCAGCAATTCTTGCCGAGAGGCCCTCGATGTCGGGTGGACCCAACCACCTTATGATGAAATTTTTCAAAGTTGTTCCTCCTTTTTAAAAACTTATGTCCAAGAATTTAGCCTTATCGAAAGCCCGAAGCTGCTTGAAGTTCGACAGAGGCTCTCCGGGAATCGTCCGGTAGTTCCTAAATTTAGCGAATTTGTTGGTCACGGTCCCGAGTTCGAGATCCTCTTTGTCCTGGCTCATGAACAAGGCCAAGTCTGCGTCGTTGATGATGTTCTGCGAGAAGCGGATTGTCTCGGCCTTGGCGTCGAACTGAAGCGGCGTGATGACGATGCCCTTGCCTCTTCGTGCGAAGTTTTTGAGCGCCTTGGACATTTCCAGGTAGCGCTCCCAGCTTTGTAGGCCTCGGTGAGACGCACCTGCCGGAATCAAAGTCAGATAATCTATCTCGAACGTCACAACTCCCTTCGTGCTCCTCAGTAGTTCCATCTCCACCAGCAAGTCATCGAAGTTTGGCCCGTGATCAAAAAGGAAAAACCCCTCCGGTTTCCGCTCGAACCTCAGAGCAGCTTCCCGGATGAACTCCTCTTCGCTCAGCCCATTTTCTAAACTCTCCTCCACAAAATTCACATCTGAATTGATGAAGAGAAATTTCAACTTCGCTGCTCTTAGTTTCCCCCGCTCCTCCTTCGTCAATTCATCAGAAATAATGTTGCCAAGATCCACGTCAGATTCATGCGACCAGATCCTCGCCATGATCTCTTTCTTGCCCTGCTCCCAGCTCCAGTAGGCAACGCCCTCGCGGTACTTGTTGTACTGGTGGATGCCGATGGAGTGGGCTCGGGTCGATTTCCCCGTTCCGGTGTCACCACAAATCAGAACCAACGAACCAAGGGAAATACCATTTCTTCTGTCGATATCCGGAACTCCAGTCGTGCGCCACTCGAAGCTAACGTCTGCGCCTGCCAGGGCGAGTATGTCGGAATTCAAAATCTCATTATCGCCCGTCAGGAGGATCTGCTCTTGCAGCCCGCTGAAAAGAGCGAAGGCCTTTTCGGTGTCCCTCGCCTCAGCCGCATGAGCGATGTCCTGTAGGCCCAATAAAAGATGACGCATCTTCACCTGGTCAGTCAACTCGGTCATGAGCATGTCGTCGGTGAGGCCAGCGATATCCCTCTCCTGGATCTGATCCAAAAGGGCCATCAGGTACCGCTGCTTGTCCGCCGTAGAGCACTTGGAAGCTACGTTGCTCCTGAGAACGTCCCATCCGATGAACTGGCCCGTGTCCACGAAGAATCTCTTGACCAAGGTGAAAAGTTTGACAAGCTCCTCGTTCCCGAAGTGCCTCGGGGAGAGCCTTACTAGAAGTTCAGGATTTTTGTCGTGAAGCACCTTCTTGAGCGCATTGAGTTCCAGTTGAACCGAGGCACTCATTTAGTAGGCTCCGTGTCGATTTCGGAACTTGAGGGTGAAGGCTTCATCTTCCAGAGTCTCTGGCTTCACAGGCTCGTCGTAGGTGTCTTCGTCTGGTCTGGACTTGAATTTGTCTCGGTCGAACCGATCCCAGCTTTGGTTATCGAAGATCTCAGCCTTCGCAGGTTCGTCGTAGGCATCTTCGAGCCACTTCTTGACTCCCGCGCTCAAGACGCAGCCCACCTTCACCTCAGCTTTGTCCTCCACAGGTTTCAAGCGGTTCGTTGCACCTGCTTCCGGTTTTTCAGCAGGATCTTGCGTAGTAAGTATCGGAGGAGTAGACTTACTATGCTGGTTAAAGTCGGAGCAGTAGACAATCCCGCCATTTTTAAACACCGGATTTTTAGGGCTACCTTCGTAGGGGTAGATCAGTCCTTCAGCAATCTCCTTTACGTCCCACGCACCAGCCTTTTCCTTCTCCGCTTGCTCCAGGTTCCCGATCTCCCGATCCAGATACCACCGAGATTTTTTCAGATCCTCCAGCACTTTCCTCGAGTCCTTCTTCCCCGCTCTCGAAATGTACTTCACTACGTTACCGAGGCAGAAGCCCAACTGCCACGCTTCTACGACTTTAATCGCCTCATACGGATTGTCCTCGCCACCGTAGTGGCTCGGGTGGTTCACTTGCTCTTGGCTCATTAGTCCTCCACAAATTCGATTTCGTCTTCTGCTACGTTGTTGTCGTAGAATTTCCCGCTACCGGTGTTCATGAGTTCATAGGGGAACTCGTAGCCCTCCTCGGCGCTGAACACCTCGCAGATTGTGCCCACAGGAATCCCGTGGTCCTTGTAGCCTCCCGTGATAACTACCCAGTCTCCTTCTTTAAATTTCATTTCGTCTCCAATTCACTTCTCATTTTTAATTCACATCTGAATTCAACTTAGCACGAGCCATGCGGCGTGTCAAGCGAAAAATCAGGGTTGCCTATAATTTTGTATCCAAGTCCTCGGTACCACCTCAGCCTATTGCCAGCGAACCTCCAGGCCATATTGCCTCGGTCGTAGAGGTCGTAGACGATTGGCGTTGGTTTGTCTTGAAGGGCTCTTACAATTCTTCCCACGAGCTGGGTGACGGTCGCTTCGTTGTTGACTGGCTTTGCTAAAATAAGAACATCAAGTGCTGGTAAATCCAAGCCTTTTTCTACCTTCTTATCTGCGAAGATGACCTGGGTGACTCCCGAAGCCAGTCCTTCCCTCAACGCAAGGTCCTGCTTCTGAGTCGTTGAGCCCACGTACAGGACCACCGAGCAGAACTCACTGGCTTTGTTGTGGAGGTATTTCAGGGACTCGATTCTAGCTCCAACGAAAAGGACCTTTCTTCCCAAGCTAACCTGCTCGCGGATCAGGTCGATGATCATTTCATTCCGTTTATCGTTCTGGGAAAGCTCGGTCAGGATCTTCGAGAAGTCGTCGGGATTATTCGAGCACCAACCAACATCAGTCGGGACGAACCGGATTTCCGGGATTAACGCCTTCTGGTCCACCATTTCCACCGAGACATCCGCTACGAGGTCCGTCAGAACCTCCTCTGAAAACCCCTTCCGCATCAAGGTAGCTGTGGTCCCGATTCGGTAGAAGTTATTCAGGCCGAAGAGGATCATGCGGTAGGTCTTGGCGGCATCTCCGTGGAACTCGTCGAGCAGGCAGGTTCCGAAGGAGTCCTTGATTTTAGGGAGCCAATCCTTGTGCTTATTTAAAAGCTGGAAGGTGCAAATTAGTACGTCCGCGCCGAGATCTTCCTCCTTCTTCAGGATCGTCGCTTCCCTGCCCCAGACCAACTCGAATGCCTCCTTCCATTGGTCTGCTAGATTTCCTTGGTCCACCAGGACCAGAACCCTTTTTCCTAGATTGCCGGAAACCCACGTCATTACTATGGTTTTTCCAGTCGAGCAAGCGGCCCTCAGAAGCGCGTACTGGTTCTTCTGAGTGAAGGCCAGAAGTTTGGGCGCTGCCTCAACCTGGTGCTCTCTAAATTTGAACGCTGGATTCAAAACAAAAGGCTCCTTGAGGGGCCTTCCGCTTGAACGCTCATCCACCAGTTCCTGCCCAGTCAAGCGCGAAACCAGTTTCAGTTTGGTTGGGTTCAGTGGGAGGTAAGCAGTACCCTCCTTGTACAAGTAGTTTTGGACTGAATCTCCTGAGCGGCTTTCGTGGCTGTACATCTTCAGGACTTCGAGCTTGTGGTTGTCAGTCAGAGACACTTTGGCTAGGTTACGTAGGATAATAGCCATTACGCCGCCTTCCTAGCATCAGGACTGTAGGGCATAGCCGCTGCCCTGGCCTTGCTAACTGCTTCCACAGCTTCTTCTTTAGTATGGAAACTTCCTACCCAATAGATTACCCCTCCTACTTCGAAACGAGCATTCCAATTTTTATTTTTCTTGTTGTAAAATACCCCTCTGACTCCTGAAGTATTGTTGCTCCAGTTGTGATTTAGATTTTGCATGTTAGCCCCGTGTGTCACAACTCTTAAGTTGGCCCTCCTATTGTCGAAAGTGTCCCCATTGATGTGGTCTACGTCCATGCCCTTAGGTGCTTCAAGTAGCATTCTGTGCATTAAGATATACTTACCAACTTTGTTACGCTTTTTAGTTGTACAGGCATACAGCCTCCCACCTCCTCCCATAGCCCACGTACCTTTGTGTGCTGAAATGAGATCCAAGTCTTCTACATCAATAAGAACTTCATAACGCACGCCCTTTCGATAGCAAAAAATGACTACAGCATCTTCTCTTATTTCGTAACTATTTTTCATCAAACTCCTTCGCGATAAAGCTCGCTCTGTAATGTAACTCCAAAAAATTGTTGTCTTCCGGGTGGTTGAGTACGTGGTCCAGCAGCCTGTTTAAAATCTGGCTGAAGATTGGGCCTGGCTTCAGGCCCATCTCGATGAGATCTTTTCCAGACAAAGTGAGGTCCTTGATCTGCATCGGCTCCTTGGCATGAAGAGCCTCCAGCGTCTCCTTCCGGAGAGCCAGCACTTCCTCCAAGTCCTCTATAAAAGGAGTAGCATGAGCCACCACGTCTCCGATCATCAGCTCGAAGAGGTCCTCGATATTTTCCTCACCAACCCTGCGGATCAACCGCTTGACGTTGCCGGGTCTGAGGCCGGGAACTCTACTCATGTGCTCGCGAACCAGGACCTTGACCTTCTCGATGACTGCGTTCGGGTACTGGAGCCGAGTCAAGATTTCCTCGGCCAAATCCATTCCTCTCAAGTGATGGCTGTAGGCGTGCCCAACTCCATCTTCTCCGACCGAGAAAGTATCCGGCTTGCCTACGTCGTGCAGCAGAGCAGCCAGCCTCAGTTCAATTGAAGGAGCCACAGCCTCAACCACCCGCAGCGTGTGCCCGAGAACGCATTTGTCGTGTCGCCGGTTGAGTTGAGCGAAGCCATTCAACCTAGCGACCTCAGGCAGGATTTCCTGAAGAAGTCCCGAATCCAGCAGAAGCTGAATCCCTCGGGCTGCCTGGTTTGAGAGCAGGATCTTGTTGAGTTCGGCCTGGATACGTTCAGCGGAAATCTTGCGGATGCTCCAGTTTTTCTGCTGGATTGCCCTGAAGGTGTCCTCCTCGATCTTGAATCCCAACTGGCAAGCAATCCGAACAGCCCTCATCATTCGCAGAGGGTCCTCGCGGAAGCGGTCCCAAGGATGCCCTATGGCTTTTATCTCCTTGTGCCTCAGGTCGTCCTCTCCTGACACCCAATCCACCAACTTCTCCCCATCCCAAGCAATCGCGTTGATTGTGAAGTCCCGGCGCCAAACGTCGTCGTATAAATCTCGGCTGAACTTCACCGAATCCGGCCTCCGCGAATCCGAGTAACCACCTTCAGTACGATAAGTCGTGACCTCGACCGGAACCCCTTTGTGGACCACGGTGACCGTCCCGTGCTGGATTCCGGTTGGGTAGACCTTGGATTCTGTGCCCAGGAAAGCCTGGATTACAAAATCAGGAGTGGCTGAAGTCGTGATGTCGTAGTCTCTGGGCTCTCTTCTGAGGAGCGCGTCTCGCACGCAACCGCCGATCAACTCAGCCGAATGCCCATTCCCCTGAAGCGTGGTCAGAACGTGCCTCACTTCGTCCGGGATGTTCATTTGAAAATTCATTTTTATCTCCTAAATCCTGCACGGCATGTGCCTGGGTGAAGCGCACCTCTCAACTCGACCCCGTAAAAATCTGAAAGAAGTTCATGAAGTTCGGCGTAGACCTTCTTGCGGTCGGGCTCTGGGGGTAAATCTGTTTTCTCGGCGGCGTGCTTCAGTTCACTCATCAAGAACGTAGCGCAGTCGAGGATCTCCTCGTTTGATTTCTTTCCTAGCTTGGTGTCCATGCAGAACTCACGGTCGGCTCCAGTCATCTTCACGGTCAACGATCCGGTCTCCAGAAGCTCGATGCCTTGGCACAGAAGCCTGATCAGGTGGCTCGCGTACTTCGGCTTGTAGGGGCTCTGGAAGTCTTGGGCCATTCGCTTCCACTGGCTCGTTGAGTAGCCAAGATAACTCGACTTGACTCGCTGGCTCAGAAAGCTCTCCCGCAAATCCTGAATCCGCAACCACCAGGTCGAATTCTTAACGATGCAATCTTCGGGCATAAATAAAAGCTCGGTCATGTTGGGGTTGCCGTTCAGCATCATCTCGACGCCCTTGGTGATGTTCCAGATCGCTCGATCCGCTCCGCCTTCCCAGGAACCATCCTTTTGCTCGAACTTCACCGGGCCGTAGAAGTACTCGATGGGTGGGATGCAGAACCCTCGGAAATCTTGGTCGGATGAGGGAGTCGAGAGGCCGTATGCTGTCGAGCCTACAACGCACTCGAATATCGTGTGCTGGTTGATCCAATCTTCTACGTTCATCTCCCCTCCCTTACCCAAACACCACAGGCTTATAATGCGTCCCGTGGTGGTACATGAAATTCTCCAGTTCCCGAATCCGCTCTTCCAAAGTGAGACCTTCCCGGCCCGCTTTCCACTCGCGTTCTGCTTTGGTCTTTTTGAGTGAAGCGCAGGCTCTACATTGGTGAGGGTTGTCTAGATCAAGGACTTCTCTTTTTGATTCGTGGCATGCGTGGCAGTAAATTTCTGTGATGAACGCCATTTTTTGTTTGGTCTCCTCTACCTCATGCTCTGCGCCAGATTGTGGCTGCAGTAACCGTTCTTACCTACGCTGACCGCCTCGGACATCGAGAGGAAGTGCTCACCCAAATCCCAGTCCTTAACCAAGTCTCGCAAATATCCGTAACTGATTCCTAAAATGTAAGCGGCGTCTTTCCGCGTGTAACCCTCCGACGCCACCTGAATAACGTCCTCTTTCGAGACGCAGCGAGAACTGGCTCTGGTATGAGGGTACACGTGGGTCATGCCGTTTTTACGGATCACCTCCCCGAAATTTCGTAAGCTAAGCCCCAATCTCTTAGCGGCAGCACGCTGGTTCAATCCAGCCACACTTACGCAGTCGGCATAGGTGATGCCACAGAGAGGAAAGAGGATTTTGTTGATGTTGGTCACGATCAAACCCCCTTCCAAAAATAAAGTGGAACTCCTACGATGAACCCGACTAGCGCTCCGTTGGAGATCACGCCCTCAAGCGCCAGGAGCAGCCCCAAAAACTTGTTATTCTTCCAGAGCAAGGACAGCACCTCCTTGCCTTCCTGCATCCAGTTGAAGCCACGCCTGAGCGTCTTTTCCGTCGCGTAGCGGAGCAGCACACTGACTGGGACCATCATGATAATTATCAGCAAGCAAATTAAACAAAACGGCATTCAAACCTCCATTTTTATTCAGATGTGAATTTGTTAAGGAATCATCCCATTCCAATTCTGAGGATCTCCAGAGTTCCTCGTCTGGGATGCTCATTATCTCCTCGACCCGCAGCCAGAGAGATTCAAGTTCTTGTTGGTTCATTTTAGGTCTCCTCAGCCTCAATCGCAGCATCTATCCGAGCCAACGCCGTTGCGAACTGCTTGGACATTCGACACCTCGCAACTTTTAGAGCATCGAGCTTCGTGTGGTACATGGTCCCAGAATACTGGCTATCGGTTTTGTTTATGCGAGTTCTGCTGTGGTGTATACCGCTGGAGCAGCCTAGGCTGACTTGGTAATCGGTACCATACTGATTAGAAAACCAGCCGGTCTTCAAGTCTTGTGAGGTCGCTCCCGAAAGGTCCATCGGTTTTGGTTCCTCATATCTAGGCCATGAAAGCGCGATCCACTGTTTCAACGCATCGACCATCGCTTGTTCTTTTTTGTTCATCTCTCCTCCGGTCGCTTAATTCTAAACTTCGTCACGTTGCACTCCGGACTCCACCGCTCCGGATTCCCGTTCCACAAAATTAGCACCCTGCGCTTCTCCAGGTCAACCTCCTTGACCTCGACAGGCCAGCATGAGTACTTACCTCGGAATCTAGCGAGCCCCGTGTTCCGCTTCACATCCCAAAGGGCCATTCCGGGTTGGATCTTTTCAAACTTGATTGCCATTGTTGGCTCCTTATTTCCAGACCGCAGGTTGCGCGCTGTCCTCTTGACACTTCATCGGCTGCAGCGGTAGGTGACTGGCGACAGAAGTCATCACCTGAACCACCTCCAATCCGCCAGATCCAGTCGATGTATTGGAACGATCTTGGTTCACCGAGATAAATTGCATCCCGAATTTGCAGAACGGCCTGACAAAAATGATGGTTTGCTGCTGGCCTGACGGGAATTTTACCTCACGAACCTCAGTCCCTGCCTGGGCAACGGCAGCGCCGAGACACCAAATTATAAAAGCTGCTGCGAAAATTCTCATTTTCCCTCCTCTCCTATTCACTTCCGAATTCCTACTCCAAAAGGAAGCGGCTCAAATAAGAACCGCTTCCAATCCACTAACCCTCAATAATATCCGAGATCTCCTTCAGCACTTTCTTCCCCTTCGCCGTCAGGTAAACCGCGTTTGCCTTTCGGTCATCTACGTCGGGGCGCTGTGCAACCAATTCGTAACCAGCTTTAGTTTTATTCCCATTGGCCGATTCTACCAGGTAGACCGAAAGTTTTTTCACGTTTCTGGAAACGGTGCCTTGGGGCCACCCAAGTTTCTCCGCTATTTTCGGTTGGGTGATCCCATCCTGCTCCGCGATTGCCAAGAGCAGCATGACGTGCTGCAGGGGAAGTTCTGCGAATATTTTTTCCAGCACATGCTGCGCCTTCTTGAACTTCACGAGACCACTTGTTAATTCAGCCATTTTGTTTTCCTCCTTGTTTTGGTTTGTTGTTTTAGCGTAAGAGAATTCAAACGAGAATTTACATTCATGCCTGAATTCTACCCCGCAAAAATTTTTAAGCTGAGGATTCCACGATGGTCCTCAACTCCTTGAAAATCTGCCTTCCTCTAATCGACAGGACCACTTCTCGTTCACGGCGGTTCTCCAAGCTGATTCTCAAATTGACCAGCCCGTAGCCCATTTTCACCGTCCTCTTGGAATCAATAGCGACCAAATAAGATGGACCCAGCAGCCTCAACATATTTGTTAAGGTGGCTCTGCCCAGCTTAGAAAGGTCCTTCAACTCCGAGATTGTGATTCCTTCTTGCTCAGCTACCAGCAAGAACAGGTTTATCAACGAGGACGAAATGCCTTTAAATCTCTCTCCGTACAACTCCTGGAATCGCTCAGCGTAGGCAGGGTCGAGAGGCATGTCGTCTCCAGTTGGTATCCATTTGTGATTAAGAATACACATCTGATCCGAGAGTGTCAAGCGGTTTGACTCAGATTTTCAAAACAAGGAGGTTTGAAATGTTCTAGTCGGCCACCTCGATGTCGTCGAAGCAACCAGGAAACCTCGCTTGCATCAACCTGAGAAGCGGAATTGAAACCTCTCGCATTTGCGGATGTGCTGCTAAAGCCGTCCTGAGTTTGAAGAACAGGCGCCACTCTCGGAGATTCGCGGTCATGACCAGTTCTGTTTTTAGGCTGTTGGGAAGAACCGAACGTGCTTGCTCGGGTCTCTGCCCTAGCGAAATCAATTTGCGGTAGGAGTCCTCCGCAAAATCCATTGCCGAAGCCCATCCCCACAAAGCAGGAGTTGGACTACCAACTTCCCACTCAGGGATTATAACTTGGAAGCGTGGATCACCCCAATCTTGGAAGCTAGGTTCCCAACCAACTTGTTCAATCATACGAGCAGTCTTAACGGGATGCCCGTATGGAAACACGAAGCCCTCTAAAAGTTTTTGAATCACTTGCTTAGCGACACTAGGCTTACTCACAGTCACCACCCATATCGTGCCATTAGGAACTACCTTACAACTGTACCCGAAACTACTGAGTAGCCAATCTTGTATTCTCAGCATCAAAAACTTGTTGCCACACCAGGACAATCTGCACGAAGGAGTTGCTCCTGGGTTACTCTGGTTAAAAAACTTGATGTGTCCATCCCCGTCCAGCACCCCTCTAATAAACGCGTGATGCAAGTGGTTAGGAACGCTCCCCCAAAGCTTTTCAATATCCTCTTCGGTTTGCTTGTAAGTCTTGTTTACCACTAAGCCCATAGAAACTAAGTCTGAAACTAATTTCGTGGAGGTGATGATTACGGAGTGGCAATTTTTATCTTTTACTCTTTTTGCGCTAGGCCTTATAAAGTCACGGACCATCCGTTGAATGTACCACGAGTTGTCTCGGTGCTGGCTTATTGAGAGGGTACAGCTTTTTCCCTCCCTCACCGAGCCGTCTGCTTGAATCAGCCCGAGCAAGTACGCCTTTTCAACCGTGTCTATTTGACCAAAAAATTCATCATTTACTGGTCCAGTATTTCCGCCCGGCCTTTTTTTGACTCCTGCTTCTGTGAGAAGGCTGTACACTTCCCACTCAGTGAATTTACCTGCTGACAGTTCGGAAATCCTCCGCATGGACATCCCAAATTCATAAGCCTCAACTACATCGTCCGGGTTATCAATTTCGTACAAATCTCGATCAACTGATCCAACGTATCTCGTGCTCTCCTGACTGAAGCTAGCGATCCTGTGCCTGACCAACTCGTGCGAGACACCCCGATCACACACAAATCGCACCGAAGCCACCGCATGTTCGAGTACGGACTCGTGACCGCGCTTCAGGATCATCACCACGAACTTCTCAGCGGAGTCCTCGGTGATCTTGTCCTCGGACTTGTAGCAGGTCCTGCCTGCGAGTTCGATCAGCTTCAGGGCGTCTGGGGTGGAGGATATGATTTCTACTGAGGGTTTTATAAGTCTCACGCAGCCATCTCCTCTTCGATCCCAACAGGACCCGCCGACCACTCGCGATCATCCGAGCCAATCTCGTAGTTCAAGTCGATCCACTTTTTGAATCTTGCTGCCAAGACTTCTCCGAAGTGGTGCATCAGAATCCGCTGTCCGGTCAAGATCACGGAGCTGTTGCTGAAGGACCTTCTGATTTCTTCCAGCATCCCTGGGGCGTACATCTTGATCTCCCAGTGACAGTTCCCTTCGGCCAAAACTTCCTCGATCTCCACGGCGAACTTTTTCACGTCGATGATCATTTAAATCCTCCTAGATTCAGATGTGAATTCATGAAATTAAAAATGTCGATATTCCCTAGCCAATTTCAGAACTTTTTTAGAATATTTCAAATTCCTCTTGCCCCTGCCGAAAGCCCCAGTGCCCACGTTGTAGACCTGCAGCCCGTTCCGGACCCCGTACTTCGTCACATACTCCTTCAGGATTTCAGCAGAGCACCTGATGTTAACCTCGGGATCATACTTTTCAGACTCCTTCGTAATTAAGGGGAACCTGTCGGCGTGAGCTTTGAAATCCACCTGCCCAGAGCCCTTTGCGCCTGTCCTGCTTCTAGCGAAGGGATAGCCCTCGGACTCGGCAGTGATTGTCCCGACTAAAAGGCTCAGGTCTAGGCGCTGCTCCTTCGCTGCGGCAATCGTAGCTGCTGCCTGGTACTCAGCCAGTTCCGACCAAATCCTCTCGTTCTTCTCCATGTACCACAACTTCAGCCTCTGGACTTCCCCATCAACTTCCTGCTTTTTACCTTCGACCAAAACTTGGGCTTTCTGATCCACCTTCTGGACTTCCAAGAGCGCCTTGGTTGCGACCGCAGTTGCCACTGCTGTTAAAATCACCAGCACAACCCCGATCTGGGCCAGGTGAGCCACCCGGATTTTAAGACTCATTCAAACCTCCCTTCCGTAAAACGTACTCCTTGTCGATCAACTCTCTGAGGATCAGGGATTTGTTGGATTTCCCTGTGCTCAGCCTGACGAGTTCCTCTAAACGAACTGTGGTGTCCTCGTCGAGTGCGATGCAGTGCTTGACCATCGCCAATTTAAATCACCTCCTTTTAATTCAGATGTGAATTTGTTAGTGGTGGGGCTCGGCCAAGATAGCCTCGGCCTCTTCTCTGGTGTAGCACCTGACACCCTCAACGCTCCAGAAGTGAGGCTGCTCGTCGTTTTTGGTTGCCCACTTCTCCAAGGAAGCGCGAATCTCTTCAGTCAGTTCGTCAAGATACTGCGCCACCAATTTACTATTTTTCTTGCTACGCTCGACCGCCGATTCTCCTGAAATCTTTGGCGCAGTAGGCATGACCAGCCAGTCCTCAGCCACCTCACCACAATCATCGTAGGCCTGGAGTGCAATGCCCTCAAGCATTTGCTCAACATCCAACTCGGAGAAGAAGCCTCCGATGGTGCGCCTGTTTGCTCTGCCTACGTAGATAAAGTCCTTGTCGCGGTAACTGTCCAGCGCCTCAGTTACTGCGTGCTCTAAACTTGGGCACGTACCGTAAAATCTTTCTGCGTCATCCGAGTAACAAAATTCCATCTTCAATCCCCTCCTTTTATTTGATATCCTGGGCGGTGCCCACAATTTTCACTCTCGCTGTGTCTCCATACTGAGCCACGGAACTGCCTGTCTCTTGTAAATCCATCTTGATTTGGTAGACACCCCAGTGCTTACCGAGGATAAAAGTTACAACCGCTAGTCCCAAAAAGCAGACCATCAAAATTATGTAGCGCATTTAAATCCACCTCCTTTATTTAAATTCAGATCTGAGTATATACCACCTCTTCCAACAAGTCAAGATAAAAATTCAGATGTGAATTTCAACTAGAAATATCAAGGGCCTCTATTAAGAGGCCCTTCAGGAAGCTTGGATATTTAATTGTGGTCCTACTTCAAACAAATGCTACTCGCTCCAAGGATCGTTAGGACAGGCGCCGTCCGCATGATCGTCACACAAAGCCGCTTGCAGAGCGTCCCTGTGATCTTCCGTGAGCATTTCTGCTACGGCTTGGAGTTGGTTGAGGTGACGAGGACAATCTCCGCAGTTAGGCAAGTGGGGCATTAAATCTCTCCTTGGTGTTTAATTTTGCAGCCACGAGGCCACAAAGCAAATTACTAAAATTCAATGAAAGGTCAATCGGTTCCGCTTGCTTATTACCTATTCAGAAGCGTATTACTTTTCAGGTGAAAAGGCAAGGGAAAACTTACGTGCGCGGCAACTTTTCTTAGTTTAAACTTAAAGAACCAATGATTTCTTGGCCTTACAACAAGACCAGATTAACGCTAGTGAATCGTGGTAAGTAAGTTGACTAACTTACTAAGCAATTACTAAATTGTAACCTCAGTATTTTGCTATAGTATACTCAAATCAGCTAATTAATCCTACCCAATCCTCACCAGCAGATTCTTGACTCCCTGCGATGTCCAAACCTTTTTCTTCCTGGGAGTTTGGATGCCCGCTTCGGTCAGTTGTTGAGCCAGCGCAGTTAAAGAGGTGATTCCTTGGCTCTGGAATTTGATGATCTCGGGCTTGACCCTGGCGGCAAAATGATCAGCCTTCTTCATGTTTTTCAGGGAGCCTTGGATTCTGCCATCTCCAAATTTGGCTTCATCTCTATTCAAGTGGCACGCCTTGCCCAGTTGAACTCCCTTGGCTTTAGCCGCTTTCAGCCCGTTCTTGGTCCTCTCCCGGATTCGCTCCAGCTCGTACTCAGCTACGCACCCAAGCACGTTCAGGACGAATCTGGAAGCGTTGGGGAAATCGCAGATGATGATCTCGACCCCGGAATCAAGGATCGCTCCGAGAAACGAGAGGCTCCTGGAGAGGCGATCCAATCGTGCCGTGATCAACCTGCAGCCGGTCAACTCGCAGTAGTTCAGGGCCTCTTTTAATACAGGCCTCTCCTTGTTGGAGCCGGATTCTACCTCTACATACTCGGTCAGGATCTGGAGATTGCTTCGAGCCGCGAAATCCTGGATGATGGCCTTCTGAGCATCAAGGCCGTGGCGGTCAGCCTGCCCACGAGTTGAAACACGATGATATGCGACCACGCGCTCCATTTTAGACCTCCTTGGTGCGGATCATGGCCTGCAAGTAGAAATACCCAGCCAGAGTGTAAAACGCGCAGACACCACCTTGGGGGCGCCAACCTTCCTTTATCCTACGAGCAACGGCACCGGACAGTCTTTCTGGACCGTTGGCTTCAACCACATCGTATTCCATCACACCACCTCCCTAATAAATTTCTGTAGGAGCAGCACGATCTGCCCCGCTTGCTCCTTGGTGATCTCGATGCTGGTTTCGGTGTCGCTGTAGTCGTGTGCCGGGCCGCGTCCAGCGAGAGGTTCATCGGGAACGTCTCGTATTCATACAAGACGAACGCGCAGGTTGGACTTAATTCAAGCTTGGTTTCTCTCATCGTTTCCTCCCACCCGCTTCCCATTTTGCGTGTTCCTCTTCGGCGTCACGCACTTTTTGAGAAGCCATCGCCTCAGCAACAAGCGGGTCCGCTCGTGAGGCGTCCATGTAACCCATCGAATGAAAATCGAGGCCAAATTTAGTTGAAAGCGCGTGGTGCGCCCCGTCATCCAGATAAATATCGCCTGCTTGTGGGTCCGACTCGACAGCGCACAGCGCCACCGTGATTCCGTTAACCGTTCGGATTCTGATTGCCATTTTGCCTCCTAAGCCCTTCTCCCGTTGGAATAAAGAATACTGCCCTGACAACACGGGCACACGATGGTCGGTACAAAGTCCCCGCAAACCCAAGCGGCGACATCCCTGTTGACACCTCCGTCTTCATCCTCAATATCCGGCTTCTCGATTCTGCTAAGATCCAGGACCACCCCACAATTCTCGCAGGATATTAGGTTCATATTTTGAACTCCTTGATATGCTCCAGCACCTCGTCAATGTCCGTCACGATCACGCCGCCGTCGATGGAGTCACTGGCTCCCTCCAGGACCACCGCGATCCTGCCCTCGTCTAGGGCTCGGCAGAACGCGAGCCAATTCTCGTCGGATTCCTGGAGGGCCTTGTACCTATTTCCCATCGCGCTTAGCATGTCAGCAGGCTTAAAAGTTGTCAGGACCACAGTAGAACCACCACCCCACGGCTTGGAGCCGGTTATCCTGGTGTCGTTGACGTAGACCGAAACGCCACCAACGTGAGTTAAAATTTCTAGTTTCATTTTCCCTCCCTCCGTTTCTCCCACCAATCATCAAAGCCCTGCTCCGTGTTGCTTCCGAGCTGGTTGTGCCACCAGCGGAAGAACTCGCAGGCGATTTGTTTGTGGATCAATTTGTCGGCGGTGGCAAATTGATCGGGGTTGGTGATGGCTTGTCGGATGTCCTCCTCGATGGCGTAGGCGGTGGTGTCAACCGCGTCGTCGCGGTGACTCTCGCAGCGAGCAATCTTGTATCCCGCTGCGATCCCAGCAGCCCTCTCCAATCCTCTTACCTCGGATGCAGCAGGCCTACCCAGCAACTCGTCGTAGACCTCGCAGTGAGCGCCGTGCTCACCCCAGACCTTCACAATTTCGTCTCGCAATTTACGTTCGTCGAAAATCATTTCTCCCTCCCGCATTTCAAGCATTCGTATTCAGGCTCCCTCAAGTCAACCCAGCTACCTGTCACAGCGACTGCCGTAAGGGAAGCGGCTACTTTAGTGAAGAACCCAGTCTTCGGTAATTTTCTGTGAGGTGTACTGGTTTTACAGTTGGGGCAGTAGTGAGTCATTTTGTGGCCCTCTCTGGGATGGGTAGGGAGAGGATTGCATGTACAAACCCGTGAAGTTTCTGGTACTCAGGCCCAACGTAGGCCCGTTTGTCTCTCTGATTCATCGTGGTGATCGCCTCATTCAGTTCTTCAAGTAATGGGCGTTCCGCCTCCCTGAAAGCCTCGGCGCCTCGACGGTGAAAAAGATCAAGCGTTTCCAGCATGTCATCGTCGGCCCCACATGTGCAAGGCACGTTGGCGTAGTTATCTCCCGCATGAGCCTGCTCACAATTGTGTGCGTGATGATAAAGCGCCCTTTCCCTCTTGAGCGCTTCGACCTCCTTCATCCACGTCACCCCGGCGTTCAGCGCCTTGGCGGTTTCGTCACTAGCCTCGTTGAGTTGATCCCGCAGTTTGCTGGTTTCATGCGTGTAGTCGAAAAATTCAGCTTTGAGTTTCCTATACTCCTCCGCGTTCGCAGCCAAAGCTCGATCCTTCTGCTCCAGATGGATCTTGAAGCGAACGGCAGCGGCTTTGAGTTCCTCCCTCTCCCTCACCAACTCCTCTACCGTCGAAACCAGCTGGTCAACCTGGCCCCCTGCTATGCGCTGGATCAGGGCGATGGTGGATTGGGCGGCGGCGAGGTCTGTCTTGACTCTCCTCAGTGTGCAAATGTCGCAAAGCGCTGCTATCATGTTATGGTCACATCGGTTAAACATCCCCACCTCCCGCCGCTCTTGCTTTGATCGGGGCTTCATGCCGTGAGATTTCAAAAATATCCCCGTGACAGCTGTATGAAAAGTCATCCTCTAAAACCTTCTCGACAGCGCGTTTCATATCAACATAAGCAATAGTCAACAACCTCGCCTTGATGGTGGTTTTGATGGGCATAAACACAGCAAGCGACAGCAAATCCGTCTCTGCCACTAAGGTGGATTTGTGATAAGCCATACTCCAATATCCGGCGCTCACGACCCCACCTCCGATGCCGCAGCGATGGCGGCTTTGAGCCCACAAGAACAAGGCGCTTTGTGGTACATACCCACAGAGCAAAAATCCTTATGTTCCGCGTAGCCTGCTATTGTTGCTACAGATTCCTTGTAAGACAAGTACAAGTTTTCATACTCCGTAGCACGATGTTTAACCTGTTTGGTAGACTCTTGAGCTTCAAGGCAGCATCCCGCTTCGATAGTAATTTGGTCCTCGGCGGCGGCAAGGTTTTCCTGCAACACCTTCTCACGCTGCTCGGCGGCTTCAAGCTTATCAGCCACCTTCTCTAGCTGCGCCTGAGTCTCTCCGCAACGTGAGGCCCAATCAGTAGCAGACTGTCTGGCTTGGGAGAGGGCGGATTCGGCTTGCTCGGCGCGTCTCCACTGAGCCTCCTTGTTCTCGCGGCATAGGGCGTGACCGCCTTGCTCTACCGCAAGCAGCCCTTTGTGTAACTCCAGCGCTGCGGCGAGGTCGGAGCGGAGGGTTGTGAGTTCACACGGCAGGCAGACTCCCACCTCAAACGAATGTGCCTTGTCGCATATTTTCATAAGCCGCACCCCCCTTTTTGCAGTCAGGACAAATTGGCTTCTTCTCTATGTCACACCTCCCCCATCCGGTAGGGTGCTTGTCGGCGGCGTCAAAAAAATCTGCCGCTTCCCATGTGACGGTTAGCCCACAATAGCAACACGTCTCTTTCCATTTACCACTCATCCCCACCTCCTGATTCCAGCGCGTTCTCTATCCGTTCCCAAAGGTGTTCGCAAAGGCCTGGGCGGTACACTGCAGCCCTGAACGCTTCCTGTTCCCCTCGGTACATCTTCAGCAGCCCCACGTTGCCCTTTCTGGCACAAGCCTCCACGTTGGCGCACCGGTCAGCGGCCTTGACTACAAGCGCTAGATAATGCGAAGGACCAACCTGAGCTAATTTTGCGTGGGTCGCTGCTTTGCGTTCCTTGCGGCTAGCTCCAGGTTCGTCCGTGACAAGTGCAACGCAGTCAGCGACAAACTCACCAAAACGCAGCCCGATGTCATGTACGTCCACATAGGTGTCCTCGACCACATCGTGAAGGTACGCGATGGCCTTCGCAGCTTCAATGTCATCACCCACCAGGGCAGCTACTTCGTCAAGGTGGACCATTGTACGGGTCATTCCCGTACATCTGATCTGCGTGAGCCTTTTCTGCGAGATTTCTTGCTCTCGTTATGATACTCACTCCCCCACCTCCGATGCCGCAGCGAGGGCGGCTTTGAGTTCAAGTTTGAGTGCATGGTGGTTGCCCATCCGGTCAATGTAGCCCATCACAATCATTAACGCCTCCCTCAACACCTTCTCGCGCTGTTCGGCGGACTGTGCTCGCTTGTACCAGTAGTCCTTAACGCGCTCGTCCCGCTCAGATTGTTCACGGTAGTTTTTGAGGTTGGTGTTCGTGGCCTCCCTTGCTTGGGAGAGGGCGGATTCGGCGGCGTCTAGTTTAACGGTGGCATCGTCCACCGTGATGACCAGTTTGCCGGTTGTCATGGCCGCTTGAGTTGTGGCAGTCAGCGCCTTGATGGTTCTCCCCTGCTCCTCGCAGAGTTGGGCGAGGTGGTCGTACTCTTTTAAGAGCGTCCGCACCATATTTATTGTAGGTTTGTAATCTTGGGTCATCGCAGCCCTGATATCTTCTATTAATAAATCCATCTTCCATCCTCCCTGCGACATTTTAAGTCGCTACTTAGTCCAATCCGATAAAACTCCGTGAACAAATCCTTTAAAATAATCTCCTGAGATCCCACTCCCATGCGCTGACATTTCCCTGAACTTGGATAAAAGTTCCTCGGTGGTCAGGCCAGCCAATTCAGCGGAAGGAACCTCTTCGTCTAAGCCAGCCTCACTTTGGGGCTCCTCAGCCTCAACCACCAACTCCTCCTTCACCGAAACTCCGATGACTCCCATCTCCTGCATTTTTGCCTGAATCACCTCCAGAAAAGCCACCGTGTCACTTTCTTGAACGAACCTCGGGAACAACGACTGGAAGATCCTCCAATGAGCAGAGCGAGCGCCTCCACGCTCCTTAAACGGGTCTTTGCCTTTCTTGTAGGCCACGAGTACACCCTTACAATAAATGTCCTCTGTGGACCCATTGAGGGCTTCAGAATCAGCTAATGAGAAGATGTAATGGTTGCCCAGGGGATCTCTAACTTTTGCCAGGTTCATTTCCTGGATTGGTGGTGCATTCATGTCATACTCCTTCGGGTGACCGATGTGGTAGCTCCCGCAGATTTCACATTTGTAGGGCTCGATTCGTTCTCCCGAACTTTTTGATGATTGCTCCGCTTTCTTCTGAGCTGTTGAGAACAGCGCGTATTTAACTTTGGGCTTGCACATTCTTAAAGCTCGGTCTTGTAGTTCGGTCATGTGGAGGTCTCCTTGTATGGGTAGGTCCTGCCGTCTGGGTTGGTTAGTTGGATCGGGATGAGGTCGTAGAGGTCGGGAGCGGTTGAGTATTCCTCACCGAAGAACCAAAGATCCAGGTAGGCACCAATGCTGAGCGAAGCCACTTCCCAATCCGGACCAACATTTTGTTTGTGCCTCGCCCAGTAAATTCCTTCAAGCATTTTATGCCTCCATTTCTTAGATTAACGTGGATTTTAATTCACTTCTGAATTTTTGTCAAGGGAAATCTTCATGATTCTAATCTTCAGCCAGAGGCTCTCCTTGGCTAACCTCCTGTTTTAGTGTGAGAATTCACATTTCCAAACATTAAAGAATTATAATAAAAAAAGACTTGACAAACTAAAAGAAATCATGGTATCCTAAAACCGGCGCTAGCCGATGGACTATAGGATTATACCCCTAGTAACTGGGTAGGGATTAGCGAGCCTTTTACCAGAATAGTACTTGACTGGATCAGTAAAGAATTAATCCCTCGCTACCGAGTAGCAAACCGATTCCCAGTTGAAGGTCAATTCGAGTTCCATCGCTCCTCCTTCCCAGGTCCAGAACTTGAGTTGGAATCCTCCGATCCCCATCCGGTTGTGGTCCAGATGATCAGGAGCTTGGAGGATCTCTTTCAGCCTGGAGAACATCGAGCAGCAAGAGGACCTCATCGAGCCCGTCGTAGGAACCTGAGATTCTCTGTTGGGTCCCTGATCCACCCAAGTCCACTTGTTAATCAGCATCAGGGCTCGGACTTTTTCGAAGTCGAATTTTTCCATGATTTCGGTGAAAGTGTTTTCTATTTTTTGGATTTGCGTTGCGTTCATACCGAAGATCCTATCAGGAATCGCCTCGGTGTCGCGCTCCACGAAATACTCGGCTTCGTTTGTGGTGTAGCCTTCCAGGTCGTTTTTGTACCTACAGAAAACCGAGTGGTTGCTGCTGCCAAGATAAGCTGCGGTTTCCGTCGCATCCTTTTCGGTCTTGAATGGTCCCGCCACCAGCACGAATCGTTTGCTCATTTTAATCCTCCCAATCCTGGCACACTTTCCAAAGCGCCCAGAGGGTAGCTGCTACGATGACGAAGAATATGAGGTGGATATTTTGGTAGGTCAAGGCTTACCTCCTCTTGCTTTGGCAAGGGCATCCAGCGCATTTTTCATCGTGATAGAGAACGGGCTGTTGTCCTTGACTGACTTAGGTACCCGGTCCATGTAAGGCAGGATTTCCTGGAGCACATAGAGAAGATCCGGAGCTGCTGAGATCAGAGCACAATTTGCCTCGTCGATTTTCACTAATTCCTCTCCTCTCAGCGTACATTCCCCGTCCTCAGGGTCCAACTCGATCTGCGCCCCGAGTATTTTGTAGTAGCCATCTAGGTAGCCCATCACGTTCCAGGGTCCTCTCGTAAATTTACTCATCTCATCCTCCCAGCCGCTATCCAGAAAGCAGCGGCGAATGCTCCGGTTAATGTTAGAAGCTGCAGGGCTCCGATGATTTGGTCGAAGAGGGTCATTTTTGGGTCTCCATCCTGTCTCGGTTCTCGTAGAGAATCCTGCCTGCCGTCGTAGGAACCCACACCCTATGGCTTTGGTACGACAGCGGCCCGTGCTTTTCAAAGCGACAGATAGCCAGGATTTTGGAGTACCACTCCGACGACATGTGCCACTTATCAAAAAGCCAGTTCAAGCAGGGCTTGTCCTCTTCGGCAGCGTACTTGGCTATTTCGTCACGGATTTTCATCTCATCCTCCCTTAAAATGTGAAATCTCACTGTTACAAAAGGGCTGGGTCCCATGAACTTACCAACTTTTCGCCGTGATCGCGGGAACGGCTATCGCTTGGCATAGATTCACAACTGGTTTAGGAGGACTTACATATGGCCTCCCCAGCCTGCTTCCGGTTTCTAGGCTACTCCCCGAAATAAAAGCAGCGGCAGTACTCAAGAACGATCTCCTCTTCCTCGGAAGTCAAGTTAAGAGCCTCCCAAGGAGTGAACCAGTCCTGGAAGTAAATCTCGGCGGATTCGGGCTCGTTGTATTGCCCCAGATCCCCTTCGATCTTAACCGCAGGTCCTCCGGTGCAGAGTAGGATTTGGAACTCGGTTGCTTCTGAGTCACCACCCGGATCGTGCCAGTCGGATCTGACTTGAACGGAGAGGGCGTCCTCTTGGATTCTCTGCTCGGCGTCATCACGGGATTCGCACTCGCCAGCTTCGGCTTCGAGTTCGGAGAGTTCTTCGTCGTTCTCCTCGTGCCACTCAGAAAGTGCTTTCTGGGCCTCTTCGTGCTCCTCACCTGGTTCTGCCCCGGTCAGGTCCTTGAGGAGCCTTGCCTTCTCCTCCCTCAACTCCTCCAGCCGATCCCAATCCAAATTCAGCGCAGCCACCATTTCCTTGATGGATTCAAACTGCGCTCGGGCCTGGTCTTTCGCTCTTTCGTTGTCGTTGCTCATTTTGTTAGTCCTCCTCGATGGTGTAGTTTTCAAAAAGTGAGTGCCTGAAAAACGGACGGTCCATTGCTCGCTCCAGCATTTTGTCGGTCCAGTCCTCGGAAGCGTCAGCAAGTTCTGCGAGGGCCACGAAGGATTCAAGGTCGCAATCCGGCTCGAACGTGCTGTCCCCCAGCGCCTTAAATTTCGACCTGCGGATCAGCGAGTTGATCTCGTTAACGCGCTCGATTGCGTGGCGCCTGGTTATGGTTCGGGTGCTTTGGATTCCCATTTTGTTCTCCTTTGGGCTAAGCCCTGATGAAGTACGTCACGCCGTCGAAGTCGATTTCGATGTAATCCTGCTTAAGCTCGTCGCAGGCTGCGTCCCAGTCGATGTGGTTGCAGGGCCAGCTCATATCTTTCTGGATGGCACCTATGTCCTCAGCGAGTTCTCTTGCGTAGTCCTCGAAATAGCTCTCCCGGATCAGCGTCTCGCCCGTAGTCCAGTCGGGTGAGTCCTCACCAGCTTCTGCTAGAGCTTTGAGTGAAGCCAGTTCTTCCTCGTTGGCGTCGTCCCAGACCCTCAGGCGCTGCACCGCAGTCTTCAAGGCCTCTTCTTCAGCCGCGCCGTACTCTCCATCCTCCTCTGAAGTGTCGTACTCCTCCTGGGCCTCCTGCAGTTCATCCACGAGATCCTGCCTTTCCTCCTCTAACTCCTCAATCCTCTTGATTACGTCCCTGCTGTCGATGATATCTTCGCTGTTGCTGCTTTCGCGGCTCATGGCGTTCTCCTTTAAAAATGTGAATTTTCACTTTTCTTGGTTAGCCTGCTCTAGCAGACACTCCGGACAAATGCAACCTGGATTTTGGTTCGTTTGGCGAAAATGCTTGTCGCATAGGACACATTCGGTGGTCATTTTTAGTCCTCCAGATTTACCAATTCTTTGATTCGGTCCAGTACATCACCGTAGTTAGCCCCACCTACGCCTAGTTGGTCCCTTATCTCGTCGTAGAACCCCTTGAGTTGGTCCCTGTGTCCCTTCAGTCGGTCGAGACGCTCCACAGCTTCACCGAGCAGTCCATAGAGTTCCGGATTTTCAGGGTCCTGCTTGTACCTCAGTTCCATCGTGAAATCATCGTGATTCATCAGCCTGAAATTCTCGCGCCATTCGTGTCTGTCCATCTCCCACCTCCTATCCCTGATAGATTTTCCCGTCGTCTCCGACGTACAAGTCCACTTCCCCGAATCGCTTAGAGGATGAGGTCAGTCGCTCGCCAGCATCTTTAGGCCAATCCCCATCCCAGAATCCGCAGCCGTGTCCGTTTCGGGTAAGCCAGAAATCGTGTCCTGCCTTGGTGAAGTCCAGGCCGATGTCTTCTTGATTCTCCTCCAGAAATTTGGAGCAATCCTCTTCCATCTCCTGGAGGGTTTCCGGGGCGAGGTCTCGTATGGAGTAGGCGTCGAGTGGTTGATCCTGGTCGTCCAGCGTGCTCCACAGGGAGCAGGTTATGTAGGCGTCTAGGAAGACAGTAAATCCCGGCGGTCTGTTCATTTCGTACCTCCTCTCAAAAAATGTGAGATTTCACTTTAATATCCGAGCGTCTCTTCCTCATCACCACCCAAGCAAGCCTCTTCTCTTTCGTGGTCAGGCAGAGGCGTTGACAGGAAGCGCTCCACCGAAGAATATTCCAGCCAAGTTTCAGCCTCCTTCTGAGCGTAATCGTCTCCGAAGAATCCCCAGCACTCCTCGGCCTCCACGTCGTCGGATTCGTACTCGACCCATTCCGGATCTTCAGGCGTTCCCTCATTCACGAAGAATTGCAGGCAGATCCCGTAACCGTCGCCGGTCAGGTACTGGTCGTACTCCTCGACTTCGCCTTTGAGGTACTTCTCGACCCTCTCTCGGATCTTCTGCGTGAAGCGTTTAGGACCCCGGTGGCCTAAGCCGATTTGTGCAGCCTCTCTCGCAGTTGGCTGGCCTCATTCCTCCATAGCTTTTTCGATGGTGCAGTAGATCCAGCCGACTTGCCCCGAGTCCCAAGGGCAGGAGAACTTGCCGGTGGACATGGTGATCCCGCTGTGGTCGTAGAGGTAGAGTGGGAGCATGATGTAGTGCTTGTCGAGGGTTTTCATGACCCGCTCATGCTCCAGGCGAGTCATTTCCCGATCCCTCTCTTCGTAGGTGGAGCCTAGTGAGTTCCAGCGTTTGTTCCCCAGCCTCTCGCAGAAGTAGTAGATGTCCGGATCGTAAACCGCAGCAAGCTCCTTGAAAAAGTCGCTGGCATCATCGGTGCGCTGCTCATCGCCCAAGTTGTACCTGGAGTGCCAGCAAACCATCTTGCCTACGTGGTCGAATTCCTCCCTCGGATTTGCTGCATCGTCGTCTTGGGACAGGTAGACAACCACAGCCCTCATGCCGTCTTCCGAGATTTTGGCCTCTGCGTCCCAGTAGGCTTTGTCGAAGGTCAGTTCGAATTCGTGGTGGGTTCCATCAATATTGATTGAAGTTGTGTCGGACATTTTATTTCTCCTTTTTAAAATGTGAGAATTCACTTCTGAATTCATACCTTCCAAACTTGGATGGTAAATTGCTTGTCCTCCGGGAACTTCTGCTTCATTTTTTGAACTGCCTCTTCCTCCGAGGCAGCGTCGATGTAGTAGCCTTGTCGAGCTGAAGGATCTTTATGTCCGAGGCATCCTGGCTCGTAACAATCAGGTCTTGTGAGTCTGAATTGGGTCATTTTATTTCTCCTTCTTGGTGCTCAGTTTATCGAGTGCTTCACCCCACCTCGCGAGCCTGTCCTCTTCGACTTTGAGGGAGGCCCGTTGCCTTTCGATGCTCTCAGCAGCACTTTTGATCTCTGCCCGTGCCTCAACCAGAGCGGATTCCAGATCAGAGTGGTACATATCAATTCCGCAGCGAGCAACCCTACCGTCGCTGTATTTAATCTTGAGGGTGGGTAAGCTGCATCCCGGCAGAATGCCCTCTTCAAGCACGGTTATCGTTTCAATCGAGACGGTACCATTGTCGTTAAAATGGATGTCATAGCGTTTCATTTGCTACCTCCCTCTAAAAATGTGAGATTTCACTTTTCATTACCTAAACATCCAGCTACACATCACCAAGCCACAGACAGCAACCAAACAAACCAAGATCCTCCCTACGGCTGCATCATTTTCCCTTTTCTGTTCAAATTGGGCTCTCTGTTTAAGGACGGTGGTTGAGACGTAGTTCATTTCGTGGCCTCCAACTGTTCGATTAAGTCGTCTCTGCCTTCAAGGACCGCTTCGCAGATAGCCACGTCGTCAACAAGGTCGCCGACCCTAGCTTCTAACTCCACGATCCTCTCCCACTGCTTCCGGTTAGCCTCCCTCAGCTTCTTGTTTTCCTCGGCGTTGTCCTGGTTCTGTTGAGCGTAGAGGTCCAGTAAATCGAGCAACGCTTCTACCGTCTCGAGGCAGAAGGCAGAGGCCCAGTAAGGCCCTTTATTTTTCGCCGCTTCAACGTCAGCGCGTAGTTCCTCAGTTGTGATTTCAAAGCCTCGGGATTGAATTTTCATTTTTAGGCTCCTTTCAGAATTTAAAGCTGGTCCGTCTGGACTCGCTTTTGGGGAACAGGACGATTTCGTTCAGCTCCAAAACTTTCGCGTCCCACTTTATCCTGCTCCCGTTGAGGATCACGGCGCCCTTGTTGAACCATCGACGCATTTCAGAGTTGGTTACTTTCTGCTTTGGGCGTTCGGTGGAGAAAAATCCTCCGCAGATCACGTTGAGTTCCCAGAGCCAATCAAAAGCTGTCACGAAACCACCTCCACCCTCTCCATCCTGAGATCCACCCAAGCCAATCCATCGTTAAACTGCACCAGGACCATATCCGCCAATTCCTCAAGGCAGCGGCCGATTCCGGTTCCGATTACGTAAACTTGTTTGTTAATCATTTTGTGGCTCCTTTTCTCTAAAAATGTGAGAATTCACTTTTCCATAAAAATCCACTTGTGAATACTTTAAGCCACCAAAATCCTTATCACGTAAGGATGGCCGTAGTTCATGAACCAGTCCCAGGTCGTTTTGATTCTCTTGGTTCCTTTCTTCGTTCTGACTTCGCAGAAGATCGTCATGGCTTAGTCCTCCATAACTACCTGTAGTTCCATCGTTGTGTGGTCCCCTACCCACCCTTGGCATCTCCAGACCGAGAAAGTGAATTTCCCATTCAGGCGGGACACATTCACATTTTGAAGCTGGAACGTGTAATTTGTGAATTCGATTTCAAGTTCCCCGTAGCGATTAAAGACTTTTGTGGTCCCAATTTCATACTGCGTCCCGGTCGCAATGTCGATTGCTCGGATGCGCTTGACGTTTTTGGTGCTTAGTACGACGGCTGATGTAATCATTTTTAGTCCTCCCTCTCGATGAATTCCTCGGCTAACTCAGCAGAACGAAAAGTAGATAAATGAACGTACCTCCCGAAAACTGAGTCCCACATCTCAACCGCTACCCAGCCGATCCCGGTTTTGGTGCTGCAGGGACGATTCTGTAAAATGGGATTTTTACGAATTTCATTTTGTGCCTCCCGCCGTTTTATTGTACAGTTCCTCGCAAGCGGTGCAGGTGCAGTGGTACATTACCAAGTGCCTTGCTTGCGTCTGAGCTAGGAGTAGAATGCCTCCTTGTCCTGGGGTTTATGCTGGCTGTGTGGGCTATCCCGAGCAGGAGTTTTACTTCTTCGTGTGCTGAGCATTTCATTTTGTGGCTCCTTATGTGAAATTTCACTTATTTCTCGGGCACCCACTTGTAAATAACCTCAGCTTTCTCCCCAGCGTGCAGTCTCCACGTCTTTCCGTCGAAGCTTGGCACAACTCCCATCTCCCACATTTTCTGGCAGGGCTCCCAGGGGTTAGGACCTAGTTTTTCCACGTATTTCCATTCGGTTATTTCAGGGAAAAACGAGGCTGTGTAAGCCCACACCGAGTCCCACACCGAGTCCCGCACCGAGTCCCGCACCGAGTCCCGCACCGAGGCCCGCACCG
>Ga0209727_1000357_pt1 | contig 52605 bp, 49 predicted proteins | sample RifGroC1_FD_183995 | JGI IMG/M metagenome (GOLD analysis project Ga0209727, IMG submission 183995) | Groundwater microbial communities from Rifle, Colorado, USA - Groundwater C1 (SPAdes) (version 2) | ecosystem: Environmental > Aquatic > Deep subsurface > Groundwater | place: Rifle, Colorado... | reverse complement strand
TCTGATACGGCGCCCCTTCCTTCGGAATCGTTCGGGGAACCTTGTACGACTTGACCGGAGCGGAAGGCCGCGTCCGGTCCGCCTGGACCGGTTTGGGCGCCGGCGGAGGAGCGACCTCCAGGACAACTTCCGGTTTCGGCGCTTCGGCAACGGCCGCCGGAGCGGCTGCGGGAGCCGGAGCGGCGGCGGGTTCGGCGACGACAGGTTTGGTTGCGGGCGGCTGACGCTCCGCGCCCTCGGTCGTTCCGACGGCGTCGGACTGCCTGACCATTACGGGCGTCCGCCAGACCAACAGCCACAGCAGGACAAGAATGAGCGCGACGCAGGCTACGGCGGCGGCGGCGACCGCGACGACGGGAAAGCGCGTCGGTTTTTCGGCCGGATTCTCTTCGACAAGATCTTCGTACAGGCCCGACGGAGGGGCTTCGTTCTGGTCGAGTTCGAAATCGGGGACTTCGTACATGTCCTCGTCGCCCATCGCCTTCAGGGAGACGGAAAGCTTCTGGCGCTCCCCCCCGACGGAGGGGTCAAGGTCGACGGCCTCGGCGCTCAGTTCGTTCGTCCCGTCGGAGCTGATGACCAGTTCGATCGAAGGCTCGCCCTTCTGCTTCGGCGCTATCTCTTCGACCACGAGGCTGCCTATGTAAGCGGCATCGGCCATCGAAAGGGCGGCGCTCCGGTATAGGTCGATCTGGACGCTCCGCTGGCCGTCATGCACGGTGGTGAGGATGAGACGTTTCTTTCCGGGCAAGCCTTCCTCTATGACGGGATAGAACTCACCGTTGGCGATTTTGATGCCGACGTTGGACGACATTGGCCACACCCCTTCGTTTTTACAACTGTAGACGCGGGAGAAGCCTTTGTCAACGTGAAGAACCGCTCCCCGTCCCGTCAACTCCTTTCCTTGACAGTGTCGGCGCCGCTACCGATAATGGGGACATGGTCGGAATTCTCCCAATTCTCCTGGTGGTCGTGTTCCTCGCCGCGGTGCTCATCGCGTTGCTCGCGCTCACGGGCAGGAAATCCGAGAATTCGAATGGCCGGAAAAAGAAACAGAGGACCAAGGGACGCGATGCCGTATTGAAAGAAGCCAACCGCCGGCTCGCCCAGAATCCCAAGGATCCCGAAGCCCTCGTCGATCTCGGGGAGCTGTACTACCGCGAGCAGGCCTGGGACAAGGCGCTGAAAACCTACGAAGTCCTCGTGGATCTCTGCGGCGCGAATCCCGACCTGGACGAGTTCGAGATCAACATGCGCTACGGCCTCGCTTCTCTCAAGCTCGGCCGCAACGATGACGCCTACAAAGGCCTCGTGATCGCCCGTACCCTGAAGCAGTCGAATTTCGAAGTGAACTATAACCTGGGCATGCTCGAATTCGGCAAGAAGAACTACGAGAAGGCGAGCCAGCTGCTTCAGCAGGCCCGGACACAGGACCCCGAACACGCGCCGACCCTGCGCTACCTCGGCCACGCCCAGTTCCGGATGAAGAATTATCGCGACGCCCTCGCCCTCTTGCGGAAGGCGATCGACTTGGTCCCCGACGACAAGGAATCCCTGTACGCGGTGGCCGAATGCTATTACGAGATCGGCCAGACCGACCAAGCCATCAAGATATTCACCCATCTGCGCCCCGATCCCGTCATGGGACCGAACGCGTCCCTCTTCGCGGGCACGATCCACATGAACCAGCATCAGTTCCCCAAAGCCATCATGGACTTCGAGCTGGGCCTGAAGCACGAGAACCTCAAGATCGAGGTTTCGGTCGAACTAAAATACCGCCTCGCGATGGCGTACCTGAAACAACAGGAGATCGGCAGGGCGCTCCTCTACCTCCGCGACGTCCAGACGGGCTACCCGAACTACAAAGACGTCCCCCAGCTCATCGCGAAATACCAGGAACTGAACGCGAACAAGAACCTGCAGATCTTCCTCATGGCGGCCACCGGCGACTTCGTCACCCTCTGCCGCAAGGCGGCCCTCGCCTACTTCCCCCGCGCCAAGGTCAAGATCATGGACATCTCGGTCAACAAGAACGAGTGGGCGGACATACTGGCCGAAGTGGAGACGCGGAAATGGCAGGACCTTGTGCTGTTCCGTTTCATCAGGACCCAAGGGCAGGTGGGCGAGCTCATCCTCCGCGACTTCCACTCCCGCATCAAGGAAGTGAAGGCGGGGAAAGGCTATTGCCTTACGACCGGGTCCTTCACCGACGAAGCGAAAAAATTCGTGGAAGCGCGGCTCATCGACCTGATCGAAAAAGACGGCATAGGCAAAATCCTGGACTCGGTCGATACAGGAACCCAGTCGCTCGTCGATTAAGGATTTTTCCGGAGCTCCGGGGGCCGCACGACGACCAGGCGGCGCGGTTCGTCCAGGAAGGGAACCGGCGTCTCCGTCGCATCCCAGCTCCCGACCATGGAAGCGATCGCTTCCATCTCCTGGGCCACTTTTTCCTCCCTCGCCTTGTACGCGGCGAGGACCCCGCCCGGAGCGAGCAGGCGGAACAGGGCCTTCAGCATCGGCGGATCCAGGGGCCGGAACGCGCGGAAGGTCACGAGATCGAAACGGAAGCGTTCGGCCTTCTCGACTTCCCGCTGCTCCACCGCGACGTTGGACAGGCCGAGCGCCGCGACGGTATTCTCAAGGAAACCCGTCCGGCGTCCCATCCGCTCGATGAGCGTGAAACGGACGTCGGGCATCGCTATCGCCAGGGGGATACCGGGAAATCCCGCGCCGGAGCCTGCGTCCGCGATGCGGTACAGGCCGGCGGAAACCGGCGGGCAGGCGTCCGCCAGGCCCCGTATCACCTGCAGGGGCGCCAGGCTGTCCAGGATATGCCTCACCACGAGCTCGTCGCGGTCGGTCGTTCCGACCAAGCCCAGGGCCGGATTGAATAATTCGATTTCGTCGATGTAGGCGCGGAGGCGGCGGATGACCGCCTCTCCGGCGAGCGCCACGGCGACCGGAGCGGGAGCGCGTTCCGCGAGGATGGCGAGTCCGCGCTCCAGGAGGTCCGCCATGCGCTACTTCTTCCCCTTCTTGTCCTGCATCTTCTTGAAAGCATCGGCGAAGGGGTTGTACGTCATTCCGTCGTCTTCTTTCACGAAAGTGGACGAAGGGGCCGGCCGCTGGGTGTGCGAATCGCGGGGCCGGTCGGCGACGGCGGGACTTCGGGCAGGCCCGTCCGAGCGCTTCACCAGCACCGGCCGGCCGCGGCCGTCAGGCGGCCTCGGGGCGGAGACGGCCCCGTTCGGGGCGGACTCACGGCGCTGCACTTCGGGTCGCGGAGCATCATGGCGTGGAGCATCATGCCGCGGAGCATCATGGCGCCGGGGCGCCGCGGCCGCGCGATCGGCCGGATCCGACTTGAGCGAGAGGCTGATCCGCCTCCGGTCCAGGTCCAAGCCGATGATGCGGAATTCGCGCACGTCCCCGACCTTCAGGACCTCCATCGGATCCTTGACGAAGGTATCGCTCATCTCCGAGATGTGCAGCAGGGCCGTCTCCTTGATGCCGAGGTCGACGAAAGCCCCGAAATCGACCACGTTCTTGACCTTTCCGGTGATCTTCATCCCGTCGGCCAGGTCCTCGAAGTTGACCACGCCTTTCATCATGAGGGGCTTCGGGAAGCCTTCGCGCGGATCCAGGTTCGGCTTTTTGAGCTCCTCGACCAGGTCGGAGATCGTCGTGTCGCCGACGGAATATTTTTCCTTCAGTGCGGAGCGCTCGGCCGAGGAGAGGTCGCCCTTGGACTTGAGCGAATCGTAGATCTCGCGCGCGATGGCGTAATTCTCCGGGTGGACCCAGGTATTGTCCAGCGGATCGGTACTTTCGGGGATTTTCAGGAAACCCGCGCACTGCTCGTAGCTCTTCGGTCCCATGCCCGAGACGTCCATGAGCTCCGTTCTGGCGGCGATCCGGCCTTTGGCGTCGCGGTGCTTGACGATCTTCTTGGCGAGCGAACCGTTGATCCCCGACACGTAGCGGAGCAGCGAGGCGCTGGCCGTGTTGAGATTGACGCCGACGTTGTTGACCACGGAGGCGACGACCTCGTCCAGGGTGTCCGAAAGCTTCTTCTGGTTGACGTCGTGCTGGTACAGGCCGACGCCGATGGATTTGGGGTCTATCTTCACCAGTTCGGCGAGCGGATCCTGCAGCCGGCGGCCGATGGAGATGGCGCCGCGGATCGTGAGGTCCAGCTCGGGGAATTCCTCGCGGGCTATGTCGCTGGCCGAGTAGACGGAGGCGCCGTCCTCATCGACCACCGTGAAAAGGACGTCCAGATGATTGTCGGCGATCACGCCGGCCACGAGCTCCTGGACTTCGCGGGTTCCGGTTCCGTTGCCGATGGCGACGAGCTGGACGTTGTACGCCTTGAGCGCTTCCAGCACCAAGCGTTTCCCTTCCTCTTCCTTGTGCTGGTAGATCACGAAATGCCCCAGATACTTGCCCGTATCGTCCAAGGCCGCGCACTTGGTACCCGTCCTGATGCCGGGGTCGAAACCGAGCACCCGCGTGCCTTTGATGGGTTGCTGCATCAGAAGGTTGCGGAGATTCTGGCTGAATACGGAAATGCCGTGGTCGTCGGCCTGGTCGCTCTGGTCGCCGCGGAGTTCGCGTACGACGGCGGGCGACAGTAGCCGCTTCAGGCCGTCCTCCACCGCGGTCTTGTGGTAATCGTTGCAGATGCGGTACTTGCGCTGCAGGAGTTCCGCGGCCGCGTCGGCATCCACGTCGATCGTCACCTCCAGCGCGCTCTCCCTTTCCCCGCGGTTGATCGCGAGCACGCGGTGCGGCTTCACCTGCGAGAGCGGCTCCGAGAAATCCCAGTACATCTGGTAGGTCGAAGTCTTCTTCTTCTCGTCGTCGCCCACGCCCTTGACGATCACCCTTCCGTCCGCCAGATAGAAGGACTTAACGGTCGCGCGGTTGGCCGGATCCTGGGAGACGCGCTCGGCGATGATGTCCATCGCGCCCTGGAGGGCATCGTCCACGGAAGCCACGGAAAGGGCCGGATTCTCCGCATCCTCCCTGACGAATTCGGCGGCCTTGGCCCGCAACGCCGCCGCGTCCAGCTCCAGCATAGCGTCGGCCAGGGGTTCCAGCCCTTTTTCCTGGGCGGCCATACCCCGCGTCTTCTTCTTCTTTTTATAGGGAAGGTAGATATCCTCGAGTTCGGTGAGGGTCGCCGCCTTCATCACGTTCCCGTACAGGGCTTCCGTCAACTTCCCCTGATCGAAGATGCCGCGGACGATCTCCAACCTCCGCGTTTCCAGATTCTTGCCGCTGGAAAAGCCGTGATCGACGTCGCGTACCTGGACCTCGTCGAGACTGCCGGTCATCTCCTTCCGGTATCTGGAGATGAACGGAACCGTGCTGCCTTCGGCGATGAGGCCGACGACGACGGAAACCTGGTTGATGCGGATCTTGAGCTCTTCGGCGATCTTTTTCATGATCTCTATTTCGTTGACCGCGAGACCGTCGATAAACTGCTGATTGATATCCATGGGAGACTCCGATGAAGGCTTTAGGGGCAGATTGGAGGATATTGTACACGAGGGGGGCAAAAATGCAATACGGGGGGAGCTCCTTCTGCCCGGAATGCTCTGACCCCTGCGGAGGCGCCTCCCTGGCTTCCATCGGTAATCCTGCCTGTTCTTGTCAAAATTTTTGACCTTCGACCATGCCGGCGGTAAATTTACGGCACCCGGACGAAATCCGGAAGACCCGCGGAAAATCATACGACCGAATTGGAGGTTGCGCATGAAGATTGCTGTTTTGGGAACAGGAGTCGTAGGCACGACTATCGCCGCCAAACTCGTATCGCAGGGACATGAGGTTCGGATAGGATCGCGGACCGCCGGCACCGGGAAATTCACCTTCGCCGACGCGGCCGGCTGGGCGGAACTCATATTCAACGCCACCAAGGGCGAGGCGAGCCTCAACGCGCTCCGGGCTGCCGGGGCTGAACGGATCGGGACCAAGATTCTCGTCGATATCGCCAATCCCCTCGACTTCTCCAAGGGCATGCCGCCAACGCTCTTCGTCAAGGACGACGACAGCCTTGGGGAGCTGATCCAGCGCGAGTTTCCCAAGGCGCGGGTCGTGAAGACCCTGAACACCATGAACAGCGCGATCATGGTGGATCCCGGGCGACTCAAGGAAGAGCATGACGTTTTCATGAGCGGCAATGACGCGGTCGCCAAAGAAGCGGTCGCGGCGATCCTAAAAAGCTGGGGGTGGAAGTATATCAGGGATCTCGGGGACATCACGACGGCCCGCGGCACCGAGATGCTCCTCCCTATCTGGATCAGATTGTGGGCTGCATTGGGCCACGCCGATTATAATTTCCACATCGCGATGTGACCGAACAGGAGGGAGGGCGAATGGAAACGATGCGGATCGGCAAGAGTCCACTCCGCGTCCCGCCGCTCGGCTTCCCGCCGCTCGGCCTCCCGCCGCTCGGCGTCGGAGTCATGACCTGAGGAGACGCGAAGGAGGCCGGCATCGCCATCTTCGATACAGCGGGAAGGTACAGCCGCGGCGGCTCGGAGAGAAGGCTCGGCGAGCTCGTGGCGGGGGAAGAGATCGTGATCGGCTCAAAATTTCCGCCCGCGCTCTTCGCTTCCCCCTGGTGCTCAAAGGGAGTATCAAACAACTCGGGAGAGTCGCTGGTTCCCTAAATTTCCGGGCGTGGAAACTCGTTTCGGTGCTCCCGTCCAGTATGCGCCGCGTAAAACGATAGGCCATGTGCGCCTACTCGGCGCCAGCGTCGGTGTTTGCGTCGACCTCGGCGGGGAGGATGCTCGACTCCCTTTCCACGACATGCCCTTGGGTCAAAACCGTACGCGGGCCCTGGTCGGGACGGGCAAGGCGAGAAAGGAGCAACCGGACCGCTTCCTCGGCGATTTCGGCGCAGGGTTGCCGATATGAAGTCAGCGGAACCTTCAATAAATGGGCGAAACGTACATCGTCGAATCCTATGACGCGCACGTCGCCGGGAATGGCCAGACCCGCCGCTTCCAGGCTCGTCATAAGGGCGGCCGCGGTTTCGTCGTTCGCGCAGATGATATTCCGGGCGCCGCCGTCTACTACCATTAACCGCACCCGCTCGACGTCTTCCGGGGATTCTTCGTGCGTCCATTCGCGGCGCGGCGTGATGTCGGCATCTGACAGCGCGCTCCTGTAGCCCATGACGCGGAGCGCCACCGAGGATGCGGAAAAGGGGCGGTGGAAAAAATCGACCCTTCCGCACCCTTGGCGCAGGAATACGTGCGTCAGTTCGTACGCGGCTCTGAAATGGTCGATGCTCACCAAGTCGTGGACGCTCCGTTCAGGAAACGCGAGTTGGTCCGCATCTAAAAGGATGACCGGAATCCGCGCGGTTTCCAATAAGGCGAGAACGCGCCGGTTCGTTTCCTTGAACCCTTCCCTGAATTCAAGGGGCGCGAAGAACACGCCCGCGACGCGGTGCTCAATATATTTCCCGGCGAGCGCGATGAGCTGCTCGTTGTCGGTCGGCGCCTCTATCGCTCCGCCCCAAATGAGGGAAAAGCGTCCGGGACCGGACAGTTCGGCGATCCGGGCGCAGATCGGCTCGAAAATCTCGCCTTTTCCGAGGTCGGGCACGATGAGGCCGACCAGGCGCGTCAGCGCGAGTCCCAGATCGTCCTGGCGCGCGCAGACATAGCTCCCTGATCCCTTGCGGCGGGTGATGAAACCTTCATCCCGGAGCGCGTTGAGCGCTTTGGTGACAGTCGGCCGGGAAACGCCGTATTTTGCCGAAATCTCGTATTCCGTGGGGAGTTTGGAGCCTTCTTCCAGCGCTCCGCTCTGTATTTCCTTCTGGAGTTCGCGATGGATGGTGAGGTATTTCAAATTTTGGTATTGGCTCATGTTGTCGTACCCTCTTCATGCCGCGCTCGCGTTGAGTCTATATGGATATGGATGGCAGGTCAAATATAGCAGGATGCTATCATCTCGATAACATATATTACATATACTTTACAAATTGTTTGCATATTACAGGCACCCGTGTTACCATCCTTTCATCTACGATACGAAAGGGAGGACGCGGTATGAAGAAATCACTTATTCCTATGGTCGCGCTATGCATGGCGGGAGCGATGGCGTTCGCGAACGGAAACTCCGAAAGCGAGGCAAAAGGAACGCCCGTGGTCATCGGCGCCTTGATCAGAAACCTGGATGATCAATTCCTGGGTGATTACACGAACTACCTGAAAAAGAACGCGGCTGATAAAGGGGTCACGCTCAAGGTTATGGATGCGCACAGCGATCTTGCGACCCAGCTCGACCAGCTCAACACCCTTATTTCCCAGGGCGTAAAATACTACGTCGTCGTTCCGGCGGTCAGCGAGGGATCCGAGCAGATCGCAAAAGTGATCGCCGCCAAGCAAGGCGGCGCCGCGTTCTCCAACACGCAGCCGACGATCGTCGCGCTCAAGACGGGCAAGGAATTTTATCTCGCCTCATCGCCCGAATCGGTCGCGGGAGCGATACAGGCTCAGATCATCGATGACTATTTCAAGAAAAATCCCGGAAAGCTTGGCTCCGGCAAGGCCGTTAACGCGCTCATGCTGCTCGGCCAACTCGGGCATCCGGCGCAAGTATACCGGACGGATGCCGTCATCGCCAATTTGCAGAAGATGGGTTATGCGCTCACGATAGTCGCCAAGGATACGGCGAACTGGCAACCCGACGAAGCCCAGGAGAAGATGGACGCCTGGTTGACCGCTTATAAAGGAAAGTTTAATGTCGTCATCACCAACAACGATTCCATGGCTCTCGGCGCCGTAGAATCCATGATGACCAACAAATTCGTCGACGACCCGTCCGATCCGACCAAGGATACCGACGGCGACGGCACCGTGCTGAAGGTCCCCGTTCTCGGAGTCGACGCGACTCAGGTCGCGCTCAAGTCGATGGCGGAAAACAAGCTTTACGCCACGGTTCTGCAGGACGCGGAGGGTCAGGCGTCCACCGCCTTCGATCTGGCTTACGCGATGGCCACGAAGGGAAGCGCCGCCGGCATCACCGCCTGGGGCATCAAGGCGCTCACCGCGCCGATCGACGAAGCCCCCGCCAACGACCCGGCGATCATCGGCCAATGCTACCTGGTACCCTTCAAAGCGGTTACGAAAGACAATTTCAAGTCTTTCATGAAATAGCGGGCCAAGGAGACGCGGCTCGGCGAGATAACCGCCGAGCCGCGATTATTTCGCCGAGCGGGGATTCTGATGAACGACGTCAATATTCTGGAGCTGAGGAACATCACCAAACTGTTCCCCGGCGTCAAAGCCCTGGATTCGGTTTCCATGCAGGTCCGTCCCGGAACGGTTCACGCGCTGATGGGAGAAAACGGGGCAGGGAAGTCCACGCTCATGAGATGCCTGTTCGGCATCTATAAAATGGACGAAGGCGAAATATTCTTCAAAGGGAATAAAGCCGTCTTCAATTCCGCCAAAGACGCCCTGGAATCAGGTATCTCCATGATTCATCAGGAACTGATGAACGTGCCCGACCGCTGCGTAAAAGAGAATATCTGGCTCGGCCGCGAGCCGTTCAAGATGCGCGGTTTTTTGAAATTTCTCGACCATAAAAAAATGTACGATGATACCCTCAGCCTGATGCGGCGCCTGGAGATGGATATCGATCCGAACCGGCGGATGGGAGACCTGTCCATATCCCTGCAGCAGACCTGCGAGATCGCGCGCGCGGTTTCGTACAACGCGTCCATCGTCGTCATGGACGAACCTACGTCCTCATTGTCGGACAATGAAGCGGCGCACCTGTTCCGCATCATCGAGGACCTGAAGAGACGCGGCATCGCGATTATCTACATCACGCACAGGATGAACGAGGTATTCAAAATTTCCGATACCGTTTCCGTGATGCGCGACGGGAAAATGGTCGGTACGTTCCGAACCGCCGACCTGAATGAGGAAAAACTTATCCGGCTCATGGTCGGCAGGGACAACGCCAACATATTCCCTTACATGACACCCTGTTCCGATGAAGTCGTCCTGAAGGTTGAAGGCTTGACTTCCGACGATCCGCGCTCTTTCAGGAACGTTTCCTTCGAACTCCACAAAGGCGAAATTCTCGGTATAGGCGGATTGGTGGGAGCTCAGCGCACCGAACTGGTGGAAGCGATTTTCGGCCTGCGCGGTATTACCTCCGGGTCGATCTTCCACCGCGGCCTGGAGGTGCGGAACGCGAATCCACGGAAGGCGATCGGCCACGGTATCGCCCTGCTCACCGAGGATAGACGCGGATCGGGAATATTCCCTCTCCTGTCGATCACGACGAACACCTCCGTTCCTTCGCTCAAATCCTTCCGTAACAAACTGGGCTTGTTGGACCACGGCGAGATCAGGAAGGTATCGGAGCGGATCAACCAATCGCTCAAGACGAAGACGCCGACCATGGAAACGCTCATCCAAGATCTGTCGGGCGGAAACCAGCAGAAGGTCCTCATCAGCCGCTGGCTCATGACCGAACCGGATATTTTCATCATGGACGAACCGACCCGCGGCATCGACGTCGGGGCGAAGTTCGAAATATATACCATCATAGCCGAACTCATGAAGCAGGGAAAATCCATCATCCTGGTTTCTTCCGAAATGACGGAATTGATCGGTATGTCCCACCGGGTCATGGTCCTGTGCGACGGCCGGCATACCGGGACGCTCTCCCGTACTGAAGCCACTCAAGAGCGGATCATGCGACTCGCCGCCCTATTCAACTAAGGAGCCGACAATGAGCGGAAAGAACCCGGCGCTGGATCAAGCGAGAACAATCCTCAGCAGGTATACGAACCTGGTCACCTTCATCGTCCTCGCTACGGTTCTATCGATTCTGACGAAGGGAGCGTCCCTCGGTTGGGACTCGGTTCAAAATCTCGTCATCGCCGAATCCGTGCGCGCGTTCGCCGCGCTGGGCGTCGGCATCATCATCATTACGCGCGGCATCGACCTGTCCATCGGTTTCGTGGTGTGCCTGGTCGCCAGCGTTTCGGCGTCCTTCGCGCAAACGACCGATTATTCCGCCGCCCTCTATCCCGGTGTCGATTTTCCGTCGTACCTGCCCATCGTCGCGGGTTTGGCGACCGGCGCCGCGTTCGGCCTGTTCAACGGCGTGCTCATCGCGTACGGCAAGTTGCCCCCTTTCATCGCGACGCTCGGAACCATGTCCATAGCCAAAGGCCTGCAGCTCATCTACACCCGCGCCAACGTGATCGGAAGCCTGAAGGCTCCCTTCAAGAATATCGCACAAGGGAGCGTCGGTCCCGTTCCGAACCTGGCGGTCTACGTGTTCATCGCTTCGTTCATCGTCTGGATAGTCCTGAGGCATACGCGGCAGGGCACGCACCTGTACGCGATCGGCGGCAATCCCCAGGCGGCGCGCGTCTCCGGAATCAACGTTGAGTTCGAGCTCGTGAAGGTGTATACGTACGCCGGCATTCTTTACGGCGTCGCCGGCGTCCTCCAAGCAAGCCGGCTCGGCCTCGCCAACGCGCTGACCGCCAACGGCATGGAACTGGACGCGATCGCGGCGGTGACGGTCGGCGGCGTTTCCCAGACCGGCGGCGTCGGCACGATGGGCGGCATGATCGTCGGCGTGCTTACTTTGGGCATCATCAATTACGGCATGACCTATCTGGGCGTCGATTCCTACTTCCAGCTGTTGGTGAAGGGCTTCATCATCCTGGTCGCGGTCTTCGCGGACATGAAGAAGTACAAGCGCCGCGCTTAGCTATCGCTCAAAAAGTCCTGACGAAGGATTTGACGCCGGCGAGCACCATGTTCACGCCCATTGAGGCGACGAACAAGCCGGTGATGCGGATCAGCGCGCCCAGAAGGTTGAACTTGATGAGGGGCCGCGACAGAAATCGGGCGGCGAGCATCGCGGCAAGGTTTCCCGCCAGCGCAATCGCCATCGCGGCGAGCACGAGAAGCATCGGATGCTCCGAACTGAGCGTGATCACCGCGGTGATGGTCGCGGGCCCCGCGATAAGCGGGCTGGCGATGGGAACGATGGAAAGGTCCAATAATTTCTGATGGGACGACGCTTCAAAGAAAACGCCTTGGCGCAGGGCCTGGAAACCGTAGAAGAATACGACGAAACCGCCGACGATCTGGAACGAGTACAGTTCGACATGGAATACGTATTTCAGGACCGCGTTTCCCGCCACGGCGAACACGACCAGCATGATGAAGGCGACGATCGTGGATCTCAGGGCGATCTTCTCCACGACCTCGCCGCTCGCCGTCGTCGGCAACATGGAGATGACCGCGATCTTGCTGACGGGATTGATCAGGGCAAGCAGGAAAAGGCTCAGGTTGATAAGGGTGCTCATGCGTCGATTAGACCTGATGCGGCCTATTTAGGCAACGGGCCTTCGCCTTGGGAAACGGGAAAATGCGCAGGATGCTCCAGCCGGGCACGCAATCCTCAAAGAACATTTCGATGGAGCCGAAAAGCCTGTCCCGGCTCAAGGTCTCCCCCCAATCGTTCAGGCGACGAAGGTGACCGAGGCAGTCGTGCCGTCCCCGGTCTCGAGCCTCAGCTCGCCGCCGAGCTGTTGCGCAAGCATGGACATGATCATCATACCCGTGCTGGTGGCAGTCGCGGGGTCGAGCCCCTCGGGGAGGCCGGCCCCATCGTCGGCGACGCTCAGCCGCGCCAGGTCTCCACACCGCGCGAGCGTCACGCGGATTTCGCCCTCCGCCCCCAAAGGATAGGCATACTTGAAGGCGTTCGTCAGCATCTCGTTCAAGATGAGGCCGACGGGCACCGCGCGGGCCGCATCGAGCTTGAGCTCCTCCAGCGCCATCGACACGCGGAGCCGGTCCCCCCCCAAAGCCATCGTCCGGTGGATCGAGGCCGCCAGGCGCTCAACGTAGTCGCGCATGTCGACCGTCGCGAGGTCCTCGGACATGTAGAGCCGCTCGTAGACAGAGGTGATCGAGTCGATGCGCCCGATCGCCGAGCCCAGCACCCGCCTCGCGGCTTCATCGCCGATCGCGTCCAGCTCCAGGTTCAGCAGGGAGGATATCACGTTCAGACTGTTCTTCACGCGGTGCTCAAGTTCCCTCATGAGGACGCTCTTCTGCTCAGCGGTCCGGCGCAGGGATTCCTCCAGCCTCTTCTGCGCGGTTATATCGCGCCCGATGCCGACGAGGCCGAAGATCTCGCCCTGGGCGTTGCGGAGCGGGACCTTCGAGGTCAACAGCCAGCGCGCGCCGCCGGAATCGTCGGGGAAATATTCTTCGCGGTTCAGGATCGGCTCCCCGCCGAATACCTTCTGGTCGTCCTGGTACCCCCTCAGCGCGATCTCGGGCGAGAATAGCTCGAGATCGGTCTTTCCCAGCTCGTCGTTTTCGGCGCTCGGGTCCTTGCCGTGGAATGCCGCGATATTCGAGATGGTCTTGCGTCCGGACAGATCCTTGAAATAGACGGGATCCGGCAGGTTGTTTATGAGGGTCCTGAGGAAAATCCGCTCCTGCGCCGCTTCGTCCTCAGCCTTCTTGCGTTCGGTGATGTCCCGGCCGATGCCGACGAGACCGACGACGGCGCCCGTATGGTCGCGCAGCTGTATCTTGGAGGTCAGGAGCCAGAACAGGCTTCCGTCCGGACGCGCGAAAGATTCCTCCCGGTTGATGATAGTCTCAACACCCTCGATCACTGCCATGTTGTCCCTGTGGCCCCGGATGCCGGTCTCGCCAGGGAAGAGCTCAAGGTCGGTCTTGCCGAGAACCTCTTCCTGGTCGGAAAGCCCGATGACCTCCAGGTCCGCGCGGTTGGCAAGAATCTTCCGTCCCTCGGCATCGCAAAAATAGATGGAATCGGGCAGGTTGTCGATCAGGGTCCTGAGGAGGAGCTGCTCGCGCCGTACCTTCTGCTCGATCCTCTCCTGGTTTGTGACGTCCTGGATCACTCCGAAAACCATGCCGCACTGCGGATCGTATTCGGCGATGGAGTGGAGGTCCAGGATCTCGCCCGTCCCCCGCCGGCTGATCTTGTACCGACAGTCGTAGGGCTTGCCCTTCTCGATCAGGGCGCGGTAAGCCTCGCCGAGTTCCTGACGGTACTCGGGGAGGGGCAGTGCGCTCATCTCCTCGAGCCTGCACTCGCCCTCCGGCAGCCCGAAGATTCTCCGGGCGCCCTCGGATACGAGGACGAATTCCGAGCCGTGCCGATACTCCCAGTTGCCGATCCCGGCCACGGCCTCGGCCCGCCTGAGCCTGGCCTCGCTCTCGACGAGCCGCCTTGATTGCCGGGTGACCTCCAGCTCCGAATCCAGGAGGCTCCGGTTCGCCGATTCCAGCTTCTCACCGGTCATCTGGAGGTCCTCGATCGTGACCCGGAGCCTCTCGTTGCCGGCCTCGATCTCCATGTTTTTCTGGAAGAGCCGCCGCTGGGCCTCGAATAGTTTGAAGGCCATCTTGATCGAGGCGTCGAGGACCGTGAAGACAGAGGATTTGACGACGTAGCCGTAGTTGGTGATCGCCTCGGTTTTCGCGACTGTCACGGGCTCCGTGTGCGAGGAGAGGAAGAGGACGGGAACGTCGTGGGTCCTCAGGATCTCCCTCGCGGCCTCCGTCCCGTCGATGCCGGCACCCAGATCGATGTCCATGAGGATCAGGTCGTAACGGTCCGGGTCCTTCCGGTACAGCTCGATCCCGGCCTCGCCGCTCGCCGCGTGGACGACCGAGTAGCCGACCCGACTGAGGTTGCGGATCTCGCTGAGCGCGATCACGGCCTCGTCCTCGACGAGAAGGATGGTCTTAATGGCCGGTCGTTTTTCGTCAGCCGGCATGGAGCACCCGCTCGAGCTTCTTGATCGTGAAGCGGTTCAGGGCCTCCGCGAGGCGCCCGGCGGCCACTTGACCGACATCGATCACTCCCGGTAGCCGGCATGCAACCATTTCGGTTCCTCCAATCCAGGTCAGCTCAGCGGAAGGCGAACTCTTCGATTATACCGGAGATTGGATTGGCGATATAGACTCGGAGATACTGGGGCGAAGATGCCGGCCGCCAGGATTCATCTGAGGACTTCTTCGCGGCCTGCCTTCACCAGTCCTTCTGCGCCGCCGCCGCGCGTAAAAGGGCGTCCCTGAACCAGGCGATCTCCTCGGCCGTTCCCCGATGCGCCCACACGATGGTCGTCTCATCGGAGGCCACCAGGAGCGCGCGGGCGCGCATCTGCGGGTCCACACCATCGGTCAGCTCTTCCATCTTCTCAAGCGGGACGCGCTGCCGCATGAAGGGGAAGCCGAAAATGGTATGAACGACTTCCACCTCTTTTGCCGTCAAGCTGAAGCGCGACACCGTGAGGGCGAAAAAGGCCATGAAGCAGGCGAAGATGCCGATGACCAGAAGCAATCCGCCACCTCCGGTACTTTCGGGTAAAAAAAATCGCGAAGGCGGCTCCCCCCGCCAAGAAGCCGAGGCAAGGAAGCCCAAAGACCGGATTCTTCCGGGTCGATACGAACCCGTCATCCGTCAGGACGACGCCGAATCTTCTGGAAGGGAAGGGCCTGTCCGGACCGGCGACATCCAGTTCCGCTTTCGCGATCGGCTCATCAAGCTCGTCGTACTGCCGCAGCCTTACTGAGCCGTCGTAACTGACGCTCGCCAGGGGTAAGCGGAGAGCGCACGCGAATTCCTCAAGGGGCACGCGGACGCTTCCCTGATCGAAGATCATGCCCAGCTCATCCAGCGAATGGACGAGCACCCCGACGTTTTTAGCCGGCTCGGAACCATGGACGAGCTTGGCGTAGAACGCCATGGTAGTCCGGCGCAGTGTACCGCCGCTTATTTCGGTCAGGGGATACACGCAGAGATACGAATCGAGTTTTTCGGTAAAGCTTTCAAGCCGCCAGAAAGAACGGCGTTCGTAGGTGATGGAGTCATCTTCAACGGAGACCCGGACGCGCCGGCCGAGCGTCTCGATGGCCAAAACGATCAAGACGCCGGCTGCGCCGATGAATACGGCCGTTACCACCAGAAGTACCGCGTACTTTGCGGCTCCTCTTTCTGAATAGAGGGCGAAGGCGCAGAATCCGATGATATAGGCGCTCAGGCAGAGTAGGAATATCTGAAGGCCTTTCTTCGGTATATCGACGATCTCGAAACGCAGCGTACTCGGTTCCCGCGACTTCTTTCTACGCTGAGCATTGCTTGCCGATATCAGATCATTCAAGGTCGGTTGTTTAATACCCATATTTGAAGTCTACGGTCGGCCGCGTCCGGTGTCAAAGCGGACGCAGGAGATATCATGGCCGGATAAGTCGCGGGAAGCTCGGCGAAGGTCACGCGGCGGCCGCGAAGGAACGCTTGTTCCGTTGATCGCGGCTGTTGCGGAATTCGCAGCTGTACCCGCCTCCGGACACTCCCGTCCCGCAGTCATTTCTCCGCGCTTTATTGTTGCTGGAATTCCGCTTGTGTCGATGTCTTGATCCATTCGCGCTTGCCGCCCGAAAATGCTAGAATAAGCTCAAAGCCGGGGCTTGACTGCCTATAAAACGCAAGGAGAGAATATTGGCCATATTGCAAGTCGTGTTCATGTCGAAATCCCTCATGAGAAACGTGCCGATGCAGGTGATTCTTCCCGTGGACAAAATTCCGTTGCCCGGACAGCCCTCGGTCGAGCGGGTGCCATTCAAAACCCTGTACCTGCTCCACGGGATATTCGGAAGCTGCATGTCCTGGCTGGCCGAATCGAGAATCAAGCGATGGGCGGAGGAAAAGAATATCGCGGTGGTCATGCCCTCGGGGGACAACGGTTTTTACGTAGACCAAGCGCGGTCCTATAATCTCCATGGGGAGTTCGTCGGGAAGGAACTGGTCGAAATGACGCGTAAAATGTTCCCGCTATCCCGCAAGAGGGAAGATACGTTCATTGCGGGGCTTTCCATGGGAGGTTTCGGCGCGCTGAGGAACGGGTTGAAATATCACGAAACCTTCAGCCACATCGCGGCTTTTTCCAGCGCCCTTGTTCTTGAGCGGGCGGTGGAATTGACGTACGATGAACCGCATATCACAAAAAACCGGGGGTATCTGGAAAGCTGTTTCGGCGATATAGGCGACGCGCTGGCAAGCGACAAGAACCCCAAAGTGCTTATACGGATGCTCAAGGAAAAGAAAGCGCGGCATCCCGATACCCGCATCCCCAAGATCTACATGGCCTGCGGAACCGAAGACCCCCTGGTTGAAAACAACAGGGATTTTCGGGATTTCCTCACAGGAAACGGGATCGAATGCGCGTATACGGAAGGCCCCGGCGCCCATGACTGGGAGTTCTGGGATATGTATATCAAGAAAGCGCTGGACTGGCTTCCGCTGAACGACGCGACGGCGGGAGCGTAGGATCCGAAAGCATCCCTTCCACCATCTCATCAAGTATCTTCCGGGCAACCGCGGCCCCGTTTTTGAGGCCGGATAGCGCGGTTTCAGGCGTTTGCACCCAGCGGCCGCCCGCCGCGAGCTCTCCTTCATCATGGTCGATGAAGGAGCGCAGCATCGCCTCATCAAGTTCGGCGTGGAACTGCAGGCCTACGACGGGCTTGCCGATAAGCGCGAAACCTTGCTCGCCGCACGCGTCCGACGAGAAAAGGCGTTCGCAGCCGGCGGGCAGGGCGAAGCTGTCCCCGTGCCAATGCGCCATGCCCACTCTCGTCCCGACAGGGAGCGCCGGGAAATAACGATGCCGGTCCGCCTCTGCCCGGACGGGGAGCCAGCCGATTTCTTTGAAGCCCATTGGCCGCACCTCGGCCCCGAGGGCCCGTGCGATCAATTGCGCCCCGAGGCAGATACCGAGCACCCGTTTCCCCGCCGAAATCGCCTTCGCGATCAGCTTCTTTTCCTCCACGAGCCAGGGAAACTGAAGGTCTTCATCGACATTCATCGAGCCGCCCATCACGACAAGAAAATCGAACGAATCCAGGTGCGGGAGTAAATCTCCCTTCCAGAGATTCGATTCGCGTATCTCCGCGTTCCGCGTATCCAGAGCGCGTCGTAATAAACCGAGACCCTCGTGTTCAAGATGAAGCAAAACGTGCACCCGCATCGGATCCCGCTCCTTACTCACTGATTTTGACATTGACCGGCGAAAAGGAAATCGGACACTTTCCCAATAGCATAAATAGCCGTTTTCTGAAAAGAGGCGATGAGAATTTTGCCCATTTTTGCGGGATATTTGATAACAGACGGTGGATCCGTTCCTGGCGAGTTCCCAGGAAGCGGGCTACCTCCGGGAACGGATCAGGCGCGCCGTGATTCGGTACCCCGTCGCCGATCCGATCGGAAACGTATAACGCAGCCACGCGCGAGACCGTAGCGGCGTCATTGAGCGAACCCAGAAAATCCTGGAGTACCCTGGCGGTATCGATGAAGGATTGCGATTCCGGTCCAAGTAGCGGTTCGAATATTTCCAGCGTGTATCGGAACCGCTTCGCGGAACGCCGGATCGCGTGGTATACGGCATGGTCCGCCTCCCCGCCGCGGACCAAAGGTTCAAAGGCAAGGACTTTCGCGTATGCGTCGGATACCACGGAAGGCGCGTCGAGTCCCGCCGGTCGAGGCGGAACCTCCCGCATTTCTCGACCGAACGAATCGGTGAAACGCACAAGGCTGGCCAATAGATCATCCATGTACTGCGGGGTGCAGCGTTGCCGCAATTTTGCGATCGCTCCGCTCCTGCGGGTTTCGAAAGCCGCAATGAAAACGGAAAATCCATCGGCTCGCGTTTTGACAAGTTTTTTCAGGTGATTCCGGGCATCGTGCAGAAGAACGTCGTAGTCCCGGATCGCGCCGAGCCGTCGCCCGAGTTTTCTCAGGCGGGAATCCAGTTTGCGTATCCGCTTTGCCGAGGAATCCAATCCCCTTAGTTTCAAATAAACTCTTATTCGCCTGATGGCAATTCGCGAGTCATGGATGTATTCCGAGTCGGTAACGTCCATCAGCCCGGGAAGCGTTGTCCTTAATATCTCTGCCTGGATCCGGACGCCGGCTGCGGCAATGGCATTCATTGACGCACCGGGAAAGGCATCGTCCGAGGATCGTCCATTTTCTTCGACAGGATAGGGTTCCATCATCATGCCCGTTGCGCATAATATACTTCCGTTCTTGATCCGAACAATCGGTATTCCGCTTTCCGATGGAATGCTTGACCATACCTGTTTCGGCAACCTCATTATACTCCGCGAGTACGCGAGTACTGGGTGCGTCCGGAACCTCCTGTAACTACGCGGTGCGCTTGGTGCGGAATTTGTCGATGGTGACGGCCAGGATGATGACGATGCCGCGGATGACCATCTGCCAGAAGAAGGAGACGTTCATCAGGGTCAGGCCGTTGTTCAGGACGGCCATGATGAGCGCCCCGAAGAGGGTGCCCACCACGCTGCCGATGCCGCCGACCACGCTGGTGCCGCCCAGGATGACTGCGGCGATCGCGTCCAGCTCGTAGCCGTTGCCCAGCAGGCCGGAGGCGCTGTAGAGACGGCTGGCCGTCATGACGCCGCCGAGTCCGCAGAGGAGGCCCGTCATGCCGTACACGAACATCAGCACGAACCCGACCTTGATGCCGGTCAGCCTCGCCGCCTGGACGTTTCCGCCCACGGCGTAGATCCGGACGCCCAGTACGGTCTTGCGGAGCAGGAACCAGGTCAGGATGACTACCAGGAGGGCGATGACGACCAGCCACGGGATGGGTCCCAGATAGTCGTTGCCTATCCAGGCGAAATTGAGGTTGTTGTTGATGACCGTCGTCCCGTCGGGGATCAGGTAGGACAGACCGCGTATCGTGGTCATGGTTCCCAGGGTCGCGATGAACGGCGGCAACTTGACGTATGCGACCAGGGCGCCGTTCACCAAGCCCATGAGCAGGCCGGCAAGGATCGGGAACAGGACGGTGCCCCACTGGAGGGCCGGGTTCAGGGAGGTCATGACGCCGATGACCGCCGTTGTCGCCAATATCGATCCGACGGAAAGGTCGATGCCGCCCGTCAGGATGACCAGGGTCATGCCCACGGCCAGGACGATGTTGATGGACGCCTGGCGGAGTATGTTGACGATGTTGTTGGTCGACATGAAGTTCGGCGTCAGCAGGGTGAATAGCAGGATGATGACGACGAGGACAGGGAGTATTCCCAGATCCCGCATGATCTTGCGCGCGGTCGCTCTTCGTTCGAGCTTGTTTTTCGTTTCCATCTTGGACTCCTGGCTCATCTGTTCGCCGCGAAGGCGCTTTGTGGCGGCTCGACGCCGGTGGCGTAGGCCATGATCGTTTCCTGCGTGATGTCTTTCTTGTCCATGAGTTCCGCGACGATGCCGCCGTCGCGCATGACCAGCACGCGCTGGGCGATGCCGACGACCTCCGGAAGTTCGCTCGAAATGAAGACGACGGCCACGCCCTGGCTGGCGATTTCGCCGATCAGCTTGTAGATTTCGCTCTTGGCGCCGACGTCCACGCCGCGCGTCGGCTCGTCCAGGATGATGGCCTTGGGCTTTATTTCCAGCCACCTGGCCAGGAGCAGCTTTTGCTGGTTGCCGCCCGACAGGGATAGGGCGATGGTGCGCGGACTCGCGATACGGATGCGCAGCCGGTCGATGGCGGTCCGCGTGATCGCGTCGTTCTTTCGGCCGGACAGGACGCCCGCGGTCGAGGTGCTGCCCATCACGTTCATGGTGATGTTTTCGTGCCCGGACATTTCAAGGAACAGGCCGAGCGACTTGCGGTCTTCGGGGACGTAGCCGATTCCGTAGCGGATGGCGTCCCCGGGGGTCTCGATGGCGGCCTTCTTCCCGTCCAAGAAGATGTCGCCGCCGGTTTTTTTGTCGGCGCCGAAAATTAGCCGCGCCAGTTCGGTACGGCCGGAGCCGACCAAACCGGAAATGGCCAGGATTTCCCCGCCGGCCGCGCGGAAGCTGGTCGGCTTTACGCGCTTACCGTCCGTCAGGCCTTTCACTTCCAGGCGGCCTTCGATCCGCTCGCCCGACACTTCGTGCTTGTAGAAGTCGGTGAGCGAGCGGCCCACCATCATGCGGACGATTTCCGCGTTGTCCAGGTTCGGCTTGCGCAGGGTGCCGATGAAGGCTCCATCGCGGAGCACGGAAACCTGGTCGGCGATGATGGAGACCTCCGCCAGCCGGTGGCTGATATAGATGATCGCCATTCCTTTCGAGCGAAGGGACAGGATGAGCTCGAAGAGGCGTTCGGTTTCGCGGTCGCTGAGTGCGGCGGTCGGTTCGTCCATGATCAGGATCTTGCCGTCGTGGACGATGGATCGCGCGATTTCGATCTGCTGCTGCTCGGCGATGCTGAGGGTGCCGGCCAACGCGTCCACGGGAAAGGAGGAGCCCAGCTTGGCCAGCGCCTCCGCCGATTTTTTCGCCATATAAGCCCGATCTATGAGGCCGAAGCGTCCGGGCTCGTTGCCCATGAAGACGTTCTCCGCCACGGTGAGCGAGGGGGCGATGTTCAATTCCTGGTTGATCAGGTTCACGCCGAGCTTTTGAGCCTTCAGCGGATTTTCCATTTTGACCGATTCGCCGTTGAGGATTATCTCCCCGCCGTCCGGTTCGTACACTCCGGCGAGCAGCTTCATCAGGGTGCTCTTGCCCGCGCCGTTCTCTCCCATCAGGACGTGGACCTCTCCCCGCCTGATCTCGAGCGAAACGGAACTCAGCGCCTGGACTCCCGGGAAGCCCTTGGAAATATTGCGGACCGACAGGATCACGTCGTTCGTTTCGTTCGGCATCGTCATTCCTCGGATACGAAGACGGGGAGCCCGCTGGGGGCTCCCCGCAAAGGTCGGGGCTACGCCCCCGGAATCAGGGCTTGGTCCAACCCTTGTAGCTGGCCAGGTTGTCCCGGGTGATCAGGGAGGTCGGGATCAGGATCATGGGATCGGCGGGCTTTTTCCCGTTCTTCACGTCCCAAGCCACCTGGACGGCTTTCATCGCCATGGTGTAGGGATCCTGGGAAGCGCTGGCCGCGAAGGAGCCGTCGGCTTCGCCCAAGGCGACCTGCGCGTCGGGAGCGCCGTCGACGCCGACCACGAACATTTCCTTTTCGCGCTTGGCCTGTTTCATGGCCAGTTCGCAGCCGATGCCGGTGGGATCGTTGATGGCGAAGACCGCGTCGATTTTGGGGAAGGCCGTGAGGAGGTCGGTCATGACGCGTAGTCCGCCTTCGCGGTTGCCGCCGGCGTTCTGGTTTTCGGAAAGGATCTTGATTTCCGGATACTTGGCGAAGACGTCCTTGGCTCCCTTCACGCGATCGATGACCGCGGATACGGGCGGGCCGTTGGCGATGACGACGGAGCCCTTGCCGTTCAGGCGCTTGGCGATGTACTCGCCGCCCTGCTGGCCGGCCTGGTAGTTGTTGGAAGTCACCATGGCGTCGACCCCGCCGTCGGCGTTCACGTCCGCGGCCACGACGATGATGCCGGCGGCCTTGGCTTTCTTGACGGCCGGGGCGATGCCCGCGGTGTCGGCAGCGTTCAGGATGATCATGTCAACGCCGGCCGCGATGAAGGTGTCGATCTGGCCGACCTGGGTATTGAGGTCGTAGCCTGAGGAAACGACGGTCACCTTGGCGTTGGCGTCGATTTTCTTGGCGGCGTCCTCGACGCCCTTGCCCATGGTATAAAAGAAAGGATTGCCCAAGTCGCCGAAAGTGGCGGCTACGGTCAGGACTTTCGCCTTGCCGTTCTGCTGCTGTCCGGCGGCGAACGATCCGCCGACGGCTGCGAGAGCGCAGAGAAGTACGAGCGCTATTCTTTTCATGAATTCCTCCTTGCTGACCTACGGGTCCCGAACGGATCCGACCGGATCATCCTACCCGCGCTTCGGCCGAATTCCAAAAGCATTCGTCCGCTTCATGACAATCGTCATTATTGCCATCCTTCCGCGCCGTAACGGCCGACGTTCGAAGCGTCGATCAGGAATACGGGAACCAGCACGGTCCTTTCGACTTTTTCTCCCTGCAGGATCCGGTAGGCCACGTCGGCTGCCGTCCGGCCGATCTCCACCGGCGATTGAGCCGCGGTCGCCGTCATCCGTCCTTCCATGATCATCTTTTTGGCGTAGGGAGCCCCGTCTATGCCGTACACCAGGACCTGGCCGGCGAGCCCGGCCGAATCGAGGGCGGCGATGGCGCCGGTGGCCATGGGATCGTTGGTGGCGAAAACGACGTCGATGCGCGGAACGGACTTCAGGATGGTTTCCATGCCGACGAGCGCCTGCTCGATGTTTCCGTCGCCCGAATAACGCGACACCACGATATATTCGCCGTTCTGAGGAAGCGTTTCCAGGAAGCCGACCGTACGGTCGATGGCCGACTTGGCCTGCAGATGGTCTATCAGCGCGATGCGGGCGCGCGGCAGCCGCGCGGCCAGATCGGCCGCCAGGAGCCTGCCTGCCCTAAGATTGTCGGAAGAGACGAGGCACTCCACCAGGTCCAGATCGTAGACGGGCGCGTCTACGTTGATAACGGGGATCCCCGCCCGGCGGGCCGCATCCAGCGCCGGCTTGACCAGCCGCCAATCGACGGGATTCAGGAATATCGCATCGACCCCCATCCGGATCAGGTCCTCCACCTGGTCGATCTGCTTGAGCTGGTCGCTGCCGGGATCGTAGGAAATCAGCTTGTCGCCCCGCGCCTCCACGATCTCCCGCAAGCCGTCGTCCAGGTTGACGAAAAAGGGATTCACCATGGTCATGTAGGTGGCGCCGAATACGCGGTGCCCGGCGGTCCGGTGCCCGGAAGCCTGCCGCGACGGGGCGCAGGAAAAGGAGAGGAGCGCGGCCAGGACGAGCAGCGCGGCGGAGGCCCGGAGCAGCGCGGCGGGAGCCCGCGGCAGCGCGGCGGGAGCCCTGAGCAGCGCGGCGGGGGCCCGCGGCGGGATGCGTGATCGCGTCATGACTACTCCTTGAGGAAGGCGTTCACCGCGCGGTCCAGCCGGCTCAGGAAATTGCGCAGGCTGGAGGCCGACTGCGGCCGTTCCGCCATGATGGCGCGCGACGCCGTCTCCAGGGCGGCCGCATGCTTGCGGAAACGGGGCACGACGATGGAATCCCGCACTACCCGGTCCAGCATCGCCGGGTTCAGCGGTTCTTCCGTGCCGGAGATGTGCCGCCGCATAATTTCGCCAGCGCGGTCTGTGAACAGTGCGTCCCTGCGGGCCGGAAGCCCCTGCGAATTGGCCAGGATACGGTAAGCCGCTTCTTCATCCGTGGTCAGGTGCTTCAGGACTTCCCAGGCCGCCGCCTTGCGCGGCGATCGCCGCGACATTCCTATCAGCAGGACTTTGAGCTCCACAGCGTTTCTGCCGTTCGGCCCCCTGGGCATGGGCAGCGCCCGCCATTCGAAATTGCCGAAGCGCTGGATGCTGTACGGATAATAGCGATAGGCGCGGTACGACGAATAGAGGAAGGGCGCGAAGAGAACTCGCCCCGATTCGAAATCGGGCACCAGCGTCCCCTGCGTCAAGGCAGCCAAACGCAGGAAAAAATCCACCGCGTCGATGACTCCGTCCTTGTCCAGGGCGGCCGAGGATCCCGCAGGGTCGAAGAGGAGCTCCCCGTTGGAGTACGCGGCGTCCAACCAGGTCCAGCCGCCGGAACCGAAGGTGTCCAACGAGCCGTTGCCGTCCGAATCCGCGGTGGCCCGCTCGGCCAGGGCCAGGAAATCCTCCCAACGCCAGGACGGATCAGGCTCTTCCAAGCCCAGCTTCCGCAGCAGGGTCATATTCGCGAACATGAGGGAGGGGACCACCTCGAATGGCAGGGCGTACTGCGTAGCTCCCAGGCGCCCCGCGGACAGCGCGTTCCCGTAGAAGGAAAGCGGATCGATATCGCCCCGCTCCAGGTAGGGCTCCAGGTCGGCCAGGGCGCCGGTGGATGCGAGCGTCGTGAAGTCCTCGGGAAGGATGAAGAAGAGGTCGGGCTCCTCCCCGCGCAGGATGTCCTGGGCGAGCCGCTCCGAATAATCCTGGGTCCGCACCCCGCTGCGGTAGCTGATGGAATATTCCGGATGCCGCGCGCGGAAATCCGCGATGAGGCCGTCGTAGAGCCGATTGGCCGTGGGATTCGGCACCGACCAGGCGCTGCCGGCTATCAAGCCCAGGCGGACCTCGTAGGGGCCGCGGGCCCGGAGCAAGTGCGCGGCGGCGGCGGCAGCAGCGATGAGAACCAAGAGGAGGATGGCGCCGCCCGCCGCCGCCGTCCGCGCGCGGTGATGCGGACGTCGCGGCGCACGGCGCCGCGGAACCGGCGGAGGTCCTTCAGCGGGGGCCATCGACGCCCGCCATGCCGTTTCGCACCGCGAAAATGGCCAGCTGAGTCCGGTCGCGCAGGCCGGTCTTCTGCAGGATGGCTGAAATGTAGTTGCGCACGGTTCCCTCGCTCAATTCCAGGTCGGCGGCCACTTCCTTGTTCGCCCTTCCGGAACCGATCAATGCCATGATCTGCAGCTCCGTCCGCGAAAGATCGCTGGGCAGCGAACCCTCCGCAGGGACGACGCGCCGCGGCCCGCCTGCCGGGCTGCCCTTTTCCCGCGCCAACTCGGAAAAGAGCCGGAAGGCCTTTGTCGCGATTTCGGGCGTCATGAGGCTGCCGCCCGCATGCACCGTCCGTATGGCCTCGGCCAATTCGTCCATGTCCGCGCTCTTCAGCAAATAGCCCGAGGCGCCGTTTTTGATGGCCTTGAGCACGTATTCGTCGTCGTCGAAAGTAGTCAGGATGATGATCGAAGTGCCCGGGGATCGCTTCTTGAGCATAGCCGTCGCCTCGACGCCGTCCATGATGGGCATCCGGATGTCCAGCAGGACGACGTCCGGCTTCAGGGAGTCCACAAGCTTCAGGGCGTCGTAGCCGTCCTTGCCGATGCCGACCACTTCCAGGTCCGCCTGCGCGGACAGGAGGATGCGCAGGCTATCCCGGACCAATTCCTGGTCGTCCACCACCGCTACCCTAATCATGGCGTTTCGCTCCCGATCTCGGTATGAAGACGGAGAGGGCGAATCCCTTCCCCGGCGTCGATTCGATCTCCAGAAATCCGTCATGGGCGATGACCCGTTCCCTCATGTATTGAAGGCCGAAACCTTCGCTCACCGCGGAACAACCCGAGCCGTCGTCGGAAATGTCGATACGCAGGGAATCGTCCCGCACGGCGAGCGCGATGCGGACCGAGCCCGCGTTCCCGTGCCTGACCGCGTTCGTGATGCTCTCCTGGACGATCCTGTAGACCGTCTCCTCCAAAGAAGGGCTCAGACCGTCGGCCTCCCCTTCGATCGTCAGTTCGATGCGGCGGGTCGAGCAGGAGTTGATTTCCCGGGCCAGGGCGTCCAGGGCTGCCGACAGGTTCCGCCGCTCCAGCATATCCGGCCGGAGTTCCTTGAGCGAGCGGCGGATGTCCAGGAGGCCCTGCCGCGACAGCTCGTCCAGCCTCCCGAGCTGGTCGCCGACGGTGGAAGGGTCGCTGCGCGCCAGCTCCCGCGTCGCCTGCAGGCCCAACGATATGCCCGTAAGACAATGGCCGACCGTATCGTGGATCTCCCGCGCAAGGCGGTTGCGCTCCTTGGTCTTGGCCAATTCTTCTGTCCTCTCCGAATACTTCTGGAGTTGGGCGTGCGCGACCGCCAGCTTGTCGTGGCTTTCCGTGAGCGCCCGGTTGAGCAGGCGGATGCGCCGCGATTCCTCCAGTACGTTCTGGAGCTCCAACACCAGGAAAGCGATGAAGAGGACTTCCCCCACGGAAAACAGCACGTTGCGTGCGCCCATGAGGTAGGCGCGGGAAACGGCCGGATGGTAGAGGATGTAGTCGTTCATGGAAAATACGGGAATGCCCGCGGATATGATTTCGTAGTCGAGCAGGACGTAGCAGCCGACGACCAAGGCCGTGAAGGCTGTCTTCCAGATCTTGTCCGGAAGGTAGGCGACGCCGTTCGCCACGGGCACCAGGAGGATATATTTGACGCCGAAATCCAGGGTTCCAAGGATACCGACGCAGAGGGCCAGATCCAGAAGGCTCAGCAGGATAATCGGAACCGGATCGAGGCGGTCGCTCAGCGCCTCGCGGAAAACCACGGAGGCGATGAGAGCCAGGTACAGACCGATAGAACCGATCAGCGCATCGCGCGGCCGGAACGGAACTGCCTTCAGGCGTTCCAGGAGGTCGCGCGCGTCGTCGTTCAAACAGACCAGGTCGGTCGTGGAAACGAGAATCCACGCGACGAAGGCCACCGTCGCCAGATTGACGAGAATGAGGGCGTAGCGCGCGATCTGGTAGGTACGGAATCGTTCCATCATGCGAGGCCGGCCGCCAGTCTACTCCGGGACCTTCACGCCAGGAACCGGCCGTAGTCCCCGCAAAGAAGCCGGTACGGCGCCTCGTCCTCCTCGATCTCCGCGTAGCGTCCCAGGGGTTCGTGGAAACGGTTGTCCGTCCTGTCGTCGTTGACCATGCTGACTTCGCCCGCCAACACACGGCCGCCCTCCGCGAAAAAGCGGTGGTACACGCCCTGCTCGATGCAGATGCTCTCCCCGACATCGAGCACCGCCTTCCCGCCCGGCGGGACTTCCCGTTCGATCCCGTCCACGCGGAAGCGTACCGGCGCGTCGGAAAACTCGCCCTCCGGCGTCGAACCGTACAGCTCCACCGAGAACCGGCCGCCGCCCCTGTTGATGATGTCCTCCATCTTGTTCCAATGGAAGTGCATCGGGTTTCCCTGGCGTTCCGAAACCACCATGATCTTTTCGGCATAGGGCTTGCGGTCCCTGGCCGGATTGCCGTTGCGGATCGTGAAAAGGAGCAGCCCGAATTCCTCGTAGCGGCCTCTCCCGAAATCCGTGACGTCCCAGCCCAGCATGTTGTCCCTTATCTCGGCTGCGGCGTCTCCCACGGTCGCCCAGCGTTCGGGCGGCCAATGGGCCCAGGGCGGCAAGGCGAACCCCATCGAATCGACCCAGGCTTCGGAATCGCGGATCAGCGCATTGATCTTGCTGCGTTTCATGCGGTCACTATGAACCCCTCCGCGCCGGCGGGCAAGCGCGGAATGTACGAATATGACGAATATCATCATGGTCGAATGCGCCTTGCGCACTCGCGCCGCCGCGTTCTACACTGGTCGCGCATGAAAAGAACACAACCTTTCCGCGTCGTCTTCGAGGACGGCGATATCGTGGTGGTCGACAAGATGGCCGGCCTCGCCGTACTGGCCGATCGCTGGGACGATTCCAAGGAACGCCTCGACGAGCTACTGGACGCCATGTACGCCGGGGATGTCGCCGAAGGCCGAAGCGCGCGCATCCCGTTTCCGCACCGCGTCTTCGTCGTCCACCGCATCGATCGGGACACCTCGGGCCTCGTCGTCTTCGCCAAGACGAGCGAAGCCCACCGCGCGCTGTCCGCCTCTTTCGAAACCCGCAAGGTGGAAAAAACGTACATCTGCGTCGTCCACGGCAGACCGTCATGGACCGAGACTAATTGCGGATTGCCTCTCCGCATGGACGGGGATCGGGAGCACCGGACCATAATCGACAAAGCCATGGGGAAACGGTCGTCCACCGATTTCCGCGTCCTCGGGGTCGCGGGAAACCTGGCGCTTCTGGAAGCGTCGCCGGAGACCGGAAGAACGCACCAGATCAGGGCGCACCTTGCGGCGCTCGGACATTCGATAGTCTGCGATCCCCTGTACGGCGACGGGAAGCCCCTGCTCCTTTCGTCCTTCAAGCGCGGCTGGCGGGGCGATCCTTTCGAGGAACGGCCGTTGCTTTCCCGGCTGGGCCTTCACGCCGCGCGGCTCGCGTTCCCGTCTCCGTCCGCCGAAGGCGGCGATACGCTTCGCTTCTCCGCTCCGCTCGCGCGCGATCTGGCATCCCTCGTGAAACAGATGGAAAAGGCCGCGGGAGAAGATTTCGGTCTGGGCGACCTGCTCGGCTAGCCGATCCGGTCCTGATCAGCGCTGAGGGCGAGGGCTCCCGTCTTGGGATCCCGGAGCTCGGGTCCCGAGGGTGTCCTCAGCCGGATGAGCGTCCCGGATTCCAGCGCCTCCATGGTCCCCCTTCTTCCGTACACGATCGTCAGGCCGCGCCGGGAGCAGCCGTAACGGCCGGAAGAGCCGTCAGGCAGGGCGAATGAATCCGATATTATCCGCACCGGAATGTCCGGGTCGTCCGGGAGGACGCGCTCCGCGGCTGCAGCCGCGACCACGGCCTTAGCCTTGGCCATGGCCGCGCTTGCGGGCTCCGCGCTTGCAGGCCCCGCCAGAACGAAACTCAGGGTGGCGCGTTCCTTCGGAATCGCGGCGGCCGCCGAAAGTCTATGCAGACGCTCGCTCGCGTCCTCCGTCCCGAAGGCGAAATGGCACCACTTCTTCCCCCGCCCTCCCGGCATCGGACACGCTACGGCGTGAGGACAAGGCGCGAGCGGAGAACGGCCCAGACCGATGAAGGCGTCGCGGAGGGCCGATACGAATTCGCCGGAACGGGGAATCCCCGGTTCCACTATCAGGACCTGGCCGTCGTCGCGCGCGAGCGCTCCAAGAAATACAGCCTTCCGCTCCGCCTGTTCCGCGACGGCCGACCGGTCGTCCCAGAACAGTTCGTTCAGCACGTTGGCCGCGACGACGAGGGCGGCTTTCGGCCCCTCCACGCGGGCGCCGAGGGAGCCGCGTATAGTCCGGATCCGCCAGGGACTTTCCGCGCCGGCCAATGCCCGGAAGAGCGTCCCTCCGGCTTCAAGTACCTTGCCCGTCCTGTCCAGACAACGGAATTCCAGGGAGCGGGAGCGGAGTTCCGGACGCGAGAGCCAGAGCGCGATCGGAAAGGTGAGCGGACCGGACCCTAGATCCGTCACGGCATCGCCGTCGGCCAAGGCCAAGGGCAGGGCGGGGAGGAGACGGGAGAGCCGGTAGACGTTCCACGGAAGGAAATAACGCAGGTAGGCGCTGAGCGCAGCCGGTTTGCCGAGGTAGCCGTCGTCCCTGTCGGACCGCTTGTCGGTAAGGGATCGCGAAAGGTCCAGCACGTCCCGGCCCAGATGGGCGCGGTAACGGCTTGCCAGCGGGAAGCAGGATTCGATCAGGTCCAGAAGGGTTTCCTGTCCGGACCGCAGATCTCCGCCCGCCCGAGGAAAAAACATGTCGCTCATAATACGTCTTCCTGTTCCTCGCTCTCGCCGAGAGCCTTCAACGCCTGCGTCCGCGAACGCCGGGCGATGAAAAAGACGCCGACCAGTTCGGCGCGGATCGAATCGATAAGCGCGCTGGAATTCTGGTCCGATCCCGATAATTCCCGTTCGACCTGGGAGCGCGCCCCTTCAATCGTGAAACGGCGGACATGCAACAGGTACCGCAGGCGCAGCAGCAGACGCAGATCCCTACCTGAATATTCGCGGCGTCCGTAGCCGTCCTTGCGGGGTTGGAGAAGCGGGAATTCTTTCTCCCAAAAGCGGAGTACGTGGGCTTTCACCCCGAGAAGCCGCTCGACCTCGCCGATCTGGTACGCGGCCATCGCTTCCGCCTAGCCGTGCGGCCGGCGCCGCGCGTACGGCCGCTTCGCCTTGGCGCCGCCGGCCGGTATGGGATTGTCCGGTCGGCCCTCGGGTCCCGCGGCCGCGCGGTCAGGATGGGCCTTGTTGTCCGCTTCCCTCCGTTGCTCGCGTTCCTTGCGGGCGGCCAGGGGATCCTTGCGGGAACCGCGCATCTCGATATCGATAGGTATCATGGAGAAGCCGAGATCCTTGCGGAAACGGTTGCGCAGGTAGGCGACATAGGTGTCGCCTACGGCCTCCGGCTTCGAGGTGAAGAACACGAAGCGGACGGGATTGCTGGAAATCTGCGTAGCGTAGCGGATCTTGAAATGGGAGTGAGCTCCCCCCGGCGGGGGAAAATCCTCCAGCCACTTTTCCAGGGCCTGGTTCAGGGGTCCCGTTTCCACCTTGCGCGTCAGCTGGGCGTACATACGGAGGGCCGTATCCAGCAGCTTGTCCACCCCCGTCCCGTTCAGCGCGCAGATCGGCACGATGGGCGCGTACTCCATCTGTCCGAAGAGGAAATGGATGCGGTCGCTCGCGGCTTCAAAGGAATTCTTGACCTGCGGGATGGTGTCCCATTTGTTGAGCACGAGGATGATGCCCCTTCCCTTCTCGTGCGCCAGGGCCGCGATCTTCTTGTCCTGGTCGGTCAGGCCTTCCTGGGCGTCGATCATGAGGAAGACGATGTCGGCCTCGTCCAGGGTTTTGATCGCGCGGTTGACCGAATAATACTCGATGTTCTCGGTCACCTTGCTTTTCCGCCTGATGCCCGCCGTGTCCAGGACCGCGAAAGCGCGCTTCTTGTAGACGAAGCGCCCTTCCACAACGTCGCGGGTTGTGCCGGGCACATCGCTCACGATTGATGATTCGGTCCCGCGTATCCGGTTGGACAGGGTGGATTTTCCGGTGTTAGGCTTGCCGATGAGGGCGACCCGGATGTCGCGGGTCTCATCGTCGTCCACTTCCACGGCGGAAAAGTCCAAGGATGCGATGATGGCCTTCTCCAGTTCGGAGATGTGGTCCCCATGTTCGGCGGACACCGTCAGGATGGAATCGAAGCCATAGGAGAGCAGGTTCCACGAGGCGGCTTCGCCCCGCCCGCCTTCGCATTTATTGACGACCACGAGGAGCCGGTCGCGGTAGGGCCGCAGGAAGTCGATGAACTGTTCGTCCTCCTGGGTCGGGTCTCCCGCTTCCAGGACCAGCACGATGAGGTCGGCGCGTTCGAGCGTGTCGATGGTCTTCTCGATCACCAGATCGTCGTAGCCCTCGCGCTCCAGCTTGAATCCTCCGGTATCAACGAGGCGGACGGGATTGCCCACGATGAAGGCATCGGCTTCCACCGGGTCGCGCGTTACGCCCGGCGTGGGATCGGTGATGGAACGGCGTTCGCGGAGCAGACGGTTGAAGAGCGTCGATTTGCCGACGTTCGGCCGACCGGCGAGCGCCACGATCGGCAGCTTCCGGTATTTCTTGGCGGGATCGAATTGCAAGGGGTTCTCCGTTGGGGTCATGCGGTCGGGAATCGTTCGGCCATCCAGGTTCTGACGAGCGTCTCGACGTCGCGGTATGAGTTCTGGGCAAGAGCGTCCCTGGCGAGCGCCTCGCATTCGGCGGAATTGACGCCGCGGATGACGCGCTTGACGAGGGGAATGGAAACAGCGGACATGCTGAACTCGTCCAGTCCGAGTCCGAGCAGGACGGCGGAGGCGTTCGGGTCCCCCGCGAGTTCTCCGCACATCGCGGCCGATATTCCCTTGGCGTGGGCGGCGTCGATGGTCGCCTTGACGAAGCGGAGCACGGCAGGGTGGAAGGGTTGGGCGAGATACGCGACGCGTTCGTTGCCGCGGTCCGTCGCGATCGAATATTGGACAAGGTCGTTCGTGCCTATCGAAAAGAAATCGGATCGCCGCGCGAGTATGTCGGCCGTCATCGCGGCCGACGGCACCTCGATCATGATGCCGACTTTTAGATCCTCCCTGAACGCCTGGCCCCGCTCCCGGCATTCGACCTTCGCGTCTTCGAGCGCCGAGAGGGCGTCTTCTAGTTCCTCTAGCCCCGAGATCATCGGGAACATGATCCGGAGATCGCCGTCCACGCTCGCCCGGAGCAGGGCGCGCAATTGGGTACCGAACAATTCCCGTCGCGCAAGGCAGAACCTGATCGCCCTCCAGCCGAGCAAGGGGTTCTTCTCCTCCGCTCCCTGGATATCGGGGATCAGCTTGTCGCCGCCGACGTCGAGGGTCCTTATGGTCACCGGCCATCCGGCCATGGAAACGACGACGCGACGGTAGGAATCGTACTGTTCCTCCTCGTCCGCCGTTCGTCCGGGGGTGAGAAACAGGAATTCGGAGCGGTAAAGACCGATGCCCTCGGCTCCGTAGGCCAGGGCATGATCGGCTTCTTCGGGGATTTCGATGTTGGCCTTCAGCGTGAGCCGCTTGCCGTCCATCGTCATGGCCGGCAAATCCTTCTCCGCCAGCAAAGCGCTGGAAGCTTTCCGCAGGGTTTCGGTCAGGCGTCGATATCGGTCCAGGACCGCGCCATTCGGTTCCACGATGACCTTGCCGGCGCCGCCGTCGACGACCACCAGGCTGCCTTCGCGGATCTCCATCGTCGCGTCGGTCAGACCGAGCACCGCGGGAATCTCGAAGGCCCGGGCGAGGATCGCGGTATGGGAAGTCTTGCCCCCGATGTCCATGACGATGCCCTTGACGTGCTCCTTGTTCATCACCAAGGCGTCGGAGGGCAGCAGGTTGTGGGTGACCAGTATCACGTCCTGGTCAAGGTCGGCCAGCGACACCTTCTTGATCAAAAGCAGATGGTTGAGCACGCGGCGGGAGATATCGTGTATATCGATCGATCGCTCGCGCAGATAAGGATCCCCCGCCGCGGCGAGCTTCTGCGAAAGTTCGCGCGTCAGGTCCCACAGTATCCACTCGATGTTCTGTTCGAGCTCCACCAGCCGCGCCCGGATCTGGTCGCGGAGCTCGACGTCCGAAAGCATGAGCAGGTGGGCCTCGAAGATCTTGGCGTGCTCGTCCCCCATTTCCCGGGACGCGCGATCGCGGAGCTCGACCACTTCCGACTCGGCGATGCGAACGGCGTTCTGGAAACGGTCCCATTCGTTTTCGACGTCAGGTGTCCGGATGCCGTACCGAGGTATCTCGGGGGCTTCGTCGTCGAGGTAGAGGAAGGCTTTTCCGACGGCGACGCCGGGGGCGGCGGAGAGACCCCTCAATTCTTTCATCGTTCGAAGAATACCTTAAAGCCGATCAAGCTGTCAAACCTTGACCGCGGCCGTCGTTCGCCGTATCATCGCGCCGTGGCCGTCAGAAAAAAATCATCAAGGGGCGGGAATAACGCGCCGGGGTTCGGTTGTCTGCTCTGGATAGCCCTGCTCATCCTGCTCACGGGAACCCTCCTCTTCAACCTGGAAAGAATCCGCGGCATCGCGAAAGGCGCCGCCTGGCTCAAGCCCGCGGCTCCTGCCGAAGTTTCGACCGAAGTTCCGACCGAGTCCCAGCCCCCGGTGACGGCCCCCGTCGTCGGAGCGCCGGTCGCCGCTCCGACGACTGCTGATAACCCGGCAAAGCCCCCCGCCGCACCGCGGACCGTTCCCGAAAGCAAGCCCGCGGAAAAACCGGCGCTCCCCCACGCAACGCCGCCCGCGCCGGTCGCCGTCAGAACTTCGCCCCCTCCTGCAGCTTCACCCGCCGCACCCGCACCGTCGGCCCCAACGGCGAAACCCGTCCCGAAACCCGTCTCGCAGCCCGCCGCCCAAAAGGCGCCGGACGCGAAGGTCGAAACGAAGCCGGTTACGGTAAAAACCGCCCCGAGGGCGCTCTGGTTCGTCAGGATCGAAGATGACGGCTCGATAGTCCGCACGAAGGCGAATCGTCCGCTTCCGGTATCGGACTCGCCGATGATCGACGCGCTCACGGCCCTGCTCGCCGGTCCGACGGCCGAGGAGCGGAAGAAAGGCTCAACCAGCCTCATCCCGGCGGGGACCCGCCTGCTCTCGGCCACCGTCCGCGGCAAAACGGCGTATCTCAGTTTCAGCAACGAATTCCAGTTCAATCCTTACGGGATCGAAGGCTCCGCCGCCCAGCTTCGCCAGATAGTCTGGACGGCGACGGAGTTCTCCACGGTGTCCGACGTGCAGTTCCTGATAGAAGGCCGGCGCGTGGACTACCTCGGGTCCGAAGGCATCTGGATCGGAAGTCCCGTCAGCCGCGATTCGCTGTGACGATACGGTCCACCGGCTCGATACTCTCAGCCTTGCGCGTTTCAGTGTCGATGACGATAAGCGCCCCGCGGATGGACGCGGGACCTTCCGCGCACTCCATGCGCCGCGGAACCTGCGACCTTCCGCGTTCCATACAGATGGCCGCGTCCATGCCGATGATCCCGTCCCGTACCCCCGACATCCCCAGGTCGGTCATGTAGGCGGTTCCCTTCGGGAGTACCCGCGCGTCCGCCGTCTGGACGTGGGTATGGGTTCCGACCAGGGCGGACACGACGCCGTCCAGATGGAAGGCCATCGCTTCCTTCTCCTGGGTCGATTCCGCATGGAAGTCGACGAGCACCACGGCGCCGCTTTCGGCGAGCGCGCGGGCCAGCTCCTCGCCGACCCTGAATGGGCAATCGATGGGGCTCATGTCCTCCCGGCCCTGGATGTTCAACACGCCCCAGAGGATTCCGGCCTTTTCCAAGGTCGCCGAGCCCCGGCCGGCCGCGCCCGCGGGGTAGTTGGCGGGCCTGACGACGCGCGCCTCGGCATCAAGCACGGGCCAGACTTCCCGTTTTTCCCAAACATGGTTCCCAGTGGTCACGATATCGGCTCCAGCCGCAAGGATCCGGGCGAGGGTCTCGGCCGTGAGTCCGAAGCCGCCTGCGGCGTTCTCCCCATTGACGACAGTCAAATCCGCGCCCAGTTCCCGCGCGAGAGTACCCAGCTCCGCCTCCAGGGCGGCCAGTCCCGCGTCTCCCACCACATCGCCTATCATCAGCGCCTTCACCATCGACATTAAGCGCAGCTCCCGCTTTGAAAAAAAGGCGCGACCATGATCGGCCGCGCCTTCGCTCTAGTGATGTTCTTCAGTCCCGACGCGGGACCGCGCGCTTCAGCGTGCGTACACGCTTTAGCGTGCGTATTCCACGATGCGGGTCTCGCGGATGATCGTCACCTTGATCCGTCCCGGATAGCGCATATCGGTTTCGATCTTCTTGGCGATCTGCTTGGCCAGATCCTTGGACTGTTCGTCGCTGACGGACTCGTTGTTCACCAGTATCCGCAGCTCGCGGCCGGCCTGGATGGCGTAGGCCTTGTCGACCCCCGAGAAGCTCTCGGCGATGCTCTCCAGGTTCTCCAGGCGCTTGATATAGTTGTCCAGCGTCTCGCGGCGGGCGCCGGGGCGGGCGGCGGAAATCGCGTCGGCGATCTGCACCAGCACCGATTCCAGGCAGGTCGGCTCCACGTCGTTGTGGTGGCTTCCGATCGCGTTGATGACGCGGGGATCCTCTCCCATCTTCCGGGCCAGTTCCATTCCGATCTCGGCATGGTTGAGGTCCGAATCCGATTCGACCCCTTTGCCGATATCGTGGAGCAGAGCCCCGCGCTTGGCTATCTCGCGATTGCCGCCGACTTCCGCGGCGAGCATCCCCGCGATGACCGCGACTTCCTTGGAGTGGTACAGCACGTTCTGGCCGTAGCTCGTCCGGAAATACAGGCGGCCGAGGGTCTTGATCGCGTCCTGGCTCATGTTGTGCAGACCCAGGTCGAAGAGGACCTTCTCGCCCTCCTCGAAAATCTTCTGCGAGATCTCGCGCGTGACTTTCTGCACGACTTCCTCGATGCGCGCGGGATGGATCCGCCCGTCCGAAATGAGTCGTTCCAGGGACACCTTCGCGATCTCGCGGCGCACGGGATCGAAGCAGGAGATGACCACCGCCTCGGGAGTATCGTCGATGATGACGTCCACCCCGGTCAGGGTCTCCAGCGTACGGATATTCCGGCCCTCGCGGCCGATGATCCGCCCCTTCATCTCGTCGTTCGGCAGGGTCACCGTCGTGACGGTCACCTCGCTGGTGACTTCCGTCGCGAGCCTCTGGACGGTCGTGACGAGGATGTCGCGCGCCTTCTTCTCGGCGGAGAGGTTCGCTTCCTGCTCGATCTTGTTGATCAGGGCTTGGGCGTCATGTTTGGCCTCGTTCTCCAGGCTCTGGATGATGATGGCTTTCGCCTCTTCCGAGCTGAGTCCCGAAATGCGCTCGAGTTCTGAGCGATAGCGCTCTTCCTCGTGCTCAAGGCCTTCTTCGCGCGTAGTGAGGACGCGCGAACGTTCTTCGAGCTGTTCGCCCTGCTTTTCGAGCTGCTCCGTCTTCTTGTCTACCGCTTCTTCTTTCTGAAGCACGCGCTTTTCATAGCGCTGCAGTTCCGCCCTGCGTTCCCGGGTTTCCCTTTCCTGCTGTGTCCGTTCCCGAATGAGGTTATCTTTCGCTTCGAGAAGGATCTCCTTCTTCTTGGCCTCAGCTTCTTTTATCGCATCCTGTTTGATGCGCTCGGCCCGCTGCTCGGAAGCCGAGAGTTGGAATCTGGCGTACAGCCATCGAATCGTCCAGCCTAGGGTCAACCCGGCAAGAGGGAGGATTATTATCCAAAGTCCCATAGGACCCTCCTACCGATCATGTGAGTACTGGTCGATTATAACAAAGGGAGAACAATTGTCAAGCAAATCGTTAAAAATGAACGAATTACAGAACCGGATCACATGCGGAATTCGGTCCCGAGATAGACTTGGCGAGCCAATTCGTTCGAGAGTATGGATTCCCGGTCGCCCTGGGCGACGATCTGTCCTTCATTGATGATGAAGGCGTGGGTCGTAATATCAAGGGTATCCCGGACATTGTGGTCGGTTATGAGGACGCCGATCCCCTTCTCGGCCAAGCCCCGGACTATGTTCTTTATCTCGAATACGGCGATCGGATCGATGCCGGCGAAGGGCTCATCCAGCAGCAGGAATTTGGGTTCGGTAGCGAGGGAACGGGCTATCTCGGTCCTGCGCCTCTCGCCGCCGGAGAGCGTATAGCCGGGCTGCTTGCGCAGGCGGGCGATCCCGAACTCCTCCAGGAGAGCCTCAGTCCGGCGCTTCTTTTCCTTCCGGTCGATATCCTTCCGGGTTTCCATGATGGCCCACACGTTCTGCTCCACGGTGAGTTTCCTGAAAATCGAAGACTCCTGCGGCAGGTACGCGATCCCTTCCCGGGCGCGCTTGAACATCGGCTGATGGGTGATATCCACCGAATCCAGGTGGACCGTTCCCGCGTTCGGGTGGTGGAAGCCGACCACCATGTAGAAGACGGTCGTTTTGCCCGCGCCGTTCGGACCGAGCAGACCCGCGACCTCCCCGTTCCGCATGGAGAAGGAGACCCCGCGGACGACCTCCTTGCGGCCGAAACGTTTATGCAGCCCGTCGACCGTAAGCTCGTGCACCTCAGGGGGCGGCATTTTTCTTTTTCTCCTTCAGCGTCCCTCGGACCGCCCCTTCCATCGAAATGTCGTCCGTATCCAGGTCCACCCGCATCCGGTCCGAGCGGAATTCATCGCCGTCCTTGAACACCACGGGCATCCCGGTCAGCTCCAGGATTTTTTCCTTGCGGCGGTAGATCGCGTACTCGGAACGGCACACGAGCTCGTCCTTGAAGATCCGGACGCCGACTTGAATGGTCGTTACCCCGGCCTTGTCGTTGTATTCGATGAAGCGGCCCTTCGCGACGACCCCGTTCTCCTTGTCCTCGAGCACGGAATCCCCCTCCAGGCGGGCGATCTTGTCCGTGCGGTCGTAGCGGAGCCGGGCGGTGGTGAAGTGGATGCCCTTTTTTTCGTCGGTGCCGCTCACCTGCCCGGAGCATTCGACGAAGCGGTTTTCGGGACCCGAAAGCTCGATCCGGTCGGCGCGCAGGGTAAGATCCTCGGAGACGATTTCCGCGTGGCCGGACAGGAGCGTCGTTTCCTTGCCCGCCGCCCGGCCGCCGCTCATCCGGTCCGCCTTGAAGCGGAACGCGTCCTCGGAGCGGACGGAGCCGGCGAACGCGCAGGCGCAGGCCAAAAGGAGCGCTGTCCTCTTCACGGAACGGTCCCCGGCTCATCCTCGTCGTCGTCGCTGATATACGTGCCCGAAGCGCCGCCCGCGAATTCCCAGGTGCGCCGACGCGCGTCCGCGCCGAAACCCGTGCCGCTGAATACCGATCCGTCCTTCCGCTTGATGAGCACGGGAACGGAATCGCCGCCGAGAAGCATCCGGGAACCGTCCTTCCAGGAGAGCGAGTCCGTCTCTATCGACAGATCCTCGTCCTCGACGAAGATGCGCACGCTACCGGAGAGTTCGACGTCGCCGCTTTCCAGATCCACCACGGCCGAGGAGGCGGCGCCGACGGCTCCCGTTTCCGGCCCCTCGCCTGGGTACTGGGCAAAGCGGAACTGATGGACCGACATAGACTGTTTCAGCTCGAAGCGCTCCACGGCCTCGGCCTGGATCCGCACGACGGGAGAACCATCGCGAACCCGGACGTATTCGACGCCGGTCATCGCCAGATCGGGCTCGGACGGATCGTCTTCGCCTTCTCCCGGGCCGTAATCGAAGGAGCAGGCGGCGATCGTCATGGAAAGGCACGCGAGGATCGGGAGCACCGTATTCGCCGCGGACCGATTGTTCATCGCCGGTATCACGCCTTCTGCAGTACCCGGTCGCGGGCAGCCGCGATCAGGCCCCGGAACAGGGGATGGGCGGAAACGGGCTTTGACTTGAACTCCGGGTGGAACTGGACTCCGACGCCCCATGGATGGTTCGGCCATTCCACGGCCTCGACGAGGCTGCCGTCGCTCGTGAGCCCCGCGATGATGAGGCCCGATTCCGTCATTTCGGAACGGTAATTGTTGGCGAACTCGTAACGGTGGCGATGGCGTTCGTGGACGGTCTTTTCTCCGTAGGCGGCCAGCGGCTTCGAACCGGGTTCGAAAACGGTCACGCTGCTGCCGAGCCGCATGGTACCCCCGTAGTTGACCACGTCGACCTGTTCCTCCAGGAGGCTGACGACGGGATGCTTGGAGTCCTGGTTGAATTCGGTCGAATCGGCATCGGGCCATCCCAGGACGTTCCGTCCCCATTCGATCACCATGATCTGCATGCCGAGGCAGATGCCCAGGTACGGAACGCCATGGACGCGCGCCCATTCGGCGGCCCTGACCATCCCTTCTATACCGCGCTGGCCGAAACCTCCCGGAACCAGGACGCCGTGAACCGCGCCTCCCGCGGCCGCCTCGCCCAGTACGGCTTCGGGGTCGGCTTCCCCTTCCAGGCGGGAAGAGTCGATCTGCACGAATTCGACCTCTACGGAACAGTCCAGCCCGGCGTGGAACAGGGATTCGTAGACGGACTTGTACGAATCGTTCAGGTCCATATACTTGCCGACGATGCCGATGCGCACCTTGCCGGAACGGGCGCGGAAGCGGTCCATCATGGATTTCCAGGCGGAGAGGTCGGCATGGCGGCTCTCGACGCCGAGCTTCTTGAGCGCGACCAGATCCAGCTTCTGCTCGTGGAAGATCAGGGGAATCTCGTAGATGGTCGTGTCGACATCGTAGGACGTGAACACCGCGTCGCTTTCCACGTTGGTGAACAGGGCTATTTTCCGGCGCGTGGCCTCGTCCAGGATGTACGGGGCGCGGCAGACCAGGATGTCGGGCTGGATGCCCTGCTCCTGCATCGCCTTCACCGAATGTTGGGTCGGCTTGGTTTTGATTTCGCCCCCCGCGACCTCGGGAATGAGGGTGAGGTGGACGGAGAGCGCGTTCTTGTGGCCGAGTTCGTGGATGAGTTGGCGCGCCGCCTCAAGGAAGGGAATGGACTCGATATCGCCGACGGTACCGCCGATCTCGACGATCACGACGTCGGCGTCCGGATCCTTCCCCACGGCGAGAATGCGCCCCTTGATCTCGTCGGTGATGTGCGGAATGACCTGGACGGTGCGCCCGAGATAGCGGCCTTCCCGTTCCTTGCGGATCACGGCGTCGTAGACCTGTCCGGTCGTGATCGAATTGGCGCGGGAAAGAGGGCTGCGCGTGAACCGCGCGTAATTGCCCAGATCCAGATCCGTCTCGGCCCCGTCGTCGGTCACGTAGACTTCGCCGTGCTGATAGGGACTCATCGTGCCCGCGTCCACGTTGATGTACGGATCGCATTTCACCATGCGGACGTTCAGGCCCCGGCTCTCGAGCAAGGCGCCCAAGGAAGAGGCCGCGACGCCCTTGCCGAGGCTCGAGCATACGCCGCCGGTGACGAAGATATACTTGTTCATGTAGCGGCATTATCCTCGCGCGCAAGCGCTTCGTCAACGGAGCGGCAGAGGAAGCGGGACGGCCGGGCGGGGAACACCTAGACCCGCAGGGAATAATCCCTGTGACCGAGCACGAGCACCGAGGCTGGATCGATGAAGCTCCGCAAATCGGCATGGCTCGGGCCGACGCCCTCGACCAAAAGGTCGCGCCTGGCGGAAATCGGCGCATCCAGCCTGAGCGCGAGGGCGATCCCGTCGGAAGGCCGTACCTCCATGGTGAAACGGCGCAGTCCCTTGCGGTAGCGGAGGCGTCCGAGCAGCCCCTCCTCGCCCTTGCCGTACAGTTCGAAGCGGTCGAGGAAGAAGCCGTGCCGGACGAAGAGTTCGGCGAGGACGTCGTGGGTGAGCGGCCGCGGAGGCTGGAGGCCCTCGACCTGAATGATGATCGCGCTCGCCTCGAACGCCCCGACGGGAACCGCGAGCATCGCCGTACCGTCCGGATCCCTGAGCAGGACGGTGGGTACCTCCGCCTCGCCCTCAAGGGCCACTCCCGCCACCGACATGGAAATTCCTTCGTCAGTCATGGAGACCAGTATAGCACGCGGCATTGCCCGCCGCCGGTTCGGGCGCGTCCCATTTTCAGATTGACATGGTGGAGCGGCCTCCATACACTTTGCGTATGGCAGATTTCCTCGCCGACGCCGATTTCGACCTCTTCCGCAAGCTCATCTACAATGAGAGCGGTATACATTTCTCCGCGACCAACCGTTCCATTCTGGAAAGCAGGCTGAAGGAACGGCTGCGCGAAAAGAAATACGAACACGTCCGTCAATATTACGACCAGATCGTATCGGACAAGGAGGAGATGAAGCACCTGCTTGATTCGGTCACCACGAACCTCACCCGTTTTTTCCGGAACCAGGCGCACTTCGACGCCTTCGAAAAATACGTGATCCCGGAGTTGATGAAGATCAAGAAAGCCGCGGGCGGCAACAACAAGATCCGGATATGGAGCGCAGGTTGCTCCACCGGAGAGGAACCGTACACCATCGCCATGATCCTCAAGGACATCCTCCCCGCGCCATGGACCGCCGAGATCATCGCGAGCGACATCAGCCTCAAGTCGCTGATGGTCGGTAAGGAAGGTTTCTATGCGGATGCGCGGATCGTCGGCATTCCAGACGACAGCCTCAAGCGGCATTTCAACAAGGTGGAGGGAGGCTACCGGATCAAGGACGATCTCCGGGCGACGATCCGCTTCGATTACCACAACCTGAAGAACGATTCAGGCCAGAGATCCTTCGACGTCGTATTCTGCCGCAATGTCCTCATCTATTTTGACGAAGCCGCCCAGAAGGCGACAATCGAACGCTTTTGGGACGCCATGTCGCCGAAATCCTTCCTTTTCATCGGCCATTCGGAATCCCTGTTCGGCATGAACACCAAATTCGAGTTCCTCAAGACCGAATGGGCATGCTTCTACCGCAAGTTCGCATGAAGGGCGAGGAGACAACCGTGTCAGACGCAATTTCCGTGTTGATCGTTGACGACTCGGCATTGATGAGGAACCTCATCAGCCGCATGATCGAAGCGACGCCCGGCCTCGCGGTGGCGGAGCGCGCGATGAACGGAGTTTTCGCGCTTCAGAAAATCACCCGCTGCGACCCCGACGTCATAGTGCTGGACCTCGAGATGCCGGAAATGAACGGCATAGAATTCTTGCGGGAGCGCAAGCGGCTCGGCATAGAAGTGCCCGTCATCATCCTTTCGTCCATCGCACGTCGCGGGGCGGAAATCACCATGGAAGCCCTCGCCTTGGGGGCGAGCGACTTCATCATGAAACCCTCCGGCTCCGTGTCGGAGGACATCCATACGGTCAAGGACCTGTTGACCGGCATGCTTCTCGCGTACGGATCCCAGTTCCGCATAAGGCGCGGCAAGCCGCCCTCGTCCATGGCCGCCGAAAGCCGGAGCGCGCCGCGGCAGGTTCCCCCGGCGGAACTCCATACCGCGGCGCAGCCGGCGCGAGCCGAAGCGCCCAAGCCGGAGAGGATGCGAAAGAGCGCGAACACCGAGCTCATCGTCATCGGCATTTCCACCGGAGGCCCGAACGCCCTCCGGGAAGTCTTCTCCAAGCTCGATCCGGACCTGAGCGCGCCCATCGTCGTGGTGCAGCACATGCCCGCCGGCTTCACCGCCGAATTCGCCAAGAGCCTGGACAGGATCTGCCCGCTCGAAGTGAAGGAGGCGGAGGACGGGGATTTGGTCAAATCGGGCAGGGTTCTCATCGCGCCCGGAGACAAGCATATCGAGATTGAACGCCGCTCGCTCGCCGCGGTCGCGCGCCTATCGGACGAGCCGCCGGTGAACGGACACCGGCCTTCGGCGGACGTCCTGTTCGCCTCGGCCGCCCGCGAATTCGGCAACAGGACCCTCGGCGTCATCATGACCGGCATGGGCCGGGACGGGGCGCGCGAACTCGGGTCGATCTACCGCGAAGGCGGAATCACTCTCGGGCAAAACGAGGCTTCCTGCGTGGTGTACGGGATGCCCCGAGTCGCTTACGAAGTCGGCCATGTGATGGAGCAGGTCTCCCTGGACAAAATGGCCGAACGCATTTGCGCGATCGCCAAAGAACGGCGATAATGGCCGTTGTGACCGGCCGAAGGAGGAACCCGTGAAAAAAGCGTATCGGTGCGAGGACTGCGGAAGCGAGGTTATACAGGATTCTTCCATGAAGGCGCCCGATTGTTGCGGTGACGCCATGAAGGAAGTCCCCCTGGAATCGTGCATGGATCCGGGTCCCGAAGCGACCGGCGGCGACGAGCCCTGCGAGGACTTCACCGGCAAGCAGAAGTGACGGATCGGCCGGGGAATCGGAGATTTCCCGGCCGGCCCCCTACGGTCGTCCCTACGGAACGACCGTTTCCTCCTCAGCCTCCGATACTTCCTCTGCGACGGGGGTCGCGGTAGCCGCTTCGTATTCGTCCTCGGACACGATGCGGACGATTTCCGGCATGCTTCCCGTCGGTGAGACTTTCCGCATCAGATAGATCCCCAGGAAACCCAAAGCGAGGCCTACGACGCCCGCCGCGGCCCGCGCGGCTTCGCTCGACTCGGGAAACGCGATCGAAACGCCGGCGAAGGCCGCCGCGAACGCTATGACGGGCGGCAGGAAGACCACAACCGCCTGCCCCGCCGTCTTGCCGGCGCTCGCCCGGGCCTCGACGAGGCTACCGACAGCCAACGGCAGGTCCAGCTGATTGGACGCGGTAAAAAGGTTGCCGTTCGTCCGGCACTCCTCGTTGACGCAGCCGAAACAACCGCCGAGCTCTCCGCCCTTAACCGTTATCGTCTTCCCCTCTATCTTGATCACTCGTCCTATCTCGTCCATCTTTCGCCTCCGGACACGCGATTCTGATTCTCCTGATCGAAGACGCTTTCCCGTCTTCCCCGATATCCAACACTATCCCCTGCAGTTCCGGCCGCGCCCATGCATCGCGCGTCCAGTCGGGAATTCCCGAACGATACTCCGCTATCCGCGACGCGACGTCCGTGCCGCCCACCGAATCCAGACTGCCCGTCCTCCCCGCGTCGCAAATCGTCGCCGTCCCTCCCGGCAGCACGATTTCATCGGTCGTCTGCACGCGGGCGTGGGATCCGATCACCGCCGAGCAGCGTCCGTCCGCGAAACGGAACAGTGAAAGCTTCTCGGCCGTGGCGCTCGCGTGGAAATCGACCAGCACGTACGGGGTCTCCCGGCGCAACCGTTCCAGCAATTCCGGGAGCACCGAATACGGATTGTCGGCGTGCATGCGGGTAAAGGAAGCCTGGCCGAGCAGCACCGCCACCCCCACCTTCCGGCCTCCCGCCGCGTAAATGCGCGCGCCCCAGCCCGGCGCGAGCGCGGCGATGTTCGCCGGGCGCAGCACGTAGGGCAGGCGGCCGATATTCTCGACGAGATCCTTCTTGTAGAAGCAACACTCGCCGGTCGTAAGCACATCGACGCCGAGCTTGCGGATATAGGCGGCATGGTTCCGGCCGAGCCCGTACCCGCCCGTCACGCCGTCGGCGCAGCCGACAACGAAATCCACGCCCAATTCCTTCTTCAGCGAAGGCAAGGCCGTCTTGACCGCGTAGATGCCGGCTTTCCCGACGATCTCGGCTACATAGAGAACTCGCATGATGATCCTCTCGCCTTCAGTTCGACGTCCGTATCCGTGAAGTATGGAATTCAGCCGTCAGCTCCTTGAGCCTACGGTCGAATTCGTCAGCCGCCCGGCCTTCCCCCAGTTCGGAGCAGGCATCCCGAAGGTTGAACAAGCCATCGTAATATAACGGGTCGAGGGTCACGGCCGTCTCGAAGCACTCCCGCGCCCCGCCGTAATCTCCCTCTGAAAAATAAAGCACGCCCAGATTGTTCCAGCACCGCGATGCCCCGGCGTCCAGCCTGAGGGCCTCGCGGTAGTCGGATTCCGCTTCCTCGTAGCGCTCCAGCTCATAATGGAGCAGGCCGAGGGCGCTCCACGCTTCGGCGCACCGGTCTTCTATCGATCGGCAACGCAGGAAGCTGGCCTCGGCCTCGCCGTACTCGCCGAGCCGTTGCCGGGCGATGCCCAGATTCAGCCAAAGCAGATGATTCCCCGGTTCCAGGATCAGGGCCTTCAGGAACAGGGGAATCGCATCGGACGGCCGGTTCGCTTCAGTTAGGGCGATACCGGAATCGTTCAAGGACGATGCCGTTTCCATAGGCTCCTCCTACCCAAACTATAGTCCATCGGGGCCGGAGAGGCCAGAGGATCGCATCGGGCGATGCCCTTGATCGCGGAGGCCGTTGATTTTATATTAGAGGTAAGGCGCAGGAATAATCGGCGCCGCCCGGCCGCTCCCTCGGAGGGTCGTGGAATCCGGGCCAGCGACGGCCGGCGAACAAGGAGTCCCCCATGAAAGGAAACAAGGTGTACGTCGATCTCGGCACCATCTTCGACGAGATATTCGATGCGGCCCGGGAATTCGGCGATGAATTCCACAAGAATTTCGACGGTTTCGGTAATCGCTTCGCCGATCGCCCCCCCTTTGCGGAGAAGGGTCCATTCGCCGATCGCGGTCCCTTCGAGCCGAAAAATCCCTTCGGCTCCGCCCAGGACGAGAGCGTTGACTACTACCCGAACTATTCCTATCCCCCGATGAACGTATTCATGACGGGAGACCGGAGCCTCGTTTTCGAATTCGCCCTCGCCGGTTTCGATGAGAAGGACATAAACCTCTCATTCCAGGGCGACTACATGGTCTTCTCCGCGAAGATGAGCCTGGAGCCCCAAAGCGACGAATCCGTCCGCTACTTCAAGCGCCGGCTCAAGCTGAAGGACATCGAGAAGCAGAAGTATTACGTGCCCCTGGACAAGTTCGCACAGGAGAAGGTGAAAGCATCCTTCCGCAACGGCATCCTCAGGGTGACCATCTCCCCCAAGGAAGATACCGCCGCCACCGAAGGCATACGCATCGAGATAGTCAAGGAAGGCGAATAAGTCCCGGGCGCCCTTGGCGCCCCGAGCGGGAATTCGAACGGATCGGAAAATTATCTTGAATATGTAGCCATGACTCCTTATATTTAGCCTTGACTAAATATAAGGAGTCATGGCTATGGCCGAGACCAAGACCGAAAAAATCGCCGACGTTTCCCCGGCTGTAGGGAACTACCTGAAGGCCGTCTATCGGCTCGAACAATCGGGGCTGCCCGCGGAAACGAAGCGCCTGAGCGATGAGCTCGGCGGAATCAAGCCGTCCTCGGTATCGGCCATGATCAAAAGGCTCTCGGAGATAGGTTTCCTCGACTACACACCCTACCAAGGCGTTTCGCTCACCCAAGCGGGCCGGAGGATCAGCCTCCTCGTCCTGAGGAAGCATCGGCTGCTGGAACTCTTCCTCGTAAAGGAACTGGGCTTCGCCTGGGAGGAGGTGCACGAAGAAGCCGAATGCCTGGAGCACCACGTAAGCGTCCGTTTCATCGAACGGATCGCGGCGAAGCTCGGGTATCCTGAATTCGATCCGCACGGCGACCCCATACCCGGCGCGGACGGCTGCCTTCCCGCGCGGGAGACCATAGCGCTTTCCGATTGCGCCCCGGGACGGCGGATGCTCGTCTTCCGGGTGCTCGACCAGAGCCCGGAAAAACTCACTTTCTTCCGCGAACACGGACTCGTGCCCGGAGCCGCCGCAACCGTAAGCGCCCGCGATACTTCCAGCGGCACGATACTCGTGAAGGCCGGCGACCGGGACCTCAGCATGGACGTCCGTTCCGCAGCCCGGATCCTCATGATCAGGAGCGATTGAGAAGGAGAACGCAGATGGATTCACGCAACGTATCGAGCCTGTTCCGCGACGCCGGCCCGTTCCGCGGCTTCGTACTTGCCGCGGCCGTATTGATCGCGCTTTCCTGCGGCGCGCCCTCCGTCCCGCCCGTCCCGCCCGTCGCCGCGGCCGATGGCGGAGGGGCAGCGGCGATGACTATGGATGGCGGGACGCCGGCTTTCATGCCCGGATACTCGGGAGACGTCGACATCAAAGCCAACGGCTTCGACCCTACGGAAATCCTTGAGGATTTCGATTACGGGAAAGTCACGAAACTCAGCGACGGCAGGACCCTGAGGGAATACGAGATCACGGCCGAGGAGCGCATGGTCGAAGTGGTTCCCGGCATCGTATACGAAGCGTGGACCTACAACGGCAGGATTCCAGGTCCGACCATCAGGGCGACCGCTGGAGACCTCATCAGGATACGTTTCCTGAACGCGACGCCCCACCCGCACACCATCCATTTCCACGGCATCCATCCTGGAAACATGGACGGGGTCTTCGAAGCCGTGCACTCCGGCGAAACCTTCGTCTACGAATTCGAGGCGGGCCCCGTCGGAGTCCACCCCTACCACTGCCACGTGATGCCGCTGGCGAGCCATATCAGCCGCGGTCTGTACGGAACCTTCATCGTCGATCCCGTAGGCGGCAGGCCCGCGGTCGATCGGGAGCTGGTGATGGTGATGACCGGGCTCGACCTGGACTTCGACAACGCCAACGACCTGTACGCCGTCAATTTCATCCCCTTCTATTACGACCGCCATCCCATCCGGCTCAGGACGAACGAGCGCGTCCGTATCTACCTCCTGAATATGCTCGAATTCGACCAGATCAACTCATTCCATCTCCATGCGAACTTCTTCGATTATTACCCGACGGGCACGAGCCTGGTGCCCTCGGAGTACACCGACACGGTCTCGCAGATGCAGGCGCAAAGGGGAATCCTGGAGTTCAGCTACCGTTTCCCCGGCAAGTATATGTTCCATGCCCACAAAACCGAATTCGCGGAACTCGGTTGGACGGGCATTTTCGATGTGGAGGACTGAGCCATGAAAACCTTCATCCTTTTCTTGATACCGCTCGCCCTGCTCTCCCTCGTCATCGCGCTCTTCGTCGCCACGGACGGAGCGGGCCTGGACGCCGTCCCGCCGGCACCGGTGGAAAACCTGGACTTCATCCGTACTACCCTCCGCCCCGGCTTCATCGAACTTCAGGTCCGGAACACCGGTCCGGACAGCCTGAAAATCGCATTGGTCGGCATCCGGGACATGGTAGTCCAATTCACCGTCTCCCCGTCGGCGGAGATTCCGCGCCTGGGGAAAGCCCTCGTTTCCATTCCCTACCCCTGGATCGAGGCGGAGGCCTACGACATCGTCCTCTTCTCCTCCAATTCCGTGCCCTTCGCGACGGCCATAGAGGCGGCGGCTGAAACCAGGGCGGCGAATTGGTCGACCATGTTTTCCTTCACCCTCATCGGGTTCTACGTAGGCGTCATACCCGTTTTCCTGGGCATCTTCTGGCTTCCGGCCCTGCGGCGTCTCGGCAAGGGAGCCTTCGCCTGGCTCATGGCGCTCACGGTCGGACTCCTGCTGTTCCTCGGCATAGACGCGGTCGCAGAGGCCCTGGAAGGCGCGGCCGCCCTGGGAGGTCCTTTCCAGGGTCCCGGCTTGGTCGGCATAGGGATAGCGATCGCCGTTCTGGGACTCGATGCGATCTCAAGAAGCCGCAAAGGACTGCCGGGAGACGAGGCGGGGGGAAACAGGCGGATCGCCTTCCTGATATCGGCCGGCATCGGCCTGCACAATCTGGGCGAAGGGCTCGCCATCGGCTCGGCCTTCAGCCTTGGAGAGGCGAACCTGGGGAAATTCTTCGTGATAGGCTTCATCCTGCAGAACATAACGGAAGGCCTCGGCATCATAGCCCCGATCATCAAGCAAAAGCCTTCCCTCCGATTCCTCGCCGGGCTCGGCCTCCTGGGCGGAGCCCCGGCCATAATCGGCGCCTGGATCGGCGGCCTCAATTTTTCGCCTGCCATGTCGGTGCTCTTCCTCGCGCTCGGCGCGGGCGCCGTCTTCGAGGTCGCCTACGAAATCTCCAAGATGGTCGCCAAGAAAGCCGAGACCCTGCCGTTCACCATGGCCGGCGGGATATTGACGGGCATGGCGCTCCTGTACGCCACCGGGCTCATGGTGAAATAAAAAGGCCGCCCCGGATTCCCGGAGCGGCCTTCGCGATTCAGGCGATTACGGTGCCGGCTACTTCGTATACAGCATGCGCGGGACGTAATGGGTGTGCAGGAGCTCGTGGGCCTTGTGGCCGTTGGGCTCGCCGAGGAATTCGGCGTAAACCTGCTTGATGTAGGGATTGTGGTGCGAGCAGCGGTACGTCGACTTCACGTCGTCGGTATAGATGCCCGCGATGCGCTTGGCGCGGACCTCGTCGGTGCAGCCGTAGGGCTGTCCGCCTCCGGCGATGCAACCGCCCCGGCAGGCCATCACCTCGACGAAGTGGTACGGGGTCTCCTTGCCTGCGGCCTTCGCCGCCCGGATCTTGTCCAGGACCGCGGCGACGTTCCCCATCTGGTGGGCCACCGCGATGCGGATCTTGGTCCCGTCCAGGTCGATCTCTGCTTCCTTGACGCCTTCCAGGCCGCGAACCGGCATGAAGTTGACGTCCTCCAGCTCCTTCTTCGTCACCAGATTGTACGCCGTACGCACGGCCGCTTCCATGACGCCGCCGGTGGCGCCGAAGATGGTGCCTGCGCCCGAATACGGACCGAGCGGACTGTCGGCGTCCTCTTCCGGAAGGTTCAGGATGTCGATGCCCGCCTGCTTGATCATGCGGGCGAGCTCGCGGGTGGTGATGGAGACGTCGACGTCCTGGTAGCCCGAGGACTTCATGTCATCGTTTCGGCCGGTCTCCCACTTCTTGGCGGTGCAGGGCATGACGGCGACGGAGAAGACCTTGGACGGATCCACGCCGGCCTTATGGGCCCAGTAGGTCTTGATCATGGCTCCCATCATCTGCATCGGCGACTTCGCGGTGGAGAAATTCGGGATCATGTCCGAATAGTACTTCTCCATGTAATCGACCCAGGCCGGGCAGCAGCTGGTGATGAGGGGGATCTCGCCCTTCTGGGTCAGACGCTTCACCAGCTCCGTGCCTTCCTCGATGATGGTGAGGTCGGCGGAGAAGTTGGTATCGAAGATGGTCTTGAAGCCGAGGCGGCGCAGGGCGGCGTAGATCTTCCTGGTGATGACCACGCCGGGCTCAAGACCGAATTCCTCGCCGAGCGCGACCCGGACCGCGGGAGCGATCTGCACGACGGGGTACATCCCTTCCTTCTGAATGCCGGCCCACACCTCTTGGGTCTGGTCGTGTTCATAGATGGCGCCGACGGGACAATGGGCGGCGCACTGGCCGCACTTGATGCAAGGGCTGTCGCCGAGCTTGACGTCGGCGGCCGCGCCGATCCGTCCCTGTACTCCGCGGCCGTTGAACTCGATGGCCCAGACGTTCTGGACTTCCTGGCAAACCTTCACGCAGCGGCCGCAGCGCACGCACTTGTCCGGGTTGATCACGATCGCCGGATTGGAATCGTCGATCGGCAGGCCCTTCAGGAAACGCTCGTAGGGGACCTCGCGGATGCCGAACTCCGCGGCGAGGGTCTGGAGCTCGCAGCTGCCGTTGCGCGGGCACTGGAGGCAGTCGTTCGGATGATTCGAAAGAATGAGCTCGATGACCGTGCGGCGGACCTGCACGATCTCAGGATCGTGGGTGATGACGCTCATGTTCTCCGAGACGGGCGTGCAGCATGCGCGCACCATCTTGGGGGAACCTTCCATGCGCACGATGCAGATACCGCACGCGGCCCAGGCCGGAAGGTCGGGGTTATAGCAGAGCGTGGGGATTTTCACGTTGACGTGCTTGGCCGCGGCCAGGATGGTGGTGCCGGCCTCCACCTGTACGGGCTTCCCGTTGATCTTCAGGTTAACCATTATATTTACTCCCTTCGCCCTATTGTTTGAGGACCGCGTCGAACTTGCAGGCCTTGAAGCACTCGCCGCATTTGATGCATTTGGCCTGGTCGATGACGTGCGGCTGGCGCTTTTCGCCGGCGATGCAGGGCACCGGACACTTGCGCGCGCAGAGACCGCAGCCGATGCACTTATCCGCGTCGATCATGAAGCGGACGAGGTTCTTGCACTTTCCGGAGCGGCACTTCTTGTCGACGATGTGCTCGAGGTATTCGTCGCGGAAATTCTTCACGGTGGAAATGGTCGGATTGGCGGCCGAACCGCCGAGCATGCAGAGCGAAGCCTTGGTCATCGCCTTGCCGATCGATTGCAGCTTGTCCAGATCGGCCATCTCGCCGTTGCCGTGCGCGATCTTCTCCAGGATCTTGGAGATCTGGGTCGTGCCGATGCGGCAGGGCGAACATTTTCCGCAGGACTCGTCGACGCAGAATTCCATGTAGAAGCGGGATACGTCCACGACGCAGTCGTCTTCGTCCATGACGATGAGTCCGCCGGAGCCCATCATCGATCCGAGCCTCGTCAGGTTCTCGTAGTCGATGGGAGTGTCCAGGACGGAAGCGTCCAGGATGCCGCCGGAGGGGCCGCCGGACTGGACTCCCTTGAACTTCTTCCCGTCCTTGATGCCGCCGCCGATGTCGTAGACGATCTCGCGCAGGGTGGTCCCCATCGGGACTTCCACGAGGCCGGAATTCTTGATCTTGCCGGTGAGCGCGAAGACCTTGGTCCCCTTGGATTTCTCGGTTCCGATCTTGGCGAGCCAGGCGCCGCCCTTCACGAGGATCACGGGTATGTTGGCCAGGGTCTCGACGTTGTTGATGACGGTGGGCATGTGCCAGAGGCCTTCGACCGCGGGGAACGGAGGCTTCGGAACCGGCATGCCGCGCTTGCCTTCCAGGGACTGGAGCAGGGCCGTTTCCTCGCCGCAGACGAAAGCTCCCGCGCCGAGGCGGATCTCGACGTCGAAGTCGAAACCGGAATTGAGGATGTTCTTCCCGAGCAGGCCGTAGTCGCGCGCCTGCTGGAGGGCGACCTTGAGCCGGTCTATCGCCAGCGGATATTCGGCGCGGATGTAGACGTAACCCGTATTGGCGCCGATGGTCTTTCCGCAGATCGTCATCGCCTCGATGATGGAATGGGGATCGCCTTCGATCGTGGACCGGTCCATGTAGGCGCCGGGATCGCCTTCGTCCGCGTTGCAGACCACGTACTTCTGGGCGCCGGGAGACTTGCGGGTGAGATCCCACTTCATCCAGGTGGGGAAGCCGGCGCCGCCCCTTCCGCGGAGACCGGAGGTCTTCAGCTCGGCGAGGA